>SXGU01231162.1_pt1 | contig 35068 bp, 32 predicted proteins | sample 3174531 | NCBI WGS metagenome assembly SXGU01 (sample SAMN11356863, study PRJNA531348) | freshwater metagenome | isolation source: freshwater sample F1-140 | place: China: Fuxian Lake, Yuxi | collected 2017-12-25 | reverse complement strand
TCCATGATCTCAAGCGCATTCTGGCACTACTCCCCAGGCAGCGGCAGAACCTGCTGTTTTCAGCGACCTACACCCGGGAGGTGCGGGACATGGCCGCCCAGTGGCTGAAAAATCCCGCCAGCATCGAGGTGGCTCCCCATAACACGGCGGCCGAGAGCGTCCATCAATCGGCCTATCTCGTGGACAAGTCTGATAAACCTTCACTGCTGTGCCACTTGTTCCGTTCCGGCCAGTGGGGGCAAACCCTGGTATTTACCCGAACCAAACACGGTGCCAACCGCTTGGGTCTCCAGCTCGACCGGGAAGGGTTTCAGGTTGCTGTCATTCATGGCAACAAGAGCCAGTCTGCACGGATCCGTGCCCTCAGTGATTTCAAGGCCAGCAAGGTACAGATATTGGTCGCTACGGACATCGCGGCCCGGGGTCTGGATATTCACCAACTTCCGCATGTCGTCAATTTCGAGTTGCCCAACGTACCGTCAGACTACGTGCACCGTATAGGTCGCACCGGACGGGCAGGTGCTACCGGTCAGGCCATTTCCCTGGTTTGCCCCGACGAGACGGTCTATCTGCGGGATATTGAAAAACTACTGGGCAAACGATTGCCGGTTGAGGTCAACCCGTTGGGCGGCAAACCGGGTTCGCTGGTTTCGGGTGCGCCGCTTGCGCCAAATGAGCCTCAACGCAGCAAGCCTCAGCGGGCCAGAACTCCCCCCCATCCATCGGCTCGATTCGGCAAGAACCCCAATCAGTCCCGAAATCGAAGCCCTTCTTAAAACTACCGGCCGTCACAGGGGTGACGGTTTCTACAGGAGAGTAACCATGTTGAGAATCTACGCAGGAAATCTTCCAGTCGATACCACGGAACAGGAATTCAATGCGTTATTTGCAGAATACGGGCGCGTACGCTCGATCGAACTGGCCCGTGACATCTTTACCGGCCGTTGCCGGGGATTCGGATTCGTGGAAATGGAAGGTCACGAGGCACGGGCGGCCATCAGTGGACTGAATGGCCGCAATCTGCGCGGCAACAGCCTGCGCGTCAACGAAGAACGCCCCCGTGGTCGGAGTGGCGGAGGCCGTAGACGATAGGCATCATTTCGTCAGAAGCAGGTATTGACACCACGGTTTAGAGCCTCTTCCTGACATTACCGACTTCGGCATCTGATTGCCGATGTTCAACACGACACCAGCGTTTGACTTTTTCCCTATAGAGGATTTTTTGATGAGTACGAAATTGTATGTTGGCAACCTGAGCTATTCAGTGAGCAACACTGAACTGGAACAACTTTTTGCCCCACACGGCGCGGTAACATCCGCTCATGTCATTACCGATCGTGAAACCGGTCGTTCAAAGGGATTTGGTTTTGTTGAAATGGGAAGCAATGAACAGGCACAGGCTGCGATTTCCGCCCTGCACGGCAAGGAAATCGGCGGTAGAAACCTGACCGTCAATGAAGCCCGTCCGCGTGAAGACAAGCCAGGTGGCGGATTCGGCGGGGGCAGACGCGGCAGTAATTTTGGCGGTGCCAGAAGATTTCAGTAAATCAACGCCGGGGCATCGTGTGAACGGATCACACAGGCCTTGACCGTTGTCGTGGTTGAAACCCCTTTACTCTCCCTGCCCCTCACTCTACCGGGGGGGAGGGACGTTCAGGTTCAGCCGGTGTTACGGGTCATCAGCTTGTCATTCCACGGGCTGTTGACCACTCACCGCATCAGGAAAACATCAAACCGGATACGGGCATCCCTGCCCATGTACCAACCGGTATGAAACGCCTCCCTGGCAGCAAGCCAATCCCCCTCGTAAATCGACCACTCACTTACCGAGCAAGCCATCAAGCCCTGCAAACGGCTTGAATGTTGCCGCCGGATCCTGTTTTGTCCGTCTTCTATCCAACGATTTGTCCGCATTGATGTAGCGGGCATGTTCGTTATCATGACAATAAAGACATAACAACTCCCAGTTACTTCCATCGGAGGGATTGTTGTCGTGATTGTGGTCCCTGTGATGCACAGTCAGTTCGGCGAGATTCTTCAGGGTAAATTCTCTGGCACAACGACCACAGATCCAGGGATACAATTTCAAAGCCTGCTCACGATATCCTTTCTCCCTTTCCTCCTGATGACGTCGGGCATCCGCGACGATTTGATCAAGCCGACTACCGTTGATCGAGGGTTTTTTCATGTTCATGCCGTCGACGCAATCAGTGGTGATGCCCACCGGCACCGTGTACATGACCATGATCCAGTTCCTCGTGGGTAGCCTCACGGACACCGGTCACTTCAACATCGAAATTCAGGTTCATTCCTGCCATGGGGTGATTGCCATTCAGCAGAACCAGATCATCATTTACATCGATGACCGTAACCAACACCGTGCCTTCGTTGCTCTGGGCCTGAAACTGCATACCCGGCAGTATTTCATCCACCCCTTCAAAAGCCATGCGCGGCACACTCTGAACCCGGTCTTCATGGAAAGGGCCATAACCCTGTTCCGGCGGAACGGATACCGTGAACCTATCCCCTGCCGAACGGCCTGCCAGGGCATTCTCCAGACCCGGGATAATGTTTCCCATGCCTTGAATGTAAGCCAGTGGGTCATGCCCTCTGGAGGTATCAAGCACATCACCATCATCGTTGGTCAAGGTGTAATGAATATGTACGACTTTATGAGTGGATATCTGCATGGATTTACACTGGAAATTGGGGAAAAAGGGGAATGATACTCTCTTTTCCCGATGCCATATAGCCAAAAAACACCACACACACCGGGATCAGCGGGAACGTCCGAAATCAAGGCTGTTCTGATCATCCAGACTACGGTGCTGGGGGGCATCAACGGGGGCCTTGGGTTTGAGGGTCAGTTTGGCGATCCCGGTCCAGGCTCCCATGAACAACAACAGTGCCAGCGTTGTGGCCGTCAATCGATCCGGTTGTTTCATCCAGAACAACACCCATTTCGGCTTGATCAGCCCTATCAGGAAAATCAGGATTGAAAGGCCTACCAGAACTTTCAAAGAGATGAGCATTTTTTTCTCCTCGTGGTTTTTTATTGATGAATCATCATGATGAAAATGGACAATAGCACGCATTATCCCGGTTGAAATGCCTTGAAATCCGGGCGATCCTCAGCAAGCCGGGAGCCCCGCGAAACGGCAGGTGATGTTGACAGCAGCGGCACACGGCAATACGCCACCTGAACTTTCTCACAGGCTGCTTTATAATAGCCGTTTTACACACAGAATATGGCATAACTCATGCGGAAACCTGACCAAACGCTCCCGCCAGTCTCCGGCACCGGAGGATGGATTCATGCCGCCCTGTTTATTTTTGTTCTCGCCCTGGGGCTCTTGATCTGGCTGACGCCCGTCAAACAATGGCTGAATCAGGGAGATATCCTCAAAGAGCAACTGAATCAGTTCGGTCAGGCTGCACCCTGGGTATTCGGAGGGTTCAGCATCCTGTTAACGGCTGCCGGTGCACCGAGATTGCTGTTATGCTCGCTGGCCGGTTTGCTGTTCGGTGCCGTGCAAGGGGTGTTCTGGAGTCAGGTCACCACCCTTATCGGTTCCTATGCCGTTTTTCTGTTCGCCCGTCGATTCGGCCTCCGCTACGAACTCAGAAAGTTCCGGAAGTTCAGCCGTTTTTCCGGATTGATCGAAAGCAACGGAATACTGGCCGTACTGATCATCCGCCAATTGCCCATGAGTGGATTCTACAACAACCTGTTCCTGGGACTCACCCGCATCCGGCATTGGGAATTTCTGACCGGTAGTTTTCTGGGATTTCTGCCGCTGGGAATCACGGCCAGTTGCATCGGGGCGGGGTTGCTGCAAACCGATCTGTCGAAAAGTCTGGAATACGGTGCGGTAGGCCTCAGCGTCGCCCTGCTGCTGGCAATCCTGTTGAAATGGTTACGTAACACGGCCACCATCAGCCCGCCCCCCACCTGATTGCTCCCTGAACATGGTTATGGAAACACTGTCGACGATTCACACCCCTGCCGGGCGGGAATCCCTGATTCGAACAACAGGACTTTGGGCTTCAGGGTTACTGGCCCTCACCGCCTGGCTGACCACCACGGGCGGTACTGTCGCCACCCTGTTCCTGCTGGCCGCCCTGTTTTATCTGTTCAGTCAAGCATCATTCCGGCGTGACCCCATGGTCATCGTCGCCTTGGGCTGGGCGGTTTACATCGTCGCCAAAACCCTTTATCCCGATGCCGGTGAGCAGGATACGATCGAGGCCCGCTGGCATGATGCGGGGAGCTGGTTACAACTGACCGCCTTTCTGCCGGTAGCCTGGTTTGTCCGGGGCAATACCCGCTACATCACGATCATCCTGCTAACCGCGCTAACCGGCCTGATGTTGGGCCTGGTGTTCAAGTCACACTGGTCAGAAATACTGAACAGCCCGCTACGCAACCGTACCGGCTTTCATCTCACCATAGCCTACAGCGGTTTTATTCACAGCATTGCCATCCTGGGTCTGATCCTCTTCGCCCGGCGTATTTTCGGTTCACCCGGGCAACTGCTCCGTCTGGGATGGGTGCTGCTGCTGGTCATCTCCACCTACGCGATTCTGGTCAGTCAATCCCGGCAAACCTGGCTGATGGATATCATCCTGATCCCGGTCGCCGCAGGGATCTGCCGTATACTGAAAATCCGCTTCAGTACCCCCCCGGTTCAGCACGCCATCTGGCCGGTTGTACTGGCTGCCTCGTTGATACTGGGTTTGATCGCGGTCAATCACAAACTCATCGTCAAACGGGTACACGAAGAAAAAACCGTGGTCAATTCGATCATCACCCACGAACGCGCCGAAGCCATTCCCAAAACCTCATTCGGCTACCGCTACAACGTCCTGCTGTTCGGCTATCAAAAGTGGCTGGAAAAGCCCTGGGCCGGCTGGGGAACCGGCTCATCCAAATACTTCATCGAACACAGCGGCAACCCGCTGCTGATCTACCAGGAACCCGGCAAACCCACCATCTGGCTGCGGCACTTCCATAACCTGTACCTGGAGATACTCATACGGTTTGGCCTGCTCGGCATGGTTTGCTGTGGGATCATCGCCTTCATGATGGTCAAATCCCTGCTGCAAGCCTACCGGACAGGAATCATCCCGGCAGATTATCTGGTTTTTTTCCTCGGCGGTTTTGCCATGATGGCCCTGTATTCGCTGTTTGGTTTTCCGCTGCTACACCCGGACGGACGCAGTTTTGTGATCCTGTTTGCCGGGTTAGCCTATTCATTCCGTTACCACGACCGGTCCATCGTTCCCTTATCGGGTTAATCCGCCATCATGCACATCGTATTATTCATTCCGGGTTTCGGTGAGGGTGGCATAGAGCGCAATTTCGTCTACCTGGCCAATGGACTGGTTCAAGCCGGTCACACCGTCAGTTTCGTTATTCCCCGCCCTCAGGGGCCGTTACTCGATCCACTCGATCACCGGGTCGATCGGATCGTCCTCTCAGGCTCCAGCGAAACCGCCCGGGCCGAACAGTTACGGCGATTGATTCAGGATCAGCAACCCGATGGAGTGCTGACCGGTCAAGCCAGCGATCACCGGATGGCAGCCCAGGTCAGGCGACAACTCGGTGATGCGACAAGCTGCCGTTTTTGGGCCTTTATCGGAACGCCCCTGCTCTACATGGCCGAACAACGTCACCGCTTCGGCCCGACCCGCTGGTTACAGCGGGCCAAATTAAGCCGATGGCTGGCCGATCAGCCGCACTTGATCGCCAATTCACTCGGGGTTGCGGCTGATCTGGCCCGGTTGACGGGGCGGTCGATCAGCAACATTCCCGTGTTACCCAACCCGACCATTCCATCCGACCTGGCGACACTGGCGGCTGAACCGGTTGCACACCGCTGGCTGCAAAGCCGGGACATCCCGGTGATCATCGGAGTCGGGCGACTGTCACAGGCCAAGGATTTTCCTACCTTGATCCGGGCTTTTGCCCGGGTGCAGTCATTACGCCCGTGCCGACTCATCATCGCGGGTGCAGGCCGACAGGCCACAAAACTTGCAAAACTGACTGAAAAACTGGGCGTGAGTCAACATGTGGATCTGCCCGGCTTCGTGACCAACCCTTACGCTCATCTGGCCAAAGCGTCCGTGTTCGTCCTTAGTTCGCGTTGGGAGGGCTGCCCCAATGTGCTGATCGAAGCCCTGGCGGTCGGGACACCGGTAGTAGCCACCGACTGCGTGAGCGGGCCGGCCGATGTCTTGCAAAACGGTCGCTATGGCCGACTGGTTCCGGTCGGTGATGATGTCGCCCTGAGTACCGCCATTCTGGCGACGCTGGATGATCCCCTGCCCCCCGATGTCCTGCGTACCGCTGCCCAACCTTACCACATCGAAGACGCTACCCGCGCCTTCATCCATCTTCTGGAAGCAACATCCCCATGACCCATCCCCGATTGGCCCTGTTCCTGTCCTTTTCCGGTAGCGGCGGGGTAGAACGCATGATGCTCAACCTGTTACCCGAGTTGTTGAATGCCTCGATCAACATAGACCTGCTGACCGTGGAGCGCACCCCCAACCCTGACCTGGCCCGACTGAATCATCCCCGTCTTCGTCTCATGCCACTCGGTGTCCGCCATACGGCACTGGCCCTGCCCGGCTTGATCCGGTATCTCCGTCAGGAAAAACCGGCTGTCCTGCTGGCGGCCAAGGACAGGGCGATACGCACGGCCCTCCTGGCCAGAGGGTTATCGGGTAGCCCGGTACGGCTGGTCGGTAAACTGGAAACCCATCTTTCGGCTGCCCTGGCGCACAAGCCCCCCGTGTTACGGGCGATACGCCTGCACCCCCTGCGCTGGCTATACCCCCGACTGGATGCCCTGATTGCCAACAGTCAGGGCGTTGCCGATGACATCTGCCACCTGAGCGGATTAGCCGCCGAACGGATTCATGTCATCAGGAATCCGGTCATCACCCCGACCGTATACACCCAAAGCCTGGCACCGGTCGAACACCCCTGGTTCAATGATGACACGGTACCGGTACTACTGGGAGCCGGTCGCTTGACCCGACAAAAAGACTTTTCCACCCTGATCGAAGCCTTCGCCCGGTTACTGGCCCGTCGCCCGGCCCGACTGGTGATTCTGGGAGAAGGTCGTGAACGCCCCCAACTGGAACGATTGATCGAAACCCTGGGCATCGCCGATCAGGTCTGGCTGGCCGGTCACGTAGACAACCCGTTCGCGTATATGGCCAAAGCCCGGCTGTTTGCCCTGTCTTCACGCTGGGAAGGCCTGCCCAATGTACTGGCCGAGGCCATGGCTCTGGGCATCCCGGTGGTGTCGACCGATTGCCCCAGCGGCCCGGATGAAATCCTGGCCGGAGGTGGCCTGGGGCCACTGGTTCCGGTAGAGGATGCCCCTGCCCTGGCTGAGGCGTTGTACCAGGCACTGGAACATCCCGTAGCAGCCAACCGCTTGCAGCAAGCCGTAGAAGCCTACCATGCCGAAGCCAGCGCGAAACGGCACATTGAAGTGCTGGGACTGGATCGCTGAGGAAGGCCGGATGCCTCTGGCAGGGTCGATCCTCGATTTCGCTGCGCTGCAGTGAGGCTACGGAACCGGTACACTCCCCAACCACCAACACTCTGTTTCCAACACCATGCTGTTATCCCTCAAATATCATTTTCTGTTCGTCCACATCGCCAAAACCGGTGGCACCAGTGTTCGGGATTCACTGAACCGGTACAAATGGACAGACCCTTACCGCATTCCCCAATACCTGTGCAGCCGGATCAGTGCCTTGACCGGCCACCGGATCGGGGCCAAATTTCCCCGTCATGCCAAGGTAATCGCCGCCCGGGAAATGCTGCCCCGCGACCTGTTCGACCACCTGTTCAAATTCGCCTTCGTCCGCAACCCCTGGGATTTACAGGTCAGCTCCTGGCATCACCTGCGCCGGGAACGGCCCCATCTGCTGACACAACTTGACGGCTTTGAAGCTTTTTTACGCTGGAAGCTCGACCCCACCCGCCCGCCGCAGTACCACGCCGACATGTCGATCGAACGACAGATCGAATATGTCACCGACCTGGAAGGCCGGATCATCGTCGATTTCATCGGCCGCTACGAAACCCTGGCCGATGATTTTGCAGAAGCCTGTCATCGTATTGGCATTGCCTGCCCCGTGCTGGAACATGCCCGCCAGGCCACTGATCGCAAAAAAGATTACCGTCCGTACTACACCGAGACCACGGCAGCCTGGGTTGCCCGGCACTACCAGCGCGATATCGACCAGTTCGGCTACCGTTTCGATCTACCTTAAGGCATCGTCATCATGAATCCGGAAACCCGTTATTCCTCGCTACACATCATCGGCAGTCGGCAAATGGGAGGGGCCGAACAATTCTGTCTGCGTCTGGTGCGGGCACTGAATCAGGCAGACCATCCGGCCGGTGTAATCACCCGACCCGACAGTCCCCTGTCGCGAATGCTGGAATCCGATGGCCTCGAAACCCTGTCAGCCCCTCTCGCCAACATCTGGGATATCTGGTCGCTGTGGCGAATCCGCCGGATCGTCACTGAAAAAAAACCGGCCATCGTTCAAACCTACATGGGTCGGGCCACCCGCCTGACCCGCCTGCCCCGTCACGGTGGCAGTATCCACATTGCCCGTCTGGGCGGCTTTTACAAGATAGACGGGTATTATCGCCATGCCCATGCCTGGGTCGGTAACACCCGAAAAATCTGTGATTATCTGATCGCGGCAGGCCTGCCAGCCCATCAGGTTTTTCAGATTGGCAATTTCGTACCGCCCCCCGTCGAACTGACACCGGAGCAACGGTCTGACGAACGAACCCGACTGGCGATTCCCCCGGATGCCGGGTTACTGTTCGCCCTCGGCCGTTTCGTCGAAAAAAAAGGCTTTCAGGATTTACTGGCTGCCGTCGCCCAACTGCCACCAACCATTGCCGGTAAACCCTGGCATCTGATGCTGGCCGGCGACGGCCCATGCCGCGAAGCACTCCATGCCCAGGCCCGGCAACTGAACCTCACCCCCCGACTGCACTGGCTGGGCTGGCAGGATGACCCGGGCCGCTACTTTGCCCTGGCCGATGCGTTCATTTGCCCCTCCCGCCATGAGCCCCTGGGGGTAGTACAACTGGAAGCCTGGAATCACCGCCTGCCGATGGTCACGACAGCCACTGACGGGGCCCAGGAACTGGTCACCGATCAGGACAACGCCCTGCTGTGCCCGGTGGCCGATGCCACCACCCTGGCCCGGACGCTTCGCCATCTGCTGGAAATGCCCGAAGCCGACCAGCGGTTACTGGGGGAGCGTGGCCATACCCTGCTACAACAGCATTTCAGTCGGGAAGCCATCGTCAAGGCCTATCTGCAACTCTATGGTCAACTCACCGGACAGTGAAGACCCACCCGGAACCAACCGGTATCTCACGCGGCCCGGTTCCTGTCGGTGGCCTATCCCTGTCAACTTCGTATTCCAATCATGCATATCCTCATTATCCGGCTGAGTGCCATGGGCGATGTCATCATGGCTTCCGGCCTGATGACTGCCCTGCGTACCCGCTACCCTGAAGCCCGTATCGACTGGCTGACCGAATCCGGCAATGCCGACCTGTTGCGGCATCATCCCGAACTCGACACGCTACATCTGTGGCCACGTCAGTCCTGGCGTAAACTGCGTCAGCACGGTCAATACGGCCGCTTCCTGTCCGAGGCCCGAACGCTGATCCATACCCTGCGGGAAAGCCGGTATGATCTGGTGCTGGATTTACAGGGACTACTGAAAAGCGGTATCTGGGCCTGGTTGTCCGGTGGACGACGGCGGATTGGTTTGGGGTCGCGGGAGGGCAGTCAGTGGCTGATGACCGAAACCCTGGATCGACAGATCGACAGCCCCCTGATGGGGAAGGAGTATCGCAAACTCGCCCTGTACCTGGGTGCCGAAGCCCGGCATTTCATACCCGGAATAACCGTTTCTGCCGATGACCTCGCCGAAGCCCGCCAGTTGCTGCATGACCGGGGACTACAAACCGCCGGTATCGTGCTGGCACCCTTTACGACCCGCCCCCAGAAACACTGGTTTGCTGACCGTTGGCAGATATTGGCTGAAGCACTGCACCGGCAATCGAATCTGCCCGTATTGTTGCTCGGCGGGCCCGGGGATATCGAGACAGCGGCACAATGGACTGAACAAGCCGCTGGCACGCTGGTGAACCTGGTCGGCCAGACCCGCTTGGGAGTGGCGGCTGCCCTGATCCGGCAGGCCCGCTTGCTGATCGGGGTTGATACTGGCCTGACTCACCTTGGCGTGGTATCGAATACCCCTACCCTGGCCCTGTTTGGTTCGACCCGGCCTTATCTGGAAACATCAAACCTGCAAGCCCGGGTGCTGTACCAGCCACTCACCTGTTCCCCCTGCCGCCGTCACCCGACCTGTGCAGGCCGTTACGACTGCATGGCCCTGCACAGCCCGGAAAGCGTGCTGGCAGAGGCTTTGCCTTTACTTCACGGCACCCCGTCATTCCCATGAAAGTCATGCACATCGAACTGGGCCGCCATTTGTATGGCGGTGCCCGTCAGGTCGCCTATTTGCTGAACGGTATCCCCCCGGAGTCCGGCGAACACTGTCTGGTCGCCTGCGAACAGGCCGCCGTGCTGGAAGCCGTCAACCACCCGGCCATTCAAAAGCACCCCCTGCCCTTTTCCGGTGATCTGGACCTGGCTTATATCGCCCGCCTGCGTCGGTTGATACGCCAGCATACCCCTGACCTGCTGCATATCCACAGTCGGCGGGGAGATTGGCTCTCGGCACTGGCCGGGCGACTGGAGGGTATCCCCATGATCTACAGCCGCCGGGTGGATAACCCGCCTCACTGGCTGGAGCGGTACGGTAAATTTCCGCTGTTCCAAACGATCATCACCATTTCCCGGGGTATTCGTGCAGTACTGATTGACGCTGGCGTGGAAGCCTGTCGGGTCGTGTGCGTTCCCAGTGCGGTCGATACCGACCGCTATACCCCGGCAGGGGCTGATCGCGCCGGATTCAGGGACGAGTTTGGATTGTCGGAAGACAGCATCACCCTGGGCATGGTCGCCCAGTTGATTCCGCGTAAAGGGCATCATGTCTTGTTTGAGGCCCTGCCCGATGTGCTGGCTCGACAGCCAGAACTACAGGTACTGCTGTTCGGCCAAGGCCCTTTGGCGGCTGAGCTGGCCGCCCTGATTGAGCAAAACGGCTGGCAGGAGCGAGTGCGTCTGGCCGGATTCCGGCGCGACATGGAACGGTTGATTCCCTGTCTGGATCTGCTGGTACACCCGGCCCTGATGGAAGGGTTGGGCGTTTCCCTGCTGGAAGCCGCCGCGGCCGGTGTACCGGTGATGGCCAGTCGGGTCGGTGGTATCCCGGAAGTGGTACAGGCCGGCTTGAACGGCGAACTCATACAAGCCGGTGACAGTCAGGCACTCCGTGATCACCTGCTAAGGCTGCTGGCCGATACCTCCCTGCGCCGGGCCTACGGCACTGCCGGCCGGGCCTGGGTGATGGAACACTTCTCCATCGCCCGCATGGTGCAGGGTAATTGCGAGATATACCGGGCCTCATTTCAGGATTGCAGGCCGTAGGTGCCTTTTATTCAGGGCCTTATCCTGATTCCGGCACGGCAACCGCGAGGCCATGCTCGATACAGGCTTGCCTGAATCGCTCAACGGCACCGTCAAATTCAGCCAGACAGCGGTTGGCCGCATCCATTTGATTATTCCGGCACAACAGTTCCATCCGGGTCGTGCAATCCTTGAGTTCAAGGGCTGAAAAATAACCCGCATTACCCTTGAGGGCATGCGCGATATCCGCGCCCTGCACGCCATCGCCCGAAATCATGGCCGCTCCCAGCGATGCACGCTGTTCCGGATAGGCTGCCCAGAACAGGCGAATCAGTTCGGTGAGTAGCTCCCTGTCCTGATCCATCAGGCCCAGTGCCATGTCCATGGCAAATACCGGAAGATCCAGTGGAGATGCCGCCGGGATATCCGGTTGCCTCATCGGCAAGTCAGTGTCATTTGCACCGGATGGCTGCCGGGCGGTCTGAATGACCTGTAACAGATTGTCAATGAGAAAGGGCTTGCCAATGTGGGCATTCATGCCGACCGCCAGGCAGGCCTCACGATCTGACTCAAAAGCATTGGCGGTCATGGCAATGATGACCTGACCGGGTTTGCCCTTTTGCCGGATCTGCCGGGTTGCCTCGTAACCGTCCATGACCGGCATTTGTACGTCCATCAGAATGGCATCGTAGGCGTGTGCCAGTGCTTTTTCCACACCTTCCAGACCGTTGTTGGCCATCTCGACTTCAGCACCGTTACGGCTGAGTAGTTCGGAAGCCACCTGCTGATTGAAAGGATTATCTTCCACCAGCAGTAAACGCAAACCAGCCAGTGATTCCTGCCTGTGACCCGGCTTGACAACCGGGCTGCCCAGTGTCGAAACCTGACTGTTGGCCTCGGCATAGGCCTCCTGCAACATCGAACCCGTGGCCGGCTTGATCAAAAAAGCATCCGGCTGATTCGGTTTCGGAATATCCTGATCCCCGTATGCAGGCTGGTTATCCATCAGAATCAGCGGGGTGGACGGTCTGATCTGCCTGATTGCCCCCAGGGTCGTCAGTCCATCCAGGGGCGTCATCTTTTGATCAATGAAAATCGCCTGGTAAGCAATATCCCCACCCACCGGAGAAGCCAGTTGCCCGAGTGCGGCCTGTCCGCTGGCGACCGCATCCACCTGCCAACCCATCCGTCGCGCCAATTTGCAGAAACTGGCAATGGCGAGGGGATTGTCATCGACCACCAGCACCCGCACAGCAGAATCCGTTTGATCGGCGACCTTGACCGGACTGTAAGGGAATGTCAGGGTAAAACTGAAGCAACTGCCGACACCCGGCTGACTGGAAACGCTCAATTCGCCGCCCATCAGTTTGACCAACCGCTGACTGATGGCCAGCCCCAGCCCTGCCCCGCCATGATGACGGGTCGTTGAGGATTCAGCCTGGTTAAACCCCTCAAAGATGGCTAACCGTTTTTCTTCAGGGATACCGATACCGGTGTCGGAAATCGAGAACGCTATCGAAACCTCCTGGTCGGTGGTCAGTACATCCTGCAAGGCAATGATGACCTGCCCCTGTTCAGTAAACTTGACCGCATTGCTGGACAGGTTGAGCAACACCTGGTGCAGACGCAGCGGGTCGCCAATCAGGTTGTCCGGCAGGTCCGGACTGATGTCGAACAGAATATCCAGGTTTTTGTTGCGGGAGGAACTGACCAAAATCACGGACAGGTTACGCAAGCCATCATCCAGCCGAAAAGGGACACGTTCCAGATCCAGTTTTCCGGATTCGATTTTGGTAAAGTTCAGAATGTCATTGAGGATGTTCAGCAGGGATTCTGCCGCCGTCCTGGCCTTGCTGGTGTAATCCAGTTGCCGTACCGACAACTCGGTTTGTTGCAGCAGTTGCAAAAAACCCAGCACGGCGTTCATCGGGGTGCGGATTTCATGCGACATATTGGCCAGAAACAGGGTTCTGGTTTCTGCCAGTCGTTCCGCCGCTGCCTTGGCCTTGAGGATTTCACCCTCGTACTGTTCGTGGGCGACGATCTCTGCCATCAAGCGATACCCTTGCTGTTCGGCAGCCTGTTTTTCATCACGTATACGACTGAAACGATCGCCCACTGCCCAGGCCAGCAACAGGAACTCCAGGGCCGATCCCACATTGATGCTGTTTTCTATCAGGAGATGATCCGGAATATCCAGGCCGGGAAACTGGGTCGTGCGGTAAACGATGCTGCCCAGAAACAGACAGGAACAAGCCAGCACAAAGTAACGGGCCGGCGTGAAGTGACATCGCATGAGCCAGAAGCCGGCAACCATGTACAGCATCATGAGCAGGTTGCTCATGATGGTAAACAGATAGGCCGGCGCGACGATGGGAAAACCGGGATAGACCTGATTGAGCAGGGCGGGGGCAATGATGACCAGAATCGAGCCGGTGCTCATCTGGATGAGACGATGAAGCCGTGGCGCACGTTGCCGGGTTTCAAGGTAGCTCACCACAAACAGGCTGGAAAACCTATGCAGCAAACAGGGCATCAGCAAATTGAATAGCCGATTGAACCAGGCGGCATCCTGCCAGAAATACGCCATTCCCACCCCCTGGAAGCCGATATTCCACAGCCCGAAACCCGCCAGGTACAGGGAATAAAACAGCAGGCTGTCATGGCGTATCGAAAGATAAAGCACGCCGTTATAAAGCAGCAAGGCCAGCAAGGCCCCCAGATAGACCCCCTGTATCAGACCTTCCAGCTTCAATTGTTCATCGAAATCGGTTTTGAGCCACAGTTTGAGGGGAACCGCAAAAAAAATACCGCTGCGCATGGCCATGCGCAGCAGTACGGTTTGATGATGGCCGGGATCAACCTGGAGCGGAATGGCGAAAGTCCGGCCAGACAAGGGACGATCAGCAAAGGGTCGCTGATCTCCCGTCAGTACCGTACCGAGCTTTTTTTCGCCTTCGTAGACATAGACATCGAGGTAGTTCAACAAGGGCCAGGCAACGTCCAGTATGCGGCTGGCCGACACTTTGCCCGGATTGGTCAGTTCAAAACGCACCCACCAAACGGATGTCGAATAGCCCAGTTGCAACACCCGTTCGCGGGTGTCAACTACCCAGTGGGTGCGATCGAAAGCCCTGACCGTATCGACATCCCAGCGACCGGCAGGGTCTTCCAGTAGTTCCACATGACGGGCCAGGTCCTTGAGGGTACCGAAGGTATTCAATGCCAGCGTATCGGCCAGACCCGTGACCGGTGAAAAAAAGCAGACGATGAGAATGAGCAGGCCGAGCACGCCAGGATTACGGAGGGAGGAATCAGGCATCAACCGGCCCGGGGTATCGCCCGTTTGACCGATCAGAATGCCATCCGGGTTGATTTGCAGGTATGGACTCATGGAAAGGCATTCAGACCGGGTTATCGTTCAATCACTTTTCCCGGACATAATCGTAAATGTTGAGGTAATCCTGACCCGGATTTTTCCAGGAGAAATCATGACGCATGGCGTTCCTGATGAGTTCGCGGAAATGTTCCGGGTAATCATAATAACAACTGAGGGCGCGTCCCAGGGCCGATTCCAGGCCGCTGTGATCGTAATCGAGGAACAGATAACCGTTGCGTTCGTGCAGGGGCTTGTGGGAGAAGTCCTTGTCGAAAACCGTATCGGCCAGACCACCCACTTCGCGAACCACCGGAATGGTGCCGTATTTCATGGCAATGAGCTGGGTCAGGCCACAGGGTTCGAACCGGCTCGGTACCAGCATGATGTCCGCCCCGGCGTAGATCAGGTGGGACAGTTCCTCGTTGAAACCAATCTCGATATGGACATCCGGATTATCGTTGAGCTGATGTTTCAACCCCAGGAAGAAGTTGTTGATCTGACCGTCAGGGCTGGACCCCAGCAGAACGAATTGTCCCCGCCGCTGCAGGGTGTAATGGATGGCATGGCGCAGTAACTCCAGCCCCTTCTGCGGGTCCAGTCGCCCGACGAACGCCACGATGGGCTTTTCGTTGTCGGCAATCATCAACCGCTCACGCAAGGCTCTTTTGTTGGCGTATTTGCCGTCGAGGGTATCAACCGTATACCTTGCAGGAATGTAGTGGTCGATTTCAGGGTTCCAGACGTTGTAATCGATCCCGTTGACCACCCCGCCAAACTTGACGTGATGAATATGCAAGGTCGGCTCCAGTCCAAATCCCTGTCCCTGATCCTTGGCTTCGAAGGCGTGGCGCGGCGAGACCGTGGTCACGAAGTTGGAATAAACCACCCCGCCTTTCATCAGGTTGATGGCATGGGGATTGTGGTTATCCCGCAGGCGGTCATAGTGGGCATAGTATTCGGGGCGATTGAGGCCGGTAGCCTGCAATATCTGCCCTCCGGTAACGCCCTGATGCTTGAAATTATGGATGGTGAAACAAACCCGTGAATGGGACATCCCCAGGTACTTGTAGATTTCAAACAGGAAAACCGGCACCAGGGCCGTCTGCCAGTCATGGCAATGAATGATTGCCGGATTCTTGCCGGATTTCAGCAGGAACTCCATTGCGGCCCGCGAAAAGAAGGCAAACCGCATGACGTCATCGTGGAATCCGTAGATACAGCCCCGGTTGAAGAAATTGTCTCCCGAATGCGGCTCGATGAAAAAGCATTTGCGTCCATGAACGAATCCGAAGAACACCGTGCAATGGATGGCCCCGCCATACCAGGGTACCCACAGATCCGAATAGGTTTCGCAGAGCCCCCAGATGTGGTCATAACGCAGGCAATCGTATTTGGGCAGTATCACCTCGACCGAGTTACCCCGGATTTCCATTTCATTGGCCAAACCGTAAACGACATCGGCCAATCCGCCCACCTTGGCGACGGGAGCCAGTTCAGGCGTGATATGGACGATATACAGGGGCGACACCCCCGGAACCGGTGGCGACCCGGTTTCAGGTTCGGATACCGACACGGGTTCCGGCATGGTCATCGGCTGCACGTCCACTCCGGCTGTCGGGACGGGGACGGACTCCGGTCCGGATTCAACCCCGCTCTGGCAGGGTGCTGCTGCATCAGGCCGGGGAAGAACTTCCACTGCCGGAGGGGGTAGCACTTCGGCCAGCGGAGTAACCGGGTTGCGCCTGGTTCTGGCCGACTTGCCCGGTGCCGAGCCCGGTTGCGCCGGCTGTGATTTGACCACCGCATCGGTAGCCGTATCAGCAGCCCGGATCACCGGTATGGCTGACTTGACCGCAGGTTCCAGCGAGGCCGTGGCTACCGGTACAACCGATAGGGCCGGTTTGACCGTCGGCTCCAGCGGAGTCTTGGCTGCCGGTGTCGGCGTCGTTTTGGCCGATTGCTTGACTTCCTCTACCAGGCTGGCCAACGCGCCGGAAACGGCTTCGGTAGTGGGCAATATCGCCGGAGCAGACGATTGCTTTGGGGGGGCTGTCGGCGAAGCGACCACGACGGGTTCAGGCTTCGGTACAGTTTCCGAACCCTGTTTGGAGGATGTTTTCTTGACCATGACGGATCTCCTTTTACGCTAGTTTGGAGGCAAAACGGGATGGCTTGATTCAGCGGGAAGACGATACCAGGATACGACCCATCCCGGGCATCAGATCGAACTCAAACGGTGTGGGTAAGTAGTCCTGGGGCCACTCGGGTGAGACATCCACCAGAGGGGCCGGTGTTTTTACATAGTCATACAGGTTGTCACTCTGGAAATGCTGCCAGTTCCAGGGATCCTTGTTGAGTATGAGCAAGGCCTGGCCCTGGTTCATTCGGGATTTTTTCGCCAGCACCAATATGGCCGGATTGGGGTGTTGCAGTATCTCGGCCGGTGTTTCCTCGATAAATACCGGATGTTCGGATTTGACGGCGTTGATGTGCCGGATGAATGCGGTAATGTCGACGGAAGTGTCTTCCCAGTCGTTGGGCTTGGTGTCGACGACATGCAGGGGGCGGGAAAAACCAAATTCATAGCCCATGGGCATCATCACACCCGCCGAAAACAGCCCGGCAAACAGGTAACGCTGGCGCAGGGCATCCACGTTACCGGCGGTTTCGGAATACAGGCGCGGGGTGTCATGGCTTTCAGGAAAACTTAAGGAGGGCACCGTATCACAGGTCGCCCGGTGCTGCTCGATCAACCAGTCACTGGAAAAATCCCACCACTTGGAACTGTTGAAAATGAAATCGAATCCGGCTTCAGCGGTTTCACGGGTTTGTTCCGCACTGCACCCCAGGGTTTCCGCCACGAATACGGTATCGGGATAATCCTTGCGGATATCCGCGATGAGCTGCTTCCAGACCCGACCCGGTATCTGGTAAGCCGCATCACAGCGTAATCCACAGAAGCCCAGCGACAGGAGATAACGCACCACCTTCAGGCAGTAAGCGTACAGGCCTTTGGCATCCGTGCTGTTGCGGTGATCGAATTGGGCCAGATCGGTCCATTCCACCCGTTGCCCGTCATGATCGCAAAAGGGGTGCAGGATACGCCCGCCCTCCCGCATGAACCACTCCGGGTGCGCCTGTAACAGCGGCGAATCATAAGCGCAGTGGTTGATCACCAGATCGGCCATGAAACGCAATCCCTGACCTTCGCCATGGGCTATCATCTGCCTGACCTGTTCCTCGGGGGCAAGGGCGGACTGTGGATCGATAAAATCCGGATTGACGCGAAAAAAATCCCGAATCGAGTAGAGACTGCCCGATTGACCGGGCAGTTGTAGTGGATTGACAAAAATCCAGTCAAATCCCATATCGGCAGCGCGATCCAGATGGGGGGGCCAATCCCGTAACGGCCCTGCCAGTCTGGGAAACAGGTTATAGAGTTTCATACCAGGTGTCTGGCTCGCTGAAAGGCTTCGGTGAAATCAAGAAATACCGGTTGTTCGATCTTGAGGAGATCACCCAGCAGGGCATTCTGTAACTTGTATTTGATGTCACCGATGGCCAGGGCACCAATCCCCACGGCACCGGGCGCGTTGACAGCATGTACCAGTGGTTCGCCAAAGTGTTTCAGCTTGATGCCCTCAATACCCAGCGGCGGGACTGCGTTGACATCACCGGCCACCTTGAGTTGTTTGGCATCGCCCAATACCGAGGCATTCAGCACCTGTATGCCGGCCTTGGCCGTACAGAAGGCAATATCCGCCGTAGCCAGCAGGCGAGCCTTGTCGGCATCGGAACTGGCATAGGTTCCTTTCATGGCGGTTCCACAGCGTTGATTGTATTCGTTGGCCTTATCCAGGGCCGTGTCGATGTTGAAGGGGTCGATCAGGGTGACGTTAGCCCCGGCCAGAGACGCGATCACACCGGTTGCGATGCCCACCGGGCCGGTTCCACCAAACACGATGGCACGACACCCCTCCAGCGCCACCTGATGTTTTTCCCGTAAAACCTTTTCCACACAGGCGACCAGTGCCGCGGCTGTGGTAAAGGCCCCGCTGGGATCTGCCAGTACCGAAACCTGAAATGGCGGTACCATGGCCTTGCGGGCAGATTCCAGCATGTTGAGGGATAAGCCGAGGTCACGTCCACCGATGAACAGACCGGTACGTTTCACACCGGCGGCTCCCCTGGAAAAAATGGCATCCTGAACCAGTCCGTTGATTTCTTCGAGATGAACATTGTTGTGTGGCATGACCACATCAAAACCCGCATCTACCGCCATATTGATATCAAAGGGGCTGGTATGCGGCATGGGATCGAACATGTGCAGTATGGTACGTTTTTCCATGGGTGCTTGGGACTCGCGGTTGGATGGTTCAATAAAAACAGGATACTTTCCCCGACACCAGTGAGCCGGGGAAAGCCGGGTGGGGTCAGTGATGGATCCCCAGGTAGTGACGGGCCACTGCAAAGGCCTCGTTGTAATCGAGATATTCCGGTTTATCGTTGGAACCGGTCTGCTGGTGCATGCGATTGAGCAGGCGGTGCTGGGTTTGGTATTTGACGTTGCCGATGGCGAGGGCACCGAAGCCAATGGCACCGGACTGACTGCCGGCGATGGCATTGCCCTTGTGCATGGGATCCAGTCCTGCGATACCGGAAGGGGGGACGGCGTTGACATCGGCGGCAACCTTGAGCCTGGGGGCAGCGGCAATCCCTTCGGCACTCAGCACCTCGACACCGGCTGCTGCGGTGGCCAGCACGACATCGGCCTCCTGCATCAATGCGGCCTTGTTGGCATCGGCATCGCCCTGGACAGCGGTTTTTCCCTGACCAAATTCGGTATTGCACAGCTCGGCGATCCGCTGGGCTTTCTCCAGTTGGCGACCAATGATCCTGACCTGTGCGCCAGCCTGGGCTGCCAGCACGGCGGCAATCTGGCCCACCGGGCCGGTTCCTCCCAGTACCAGTACCTGCTTGCCTTCGAGTCGGGTCTGGAACTGCGTCGAGAGGGCTTGTTCGACAACGGCGACCATGGCTGCCGCCGTGGTAAACGCGCCGCTGGGGTCCGCGAAGACGGAAACTTCAAACGGCGGTATCATGGATTTCTGGGCTGCTTTCAGCATGTCCATGGCCAGTTTGGCATCCCGGCCACCGATAAACAGGCCGGTCCGTTTCAGGCCGCTGAGGCTACGGGAGAAAATCGCATCCTGCACCATGCCATTCACTTCCCCCAGTTCGATGTTGAGATAGGGAATCGTGGAAATCCATCCCGCATCCAGAGCCATATTGACATCGAAGGGGCTGAGATTTTTTTCAGGGGTGAACATGTGCAGGATAAAGGGTTTTTCCATGGGAGTCGGTTCCTCGTGATGGTGTTAGGTGTGGATCATGAGTTACACAGGATTCGCTACCGGAGTCCTGCTCGCGCCATATCATAACGGATATTGGGGTTTTCGTTGGCAGCAAAATGAATTTTGCGACCCGGCGTTACGGGCAAAAGCCGACCGCCTCATTGACGGTCAGGCTACTCCGGGCCAAAAAAATGTTCGACATCGGCAATGTTCCGTTTGATGGGCATGGGCGGCAGGCTGTCGAGGAACAAATCGCCATAGCCCTTGCTGACGATACGGGGGTCAGCCAACATCAAAACGCCCCGGTCACTGACATCCCGGATCAAACGCCCGACCCCTTGTTTAAGGGCAATGATTGCGTGGGGTATCTGGTAGGTCATGAACGGATTCTGCCCGGCTCGTTTCAGGCTATCGAGACGGGCACTCAGGACGGGATCCCCGGGTGAGGCGAACGGCAGTTTATCAATGATGACACAGGACAGGGTGGGGCCTTTTACATCCACGCCTTCCCAGAAGGAAGACGTGCCAAGCAGGATGCCGTGTTTCGATTGCTTGAACAATTCCAGTAACACGCCTTTGGGTTGGCTGCCCTGGATGAATAGCGGGTACTCCAGTTGTCCCGCCAGCAAATGGGCCGCTGCGTTGAGGGCCTGGTGAGAGGTAAATAACAGAAAGGCCCGCCCCCGACTGGCTTGAAGTACAGGAATCGCTTGTTCGATGAATGCCTCGGTATAACCGCTGCAACCCGGATCAGGCATCCTGTCCGGCAAGTAAAGCAGGCACTGCCGCCGGTAATCGAAGGGACTGTCCCAGGCCTGGCATTCCGCATCGGCCAGTCCGAACTGCTGCACGAAATGATCAAATTTGCCATTGGCCGTCAGTGTAGCCGAAGCAAAAATCCAGGCCGCCTTGCTGGCCTTGCGGAACTCGGCAAATTCACGCGCCACTTCCAGCGGGGTTCGATTGAGGCTAAACAGCCGACGATGGGTTTCGAACCAGCGAACCGTACCGGTATCGTCAGGTGACAGGAACGCTTGCAGTTGTTCGTTGAGTTCACTGCTGCGCCGGGCGCAAGCCTCAAGTCCCTTACCCTGGCTGGTCAACGGTTTCAACCGTTCCTCCAGTTCGGCGAGTCCGGCCTGTAACCGCGCCAGAGCCTGTTGTACATCCGGTTCCGTTTCGACCCGGCTCCAGGTTTCCCGCCGTGAAGGGGCTTCACCCAATGCCAAACGCAGATGGGCTACCTCGTGTTCCAGTTGTTCGGCACAACGGGGTAACAGACGATCCTCCCGGGCTTCTTTCAGCCCTTCCAGCACCGTATCGTGACAGAGTTCATTGAACTGATGGGAAGAAAGCGACAAGCCCAGAAACTGGGCGGCTGATTCCATGAACTGATGTGCCTCGTCCACCACGATGACCTCGCTATCCGGCAGTATTTCGCCAAAGCCGGTGCGTTTGAGCGACCAGTCTGCCCACAGCAGATGGTGATTGACGACCACGATATCGGCGGCCAGTGCCGCTTTGCGGGCCTTGGTCAGGAAGCAGTCTTCGTAGAAACTACATTCCTGTCCCAGACAGTTATCCACCGTGGAGGTGACAGCAGGCCAGAGCGGCGAAGACTCCGGCACATTGACCGCCTCGGAAATTTCACCGCTTCGGGTGTTTTTACTCCACCGGAGTATGGCTTCCAGGGCAATGGCTTCGCGATGACCGTGATGGCCCTGAAACCCCAAACTGTTTTCCAGCCGGTACAGACACAGGTAATTGCTGCGCCCCTTGAGCAGGGCTGCCTCGAAAGGCCGGTTGAGGACTCGCCGTACCAGGGGTAAATCCTTCTGGAACAACTGATCCTGAAGGGTGCGGGTCGCCGTGGAAATGAGGGTTTTCGCGCCGGACTGCACTGCCGGCACCAGATAGGCGAACGTCTTGCCCGTACCCGTACCGGCTTCGGCGATCAGCGTGGTTTTGGCCTGGATGGTGCGTTCCACGGCCAGAGCCATTTCAACCTGAACGGCCCGGGCCTGGAACCCCGGCAGGCCTTGCGCAAAGACACCATCCGGCCCCAGCAGATGGGCCAAACGGCTCATGTTTCATCCCCTCGCGGAACCACCACACACCCAGTCAGAAGCACTTTGCGACCGGTTGCGACCGGTTGGTACATCCTCGGCGGGGATCCCAGCGTCTGACGGCAGCGGGCAAGGTGACCGGTATTCAGGGATGTCATGTTGACGGACTCGGCACAGCCATTCTCATTATTCCTGCAGGTTCTCAAGGGTTTGTCATTCAGGCATTTTCGTTTATTATGGCCTTTCGCAACGTTCACTAACAACCCGAACGGAGGTGACGGATGCCCAGGAAACGACTGATTGTCAACTCAATACTGTCGATCTACTTAGCATCTTCCTGTACGTGGGGTCATGCCAGAACGGCTGCCCACAACAGTAGCATGCAGTCCCATACCGGGCTTGCATCCTACTACAGCGACCGCTTTCAAGGTCGGCGTACGGCAAATGGGGAGCGATTCGATCAGCGCGGTTTTACCGCGATGCATCGTTCCCTGCCTTTCGGTACACGTTTGCGTGTTACCAATGTCAGTAATCACCGGAGCATCGAGGTTCGTGTAAACGACCGGTGCCGCTCCAGAAAGGGACCGGCACTGGATTTGTCTCGACGAGCCGCCGAGGAATTGGGTTTTCTGCGTTCTGGTATCGCCAGAGTGACGTATGAAGTCATAAAACCCACGGGACAGGACGGTTAAAGACTAGCCATTCCCAGCCCCAAGACTGTAACCGAAAAACCATTGTCTCGGATCGTGGTTTACTGATTGCAGTCAAGCTCGAAGGAAGGCTAGATCGAAGTCTGTCCCGATGGGCTACCCTATTGAGATCAAGGGTACCCGGATCCCTGCAAGAACACAGGCTGAACACCCCGGTGTCTGGCCTGCGGGATATACGTTGCGAACCCGGTTCCAGGGGTTCCGATCGACGCCGGTCGCGGTGAAAAGCCGCCAAACCGTGGTCGAAGGGGTTTTGCCATTGCTGTCAAAACCCCGGTAGCAGCAAGCTACCTTGATCCTGTTCCATCCATCCGGGCGACCACCGAGGGTCGCCCGGATTTCCTCCCTCTTCCCTGCCTTGTTTTCGACCCCATAATGCCATTCCCGTCCGCCTGACGGGCCGGTATCGCAATTAACGCATTGAAATCAGAACTCAATGGAGATCAAAACCATGAACGATTCCCCCATTCTCTTTACCGAAAACGCAGCCCGCAAGGTCAGCGAACTGATTGCCGAGGAAGGCAACAATGACCTCAAACTTCGGGTTTACATCACGGGCGGTGGCTGCTCGGGATTTCAGTATGGATTTACCTTTGACGAGAGCGTAAACGAAGACGACACCCTGATCGAAAAAAACGGGGTTTCGGTTTTGATTGATGCCATGAGCGTCCAGTACCTGAGCGGGGCAAAAATCGACTACAAGGACGACTTGTCAGGTGCCCAGTTCGTGATACGCAACCCCAATGCGACCACAACCTGCGGTTGCGGCTCGTCATTCAACCTGTAACGCCCCTCAGGCGGGGTAAATAGCACCCAGCACCACCCGGCGACTGGCTCCGGTCACCGCTGGCAGATTACCCGGCAAACCCGCCAGGGTTTGTTGTGCCAACCAGGCAAAGGCCACCGCCTCTACCCAGTCGGGATCAACCCCCAGCACCGCTGTCGTCTCGACCGGACAACTCAGGTATCGACGAATACGTTGCACCAGGGCAAGATTGTGGACACCACCACCGCACAGTAACACCCGCTCAGTACCAGGCTGTATCGTCCCGATGCTGTCCGTAATGCTGCGGGCGGTCAAATCGAGCAAACTGGCCTGCACATCGACCGGTGAAAGGGCGTGATCGACCCGGTGAGACGCCAGCCATCGCGCTGAAAAATACTCCTGACCCGTACTCTTGGGCGGCCGTCTGGCAAAGTACGGGTCACTCAACATCCGGTCAACCAGCACGGTCGAAGCCTGGCCTGCCCCTCCCCATTCACCGTTCAGGTCGTAGGCCTGATCGAGGTGCTGCCTGGCCCATAGATCCAGCAGGGTGTTTCCGGGGCCCGCATCAAATCCCAGAACACTGTCGGCAGAACCCGCAGGCAGACAGGTCAGGTTGGCGATACCGCCGATATTCACGATCACCCGGCTCTCCCGATCGGAACCAAACACGGCCTGATGAAATGCCGGTGTCAAAGGAGCCCCCTGCCCTCCCGCCGCCACATCCCGCCGTCTGAAATCCGCTATGGTGGTGATGCCTGTCATTTCGGTGATGCGGTTGGGGTCGCCCATCTGCAAGGTGAACGGCAAATTTCCCTGCGGATGATGATAGACCGTTTGCCCGTGGCTCCCTATGGCCCGGATCTGTTGTCGATCAATCCCGGCCATCTCGATCAGGTCATGCGCCGCTTGTGCCAGGCACTGCCCCAACAGGCCATCGAGTTCCCCATACTCCAGCATATCCACCCGCTCCGCGAAGCAGAGCGACTGTAACCGTCGCCTCAGATCACCGGGGTAAGGCTGATAATGCACAGCCAGCACGACGGGAGAGTGGTTACCCGCCGGATGGTCAAACTCCACCAGAGCCGCATCGATACCGTCCAGACTGGTGCCTGACATCAAACCCATATAAATTTCATTGCGGGACAAGGAAGCAACCTCCTGCATGAATAAAAAGTGCCGGTGTGCTTCGCACATCTACAGCGAATCGGTAGAATACTTTAATCCATTCAAGAAAAAAGGCGGGGGTTATACCCTTTCCCGACGACGAGTACCCATGAAGAATTTCCTGCGCCCCTCATTAACGATCAGTCAGCAGAAAGACAAGGCGAAAGAATTATTGGCCAAAAAACAGTTCAAGGAGGCGATCAATGCCTACAAGGAACTGCTCAAATCCGGTTCCGATCAAGCACTGAACGAGAAACTGGCCGAAGCCTACCGGGGGCGGGCACATGAACTGGCTTCGAAAGACATGCACCCCGAGGCGATATTGCTCTGGGAAAGTCAGGCCAAACTCATCGGGCAATCGCCTTGGGATGTCTGTTACGTAGGCTGGCTCTTTCAAGCCGGCCAGTATACAAAACTGGCCAGCCAGGCGGATACGCTCACGGCAGCCCTTGAACCCCTCGGTCTGGCACGCCCGGTACTCGAAACACTGGCTATCCTGGCCCTGGATGACCATAAACTTTTGGCCCGGTTCGCGCCGGATCATCCCATCGCCAAACATCAACCCATCCTCCTCAAGGCCATGCAGGCCTATTCATCCGGCCAAACCGAAATACTGGAATCCTGTTTACAGCAGATACCGTCCCGCTCACCGTATCGCGAGGTGCGTACCCTGCTCAAGAGCCTGGCCGTCCTGGAACAGGATCGAAACGCCGGACTGGACTTGCTGAACGGCATTGCCGGTCACTCCATTGTCAAACACCTGGCGAAACAACTGCAACAACAGGTTTCCGGGCAGGGGGTCGATGTTCAGACTTACCCGCTGCTGTCGGGCAAACTGCAGGCCCTCATCAACAAACTGAACGGTTACGGCAAAAATCAACTGGATCTGCTGCGTAATCTCAAGAAACTGAACCAGAATCCTTCAAGCAGGGTGCTGTTCGAGTTTGCCATCCACAATCGTCAGGCTTTGGGTGAAACCGCCGCCAACCGTTTTTGCAAGGCCATGCTTTTCGATTACAGCGAAGGCCTCAAGCTTTATGAGCGTCACTTCGCTGCGCTGCCCGTAGCGGAAAAAATCCGTCTCCAGGCCCTGTTGGAGGAATCCGAAGGGGAGTATCAGGACGCTTTCACGACCTGGCAACAGTACATCGAACAAATACGGGCCACTGCACATGATTCGGGTGATGAAGGTCATATCGATCAGATCGAAGCCCTCATTTGGCGTCACTTTTTCAAACTGATAGGAGAATTCCGTTCACCACAACTGCTCCAGTTGCTGGTGAGAAGTCTGGAACTGGATCCGGTAGACAGGCAGAGTTTCATACATCTCATCGAAGGCTATCAATCTTCCGATCCCAAAGAGTCCCTGGCATGGCTGGAAAAGGCACTGGTACAATTCCCCAGGGATCTGGATTTTCTGACCCGGGCCATGCACGCGGCTGCCGAGCGCAAGGCGTTCAAGAAGGCGGCATCCTATGCCCGTGCGATACTGAAGACGGATTCACTCAACAGTGCTGCCCGCCTTTTCCTGGTAGAAGCCCATCTCGGACACGCCCGCAAACAATTCAAGGCAGGACGTCTGGATCTGGCACAACAGGAAATCAGGGATGCCCACAGCCTGGATCCCTACGAGCGCAACAGCCAGATATTTTATCTGGAGGGCATCATGGCCGGCAGAAGTGGTCATGCCGAAAGCGCGGTTGAGCGACTCGGCAAGGGGCTGAGCATCGATCGGCAAAATAACCTGGCGGCACACCTGGGTTACCTCGTCGAGATCCATGAACTGGGAATATCGAAACGCAGCAAGGAGCTGGCCGTGATACAGACCGCCCCTCAATACGTCCCCAGCCGGCATGACATGGACATTCTGCTGGCAAAAATAAAAAGCATTCCGAAGGGTCAGGCATCCAGTCTATTCAAAGCCTTGCAGGCCCTGAGCAGTGTCATCGTCAAGGGTGCGGCCTCACTGGACGTGCATCGGGGTGAATACAGCGGTTTGTGCCAGGTCTTCCTCGACATGGAAGCCTATGACCTGTTGTTAAAGTTTTGCAAGCGTTTATCTTTGCCGTTTCAGTTCAATAGTCCCATCCTGCTGGAGTTATATCAGTTACTGGCCAGTTGCAGGGGGGATCTCGCCGAACTGGGGATGATGCAGGGCATGCGGTTCAGCATGATTCAGTTACAGGTTCAACAGAGCAACGACCCGGAGGCATTGAGACTCGTCAACCGGTTCCTGGGACGCGCCCTTACCGAAATGCGGAACCAGATGGAGGAAGACGAACCGGATGAATACGACGATGAATTCGATGAAGTTGATCCCGATTCACTCAGTTCTGTACAAAGGGCTGAACTTTTCGTGCGGGACGTTGAGATAATGCAAGACCTGTCCGACGAAGAGATCAGATTGTATCTCACTGAAATTCAGGGAAAAAAACCTCCCCGCAACACGAATCGCCTGGAAATGGAACACAGCATCATCGATTACCTGAAGTATCGATACAATGTCACCCGACAAGATATAGAAAAAATACTGGGCCCCCTGTAAAACGGCATCCTCACTGCGTATATTCATTATGAAAACACCTTTTGAAATCCTGGACATCGAAGAAGATGCCGACGATGAATCCATCAAGAAAGCGTATCTCGGAAAAGTACGGGAAAACCCGCCAGAGCGGGACGGTACGGCTTTTCAAACCATACGAAATGCCTACGAAACGATTCAGACACAGCGACACAGACTGCAATACCAACTGTTTCATTGCGAAACACCGGATCTTTCCGGACTGACGGCCGCGGCCCTGCAGGCCGGCTCCGTCCAGCGTCCGGACGAAAAAATCCTGACGGCCGCCCTCAGTGAACTGGCCCTGGAACAACTGCTCAACGTTCTCGCACAACACCATGCTGCCTAGTGCATCCGAATCACTGCTCGAGGGTTTCAGAAAACACCTCGAAAAACTGACCGACCCTTCACCCGGTGAATTGCCGCCTCAAACCGATCTATACTCCCTTTTCACCGAACTGGAGGTTTTGCGTAACGAAGTCAAAACCGAATCCAGACTGGTAGGCTCAGCCTTTGAGCAATTTCGGGACGGACTGGATCTGCTCAGAGGCAGTCATTCACACCTGGAACGGGAGCTGGAGCGTTCCAGAACCGAAGCCGGCCAACTCAGGAAAGTCGTATTGAAACCGGTTTTGCTGGAGTTGCTTGATCTACACGACCGACTGACCGCCGGTCAGAACAGCCTGCAGAATTATCGTCCGGTCAAGGGTTGGTTCTGGCGAACCCTCTCACGTCGGGAAGACCGCCAGTTCATTCTGAGTATAAGGGACGGCCAAGCCATGACCTTGCGCCGTCTGCAAGAAAGTCTGACCCGCCAGCAAGTTAGGCCGCTGGAGGTTATCGGGCAAAGCGTCGATCCCCATACCATGACCGTGGTTGAACTGGATCATAAACCAGAGCTGGAAAACGGTATCGTCACCCAGGAAATCCGCAAGGGGTTCCTGTGGGGCAATGACGTTTTACGACTCGCTGAAGTAAAGGCAAACAAACTATGAGTGAAATCATCATCGGCATTGACCTGGGTACAACCAACTCCGAAGTCGCCATCGTCGAAAACGGCAAAAGTACCATCATTGCTGATTCTGAAGGACGGAAGATACTGCCCTCTTTCGTGGGAATAGGAGAAAACGGTGAAATACTGGTCGGAGAGGCCGCCCGTAACCAGTACATGTTGTACCCGGAACGAACCATCAGATCGATCAAACGCAGCATGGGTGAGGATACCAGGGTCGATTTGGCCGGACATCTCTATACCCCGCAGGAAATCTCGGCCGTCATCCTGAAACGACTCAAATCGGTTGCCGAGGAATACCTCAATCAGCCGGTCAGGAAAGCCGTCATCACGGTACCCGCTTACTTCTCCGATACCCAGCGTCAGGCTACCCGGGAAGCCGGGGAAATTGCCGGTCTGGAAGTGGTTCGCATCATCAACGAACCGACGGCAGCGGCACTGGCCTACGAAGCCCGGCATGGAGCCAGCAAGCGAATTCTGGTCTACGATCTCGGCGGCGGCACTTTTGACGTCTCGCTCGTCAGCATGGAAGATGATGTCGTGGAAGTCCTGGCCAGTCACGGCAACAACAAACTCGGTGGTGACGACTTCGATACCCGTATCGTCGAACATCTGGTCGATCATATCCGTGAAACCCATGGCATCGATGTCAGTGAATCGCGGCGAACCATGGCACGCATCAACCGGATTGCCGAAGCCGCCAAACGGGCCCTGTCGGATCAACCCTTCGCCCGGATCGAAGAGGAATACATTGCTGAAAAGGATAACGCACCGGTGCACCTCTCACTCGAACTGTCCCGGATCGAATACGAGGAAATGATTGCCGAGTACATCGACGAAACTTTCGACGCCATACACAAGGCCCTCAGCAGTGCGAGTCTGACGACATCCGATGTCGACGAAATTCTCCTGGTCGGCGGCAGCACCCGAACACCCGTCATCAGTGAGCGTCTGTTCGAAGAATTCCGGCTGGAACCGCAGCGCAATGTGGATCCCGACCTTTGCGTCGCACTGGGTGCAGCCATACAGGCCGCTTCGATTGCCGGAAACGCGGTATCCTCGGTGCTGGTCGACATCACCCCTTATACCTTCGGAACCAGCGCGATGGGTGAATTTCAGGGAGAATACTATCCGTATGTCTATGCCCCCATCATTCGCAAGAACACCCCCCTGCCGGTCAGCAAGACAGAAGCGTTTTGCACCATGCGTGACGGACAGCATGAAGTACGCTGCTCCATCTATCAGGGAGAGGATGAGGATGCCCTGAACAACATCAAGATTGGCGAATTCATGGTAACAGGCTTGCGTGATGTACCCGCCGGAAATGTCATCACGGTTCGTCTCGATCTGGACATCAACGGCATCCTGAGCGTTTCCGCCACCGAAAAGGAAACCGGACTGGAAAAGTCGATCACCATCGACAATGCCATCGGACGCTTTCAGGCCGATGAGATGGAACAAGCCCGTACCCGGGTCAGTGCGCTGTTCGGTGCCAGTGTCGAGCAACTCACGGGGGGTGAGACGATCGAGGTTGAAACGTTCCGGAGTCAGGAAGATGAAAAAGTCACGAACATCGTAGCCAAGGCTCGCCAGTTGATGGAGAAAGCCAGCGAAGAAGACAAGGAAGACATCATCAACCTCCTCGAGCAAATCAATGACGCACTGCAGCGTAATGACAAGCATGCCTTGAAGACGGCGAGTGACGCCCTGGCTGATATTTTGTTCTACCTGGAAAACTGATTCATGGATCGCTGCCCGACTTGCCGAGCCCGTGTCCGGGAGGAATCCCGTTGCGCACGCTGCGGCACGGATCTCACCCGCCTGCTGGCCATCGAGGCCCGGGCCGGGTTACACCTGAACCAGGCCATTCGGTACATGCTGGAATCCAGCGATGATCTGGCCCTGGCCGAAATCGAGCGTTCACTGCAACTGAAACAGGATAATGCCCTGGCGCGATATCTGTCGAGTTACCTCATGGAGCGGCGTTCGATTCGCCAGGCATTGGACAACAGGCCTGCCGCCGACTGGTTCTGGTGGTCAGAGCAGCCCGATGAAACCCGTTTTCCCCATTAAATCCACACCTTGTGAGCAGCCGTGCAGGTTCCCATTACATGCCATTGAGAAAAGACCCTTCCCGCTTATTGCTGTCTGTTGTTGACCTCGCCAAAGCGGCGGGACAGCAGATCATGAGCATTTATGATTCCGACTTCCGGGTAAGCACCAAGGAAGATGACTCACCCCTGACCGCCGCTGACCTGGCCTCTCACCATTGCCTGGTCGAGGGACTGGAAGCCATCGAGGGCCGGACCTATCCCATCATTTCGGAGGAATCCGACCCACTCGCCCATGACGAGCGGCAACGGTTTGAAACCTTCTGGCTGATCGACCCACTCGACGGCACCCAGGAATTCATCAAGCGTAACGGCGAATTTACCGTCAACATTGCCCTGATACACCGACACCAACCGGTGCTTGGCGTGGTGTACGCACCTGCAAAATCACTGTGTTATTTTGCAGCGGAGGGTTCTGGTGCCTATCGACAAACCGCAGAAGATACACCTGAACTCATTCGTGTCAGCCCTCATGCCGCTGCCCGGTTACGGGTGGTGGGCAGTCGATCCCATCAGACAGAGCAAATGGCCGTCTACCTGAGCCGACTGGGTGAGTATGAGATGGTGGCGATTGGCAGTTCGCTCAAACTGTGCCTGGTGGCCGATGGCAGCGCCGACATTTACCCTCGTATCGGCCCGACATCGGAATGGGATACGGCAGCAGCACATGCGGTCGTGCGTGAAGCAGGCGGTGATGTCACCAACCTGCAGGGCCACCCGCTCAGCTACAACACCAAACCGTCGTTACTCAACCCCTGTTTTCTGGCCTTCGGCGACAAGTCACGTCGATGGTGGGATCATGCCCATGGCATCGACGGCTAACAAATCCACTCCACCTGACTGTCACTAAAAGGTATCCGGCCATGCTGCCTTATCCCGACATCGATCCCGTCGCCATCAGCGTCGGTTCATTCAAAGTCCACTGGTACGGTCTGATGTACGTCATCGGCATCAGTTCGGCCTGGTATCTGGCGCGAAGAAAAACGGAGCGGGAGCAGCTTCCCTGGACCGTTGCCCAGGTTGAAGACCTGATCTTCTACGCGGCCATGGGTTTGATTGTGGGTGGTCGTCTGGGCTATATCTTCTTCTACAACTTTTCGACCTTCATCAATGACCCCATGGTCATCTTCCGGGTTTGGGAAGGTGGCATGGCATTCCACGGAGGATTCATCGGCGCACTGGCCGGAATATGGCTATTCGGGCGTTTTCAAAAGTTCTCCTTTTTCATGTTGACTGATTTCATTGCGGGGTATGTTCCCATCGGGCGTTGCGCCGGACGCATCGGCAATTTCATCAACGGTGAGTTATGGGGCAAGCCGACGGATGTGCCCTGGGCCATGATATTTCCGCTGGCCGGCCCCGAACCCCGCCACCCCTCACAACTCTATGAGGCCTTCCTGGAAGGCATCGTGCTGTTTGTCATCCTGCATTGGCTGGGTCGCATGAATCCACCCCGCATGGCACAGGGCGGCGCATTTGTGTTCCTGTACGGCCTGTTCCGTTTCATCGTCGAGTTCGTCCGCTCACCGGATGCCCACATTGGCTACCTGGCATTCGATTGGCTGACCATGGGCCAGGTGCTGAGCCTGCCCATGATGGTTCTGGGCGGGTCGCTACTCCTGTGGGCCTATCGCCCGGAAAACCGCCAGATTCACGCATGAATCACCCGGAACAACAATATCTCGATTTGTTGCGCGAACTCATCGGGCACGGAGAACATCGCCCTGACCGCACCGGTATCGGCACCCTGGCCCTCTTTGGCCGCACCTTGCGGTTTGATCTGTCGCAAGGCTTCCCCCTGCTCACCACCAAGCGCATTTACTGGAAAACGGCATTCAAGGAAATGCTGTGGATGTTGGCCGGTGAGCGCAATATCCGCCCCTTGCTGCAAAAAAACGTGCGAATCTGGACCGATTGGCCCCTGCAACGTTACCGGGATCAAACCGGTGAGGTAATCAGTCAGGAGGACTTTGAACAAAGGATACTGGACGACGAAATGTTTGCCGGCCAATGGGGCGACCTGGGACCGGTATACGGTTATCAGTGGCGGCACTGGCAGGATGGCCAGGGCAACGGAATCGATCAGATACAACGACTGGTGCATGACCTGAAAACCAACCCGACCTCGAGACGGTTGCTGTTCGAAGGCTGGAATGTGGCCGAACTGGATCAGATGGCACTGCCTCCCTGCCACAAGACCTACCAGTTCTTCGTCTCGCAGCAAACCGGCCAACTCTCGGCGGCACTCATGCAACGATCGGCGGATGCTTTTCTGGGCTTGGGCTGGAACATAGCCAACCTGGCCTTGCTGACCCACCTGCTGGCTGAACAGTGCGGCTACCTGCCGGGCGAGATCGTCTGGTTTGGCGGCGATGTGCATCTCTACACCAACCACCTGGAGCAGGCCCGGGTACAAATCGCCCGCACACCCAGAACCTGGCCCACCCTGCTCATCAAACACAGGGCCGCCACACTGTTCGATTACGCGATCAGTGATTTCGATATTCTGGATTATGACCCCTACCCTCCCATTCCCGCCGAAGTCGCCGTATAAGCGCGTGTCATCCGCCAACACACCGATAGAACCGGATATCCTGTCCGAGGCACTGGATTTTCAGATGCGTTTCTCATCCCTGCTGCTGGCGACGGCTGACGAAAACGGTCTGCCCAATGCCAGTTACGCGGTTTACGTCAATGATGATCAGGGGTGTTACTACATTTATATCAGTGAACTGGCCCGGCACACGCGTAATCTCCAGATCAATCCCAAAGCCAGTGTTCTGTTCGTGGAAGATGAAAATCAATGCTCAAACCTTTTTGCGCGTCGCCGCCTGACCTGTATCTGCCGGGTTGAATCCATCCGGCGTGATTCACCGGTTTGGCATGAAATCCTCGGAATGTTTACCGAAAAGCATGGTTCATTCATCGACCTTTTGCAGCAGCTACAGGATTTTCATCTGTTTCGACTCATCCCCGAAACGGCACTGTACGTCAAAGGATTTGCCCAGGCCTATCCGCTTGGGGGAAGCCCGTGGCAGGACATCAGGCTGAAAAATGACACAGGTCACCGCAAAATTCAGGTTCTGTAGCCATGGAGACTACCCGCCGCAGAACAACCCGGCCCCTCCATCATGGCGGAATGGATTGGTGCTGACGAGACGGCAGAATAACTGTTCTGGTGCAGTCCTTCCAATGGCAGAAGATAATGGACAGACCAATCCTGTACTGGATCCCTGCATGACGGGGATCTGATGACAGGGCGCGGTAATTGCTGGTATCAGCCGTTTTGCTTCACCAAACCGGCTCTGCCGAGAACCCCGTATGGCCCTACCCCCACCACAAAAAATCCTGAAAACCCGCCGGGACTATAACACCTGGGTCGCCAATGAAATGATGGAGGACTATGCCCTCCGTTACGCCCCCAAATCCTTCCGCAAATGGTCCGAGTTCCGGGTGGCCGGCACGGCCCTCGGAGCCGTATCCTTCCTCGCCCTGGAAGCCATTGGTGGTACCCTGGTCATCAACTACGGATTTACCAATGCCTGCTGGGCTATTCTGGTGGTCAGCACCATCGTTTTCCTGACCGGTATCCCCATAGGCTACTACGCCTCCAAATACCATCTGGACATGGATCTCCTGACCCGGGGTGCCGGGTTTGGCTATATCGGTTCGACCATCACGTCCCTGATTTATGCCTCATTTACCTTTATTTTCTTCGCGCTGGAAGCCGCCATCATGGCCCTGGCACTGGAAATGTATTTCGGCATTCCGCTGGCTCTGGGTTATCTGATCAGTTCGCTGGCCATCATTCCCCTGGTAACCCATGGCATCACCTGGATCAGTCGCCTGCAACTCTGGACGCAACCCTTGTGGTTGCTGCTCATGCTGCTGCCGTTCACCTTCATCCTGCTGAAACAGCCCGAACTGCTGCGTGACTGGACCACCTTTGCCGGCAAGGCCGAACAAGGCACAACGTTCACGGCACTGGCCTTTGGCGCAGCCTGTACAGTAACCTTTTCGCTCATTGCCCAGATTGGTGAACAGGTGGATTTTTTACGTTTTCTACCCGATCCGGAAGAAAAAAACCGCAAACGCTGGTGGTTCGCCAGCCTGTCTGCCGGTGCCGGTTGGATCATACCCGGAGCTATAAAGCAGTTTGGCGGTGCCTTTCTCGCTTTCGTGGCGGTGCAGCATGAAATCCCGCTAGACAAGGCCAATGAACCTACCCAGATGTACCTGGCCGGTTTTGGCTATGTGTTTGCCGATCCGGCTTATGCTGCACTGGCTACAACCCTGTTCGTCGTGCTCTCCCAAACCAAGATCAACGTCACCAATGCCTATGC
>SXGU01481780.1_pt1 | contig 35115 bp, 45 predicted proteins | sample 3174531 | NCBI WGS metagenome assembly SXGU01 (sample SAMN11356863, study PRJNA531348) | freshwater metagenome | isolation source: freshwater sample F1-140 | place: China: Fuxian Lake, Yuxi | collected 2017-12-25 | reverse complement strand
GACAACGAACACACGTCTGCGTCGTTGTGGCACTCCGAAATACTGAGCGTCAAGAATCCGGTAGGCGAACCCATACCCGCATTCCGCCAGCCCTCCGAGGAAGGTTCCAAATGCCCGTCCTCCGTCAATCGACAGAACGCCAGGGACATTTTCCCAAACCACCCAGCGGGGGCGTGCTCTCTCAGCAAGCCGTATAAATTCAAGGGCGAGGTTTCCTCGATCGTCATCAAGGCCTTTTCGAAGTCCGGCGATGCTGAAGGACTGACAGGGCGTTCCGCCAACAAGAAGGTTAATTGTTCCATGATCCGAAGTCTTTAGCGTGGTGAAATCGCCATGCAGCGGCACCTGCGGGTAATGGTGCGTCAGTATGGCGCGCGCGAATCCGTCAATCTCCGAAAAGCCCGCCGGATGCCAGCCGAGCGGATGCCACGCGATGCTTGCCGCCTCGATGCCGGAACATACCGACAGGTAGCGAAATTGTGGCTGCGCGGCATCCATAGACCTTTGGGGGAGTCAACGTAATTAATCGCATAATGCGTTGATTAATAATGGGTTATTTCCGATAATTGACTTGATAGACTTCGTATTCGAAGCATTCATGGGGCTGTCCATAAGGACAATTTTTTAACCCCAATAAGGAGTTTATTATGACCGAAGTCACCCTCAGCAACGCGCAACACAGGGTTCTCGAAGACACGGCTAACCAGCCGGAGACCCCTGCGGAAAAATTCGCCGCGTATTTACCGTCAGGCGCACGCGGCAAAGTTCTCACCGCCCTGCAAAACAAGGGGCTGCTCGAAAAGCGCAAGGATGGACATTACATCACCGATGCGGGGTTCGCCGCACTCGGCAGGAAACCGGCAACTGCGGAAGCTAAGGTCAAGAAGCCCATCGCCGAACCGAAGAAGGATGGGCAGAAGCATGTCAGCAAAAAAGAAATAATGCTCACCATGCTCAAGAAAGGTGTCACGCTAAAAGCATTGATGGAGACCACCGGCTGGCAGAAGCACTCCGTCCACGGCGCGATGGCAAACCTCAAGAAGCAGCAAAACCTCAACATCACCCAATCCAAAGCCGATGGCGCGGACAGGGTGTACAAAATCGCGTAAGGGAGGCTGTCATGCTTACTGATAAACAACTGCTCACGCAGCTTGAAGAAATCCGGGATAAAGCAATGGAAGGTGATTGTGATTACGGCGAAAAACAATCGCAGGCATTGCAGAAAATCATGGATGCCATTGACACGCTGGCATAAATAATCGCCTCCAGCCCCGCGCTATCTTCTTAAATTGTAGAGCGCGGGGTTTCTCTTTCCTTCACTAACTCATCAAATGTTTTATCGCTGTCATTAAGGGTGGCGCTCTTGCCGGTGAATTCCTGCCAGCGCCGGATAATCACATCGGCGTATTTGGGGTCGAGTTCGACCAGCCGCGCACTGCGGCCAGTTTTTTCGCACGCAATCATGGTGGTACCGGAGCCGCCGAAGCAGTCGAGCACGATATCGCGGCTCTTGCTGCTGTTGGTGATAGCGCGCTCCACCAGTGCCACCGGCTTCATGGTGGGGTGCAAATCGTTCACTGTGGGCTTATCGACAAACCACACGTCACCTTGATCGCGTGCGCCGCACCAATAATGCGTGTTGCCTTCCTTCCAGCCATAGAGGATCGGCTCATACTGACGCTGATAATCAGCGCGCCCCATCGTGAAAGCGTTCTTCGCCCATATCACGAAAGTTGACCAGTGGCCTCCGGCTTCACGGAAGGCTTTCTGCAGTGTGTCCAGTTCAGAAGACGACATGCAAATATACACGCCGCCTTTTGTGACCTCGAGCAGATTGGCGCAAGCCTTTTGCAAAAAGCCGTAAAAATCCTCGCCGAGATTATCATTCTTAATCGTTCGATTATTGCCGCGCACCTTATCCTTCATCGACGCGCCGTAGTTCACATTGTAGGGCGGATCGGTGAAGGTCATGTCCGCCAGCACACCATCCATCAGCTTGTTGATGGCAGTGCGGTCGGTGGAATCGCCGCACAGCAAACGGTGATTGCCGCACAACCACACATCGCCTGCCTGGGAGATTGTCTTCTCCTGCACTTCCGGAATGGCGTCATCATCGGTAAGGCCGTCACCGGCATCACCGGCGAGGAGCTTGTCAAGTTCATCGGGATCGAATCCGGTGATGTCGAGGTCATAGCCCATGTCGCGGATTTCACCGAGCTCAATCGCCAGCAGTTCATCGATCCATTCCGCTTCTTCGTGTGTGCGATTGTCGGCGATGCGGTAGGCTTTGATTTGCGCGGGCGTGAGATCGTCGGCGATTTTGACCGGCAATTCTTTCGTGCCCAGCTGCTGCGCCGCAAGCAGCCGCGTGTGACCGGCCACGATAACATAATCGGTATCCACGACAATCGGCTGCTGCCAGCCGAATTCTTTAATGCTACCTGCTACTTTTGCTACCGCATGTTCATTGCGGCGCGGATTGCGCGCGTAGGGAATGATTTTTTCGATGGATACGGTTTCGATACGCATATGCTACACGATCTTTCTTAGTTGAGATTCACGCAGGTAATTGGTTTCGGCGGGAAATAGATGCGCGGCGATCAGCACGGGTACTTTTTTCATGCCCAGCTTGCGCGCAGCGCGAAGACGCGTGTCTCCGGTGATAACGGTATAATTCGCGTCAATGACGATGGGCTGCAGCCAGCCGAACTCTTCGATGCTTTGTGCTATCTTCACCACCACATCTCTGGTGACGTGCGGCCGCTTTGGATGCCGCCTGATTTTTTTGATGGATATGATTTGTGCTTCCATAGTGCCTCCGGTTGCCCTCATTCACGCCACATATTGTTTTTCGATTTGCCCAAGCTCGGCCTTGCCTGCCATGTGGGGCGACCACCAGAACACTCCGGTTTTTCTGATTTTGAAATGTCCTCGGCGCCAGTGCGCGCGCACACCCGTATGATTCTCCTCCACACCTGATTGCGCTTCACACATTGCGTGTCGGATGTCGGGATTGATGTGAATAACCTTATGTTCAAACAATGGCAGTTTGCCGCGCCGCTCCCGCGCGCGGTTAAGCTGCCTCAGATCAGAAGTTTCCGTTTCGATTAGATTGCGCGAATTAAGCACTGCGAGCAAAAGACTGTATTTGGATGTCTCGTGAGCAAGCAGGGACATTTTCTCAGCGTTTAATGGCTCAGTGACACCGAAGAGAGTGATTTGAAGAACACCATCGTCACAAATCTTGAGCGTGTGCGGCAGCGCGATCCAGCTGTAGGGTATCCCCTCACGGCAAGGAGGCACCTGAGTGATGTGGATCGCATCTTGAATCGGGTGCATCAGCGGAGAGACTTGTTGCTCAAGATACCGGCACTGTTCTTCGGTATACTGCTCCATCAGAATGCCGCAGTTGAACAGATGCCGTGGGCGTGACTCTAGCCACATCAGATTGTGTGGCAGCCTGAACAAATGCCGGAGCGCCATGAAATCAGCGTTGCTCTTGCTGATATTGGCGGCGGCGACACATAACTCTTCAGTGAGAACGAATTTATGTGCGGCGGCTACCAACTCCCGTCCAGGAGCGCCTTCTGGCATGAAACCATACACCTCATCGCACAGCATATTTTATCCTTTTCTCCAGCAAAAACAGGGCATTTCGCCCCCATTTCGTTTTCCAAAATGGCGTTATGACTATAAATCAATGAGTTACATCAGAAAAAACGAAACGAAGTCGATGCCAGAAACTTTTGGCTGGCGGAAGGCCGCGCCTCGCGCCCCCGCATACAAATTTCGCCGGAAGGACCCAAAATCTTATGGTTCAAAGTGGCTGTGGCTGGGCGTTTCAACCGGTGTAGCTACCGCGCCGCACATCAATGACCGCCAAAGTGTGTTGGTCTTTCAGTATGTTGTGCGGGTTTTGTGTGTTTGTGTGCAGGTTTTTGCACCGTTTGTGCAGTTTGCCACCAAAAAGATGCACCGACCTTTGGGATCGGTGCAGTGGGAGGCGTCAATCACAGGGAGGATGGGGATGCAAAGACAGAAACTTAAACGCACTTCGCGGGATTCTATGTAGACTCATAGCACTGACCTGTAAGTGTTGTCAAATAAAAAATGCTGTATATTCAGTTGGTTGTATCCAGTTGCCATGCTAGTCGCCTCCCATTTGTGTCAAGCATCAGGCAAACGGGTGACTGCGCTTGCTTTCGCGTTTAAAGAGCCTGCGGTACGCTTCAACGAGTTCGTCGAGCGCCTCCCGCAGACGTGTAATTGCATAGCCATTGCGCCAGCAACGCGCCCGCTCGTAATCGTACAGCCCATCTTGCTCACAGCAAATCGTCTGAATGATATCCTGCGACACACGGCTGAGTTCCTTCATCATGCGCGTGTGCTGGTGGATCGCGTGCATGATGCTTTCGGTGGGGTACATCCCCACGTTGATGCTGCTCTCCACGCGGATGCCATCGAGCGGCAGCGACATTCTCTGAAAGGTGCGTTCGTAATTGCAAGACAACCGGTCAGCAGCGCGGAACTGATCCTCGTTGATACCGCGCCGGTATTGCTCACCGATGCCACGATCACGGTCGATGCAATACATCCGGTGATAATCGTCTATAGGACGTCTGCTTCTGACTCGCTTGGTATAGCTACCCTGATCGGTTTTTACCTTCTCCAGAGGGTGTTTGGCTTGAAATTCAGTGGTAGGTTCAATCACCTCCATGCCTGGATGCGTTAGCACCGACTTTGCCACTTGCTTCCCTTGCCGAGCCTTCTTTCTTTTTCTACCCATTGCCACCTCCTTTGATTTTTTTGAACAGTTCATTTGCAAAATATTTCCAACTCTTCGGTGGTTCGTGGTGACCTTCAACGTTGCGATTTAACATTGATCTCACGGTGGGGAGGATGTCTCGGAACGGGTGTGCGCCACGCTGCATCCAGCCGTGAATCACGCCAAAATCCTGCGGTGGCTGCAGTTTGAGATCGGTGAACGCATCCACCAGCTCGTTGCTGAATTCTGTGGCTTCTTCGGGCGAAAAATCGCACTCAAAACTGAGTTTTTTCCACGTTTCCGCCGATGCAATCTCAGATCTTTTATCTTTTGAAATGGAATTGGATTGAGATAACGTGCGCGTGCGCGAAGGATTATCTTCTTTGAGTACGGTGGGCGAAGAATTGGAATCGCTATTTTTCAATGTGTTGTCGGAAGATACTCCTGGGGTAACGGGTGGGGTAACCCCCTTAGTTACCGGTGGGGTTACTGGGTGGGTTACTCCCTTAGTTACGGGTGGGGTTTGGGTGGGTGTTACCCCCCTGGTATCTGATGGGGTATTCTCTTCATCATCAGAGTTATCCACAGCCATTTGACTGACCGAAAATTTGTACTCTTTTTTGAGGCGTTTTTGCGTGTAAAACCCTTCTTTCTCTATAAAATAGGCGACAACAGCGGGCTTGAGCTTCATCCATCGATTGGTATGCACGCCGAGCATACGGGCGATCAGCGAGTCGTCAGCGCGGATGCGTCCACCGGCAAGCCACATCTTGGATACCAAGCGCCAATACGCGCCTTGCTCTGCGAGGTCGAGCGGCTCGGTGTCCGCCAGGTAATCTTCCGCAACGTAGCGCATGTATTTCGGTTTAGGCATCCTCGCCCTCACCATTTTGCAGCGCCTCGCACATCTCAAAAAGAATGGCGCCGATGATGGAGGCGGGATCGCCGTTCGGATGCAGGAGCGCCAATTCTCTGAGCGTCTCCGGCGAGACAAAGCGGCGCAGTAATTCAGAAATCAGCGTGCATGCATCGCTTAAGATGAGATCGAGCGCGGTGCCATGCTTAAAACCACCAACCGTGATTTCACCAACCTTACCATCCTCCGACAGGTCGAGCGTCAGCCGAAAGCTCATGCTCTCAAACTGGCATTCGACCGTGCGTAAAACCCGCCGTGCGGGAAGGTGATAGGTTTCGTCGCTCATGGTACATCCTTTAAGATTCTCCGGCCATGCCGATGGCGCTCATGTAGATATCGATCAGCGCCTGTTCTTCATCGAGTTCATGTTTTTCATATTTGCGAAGGCGGAGAATTTTTCGGATGATCTTCACGTCGAAGCCTTTGCCTTTGGCTTCGGCGAAAATAGTGGCAATATCATCGCCAAGACCGGCGCGATCTTCTTCAATGCGCTCAACACGCTCAATGATCGAGAGCAGATCTTTTCCAACGATTCCGTTGACGTTGACTGAGTTTCTGGATGTCTCCGATGTCGACATATTCCCTCCTGCGTTTGGGGTTAGGTTTGAGCAAATAAGCAAGTTCCGCAGGAATGGCCGCGAGGTCGTAGTAATCGTCCGGCCGCACCGAGCCGAGGCTGATCCAGTAAAATTTTACCATTTCATCATGGTGGGGGATCATCCCGTAGCGCAAAATACGGGTCATCCGTTGATTGGAAATGCCCGCCAGCCGCGCCAGCTGGTTCTGCTTCATCCCTGTGATTTTTATCCATTCTTGCAGCTTCATAGTGCCGTTTAGCATCTCAGACCGGAAAAAATTGTCAATGGTATTTTCCGGTTTTAATCGTGGACTAAGATTTCCGCCTGGTGTAAATTCGGAAAATATGAAGAAGAACAACGTCAGAGCGATACGACAACGTAAACGGATGAGCCTGGAGCGTCTCGTAGAGGCGAGCGGCATTCCATTAACGACGCTGCACCGTATTGAAAATGGCCAGCCCGTCGATAAGTATAGAAGCAAGCTGGCTGCGGCTTTGCGCTGCGACCCGGAAGAACTGGACGCACCGGAATTTGACGCGCCCTCCGTGCCGATTGCAGCCGAGATAAAGTTTAAGTCCTATATCAAACTGCTGCCTGAAAAGGAGTGGATGCCCACCGAGTATTTTGAAGGACTTCCCAAGAAATCCCGCGCCATCCGCGTGGCGGGCGGACATCTCAAGCCGCACTTTCCCATCGATACCGTTTTTTATTACGATCCCACCAAGCCAGCAACCGAGAAGCTGTTTCTTGAGCGCCAATGCATGGTGGAAATCCCTGAGAAGAAAAAGATGCCAAACCTAATGCTGTGCTGGGTTTCGCGTGGTTCTAAGCCAGGGGTATATATGCTCACCCCTTATGCCGGTGAACCGATCTTCGATGCACAGATCGTGAAGGCATTTCCGATTCTCTATTCCCGTCAGGGATAGCTCCATCATCAACTGAATTTTTTTTCTTCAGCTGTACTGCGGGTTGCAGCCCCGATTCCGCTTGTCGGAAAAAAAACTGTTTGAAATAATTTCCGGTTCTGATATTTGATTCTAATCTGACCTGCAGATTTGAGGTCGGATTGCAACCAAAAGAGGAAGGGAAATTATGCAAAGAAATTTCCGAAAAGATCAACGACCGCGCTGGAAACGCTTTCTGGAGATCGCAGGGGGCGTGCTGGCCGTGTTGCTGTTCGCCCTCTTTATGGACTGGCTGATTATCAACTGGCTGCTGGGCTGTTGTGAGGGCGGCGTCTGCTGGCCTGACATCTACCCTCAATGCCACAACGAACATTATGAGGAATTTTATGGCAAAAATGCTCGATAAATACGATGACCCGAAAAAGGTCGAACTGCATGTCAACCAACATATCGGTACTGAGTTGCGTCATCATCGTACCGAGCATGGTTTGACACAGCAGGATTTGGCGCGCGAACTTGGCGTGTCATTTCAGCAAATTCAGAAATATGAGCGCGGCGGGCGTATTTCTTCCGGCAAGCTCTATATTCTTGCTCATGCCATGCAGATTCCTATCGCGGCCATGTTTCCGCAGGACAAGGTGAAGGATTACGAGCCGACTCCGCCGCGCATATTGGTGCAAATTTTTCGCAAACTCTCTCCGGTGGCGCTTCTGCATACAGAAGAAGTGACGGCTATTGTCAAAGCGCTTTGCCGCATCAGCGAGAAGAACAAATCCGATGAATAGGAGGGATTATGTACGACAACCCCTCCCGCATGACCAAAGAGGAGCGTTTATCGGAAATCGCCGCGATTATGGCTACTGCCGTCATACGCCTTAAGAACCGTAAACTGAGAAAAAATAAGCATATTCCACTGGACTCTTTGCCGGAACGAAGCGTGTATGACGCACACCACGGAGGCGAAGAATCATGATAAAACAAAGCATTATAGCGCGGCTGTCATCGCTGAAAACTACCAGCACCCCCGAACTAAAAGTGCTGTGGAAAGAGTTATTCGAAAGCGACGCTCCACCTTTTAACCGGCAATATTTAGAATCGCGGCTGGCCTATAGGATTCAGGAATTGGCATATGGCGGTTTATCTAAAGAAACCAGAAAACGCCTGCGGGAGACAGCGGCACCGCATGCGGGGAACAGCCAGGCGAGAAAGCCGACAATTTTCAGCGTCGGCACCGTGCTGCGGCGCGAATGGCGAGGCGGCATTTATACCGTCACCGTCCTAGCGGATGGGTATGAATATGAGGGCAAGCGCTACCGCAGTCTAAGCCGTGTTACCCGCGAAATCACCGGTACGGCTTGGAACGGACATGCCTTCTTTGGGCTGAGGAAAAAATCCGCATGACCCCAAAACCCAAACTTCGCTGTGCCATTTACACCCGCAAGTCCAATGAGGAAGGACTTGAGCAGGAATTCAACTCGCTCGACGCACAGCGTGATGTCTGTGAAAAATTCGTGCAAAGCCAGCGCGGGGAAGGATGGGTGCTGATTCCCGAACATTATGATGATGGCGGGTTCACCGGCGGCAATACTGACCGACCTGCGCTACAGAAACTGTTGGAAGAAATCAAGGCAGGGCTGATCGACGTGGTGGTGGTTTATAAAATCGACCGCCTGTCACGCTCGTTGCTTGATTTTCTGCAGATGGTGAAAATGTTCGACAATCAGAACGTCGCCTTTGTTTCCATTACCCAGCAAATCAATACCAGCACGGCAGCGGGACGGCTGATGATCAACGTGTTGATGAGCTTTGCCGAATATGAGCGCGAGGTCACCGGAGAGCGCATCCGCGACAAAATCGCTGCCTCCAAGAAAAAGGGCATATGGATGGGCGGAAAGCCTCCGCTCGGTTATGACGCCAAAGACAGAAAACTCACCATCAACGAGCCGGAAGCCGACATCATCCGGCTTATTTTTGATAGTTTCCTGCGTCATGAATCCATGACCACCATCGTGGCGCAGCTGCAGCGCAAAGGCATCAAAGGAAAAACCTGGGTATCTCGTCGCGGCAATCTGAATGAGGGTGAGATGCTCAATAAAGGTAGTGTCTATCGAATCCTGAACAACCCCATCTATGTTGGAAAAATTCAACACAAGAAAGCGGTGTACCAGGGTGAGCACGCGCCCATTATCTCGCAGGAAAAATGGGATGCGGCACAAGCATTGCTCGATAAAAACTCTTCGGGAGAACGCCGCAAACGCTCCCGCGTGCCATCCTCACATCTGCTGCGCGGCATACTCTTCGATTGCGAGGGCAATGCGCTAACGCCAAGCGCCACGAAAAATCGGCATGGCAAGATCTACCGTTATTACGTCAGTACGAAGGCGATTAAAACATCCTACGGCGAAGCGAAACTCGCCAGCGTACCGGCAGCGCAGGTGGAGCAGATGGTCATCGCGCAGATCCGCCAGATGCTCACCACACCGGAAATGGTGTTTAAGACCTATCAAACGGCACGGATACAGGCGATTGGAATCGATATCAACGACATCCGCGAGGCGTGCAATCATTTCAACGCCTTGTGGGATCAACTATTCCCAGTGGAACAAAACCGCATCGTGCGCCTGCTGATCGAGCGCATCGAAGTATCGCCGGATGGCATCAACATCACCTACATGGCAAACGGGCTGGTGCAGATTTGCCGTGAAATGAAGCTCTATCAGGAGGCGGCATGAGCATCACGCTGCTTACCCACAAACAACGCTCCAGCACCGACGAAGACGGCAAGATCACCATCACCGTGCCAATCCGTATGGTGAAAAAGGGCAAGACGCACATCCTTTGCGCTGTGGGCTCTGCTCCCATGTTGTTCGAGCAACCGGAGGTAAAAAACAACATCGTCAAAGCACTGGTGACGGCCTTCAGCTGGAAGGCGCGGCTCGATTCGGGCGAAGCCAGCAGTATGAAGGATATAGGGGATAAGGAAAGGCTTGGTGACAATTATGTCTCCAGGCTTTTGAAGCTCACATTACTCGCGCCCGACATTGTCGAGGCGATTCTAAGTGGCAAGCAACCAAAGACCCTCAACCTCGTCGATATGCTGACCTTCATGCCGCTTGAATGGCAAGAGCAGCGCCGCAAATTCGGCTTTTCAATTATCCCCAACAAAAAATAGGAGAAGATTATGCTGAACCATAAGCACACCACAGCTGCGTTGTACGAGATGCTCCAGGAGACCCTCCGCTGGTTTGATGAAAAATATCCCGCCGATAGATACCCGCTGGAGCAGGAAAATCATTACCGCATCAACATGAATGATCTGGCGACCGCCAGTCTGCGCGAGAATATACGCAGCGTCCTCACGCTGTCGGATAATCAACCCATCCAACAGGCAGAAAGAGGCATGCACCATGAGCCGCCGATACTAAAATGACGCTGGCGAGTCCGGCAATAAAAAAGCCACGCCTCCACGAAGGGACGCGGCTTTTTCTTTGACTTCAGCGTGGCGTGACGTTAGCCAGCCACCGAAACCTGCACTGCGTAAAAAGGTTCGAATCTCGTCCGCATACCGGTCATGCATCACGAATTTTGTGTTTTCGAATCTGCCGCATTATGCTGAAAAATAACGATTCATAACCTCCGCACTAAAAACGCCGTGGTGCGGAGCTTATGAGAATAGTGCATCTCAGAGAACAAAAAATGGCAATTTTCTGAAATGCGTGGTGCGGAGCTATTCCCGCTGAACCCCGCAAATCCTGTGCTTTTTCGCGCCCTCTCAAAAGCACTGAGAGGGGTTGTATAGTAGTCAATGGCGGAGCGGAGAGGATTCGAACCTCCGATACGGAGTTACCCGTATAACGGTTTAGCAAACAGCCGCCTTCGGCCACTCGGCCACCGCTCCGTATTCAAATATAAAAGACCATTGCTAAAGGTCTTCTGCAGTTCATCTGCTATTATTAGCCACTAAAAATGCTAAGACCAAAAGTCAGATTATTTTTGTTTTGTCAACTAACTATTGAGAGATTTGCCATAAGAAATTAGCTACTGCCCATAAATCCTGCTATATCTTGCGGCAAAATGCTATTTCCTGTGCTTATATATACTACTTAAGTGCTTGTTATTTCATGCGGTATTTTGTACGATGCCATCCATTAAAATTTCATCAATTATGTTAAAGTAGGCTAGGAGCTTGTAAAGTAAAAACATGGGAAATAATCTATTTACAAAGAACGACATAATAAAATAGAATGCGCCTTCGGATTTCTCAAGCATTACAGAAAAATCTTCTCGCGTTTTGATAAAATAGCCAGTAGATTTGCTGCATTCTTGCATTTCGTAGCCGCTCTGCAATGGATTAAATAAATTTATCAACAGAACCTAGGCGTACTATATCATCCTCGCCCAAATAACTACCTGATTGTACCTCTATAATTTCCAGAGGTTTATCACTAGGATTGGTAAGGCGGTGAATTTCTCCAAGAGGTATATATGTACTTTGGTTTTCGTGCAAAATGATTTTTTTCTCACCGCAAACAACTTCCGCCGTACCAGAAACAACCACCCAATGCTCGGCTCTCTTGCTATGTTTTTGCAGCGACAGGCTAGCATGCGGGCGCACCATGATTCGCTTTACCTTAAACCCCTCGCCTTCTTCTATGCTGTCATACCACCCCCATGGGCGATGAACTTTTCGGTGCTGCATATGCTCGCTACGCTTTGTTTTTCCAAGCTCGGCGACGATTTGTTTAACTTCTTGGCTGCGGGCTTTATCAATCACCAAAACAGCATCTGGAGTTTCAACTACAACAACATTAGAAACCCCGACAACACTAACCAATCTGCTAGTAGCATGAACAAAAATTCCGTTACTATCTTTTATAAGAGCATCGCCAATAATAGAGTTGCCATTTATGTCTTTTTCCGCGCTTTGCCACGCGGAATCCCAAGACCCAAGGTCACTCCAACCTGCAACTAGCGGCACAACCCTAACATCGAAATCCTGAACAGATTTTTCTATTACGGCGTAATCAATTGATTCTGACGGCGTTTGCGTGAATAGCTCACTATCTGGGCGAGTAAATTTCTCATCTTTTTGGCGAATTTCCCAAGCGGATTTTACAGCATCCGCAATATCTGGACGATATTTTTGCAGTGCCGCCTGCCAAACCGAAGCCTTAAGCACAAAAATACCACTATTCCAATAATAACCACCTTCTTTTATATAAGAAAAAGCAGTTTCTAAATTTGGTTTTTCTACAAATTTTTCAACCGTTCCATCATCAGACCTTTTTATATACCCATAACCAGTTTCAGGGCGATCTGGCAATATTCCAAGCAGTGCAACAGCTCCCGTTTGCGCAAGCTTTACCGCTTGCAAAATAGCCTTGGAGAATGCAGCATTATCCAGCACCATCTGGTCAGCTGGACTTACTACCAATATAGGGTCGCCCCCGCCTTCTTGTGCAGAAAAAGCCGCAAGTGCAAGTGCTGGCGCAGTATTGCGCCCAACTGGTTCTAATAAAATATATTTTGGCTCGAGCGAAATTTCCTTCAACTGCTGCAAAATTAGAAACCTATGCTCTTCATTGCTTACAATCAAAGGCTCTGCAACTTTTTCGTCCGCAAAATTAGTCAATCTCTGCGCGGCAAGCTGGAAAAGGCTTTCCTTCCCAAATAGACTTAAAAATTGTTTAGGAAACTCAGCACGAGAAAGTGGCCATAAACGAGTTCCACTTCCACCACATAGAATTATCGGCTGAATAATAGAAGCCATTTGATTTTTTGTTATATTTAGTTATTGAAACAAGAAAAATTTTGTAACAATGTACTTGCCAATTTGCAAGGAAATTAAAAAGGTGTTCTTATGTCTATAATCCCCCAACTATCAATAGTAGTACCATGTTACAATGAAGAAAAATTGCTAGAAAAATCTATAGCGGCAGTTTTATTGCTGGAAAATGATGTAAAAAATCTGGAAATCGTCATTGTTAACGATTGCTCAAAAGATAGAAGCGGCGAGATAGCGCAGGAATTAGCGAAAAGACACCCGCAAATTCGCTATTTTGCTCACGAAAGAAATCAAGGCAAAGGTGCTGCTCTACGCACAGGGTTTGCCGAGGCAAAAGGTGATATTATCTGCGTTCATGATGCGGATTTGGAATATGACCCGCAGGATTTACTGCCTATGTATAAAATTATAAACGCTGGGCGTGCTGAGGTGGTTTTTGGTACTCGCTTTTTGAATAGTAAAGAGCATCGTGTGCTTTATTTTTGGCATTCGGTCGCGAATAAAGTAATAACTCTCGCCTGCAATATTTTTAGCGATTTGAACCTAACTGATATTGAGTGCTGCCATAAAATGTTCAGGCGCGAAGTTATTAAACAAATAACCATTGAGGAAAATCGCTTTGGCGTTGAGCCAGAGCTGGTTTCAAAAGCGGCTAGGCTTGCCAAGCGCGATAATCTACGCATCTATGAAAGCGCGGTTAGCTATCATGGCAGAACATACGCGGAAGGCAAAAAAATCGGCTGGAAAGACGCATTCCGCGCCTTTTGGGTTATACTTAAATATAATACTTGGCACAGGAAACTCGGCTAAATGCTGCTAGATTTTTTATTATTTCCTGTTTTTTTGTGCGTTTTATATGCAATTGGTTCTGGCGCGTTGCTGATTGCACACCATGGCAAAAACATGGAGTACCCAGACTATTTCTATCTAACATTTGGGCTTTTTTCCATCGGCTTTATTTCTGTAATCGTCAATTTTTTCTCTGGTGTCGCAGTTCCCGCCACTTATTTTGCCATTGCCACCTTGTTTATAGATGGTGGAATGCGAATTATGAAGACAGGTATTGGCACGCTCAAAACAACTTCCTGCTATCAATTTCCTAAAAATAGCACCTATTTTTGTCCTTTATGCCATGATTTTGAATGGCTTTTGGTTAATCCCAGCGCGAATTTGCGTAAAAATTATTGGACTACCCATAGTAAGCCGCACAATAATAGCCACCAACAACAAAACAGGACTTAAGATTACAAGCCCAGCTAGCGAACCCAAAATGTCAATCCCCCTCTTAACAATATGTTTATTTATCATATTTTTCTTGTTTCTAGATTGGAAATTTTTCGTACATAAAGCGCAACGGCGAGGGTTATAGCCGCGACAATAGCGAATAAATCCTGCACTCCCAGCCCGCAATACAGCAACGCGGCGGAGATAATAGCAGCTATGGTCATGCAGATGGAATCGCTTAAATTGCTGGCGGCGATGATTTGTGAGCGGTGCTGTGCGCCAGAGCGCGACTGCAAAACCGCATATAAAGGCACCATGTATAAACCGCCGCAAACCGCCACCATCAGCATAGAAAACACTACCAAGAAATTATGCGGAACACCGAAGAACTCGCGCACTGTCATCAACCCATCATGCAGCGGTGGCGGCGTGGACACCACCATGAGCATGGTAAAAAACGCCATACCAACTGCCGAAGCTGTGGTGTAGCGCGTGGAAATTTCGCCTTTCAGCAGAGCGTCGCACAGCATTGACCCAACCGCCACGCCAAGCGAAAAAATCGTCAGAAACACAATATAAACCTCATTATCAGCATGCACCACGCCGCGGGCATAATTGGCAAATTGCGCGATATAAATTGAGCCAATAACAATAAACCATGACAGCGACAAAATAGTTCGGGTGAGGATTTTATCGCGCATGGCATGGGCGATGATTTCGCGGCTGCCCCGCCATAAATTAAAGCTGACAATGGTTTGCGGGTGCGCGGATGGTGCGGGCGGAATAAATAGGCTGGCAACCAAGCCGCACAGCGCGATTGCCACTGCCACTATGCCGATTAAATTATTCGGCTCTTCCACCAGCAATCCGCCCGCAATCATGCCCGCAAGTATTGCAAGATAGCTGCCGCTAGCGATAAAACCATTGCCCGCCACTAGCTCCCCTGCCCGCAAATGCTGCGGCAGGATGCTGAATTTTATTGGCACATAAAAGGTGGAGTGTGTGCCGCTGGCGAATAATAACCCCATCAGCAATATTATATTCTGACTGTAAAAACCATACGCCACGCCGAGCATGATAAATATTTCCGCGAGTTTGGTCAGGCGCACCAGCCGCGATTTATCACATTTATCAGCCAGTTGCCCCGCCACCGAGGAGAATAACACCATCGGCAACACCAACAAAGCCGAGCAGATAGTCACCAGAATTTCAGGATCGGCAAATAGCGAAATCTCATGCTGCGCGGCGTAGGCAATCATCACCACCAAGCCAGAGCGAATTATATTATCATTCAGCGTCCCCAGAAAAGTCGCAAGAAACATCGGCAAAAAACGGCGACTGCCAAACAGGCTATATTTCAGATTCTCCAGATGCAGAGTTTCTAAGAGGCTGTTCATAATCTCGCTCCAGCGCAAGCGAAAACGACGATTTTCGAGAACCGCAGCGCAGTGTATGTTTTATACATGAGCAGAGGAAGCGCAGAAAACGCCGTTTGCAGCAAGCTGGAGTAGAGAGTATGAACAGCCTCTAACTCCATAGTATTAACGACCAAACAACTATAGCATTGACAATCGCCAGCAAAACCGCCGCGCTCGCCACATCTTTTGCCCGTTTTGCAATCGGGTGAAACTCTCGCGAAACGCGGTTGATAGCGTCCTCAATCCCAGTATTCAGCAACTCCACAATCAAAACCAACAGCACACTGGCAATCATAATGGCGCGTTCGATTTTGGTATCGGTCAGAAAAAAAACCAGTGGAACGGCAACCGCACAAACAAAAATTTCCGTCCGAAAAGCAGCCTCACCCCACGCCGCCCGCAGCCCAGCAAAAGAATAGCCAAAGGCTTTTATTATTCTACTGAGTTCTTTCGTCATGCAATCTTATGCTGCAAATTATTATTTATAGTCGGCAAAATAAACAACTCGGTTGCCGTTGGCAATCCTTCAAAACCCTGCACCATCAAGCTGCCCGTCCGTGCATCCGCCACCATACATAGCCGTGTAAATGGGTTGAGAATTGGCGCACGCAACCACGAAAAATTATCCTGCGTAATTTCATGCCCTTGCAGGCTGCACGCTTGCCGATAGCGACCTGCGCTGTCAAAAAACGGGCGCGGCGTTGTGCCTTCGGCGAGTTTGGTGTGGAAATGATTGCTGGTGGCAACCTGTTGATCAGCACTTAACTCGCGAACTTCTGCCGTGGTTTCCAGCCGTTCAATAACGCAACCTTCGCCCTCATTTATACCCGTTAGCGTAAAAATCGCGGGAACGGCAAGCGGCGTATTGGTCAGCATCTCCTTCGCGGTTTTATAATCCGCCGCCACCTCAAACACTTGACGCAGCAAATGCGCGGGCGGCAAGCCCTTTTGAGCATAAGCAATTTTGCGGTTGGTCAACCAATCGGAAATAAAATTTTTACCATGCCGTCGTAGTGGCGCAAGATTGAGTGCCGCGGCAAATCGCCCAACCGCCAATCCATTAAACACCCCAGAAATCGCAGGCCAAGTTATGTTGTAATAATCGCCAGCCTTGCCGCTTTGCAGCACCACCAAAACTTGCTTGCCAAGCTTGGGAAATGGCCAATCAAGAACCCGCATCATGCTCACGCCATCATCATGCCGATACGCGCCGCTAGTGCAGCCCCACTCATAGGATAAATTGAGTGAATAAACCCCGCGCACCCCAAGTATGCTGTCAAAAGATTCAATTTCATGCAGGAATGGATTATTATTGCGAACCAACCAAGAATGAGATTTTTTATCCGCAAATGGCAGTAAAATCGCGCTTGCCAGATGCGATAGCAAACCATAGCTACGCCGCGCCGCCACAATAAGCGACTTCGCGCTATCAGGATACATCCGCAGTAAATCAATCGGCGTTTTACCACGAAGATCTATAAATGGTATCGTAGCTTTTATCATATTTCCTTAAAATCTCAATTTACGCAGTTCTTAATCTATATGCCAATTGCGAATGATTATCAACTGCAGCAGAAAAAACCTTGTTCTACACCGCCACTTTATTAGCCTATCTTTACTAAAATTCCCAATTTCCCAATCCATACAGCGACCATAGCATTAAAAAACATGCTCTGGCAGTGGCAAAATGCCTCATCTGCGAAGGCTGAACTACTTTTTTGTAAGCCACTTACTTTTCGTGCTGTCATACCAGCGCAGGCTGGTATCCATGCCAAGCAAATTGCGATTAGCTTGTTGAAAGGCATGGATTCCGCCCTTCGGCGGAATGACAAATAAATGACAAAAAAAGTCGTACATCTCGTTACTAAGTTAAGATTTTGCACGCAACTTACTATGAAACTGCCCATAACCAAAATACACCGCCGCACCCAGCGCGAAATATGGTATCAAGGTAAGAAAAGTTTCATATAAGCTGGAAATCAGCCCCGCGCAAAACAGCATCCCCAAAATCGGAGTGATTTTCGGATAAGGAACTTGGAACGGACGCGCCAAATTCGGCTCTTTTTTGCGCAGATAAAGCACTGTAAAACAGATAATGGTGAAGGCAAGAAGCGTCCCTAAATTCACCAGATTACCCAGCGAATTTATATCCGTCATCCCCGCCACCAAGCCAGATATTCCGCCAACCAGAAGCGTATTAACCCATGGTGTTTGATATTTCGGATGCACCTTCGCAAAAACTGGCGGCAACAAGCCATCCTTCGCCATAGTGTAAAAAATCCTAGTTTGACCATACATAAGCACCAACATAACCGATGATAGCCCTGCAATTGCGCCAATTTTTACCACAAATGACAGCCATCCAAGACCAATCGCATCAACCGCAACAGCAATCGGGTCAGGAACATTAAGCGTATCATATTTCACAATACCCGTCAGCACCAACGACACCAAAATATAAAGCAGTGTGCAAATCGCCAGCGAGCCGATAATCCCGATAGGCACATCGCGCTGCGGATTTTTTGCCTCCTGCGCGGCGGTGGAAACCGCCTCAAAGCCGATATAAGCAAAGAAAATGAAGCTCGCACCTTTCATAATTCCGCTAAGCCCAAAATGCCCATATTCCCCAGTATTTTCAGGAATAAACGGATGCCAATTGTCAGGGTTAATATACATCGCACCGATGCCGATAAACAACACGATAACCAACAATTTGGTGAACACGATAAGATTATTCACAGTTGCCGATTCCTTCACCCCCAAAACCAACAAACCAGTGGCGGCGGAAATCCCAAGGAAAGCAGGAAGGTTAAACAAGGCTTTGACAGTGCTGCCATCTTCCAGCTTCACCATTTGCCCAGTTGCCGCCGTCCATTCTGGCGGAATTATCAGCCCGAAATTCTTGAGAAAACTAACTACATAGCCCGACCAACCAACGGCGACAGTGGAAGCAGCAACGCCGTATTCAAGCAACAAGAGCCAACCCATAACCCACGCGAACAACTCGCCGAGACTAGCATAAGCGTAAGAATATGCACTGCCAGAAACTGGAAGCATAGAAGCCAGCTCCGCGTAGCACATGGCGGCGAAGGCGCAAGCCAAACCAGCAAGCAAGAACGAAATAATAATCGCAGGCCCAGCATATTGCGCGGCGGCACTGCCCGTAAGCACGAATATCCCAGTGCCAATGATGCAACCAATACCAAGGCTTATCAAATTTGCAGCAGACAGCGACCGCTTCAGCTCACTGCTTTTTGCCTCCGACTGAATTGATGCTATGGATTTTTTGACCATAAATCTGGATAAATTCATACTGCCTCCGCGAGTTAATTCATAAGCGAAAACAGCTTTAGCGATTTCCGTTTCATTTGCAAATGATTTTATGAGGTATCCTAAAATGAAAAATTATAATTCACCATCACCGAATTAGTTCGAATGCTATATTCTGTGTTTGAATTATCAGGCGTGTAATGCAGCTCAAGCATCTTGGTTTTTATGCGCGGCTGTAAATCATAGCGCAAAGAAAGTGAACCATTGGTAAAATCGCTAGAAATTTTTTCTTCATGCAGCAAGAAATGCCCGTCATTTGTTCGCGCATCAATATCATTTACAAGCTCCATAGTGTCGCGGTCAGAGATACCAATTGACTTCAGCATAACAATTATTTTTTCGGCTTTACGAGAATTTTTTGATGATGCTTCCTCAAATGCTTTTTGGGATTTTGGTTTGTGGTTCGCATCAGCATATCGCCTATTGCTATGCTCGTTATTTTCCGCGGCCACCGCCAGTTTATTATGAATAAAGATATTCTGTATAAGCAGGAGTGCCGCCACCACTGTTAGCATCCTATTCATGCTTTGACTATAGCAGAAAACCCACTCTAAATCCACATATTTATTACGAAAGCGGAATGATTGCTGCGTTGCAGCGTATATTTATTTAGCTACCAGAATAGCCTTCGAAATCGTCATTCCTGCGTAGGCAGGAATCTCTTTTTAGTCTTGCGCCAGCGTAGAGGATATAGAGATCCCCGCCTACGCGGGGATGACGAAAAAATTGTGCGGTTTGCCCTACAAATCGATGCTAAGAGCTACAATTCCTCTATTGGCGGCATCGCTGGGAAGGTAAGCGTAACCAGAGTCCCTTTATTTGGTGCGCTGATGATGTTAATATTACCGTGATGCAGCTCCATGAGCTTTCTGGTAAGTGGCAAACCTAGCCCTGTGCCTTCATATTTGCGGTTTAGCCCGCTATCCACCTGCCCGAAGCTGGAGAATGCGTCCTTAATCCCCTCTTCAGTCATGCCGATACCAGTATCCTTGACTGTAAAAATAAACTCAACTGGTTCACCAGCAACTTCTCTGGCACTTGCCGCGATATGCACACTGCCTCCCTCATTGGTAAATTTAACCGCATTCGACAAAATATTCAGGATGATTTGGATAAAACGCAGACGATCCACCAGCAACGGAGGCAACATTTTTGGAATATCGGTGGTGATGGCAACTTTGCCTTTCTCCGCCCGCTCTGATATTATGGTGATACATTTATTAATTGCCTTGCCGATATGCACTTCTTCATAGTTAAGGAGCAGCTTGCCAGCTTCCGCTTTAGAAATATCAAGAATATCATTAATGATGCCCAGCAAATGCGTCCCAGAATCGTTTATATCCCGCGCATATTCCAGATATTTCTGATCACCAAGAGGGCCAAATAGCTGGTTCATAAGTATCGATGAAAAGCCAATGATAGCGTTAAGAGGAGTGCGCAGTTCATGGCTGATATTAGCAAGAAAATGTGATTTTGCGCGGCTGGCAGCTTCGGCATCTTCTTTCGCTTTTTCCAGCTCTGAATATTGCTTTTTCAGCTGGATATTACGAGCATCAATTTCTGATAACATCTCGTTGAATGAATCAGTCAAAATCACCAGCTCATTATTAAGTTCTTTGCTGTTGCTTCCCAAAGAAGCCGCTCTAATCGAATAATCCTTATGCAAGGAAACTTCTCTAGCCGTACCCGCAAGGCTAAGTATTGGCGCGGAAATGCTCCGCTGCAAGCCAACCGCTAGGAAATAGGAAAATATCAAAACCGCAAGCGCAACCGCAAAAGCAATAGTGGTTTGTTTTTCAATGTAAGTGTCAACCTGCTCCAGCGTTGATTCTATGTATATATAACCAACTTTTTCCTGCCCCTTAAATATAGGCTTCAAAAGTTCTATATGTTTATTGACGAACTCTGCCCTTGAGGTAAGATTGCTTGGACACTCACTAACCTCCGAAATTTCCTTGTTTTTATAGCTGGCAAATTCCAAACCAGAAATATTATATAAACACGCCTGAACAATCGACCTTTTCACGCTAAATACATTGAGATTGGTCTCCGCAACTGGCTTATCATCAAAGAGAATCGCCGCCACATTTCGATCGCCGACAATGGAAGCGGAAACATCGATTTCGCTCATTATATTCGTGCGTAGATTGTATATTCCGAAGATTGCAATGGTAATAGTTGTAATTAGCACCGAAATACTGCTAATTGCCATGATAATAAGGGTTAGCCGCTGCTTGATTGAAAGATTTTTCAAGGAGCGTATCGCCATATTACTACTTACCTGCCAATTTGGGAATAATTCCCCAAAATAGATGGCAGCCCGTGCTGATGCCAATGCCAGCACGCCCATAATAAGCGCGTTTAATGTAACAATTCTCCATATTCCCTCCCCATCTTAATGATGGTGTTTCTGTGTACAGGAATTATAAATAATCGTTATTAATTAAAATTTTATTAAATTTGTTAGGATTTTTTAGTTTCCAAGCTTAAAAAGTCAAAAGCCATGCAAAAATACATCAAATTTTTATTCTGTACAAATCTAAGTCCTAGGTTAATATATAAAAAATCAACCTTTCCAATCAAAGGATAACAAGAATGCTAAGCCCATTTATAGAACTAATCAGCGCGTTATTACAGCTTTATTTGGTGTGCGTTATCGCGTGGACAATACTTAGCACCCTGATTTCCTTCAAGATTGTCAATGCGTATCAGCCATTTGTCCAAAAACTTATGTTCGCGCTAGACAGGCTTTGCGAGCCGACCATGCGCCCGATACGCAAGCTCCTGCCTGACCTCGGCGGCTTTGACATTTCCCCGATTATATTGATTTTGCTGATTAATTTCGCGCAGAGCATGTTGCATAAGCTCGCTTATGGTTTTTGATTCATGTTCCAATCGCTTTCTTCAAAACTAACTGGTATTTTTAGCAATCTTCGCAAGCGCGGTGTGCTTTCGGAGGCGGATATTGACACGGCGATGCGCGAGGTGCGGATTGCACTTCTGGAAGCTGATGTCGCGCTGCCTGTGGTCAAGGATTTTATCAATTCGCTGAAAGCCAAAGCCCTCGGCGCGGAAGTAATCGCCAGCGTGTCGCCAGCACAAATGGTGATAAAGCTGGTTAGCGACCACTTGAAAGAGCTACTAGGCAGCGAAACGCAGGAAATAAATTTGGCGGCAACTCCGCCTGTGGTGATGATGATGGTGGGGCTGCAAGGTTCTGGGAAAACCACCAGCACAGGCAAGCTGGCTCTACGCCTTAAAACCAAGCATAACAAAAAAACGCTCGTTGCTTCGCTGGATATTTATCGCCCAGCGGCACAGGAACAGCTAGCGCAAGTGGCAAAAAAGGCGGGCATTGACGCACTTCCGATTGTGCCGAACGAAAAACCGCTGGAAATAACCAAGCGAGCTTTGCAGGAAGCCCGCCTTGGCGGCTATGATGTTTTGTTGCTGGACACCGCAGGGCGGCTGCATATTGACGAAGAATTGATGAGCGAGCTTAAAGCGGTAAAAGCACTCGCCAATCCATTGGAAACCTTGCTAGTTGCCGATAGCCTAACTGGGCAGGACGCGGTAAATATCGCCAAATCTTTCCACGAACAAATCAGCGTGACGGGTATTATCCTCACACGGGTAGACGGCGACGGGCGCGGTGGCGCGGCACTTTCCATGCGGGCGGTCACTGGACAGCCGATAAAATATCTTGGCGTTGGCGAGAAACTCTCGGAATTTGAGGAGTTCCACCCCGACCGCATCGCAGGGCGCATTTTGGACATGGGCGACATCGTTTCGCTAGTGGAAAAAGCCGCAGAAAACATCACCGCCGAAGAAACTGAAAAAATGGCAAAGCGGATGATGGAGGGGGTTTTTGACTTTAACGACCTGCTAGATCAGCTGCGGAAAATGAATAAAATGGGCGGCATTGGCGGTTTTATGAAAATGCTACCAGGAATTGGGCAGCTCAAGGAAAAAATCGGCGAGGCAAAGCTAGACCCGAAAATCCTCGCCCGCCAAGAAGCGATTATCCTGTCCATGACCGCTAAAGAACGCGCCAACCCCGCCCTCATCAACGCCAAACGGCGCATCCGCATCGCGGGCGGCTGCGGGCAAACTGTGCAGGATGTAAATAAACTGCTAAAACAACAGCAACAAATGCAAGATATGATGAAAAAACTAAAAAAAATGGGCGCGAAAGGCATGATGCGCGGCGGACTCGGTCAATTGCTGGGGATGTAGGTGCTGGGGATGTAGGTTTTTATTTGACAATTGCATCTTTTTTGTTTATACATTAAATAATATAATAATATTATGGAAATCACCTACGATTCAATCAAGAGCAATACAAACAAAGAAAAACATGGTTTTTCACTAGGATTTGCCAAGGAATTAGAATGGGATACATTATCAGCAAAGCGCGATGAACGCCATAATTATGGAGAGGAACGCTTTATCGGGTTTGCCATAATGGAATCAAGGTTATATTGCGTGGTTTTTGTGGATAGAGGCAACCAGAGGCGCGTTATAAGTTTGCGAAAAGCTAATGTAAGAGAGGTAAAAACATATGCCAAAAACAATTAAAACAGCCTCTGGGCGAAAGCTTATTTTACCAACTGCGGAAGAAGAAAAACTCATAAAATCTGGCATAAAAAATGATGCCGACACTTACGAGCTATCAGGCAGTGAATTTGCCCAATTAAAGCCTATGCGCGGTCGCCCGACTTCTGAAAATCCAAAAATTTTTACAGCTATTCGTTTTGATTCTGATGTTCTTTTGGCTTTTAAAGCTTCTGGGCGAGGCTGGCAAACACGCATAAACGCTGCATTGAAAGATTGGCTGGCAACGCATTCTCCCGTGGAAATTGTTAATAAATACCGCTAATTTTATTGCTAATTTCTTGGCGTGGATGCCAGCCTGCGCTGGCATGACAGAGCAAAATAGCAAGCTATTTATCATTACTTAAAGTAATATACAAATCTACATTCTCCATTAGCACTTGTATTATATACGCCACTTGTTTGGCAAACACCCGCACCTGCAACACCAATGGTTGTAAGCCCCCAGAATTTACCTTTATTACCTATCCCATCGTCTATTTTACTATCAATTGCTTGTGCATCTAGCGAACTTGATGCACTTGCTCCAGCGTAATTATTTGGTTTATATGAGATAATTCCATTATATTGAGTGCGAGTTCCACCATACATATATGAGCCCCAATCATCATTCATGATATTCAAAAGAGAACCATTATACCCGCCACTAATAGTTGTTGAATTAACTTTCATTCCTTGTGGTAAAAGGTTTGCTGCTACAAAAAAAGATGGTGTATTCAGATATTCACAATTTTGAGTTCCATCTCCATTAGTATTTTTTACTAATCCATCACCATCACCATTACAATGATTGCAACTTACGCTATATTGATTGGTAACGAGTGGACAAAAATCTATTCCAAAAAAGTCAGTGGCATTTTGACAATCCCCAACTACGCAATTATATTTTATTTTGAAAGTATTGTATGATATTTCCATTTGCTGCATCTGTGAAACAGAGTAACGAATTTCAGCAGCGGTGATCAAATCTTTCCCCAGCAAAATTCCACCAGCTATAAGCCCGATAATTACAAGGACGATGGAGAGTTCAACAAGGGTAAAGCCCACATTGCTTGTCACCCCGTTTTTATAACGGGGTCTGTGGCTGTAAATTTTGTCGGTGTTTGTGTTTACAGACCCCGCAACGAGTGCGGGGTGACGACCGAGGATTACTTTAACTTTGCGCTTGACAACCAGACACAAACCCACATTTTTTTGCTTGCTTGCTTGCTTTGCCATTTTATTGTCTCCATTTTGGCTTTTCCATAGACTAGTTTGTGGTTATACTAGCAACAATCAGGTTGTTATACCTAAATCAAATGTTTATGCTTAAAGACCGCAATACACAATTTATTTTTAATACACACAATGTCAAAACAACTCTCGTTCACCCTCATCACCGCCGCGCTCGCCAGTTTATTGTTTTTTCTGGGGACTAGCCTCGGGTTTTTGTTCATGTTTTTGCCAACATTGCCGCTATTTTCGGCGGGGCTGGGCAAATCCCCCAAAGTCGCGCTTGAAGCAGCGGCAATTGCAACGCTTCCTATAGCCCTGCTTACTTCCAGCATCTCTGCCCCTGCAATATTTATGCTAGTCTACGCCCTGCCCTGCGTTCTTATATCTCATTTATTGCTACTCCACCGCGATATTCAACTTGGGGACGGTATGCCGACCTTGCGCTTTTGGTATCCTGCGGGGTTGGTCATAATCAGCCTTGCCGTTTATGCCTGCGTCATGCTCGCCATCACCACCGCGCTATTTGCCACACAGGAAACTAATCTGCCCAATCTCCTCGCCCAAACAATCAGCGAAGAAATCAAGACAATACAAAAAGATATGGGTATTACGCTAGAACAAGTGTCGCCCAGCTACATCGCCTTTATGCTCTGTGGTTTTCTAGCGTGGCTGTGGACAATCGTGATTTATGCCCACGCATGGGCGGCAAACAGCTCACTCGCCCGCAAAAAAATTGCGCCGCGCCCTAGCATCGCCATTCATCCGTTTCCCATGCCAAATTGGCTGCTATCATTGATGGGAATTTGCGCCCTTGCCTCATTAATCGGCGGGGAATCCATGCAGTTTTTGGGCAAAGCTTCGTTTATTATCCTGCTGCTGCCTTATTTTTTTCAAGGTGCGGCGATACTGCATCTCACCACTCTAAAATGGCAAAATCGCTGGCTTTTGCTGGGCGCAATCTATCTCTCCATCGTCGCACTTTTCTGGCCCGCCTTCATCCTCGCTGGTGTTGGGCTGTGGCAACATGCAAAAATATTAAACAAACACTTGTCAATTGGTGGGAATTCATCTACAAGCTAGCCTCCCTTTTTGAAAATTAAAGGTGCGCGGCGGATAGAAACTTACAAAAAATCCCGCTTGAGCGCGAAAAAACTAAAGTATTTAAGGAGTTAAGACCATGGAAGTTATTTTGTTGCAACGCATCGCCCGCTTGGGTGGAATTGGCGAAGTTGTTGAAGTTCGCAACGGTTATGGTCGCAATTTCCTAGTGCCTACTGGTAAAGCATTGCGGGCTACCGAAGAAAATAAAAAAACCTTTGAAGAACGCCGCCATTTGATTGAAGCTGAAAATGCTAAAGAGCGCGAAGCAGCTGAAAAACAAGCGAAAAAACTAGATGGCGTAAGCGTTCGCTTGGTGCGTCAAGCCAGCCAAGAAGGAAAACTTTACGGCTCAGTTACCGTGCGCGACATTGCGGACGCGCTTAAAGAAGCTGGTCATGATGTGCCAAAAAGCCAAATTGTGCAAACCACCGCGATTAAATCAATCGGTGAATATGCGGTTCGCGTTACCCTGCACCCTGAGGTGATTGTGAATGTAACCTTGAATGTTGCACGCATTGAGGCTCACGCTGCCTAATAAACAATAGAATAGGTTTTCTATGCAGCTAACTCCCGAACAACAATCAGAAATAAACGCCCTCCGCGCCCAGAAAAACAGCACCCTACGGGATGTTTCAACTGGCGTGGAGGAGTTGCTTTATACCCCCCTTCCCGTGCTTGATCATGGTTTTGTGCGGGTGATTGATTATATGGGAACGGATAGCGCAATCGTGCAAGCAGCGCGGGTTTCTTACGGCAAAGGCACGAAAAAGGTGAATGAGGACGCAGGTCTGATTAACTACCTACTCCGCCATCGCCACACTACACCGTTTGAAATGTGCGAAATCAAATTCCACATAAAACTCCCGATTTTCATTGCCCGCCAATGGATTCGCCACCGCACGGCGAATGTAAATGAATATTCTGGTCGCTATTCCATCATGGATAAAGAGTTTTATGTCCCTGCGCCTGAACATCTGGCGGCGCAGTCAAAAGTGAACCATCAAGGGCGCGGTGCATCGCTGGAAGGTGCGGAGGCGCAGCGCGTGCTGGAGCTATTGCGTGAGGATGCCACCCGCTCTTATTCGCATTACGAAGAAATGCTGAATATGGACGCAAACGAGAATATCATCGACGAAAGCAAGGATGGCTTGGCGCGGGAACTGGCGCGGATGAATCTTTCGCTGAATTACTACACCCAGTGGTATTGGAAAATTGACCTCCATAATTTGCTGCATTTCCTTAGCCTACGGGCAGATTCCCACGCTCAGTACGAAATCCGCGTTTATGCCGAGGCGATGCTGCAAATCCTAAAAGCTTGGGTTCCCATAACCTACGCCGCCTTCATGGATTACCGCGTTGGTGGCGCGAATTTCTCAGCAAAAGGGCTAGCAATCGTCAAAAAACTAATCAATGGCGAAGAAATCAGCCAAGAACAAAGCGGCATGAGCAAAGGCGAATGGCGCGAGCTGATGAGCGTTTTGGGGAAATAATTTTTACGAATTAGGCAAAAAAAAGCTTTCGCCTGCGGGAAAATATGTTATAAAGCCCCTTCAAATATATAGCAAGAGGATAAGAAAATGGCTGTACCTAAAAGAAAAACGAGCAAAAGCAAGCGCGATATGCGCCGTTCGCATGACTCTTTGAAAAAAGTTAACACCGTGGAAGATAAGACCACTGGTGAGCTAAAACGCCCGCACCATGTGTCGGCGGATGGCTATTATAATGGCCGTCAGGTAACAAAAGCTAAAGTCAACCGCTAGGCGGAAGCCCCCATGGTCGCTGGAAAAATCCAGACCCCAATCGCTTTAGACGCTATGGGTGGTGACAACGCGCCTGAATGCGTGATTTCTGGAGCGCAGCTCGCTCTTATCCGCCATCCGGGTATAAAATTCCTTATTTTCGGCAATGAAGAGGTGGTTGCCCCCCTGCTAAATGCCCACCCCGCCCTAAAAGCAGTCAGCAAAATTGTTCACACTACCGAGTTTATCGCAGGGCATGACAAGCCGTCTATCGCTGTGCGCCGCGGGAAAAAATCCAGCATGTGGCTGGCGGTGGAAGCGGTAAAAGACGGCACGGCTTGCTGCGTGGTTTCTGCGGGCAATACGGGTGCACTTATGGCAATTTCCAAGCTGGTTTTGCGTACTCTGGAGGGTGTTTATCGCCCCGCCATCGCGGCTTTGCTGCCGACACTGCGCGGTGAATGTGTGATGCTGGATCTGGGCGCGAATGTAGAGTCCGACGCGCAGGATTTATACCGCTTTGCCATTATGGGCGATGCCTTCGCCCGCGCTGTACTTGGGCTGGCGCGTCCGCGTATTGGGCTGCTCAATGTTGGCTCGGAGGATTTGAAGGGTCACAATGAAGTCAAAGAAGCCTTCACCTTGCTGAAAAATTCCACCGTTAATTTTCATGGTTTTATTGAGGGAAATGACATTGCCGAAGGCACGGTTGATGTGGTGGTGACTGACGGTTTTACGGGCAATATCGCGCTAAAAACTGCCGAGGGCGTGGCTCGCCTCATCCGCACATATTTGAAAGATGCTTTTAATAGCTCAATCATAGCACAGGCGGGCGGCTTGCTTGCCATGGGCGCAATGAAAAATGTGAAAGATAAACTTGACGACCGCAAGCGCAATGGGGCAATGTTCTTGGGGCTGGCGGGTATCGCGGTTAAAAGCCATGGTGGCGCGGATGCCTATAGTTTTTGCAACGCCATCAGCGTGGCGGTGGAGCTGGTCGCGCACCGCATTAATGACCGCATTATGGCTGAAATTGGTAATATTAACCCTGCTGAAAAGAAAGAAGAATAAAGAATGCTTCGCGCAGTTATCATCGGAACAGGGGCGTATCTACCAGAAAAAATCCTCCATAACGCTGATTTACCAGCGCATTTGGAAACCAGCCATGAATGGATAATGGAGCGCACAGGCATTGAACAGCGACACATCGCCGCAGACGGCGAATATACCTCCAACCTTGGCATTGCAGCGGGAAAACAGGCAATTTTGAATGCGGGCGTAGCGGCGGATAGCATTGACCTTGTAATCCTCGCCACCGCCACACCTGATGACACTATGCCCGCCACCGCCGCGAAAATTCAGCACGCACTGGGCATCACCAGCGGCGCAGCATTTGACATCAACGCGGCGTGCAGCGGCTTTGTGTATGCCATGAGCGTTGCCAATAATTTTATCATCTCGGGCGCGGCAAAGCGGGTGCTGGTTATCGGCGCAGAGACTTATTCGCGGATTTTGGACTGGGACGACCGCGCCACCTGTATCTTATTTGGTGACGGCGCAGCGGCAGTTTTGCTAGACGCGCAGGAAAACAGCCAGCGCGGGATATTATTCTCCAAAATTCATTCCGACGGCAAATTTTCAGATTTAATTCACACCACAGGCGGCGTTTCCACCACCAAAACCGCTGGGCTATTTGCCATGGCGGGCAAGGAAGTTTTCCGCCACGCCGTCGCCAAAATGCCCGCCGCGGTGGAAGAAGGTTTGCAGAATTTGAGCCTTCATAAAGACGCAATTGACTGGCTAGTTCCGCATCAGGCGAATATGCGAATTCTCGCCGCTGTCGCGCAGAAACTGGGAATTGAGGACGCAAGGATTATCTCTAATGTTGCGAAATGCGCCAATACCTCCGCCGCCTCTATCCCGCTGGCACTGCACGAAGCAGCACATGACGGGCGCATAAAGCAAGGGCAAATAATCGCCTGCCCAGCCCTCGGCGCAGGGCTAACTTGGGGCTGCACGATAATCAGGTGGTAATTAATATGGGAAATGATATAAAATCTGTGCAAGCGAAAGAAATGCGTACCAATTCGCACATTTTAAAAGCTGGATTTACGCTGATTGAACTATCAATTGTTTTAGTTATCATAGGCTTACTTGTTGGCGGAGTTCTCGTAGGGCAGGATTTGATAAAAGCTGCGGAAATCCGCAGTCAAATTCAACAAGTTGAAAAATATAATTCAGCAGTCAATACCTTTAGAGTAAAATACAACGCCATTCCCGGAGATATTGCCGAGCCAAATGCTAGTGGTTTTGGTTTTAAGGCAAGAGGAACGCAGATAGGGCAAGGTGATGGTAGCGGTCTATTAGAAGGATATGATTTTGGTGGTAACTCATCTTTGTTTGTAAATGGTGAGACTACCATGTTTTGGGTTGATTTAAGCACTGCTGGTTTGATTGATGGAGGCTTTAATACTGCAACCGCCACCGCAACATTATCTTTAACTTCATCACAAATTCCATTGTATTTCCCAAGAGCGAAGATAGGTAATGGGAATTATATATCTGTAGTTAGTGGGGCTCCAATGCCATTAGCTTGGCGCTCTTCTAATGATCTTACATCGCCATATAATTATTATATAATTTCGGCTATGAACGCAGTTGTTGGTGTAAGTCAACCATCAGCTAATAATGGTATTACTGTGCAACAAGCGTATTCAATTGATAGCAAAATTGATGATGGCTTTCCTCAATCTGGAATTATTACAGCAAAATATATAAATACAGTTAGTGGTAGCACATGGGTGTATTTATCTGGAACAACAATTTTGTATGACAATACTACCCCTTACACCACAGCAACCACTGCCTCTGCAACTACTTGCTTTGACAATGGAAATGTTAATGGTGCAACTCAACAATACTCAATATCACAAAATGGTGGAAATGGCATAAACTGTGCATTGATGATTAGGTTTCAATAAACAACATCAATCCAGCAATAGTAAAAAAGCCTAAAAACACAGCAATTAACCCAATACAGAAACTAAGCAGCTGTTTTTTGCGCTAGCAATTTCTTTTTGATTTGGCGTTTTAGCTTCGCCGCCGCTGGTGTCATTTTCAGCGAAGAATGCGACAGCAAATAGCCATCCAACCCGCCGTTATGCTCAATGCTGCGCAGGGTTGCAGCGGTCACGCGCAAAGGAACATTCACACCCAAAACTTCGCTTTTCAGCGAAACTTGTTGCAAATTCGGCATAAAACGGGTGCGAGATTTGTGGTTTGAGTGAGAAACATTATTGCCCGATTGCGAGCCTGTTCCTGTGATTGCGCAGCGTCTAGCCATAAAAATACCTTCTTATTTCATAATTAAAGAGGGGTGTTTTTTATAGTTTATGAAATGCGAAGTCAAGGTATTTTTTCTGTCATCCTGCGGAGTGCGAAAGCACTAGCGCAGGATCTTTTCCAATTGCACGAGATCCTGTGCTGCTGCTTTGCAGCCCACAGGATGACAAAATTACTTAACCTTATGAATATTATTGATATAATTCGTCCAAAATCCTTCGAGATGGGTAAGTGTGCTATTGAGCCGCGCCAGATCCGCCTCATTGGTTTCCTTTGATAAAACCTCAACATTCCGCTGGTAAAGCGCGTCGATTTTCTGGCAAAGGAGGGTGGCTTTTTCGGAAAGCTTGATGCGCGTTGAGCGTTTATCATGCGGAGCGCGTTCTTGCAGCAAATAGCCATTTTCCACCAGTTTTTTCACATTATAGGAAACATTCGAGCCAAGATAATAGCCGCGGTTGGTAAGCTCGCCGATGGTTAGCTGTTCGCCGTTTATGTTATATAAAATAAGCGTTTGCACATTGTTGACATCGTCAATCTTCAAGCGGTCAAGCTCCGCCTTCACCACATCAAGAAAGCGGCGATGCAAGCGTTCAATAAGCAAAATGGACTCTGTATAAACCTGTTTCACTGTGCTATCTCCTTAGAATTATGCCTAAAATTGTTCTTTACTTTAGGTGAGCATAGAGCATAAGAGTTAAAAATTCGTTTATAATCCCTCAACTTCATATCATTTTTTTATGTTATTTATCAATAATCTAACCTTCCGTATCGCGGGGCGCACGCTAATTGAAAACGCGAGTCTCAGCATCAACGCTGGGCAGCGCGTGGGGCTGGTTGGGCCAAACGGCACGGGAAAATCCACACTTTTTAAGCTAATTTCAGGCGAGTATCACGCCGATGCTGGCGATATAGCCATGATAAAAGGCGCGAGTTTCGGCATGGTGCGCCAAGATTTGCCCGAGGATGACACGCCTGTTATTGAGGTTTTGCTGTCTTATGACAAAGAACGCAACGCCCTGTTCAAAGAAGCCGAAACCTGCGAAGACCCTGACCGCATTGGCTATATTTACGAACGGCTGGAGGAAATCGGGGCGTATGATGCGCCTGCCCGCGCCGCAACGATTCTCGCTGGTCTGGGCTTTAATGACGAAGCGCAAAACAGCCCGATTTCTGACTTTTCGGGCGGTTGGCGGATGCGCGTTGCCCTTGCTTCCGCGCTGTTTATTGAGCCAGATTTGCTGTTGCTTGACGAACCGACCAACCATCTGGATTTTGAGGCGATGGTGTGGCTGGAGAATTACCTAATAAAATTCCCCAAAACCTTGATTATCATCAGCCATGACCGCGATATTCTCAACAAAACCGTGACCCATATTGTGCATCTGGAAAATAAGCAACTAACCTCCTACACTGGCACTTATGATGAGTTTGAACGCCGCCGCGCTGAAAGAATGCTCGGGCAGCAAGCTCTCCGCGAAAAGCAACTAGCGCAAAAGGCGCGGATGCAGGCCTTTGTGGATAGGTTCGGCGCAACCGCCAGCAAAGCGCGGCAAGCGCAAAGCCGCCTGAAAATGATTGAGAAAATGGATATTGTGGACGCGGTGATGGCGGAGCGGGTGACGGCGTTTGAGTTTCCCGAGCCAGACGAACAAAAATCGCCAATGTTGGTTTTGGAACATGTGGAGGCTGGCTATGAGGCTGGCAAACCAATCCTTAAAAAACTTGACCTGCGGATTGACGCTGACGACCGCATTGCCCTTCTCGGCGCGAATGGGAACGGAAAATCAACGCTGGTGAAGCTGCTATCGGGCAGGCTTCCGCCGCTGGCTGGGCAAATTCATAAATCCAGCAAGCTGCGTGTTGGCTATTTCGCGCAGTTCCAAACCGATGAGCTGGATGTCAACCAAACTCCGTTTGAAATCATGCGCGAAAGCATGAAAGGTACGGCGGAAAGTAAAATCCGCGCTAGCCTTAGCAAATTCGGCTTTGATAAATTCAAGGCGGACACGCTGGTGGGTGATTTGTCGGGTGGTGAAAAAGCCCGCCTGCTCTTTTGCCAGATGAGCTTTGACGCACCACACATCATGTTGCTTGACGAACCAACCAACCATCTGGATATGGACGCGCGAGAAGCATTAACGCAGGCTCTCAACAACTATCGTGGCGCGGTTATTCTGGTGAGCCATGACCCGCATCTGGTTGATTGCGTTGCCGACCGCCTGTGGCTGGTGGCAGACGGCACTTGCAAACCGTTCAACGATGATTTGGACGCCTACCGAACCCTCGTCGTCCGCCAACGCAGGAAAGAGAGAGAAGAGGCAAGGAAGAAGAAGACGGGGTAGCCCAGCGGCTTCGCCGCGAGTTTGGAGTTTGGAGTGTTGAGTGTGGTAATTTCGTACTCCGTCATACCCACCCTGTGCGGGTATCTATAATTTCCTGCTCATCACCAGCGCGTCGGTGAGTGTGCCGTCCAGCTGTTGGTAATAGAGTTTGCGGCGGCTGATATGTTTGAAGCCTGCTTTTTCGTATAGTTTGATGGCGGGTTCGTTACCCACCTCCACCTCCAGAAACATTTTTTCCGCGCCAAGGCTCGCGCAGTGAGAAAGCGCATCCGCGAGTAATTTATCGGCAATCCCAACGCCGCGAAATTTCGGGCGCACGCCGAGGGTTATAATCTCCGCCTGCTCAAACGAAACGCGGTACACCATCATAGCGACCGCCTCACCCCCCTGCTCCACCAGCTTGGCGAAAGTGCCAGCCACAGAGAAAAAATCGGTAAAAGCCTGCCGATTCCAATAGCGCGGGAAACATTCTTCGTGAATTTTGGTGAGGATTTCCGATTCCTCCTTTGAAACAATGCGCGTAGTAAAATGCGTAGTAAAATCAGGCATTTTCGCTCGCCGCCAACGCCGCCGCCAGCGCGTCACGCGCCCCCTGCAATTCTGGGTTTATTTCCAAAGCTTTTTTGAGAGCTTTGATAGCGGCGGGTTTTTGTCCAGACGACAAATGGCTAAGCCCAAGCCAATACCAGCCGCTAGCGTGTTTTGGCTCTAGCCATGTCACGAATTTGAAGCGCAAAACCGCGTCGGAAAAATTGCCAAGCCCATAATGCTTCTTGCCCAGCTCAAAATTTGTTTGCAGGATATTGCGGATTTTTTGCAAATCACGCAAAAATGTCAGCACAACCACCCGCCATTTTTCTATCGCCCCAGAAAACGGGTAGCGAAATTTATTTTTCTCTGGCATATTCACTCTCCTAAAATAATATTTCCATATTAACCAACATTTGCAAAGAAATGAAAGCAGAAAACAAAAGCACCGTGGACGATGAAGAAATCGCCAGATTTTCGCGCATTGCCGATGAATGGTGGAGCGAAACGGGCAAATTCGCACCTCTACACCGCATGAACCCTTTGCGGATTGCCTACATCCGCGACAAAATTTTGCAAAATATGCACACTCAGCACTCCACACTCAACACTCCTCTAAAAGGCATTAGCATTTTAGATATTGGCTGTGGCGGCGGCTTGATTTCCGAGCCAATGGCGCGGTTGGGCGCGAGTGTCACCGCCATTGACGCTGGCGAAAAAAACATTGCCGTAGCCAAGCTACACGCGCAGAAATCGGGGCTGGATATTGACTATAGATGCACAAGCGTTGAGGAATTATCAGAGCAAAACGAAGAAAAATTTGACGCGATTCTCGCCCTTGAAATCGTGGAGCATGTGGCAGATTTGGATTTATTTATAAAATCGGCGAGCAAGCTTCTAAAACCGAACGGAATTATTATCCTCTCCACCCTGAACCGCACCGCAAAGTCCTATGCTCTGGCGATTATCGGCGCGGAATATATCCTGCGCTGGCTGCCGATTGGCACGCATACATGGAAAAAATTCCTGCGCCCGAGCGAGCTGTGCCGCACTCTGGAAAATAATGGGGTTGAGATATGCGAACTCACGGGTATGGCGATGCACCCAATCAGCCAAAAATGGCGGCTAGACGCACGCGATTTAAGCGTTAACTATCTGGTGGTGGGGAAGAAATGACCACAGCACTCGCACAAAAAATAACCTCACCAGAAAAACCCGAGCATGACGGCGCGACGCCGACCATGCAGCAGTTCCTTTCCATCAAGGCGCGGCATGCGGATTGTTTGCTGTTTTACCGTATGGGGGATTTT
>SXGU01572743.1_pt1 | contig 35135 bp, 22 predicted proteins | sample 3174531 | NCBI WGS metagenome assembly SXGU01 (sample SAMN11356863, study PRJNA531348) | freshwater metagenome | isolation source: freshwater sample F1-140 | place: China: Fuxian Lake, Yuxi | collected 2017-12-25 | reverse complement strand
GCCGCGCTCGCAGCGGGCAAGCACGTCGTCTGCGAAAAGCCGCTGGGAATGACGGCGAAGGAAACGGCGAAGGTCGTTGCCGCCGTGAAGCGGAAAGGCGCGCCCGTCTTCGCGGTGAACTACATGTGCCGCTTCTTCCCCGCCCTGCTTCAGATGCGCGCGATGGTCCAGCGCGGCGACCTCGGGCAGATCATCCACGTCCAAGGTCACTTCTTTCAGGACTGGCTGCTGCACGCGACTGACTACAATTGGCGTCTTCTAGCCAGCGAGGGCGGCAAGCTCCGCGCCGTTGGCGACATCGGCACGCACTGGATTGACGCGGTGAGCTTCATCTTGGGCGCGAAGGCCGAGACGGTGTTCGCGCACTTGGAGACGTTTCACAAGACGCGCTATCGGCCCACGAGTGAGGTGCAGACCTTCGCCAAGGTGGCACCAAAATCTGGTAGGGCCGGGCCGCCGCGCGGCTTCGATGCGACGGAAGCGCAGCAGCGCGTCCCTACCGGGATCCCCTACAAGTGCGACACCGAGGACTTTGGCACGGTGCTGCTCAAGTTCGGCAAGGGCGTGCACGGCTTCGTGAACAGCACACACGCGAACGCCTCCATCTCACAGGTCGCCGCCGGCTGGAAATGCAGCCTAGCGCTCGGTATCTACGGCACGAAGGGCAGCGTGCGTTGGGACCTCCAGCAGCCTAACGAAATTCTCGTAGGCCGCCGCGACGAGCCGAACCAGATTCTCCAGCGCGCCACCGCCGGCTTTAACGAGGATGTCGCGGGTTTCACGGATTATCCAGGCGGCCATCCCGAGGGCTTTCCCGACAGCCACAAGATGCACTACCGCGCCGTCTATGAACACATCGCCAGCGGCCGCAAGACGCCTGTGCTCTTCGCCACAGCGGCGGATGGACACCACGAGGTGAGGCTGTGCGAAGCCGTGCTGAAGAGCAGTCGGACGAAGCGCTGGGTGCGGGTGTAGAGACGCGAGCCTTCGCAGGCCTACTTGGCCATCACGATCTCCAGCGTCTCCTCGCGCTTGTGCGGCGCGTCTTCCTCCACTTCCACATCGGGCATGGACGCGGGCGGGACGAGCGGTGTCCCAGAGGTCCGTTCGGCAGCGGGTTCGTCCTGCTTGTGGAACTTCACGCTCACGATCTTGCTCACGCCGTGCTCCTGCATCGTCACGCCGTAGAGGATGTCCGCGATGCCGATGGTGCGCTTGTTGTGCGTGATGATGACGAACTGCGAGTGAACGAGGAAGCGCTGCAAGACCCGGATGAAGCGGTTGATGTTCGACTCGTCGAGCGGCGCGTCCAGCTCGTCGAGCACGCAGAACGGCGCGGGCTTCACCTGGTAGATCGAGAAGAGCAGCGCGACGGCCGTCATGGTCTGCTCGCCGCCGGAGAGGAGGGAGATGCTCTGAAGCTGCTTGCCGGGCGGCTTCGCGACGATCTCGACGCCTGACTCCAGCAGGTCGTTTTCGTCCACGAGCACGAGGTCAGCCTTGCCGCCGCCAAAGATTTCCGTGAAGAGCACGCGGAAGTTGTCGCGGATCTTGGCGAAGGTCTCGGCGAACATGACCTTGGTCTGGTTGTTGATCTTGTTGATGATCTCCAGGAGCTGCGCCTTCGCCGCGACGAGATCGCCGTGCTGCTGCGTGAGGAACGCGTGGCGGGTCTCGGCCTCCTCGTATTCCTCGATGGAGGCGTGGTTGACGGGCCCGAGGTCGTCGAGCTTCTGCTGGAGCGCGGCGACTTGCTCGCCGACTTTGTCCCAGTCCGTGGCCATGCCGCGGGTCGCCATCTCATCGGGGGAAACTGTCTCGACCTTCGGCGCACCCTCGTCGGCGTAGGTGATGGTGATGCACTCGCTGCGGATGTCGTCGAGGTTGACCTGGTATTTCTCGTGGATGCGCTGGCGGAGGTTCTGGACCTGCATCGTTTTCTGCGTCAGCTCGATGTCAATCGAACCGCGCCGGCCCTGAAGTTCGCCGAGTTGCTTGCGACGCTCGCGCAAGCCTTGCTCGCGCAGCTCGATGTCGCCTTCTTGCGCGGTCTTTTGCGTGCCCAACTCGGTGACGCGCTGGCCCACCTGCTCGCGCTCGTGGCGGAGCCGCTCGATCTGGTGGCGGGAGTCGGCGATCTCGCCCTCGGCCTGCGTCTTGCGCTGCGCAAACGCGCCGATCTCGTTCTGGCGCATCTGGATCAACTGCTCCAGCTCGCGGATGCGGGCTTCGAGCGGGGCCTTCTGGCCGGCGAACGAGCGGACGAGTTGCTCTTCCGTGGCGGTGGCAACTTTGGTGTCGTTCAGCGCGCACAAGGCGGAGTCACGTTGCTGCCGGAGCGAGTCAATGCTCGAGCCGAGTTCCGCAACGCGGTCAGTGAGGGACTTCTCGCGGGTCTCCAGCTCGGCCATCTGCGTCGCAAGCCGCTCACGCTTGGCGTTGCCCGCCTGCTCCTGCGATGCGAGCGACTGGATTTCGTAAACGACCGTGTCGATTCGGAGGTGGAGATTTTGGAGCGAGAGCCTGAGCGCCTTGAACTCGCCCTCGCGCGTGGCGATGGCGACCTCCTGCGCGCGCAGGTCGGTCTGGGCCTGCTGGAGGCTGGCTTGCAGGGCGGTCTGCTCGCTTTGGAGCGCGCCCTTCTTGCGGCTGATCTCGTCGCTCTGCGTTTGGGCTGCGTCAATCTCGGCCTTGAGGCCGGTGATCTGATTCTTGCGGCCGAGGATGGAGGAAGGAGCCTTGCCGTTGGCCGCGCCGTTCAAGTAGCCGCCGGTGAAAATGCCCTGGCGATTAAGCAAATCGCCCGTGAGCGTGGCGAAGTTGTAAGCGCCGTTGGTCTGCTGCCACGCGGCGGTGGCCGCAGCCAGGTCCGCGACGATGCGGGTGTTGCCGAGCAGGCCGTTGATGAGGTAGGCGATGGATTCATCCGCCTCGATGACCTTCAAGGCCGGCTCGCCGGGGGCGTCTGCCGTGGCTTCGGCCGGTTTGAAGTCGGGATTCTTCAAGTCGAGGCAGCCGATGTTGGCACGGCCTTTCTTGTTCGCGATCAAGTCCGCGAAGATTTGCTGCGCGGCCTCGGGCTGCTCCGTGAGGACGAGCTGGAGGTGGTGGCCGAGCGCGGTCTCGACGGCGACGACATACTGGTCGGGCACGCGGATGCGGTCGGCAAGCGTGCCGAGCGCGAGCTTGGACTGCTTGAGTGCGGCCTGCGCGCCCGCGCTGAAGCCCTCGTGGCTGCCCTGCAACTGCTCGAGCACGTTGAGGCGCGACTTCACGCCGGCTTGCGTGCGGAGAACCGTGTCCAGCTCGTGGCTGACGGCGTTGATCTCGCCCTGAATGTCGCGAAGCCGCTGCTGGCGCTCCTCGACCGTGCCGCGCTGCGCGACGACGCTGAGTTTCTCCGACTCGACGTTGGCGGCGAACTCTGAGAGCCGCGAGTCGAGACGACCGCGCTCCTCTTCGAGCTGGATTTTCTCCGAGGAAAGCTTCTCGAGTCGCACGACATTGCCCTGTTTCTGCAGGTCGAGCGCGTTGATCTCGTTGCGGACACGGCTGAGTTGCTGGGAGGAGTTGAAGGCCTCCGTCTGCGCACGGCGAAGTTCCTCCTGCCGGGTGATGAGTTCGCGCTCGACCGTCTGGACGGCCTGTTGCTTCGCACTGAGCTCGCCGCGCAAGGCTTCGAGCTTCGACTGCGACTCGGCGAGGCGCTGCGTGACGGCGACGTGTTCCTGCCGCGCGTAGCCGATGCGCTCCTCGGACTCGTTGATGTCACGGAAGGCTTTCGTGTTCTGCGCTTCGAGTTCGCGCAGGCGCTCGTCGTTGAACTGGATGCGATGCTCGTGGTGCTCACTCTGGCCCTTGAGCTCGAGGCCCTGCTGGCGTGACGCGTTGATTTCCGCATCGAGGTCGGAGAGGCGATGGCGGAGTTGCTGAAGCTCGTCCTCGCTCGTCAGGACACTCTGCGAAAGGTCTTCCATCGCCGCGCGAAGCTGCTCGCCCTCGTGCGTGCGCTGGGAAATCTCGCCTTGCAGCGTGTCAAACTGATGCCGCGAGAGCTGCGTGTCGAGGTGCTGCAACTCCATCGCGACCTGCTTGTAGCGACGCGCCTTGCCGGCCTGGCGCTGCAGCGAGCCGATCTGCCGCTTCACCTCGCGGATGAGGTCTTCGACCCGCAGGAGGTTTTGGTCCGTGTGCTCGAGCTTGCGGAGCGACTCCTTCTTCTGCGCCTTGAACTTGGTGATGCCCGCCGCCTCCTCGAAGACCATGCGCCGGTCTTCGGGTTTGCTCTGGATGATTTGCGTGATGTGGCCCTGCGCCATGATGGAGTAGCTCGTCTTCCCCATCCCCGTGCCCATGAAGAACTGCTGAATGTCCCGCAGCCGACACGGCACCTTGTTGATGTAATACTCCGAGCCGCCGTCGCGGAAGATGCGCCGCGTGATGGTGATTTCGTTGAAGGCCATCTCGACGCCCGCTGCCTTGAGCTGCTCCGCGTCCACGTCGCCGATGGTGAGGGAAACCTCCGCCATGCCGAGGGGCCGGCGACCATCCGTGCCGTTAAAAATCACGTCCGCCATCTCGCCGCCGCGCAGCGCCCGGGCCGACTGCTCGCCGAGCACCCAGCGGATGGCGTCGGCGACGTTGGACTTGCCGCAGCCGTGGGGTCCGACGACGGCAGTGATGCCGGGCTGGAAGTTGAGCGAGGTCTTGTCCGCGAAGGACTTGAAACCGAGAACGGTGAGGTTCTTCAGATACATGATGGGCGGAGTGTAAGCCCAATATCCGGTGGGGTGTAAAGCGGAAAGCCACCATATATAGGGGTAAGTTATTCACAGGCGCGAAGACCGCTTCCTCAAGCAAAGGCCGCGAAGGGCGCAATGGGATGCCTGACGAGAAGGTGCCGTCCTGCCTAGCCTTTGCGTCCTTTGCGACCTCCCTGTGAGGCTCGCACCCCCTGGCTGGGCCGAGAGTTTCCGCTGGCATTTCAGCTCTCTTCGACTTCAATGCTGCCATGAAACAACTGTCCCTCGTCGCGCTGTTCACTCTCAGCCTCATGGCCGCCATCCTCCTGCCCCTCGACGCGCGCGCGGCGGAGAACAGCCTGACCGCCGCCGAGAAAACCGCCGGCTGGAAACTCCTCTTCGATGGCAAGACCACCACTGGCTGGCGCGGCTATCAGAAGAAGGAAATGCCGCCCGGCTGGTCGGTCATTGACGGCACGCTCGTCAAGGTCAAGGGCGGCGCTGGCGGCAAGGGCGCTGGCGGTGGTGACGACATCGTGACCACTGAGGAGTTCGAGAGCTTCGAGCTGACCCTTGAGTGGAAAACTGTCCGCAACGGCAACGCGGGCGTGCTCTACCACGTCTCCGAGGAGCCGACGACCTCGTGGCATTTCTCGCCCGAGGTTCAGATTCTCGACAACACCACTCACCCGACTCGCGACAAGCGCCAGCTCGCGGGCGCCTGCTACGACCTCTACGCGCCCACGAAGGACGTGACCAAACCCGTCGGCGAGTGGAACCACTTCCGCATCCTCGTCAACGGCGCGCACGTCGAGCATTGGCTCAATGGCGAGAAGATCGTCACCTACGAACTGTGGAGCGAGGATTGGAACGTGCGCGTCGCGAAGAGCAAGTTCAAGGACAAACCCAAGTTCGGCACCATCAAGCGCGGCCCCATCTGTCTCCAAGACCACTCCGACCGCGCTGAGTTCCGCAACATCAAGATCCGCGTCCTGCCGGGGGCGAAGTGAGTTTGCACCGCACTGCGCGAACCCGCCCGATGACTGTTTCTTGGCGCGCGCGGACAAGCTGACGCAACCGAGCGACGCGGGGATTCGCTGGCGTTCCGTCCCAACGGCAGCATCGCGCACGGCAACCTTTGGCTTGAAACCCCCAGCCCACCGGTTATTAAAACTCCAACGTTATGCCGTCCTTCACTTACGTCGCCCGTGAAGCCGCCTCCGGTCGGGAAATCCGCAACGTCATGGATGCGAACACCGAGCAGGAGGCCATCGCCAATCTGCTCGGACGCAACATGCTCGTTGTCTCCATCCAGGAGGCCAGCGGCAAGAAGGGCAAGGCCACCAGCGGTGCCGTCCCGTTGCAGGACTTGGTCATGTTCACCCGGCAGCTCGCCACGCTCATTGACGCGGGCATCGCCATCGTTGGGGCACTCCAGGCACTCGCCGAGCAGACTGACAACAAGATCATGCGCGATGTCATTCGCGACATCTGCGCGAGGGTCGAGAGCGGCGACAACTTCTCTGCGGCGCTGATGAAGCATCCCAAGACCTTTGAGCGCCTCTACTGCTGCATGGTGGACGCCGGCGAGAAGGGCGGCTTGCTCGCGGAGATTCTCGCCCGCCTCGCGACCTATCTGGAGAACACCCTCCGTCTGCACAAGAAGGTGAAGTCCGCGATGATGTATCCCACCATCGTGACGCTCGTCGCCATCACGATCACCTGCTTCCTCCTGATCAAGGTCGTGCCCACATTTGGTGAGATCTTCTCCGGTTTCGGCTCCAAGCTGCCAGCGCCCACGCAGTTCCTGATAGACCTTTCCGCGTGGATGCAAAAGTGGTGGTGGGCGGTCGGCGGCGCGTCGGGCGCGATCATTTACGGCTGGTTGTCATTCATCAAGACCGGCGTCGGCCTGGAGTTCTGGGATCGCAACCGCATCCGCCTGCCGGTCTTCGGCCACATCGCACACAAGATCTGCCTCGCGCGTTTCGCCCGCACGCTGTCCTCGCTCATCCGCTCCGGCGTGCCGATCCTCGAGGTGCTGAACATCACTGCCAATTGCGTCGGCAACGTCGTCATGGAGAAGGCCATCCGCGCCGCCGCCGCCGACATCGAGAAGGGCGACGGCATCTCGGCCGCGCTGGGCCGGCACCCGGTCTTCCCGGTGATGATCATCCGCATGCTCTCGGCTGGCGAGCAGACGGGCAAGATTGACGCCATGCTCGAGCGCGTGGCGAACTTCCTCGACGACGAGATCGAGACCATCCTCAACGGCCTCACCTCCCTGATCGAGCCGTTGCTCATCGTATTCCTCGGCGTTGTCGTCGGCGGCATCGTGATCGCGATGTTCCTTCCGATCTTCAAGTTGAGCGACATCATCAACCCGCCCGGCAAGTAGGCCCCGGCCGGTTTCCCCTCCTGCTCGCATCCTGATCCTAATCCCGCTCCTTCGGGTGGCAGGGGAGGGGTTTGGTTGCCTTCGCTTTCAACTTTCAACCTCCAACTCCTAACTCTCCCTCCCTTGACTCTCAACTCTCAACTCCCCAACTCTCAACTTGTTCATGATCGCCCGCGTCACCCTTGAGATCGCACTTCGCCGGGAGTTCGATTACGCCATCCCGCCGGAACTGGCCGGGCGGGTGGAGGTCGGCACGCGCGTCAAGGTCCCCTTCGGCCACCGGCAGGTCATGGGCTGCGTCACTGCACTCACCGAGCAGTCCACGCACACGAACCTCCGTCACCTCACCGGCGTCGTCGGCAAACAATCCCTCGTCACCGCCCGCGTGCTCCAGCTCGCGCGGTGGATTGCTGACTACTACTGCTGCGCGCCAGAGCTCGCCTTGAAGAGCGTGCTGCCCGAGGTCGTGCGCCGCGAAAAGGACGGCTGGCGTGAACGCCTCATCGTTCGTCTGCTGCCTGCCACCAGCGAAACGCCCAAGCTCACCAAGCGACAGCAGGAAATTCTCAACCTCCTTGAAGAGCGTCGGGAAATGCCTTTGCAGGAACTCCTCGAACTCGCCGAGACCACCTCCGAGACCGTCCGCCGCCTCGAAGACAAGCACCTCGTCCTCATCACCAACCAAGTCTCCGAGCGCGACCCGTATGCGAAGGATGTCATCAGCCGCACCGAGTCGCTGACGATGAACGCGGAGCAGGCGAAGGCGCTGGCGGTGATTTGCAAGCGAATGGACGAGGGGGGCGGGGCGGGTGAGAAAGTGGGAATGCGAGAAAGTGAGATGGCGTCCGAGCGCACCAGCTCACTTTCCCACTCTCCCACTTTCTCACCTGCAACCTTCCTTCTTCACGGCGTCACCGGATCGGGCAAGACGGAAGTTTACTTGCAGGCCATCGCCCACGCGCTCACACAGGGCAGGGGCGCCATCGTCCTGGTGCCGGAGATCGCGCTCACGCCGCAGACCGTCGAGCGCTTCAAGGCCCGCTTCAGCCACGGGCCGCTCCAGACGCAAGTCGCAGTGCTGCACTCGCACCTGAGCGCGGGCGAGCGGCACGACGAGTGGCACAAGATTCGGCAGGGCCGTGCTCGGATCGTTATCGGCGCACGCTCCGCCATCTTCGCGCCCGTCGAACCACTCGGGCTCATCATCGTGGACGAGGAGCACGAGCATTCCTACAAGCAAGAAGAAGCCCCGCGCTACCACGCGCGCGATGTCGCCGTCGTGCGCGGCCAGATGGATAACGCTGTCGTCGTCCTCGGTTCGGCGACGCCCTCGATGGAGAGCTTCTACAACGTCCAGCGCGGCAAATACGCCCTGCTCGAACTCCCCACGCGCGCCGACGACAAGAAGATGCCCATCGTCCGTGTCGTGGACATGAGGCAGGCGGCGCGCAAGGACAAGGGCACGCCCATCTTTTCGGAGGAACTCAAGGAGGCCATCACCAAGCGCCTGGAGCGCAAGGAGCAGACGATGCTTTTCCTCAACCGGCGTGGCTACTCCAGCTCGCTCCAGTGCCCGCAGTGCGGCTTCGTGGCCGAGTGCCCGAATTGCAGCGTCGCCCTCACCTACCATCGCAAGGCGCAGAAGATTTGCTGCCACATCTGCGGCCACGAAGCCCCCGCGCCCACCGCTTGCCCCGAGCCGAAGTGTCGCAGCGCCGCCATCCGCTACGCCGGCCTCGGCACCGAGCGCGTCGAGGAGACGCTGACGAAACTCTTCCCCCACGCCCGCATCGCGCGGATGGACAGCGACCTGATGAAGCGCAAGGAGGACTACCGCCGCGTGCTCGGCGATTTCAAAGCCGGCAAGACCGATATCCTCGTCGGCACGCAGATGATCGCAAAGGGCCTGCACTTCGAGAACGTCACGCTCGTCGGCGTCATCCACGCGGACCTCAGCCTGCACATCCCGGACTTCCGCGCGGGCGAGCGCACCTTCCAACTCCTCACCCAAGTCTCCGGTCGCGCCGGCCGCGGCGAGGTCGAGGGCGAGGTCTTCGTGCAGAGCTTCACGCCGTTTCACCCGGCGATCCAATACGCCCGACGCCACGACTTCACCGGCTTCTACGAGCAGGAGATCGAGTTCCGCGAAGAGCTCAATTACCCGCCTGCCTCGCGCCTCGCGATGCTCACGTTCAAAGGCCGCAACGAGGAGAAGGTGAAGCTCATGGCGGAGCACGTGACGCGCGAACTGGAGGCTTTGGCCGGTGGGAAAGTGGGAAACCGGGAAAGCGAGACGGCGAGCACGGACACGCTGGAGCTGCTCCCACTTTCTCACTCTCCCACCCTCTCACCTGCTCCCGCTCCGAGCGCACCGCTCCGCGACCTCGTCCTCGCCGGCCCCGCGCCCGCGCCGCTGCTGCGTGCCGAGACCTTCTACCGCTACCAGCTCATGCTGCGCACCAAGCAGATGCCGCGCGTGAGCAAGATGCTGGCGACGCTGCTCGAACAGATCGAGCTGCCCGACGATGTCACGCTGACCGTGGACATTGACCCGGTGAGCCTGATGTAGCAGCCGTCTGCAACCACCGCCGCTCGCACGCCTACTTGCCGACTACCGGCTGCTCCGACTTCGGGCTCAATGTCGTGAAGCTTGGATGCGCGCCAAAGAGAAATGTCGCGCCGGTGCCGCAATACCGGATTCGCAGGTCCAATGAACTTTCCCTTGCGAGCAGCTCCAGCACTTCCCGGCGTGTCATGGCCTCCGCAGTCCGAAAGGACACGACCACGCTCTTCGACTGGGCGTCACGCACTCGCACCGGCACGCGCCAGTCGTGGTGAAGAGAGCGCGCTAGAGTTTCGAGAGGCATCCGCTCGTATCTCATCGGCCCCACCTTTCGGTCAAGGTGTTTGACCGGAAGCCAGATTGAAACGGTCACCACCGCAGCCGCCACGAGGAACACCACGAACCGCCGTTGCCACAGAAGGGAATCACGACGGCGAAAGAACGCGACAAACGCCATGCCGCACGCGGCCGCAAACGCCGGGTAGTTGAAGGGCAGCGGCGTCAGACTGATGATGATCCCAGCGCGATGCCGAGCGCCGCATGTTTGACCGACGGGTTCACGCTGGAAACAGAACGCCGCACCCGCCGTCAGTCAAGCGCTGGTTGCCCGCTTGCGCCGCGTCCGCGTTCGCCTCAACATCATCACATGACACGTCGCCTCATTCATCGCGCCAGCCTGCTGGCCATCGCCCTGTTGCCCATGCTCGCGTTCGCCGCTTCTCCGGGAGTTGTCACCACCGAGTTCATTTACGAGACCGCGCCGTTCCCGCAGTGCCACGCCTCGACCATCGTGGAAAGCAAGGGCAGCCTGATCGCCGCGTGGTTCGGCGGCACCAAGGAGAAGGACCCAGACGTGGGCATCTGGGTCGCGCGGCGTCAGGGCGGGAAGTGGACGCCACCGGTGGAAGTCGCCAACGGTGTGCAGGGCGACGGTAAGCGTCATCCGTGCTGGAACCCGGTGCTCTTCCAGCCCAAGACCGGGCCGTTGCTGCTCTTCTACAAGGTCGGCCCCAGCCCGAGCACTTGGTGGGGAATGCTGCGCACTTCCGCTGACGCGGGCAAAACCTGGAGCAGCGCGACGCGTCTGCCCGACGGCATCCTCGGCCCCATCAAGAACAAGCCGGTGCAGCTCGCCAACGGCGACATCCTGAGCCCCACGAGCAGCGAGCACGACGGCTGGCGCGTCCACTTCGAGCGCTCGCACGACCTCGGCAAGACGTGGGAGAAGACCGCCCCGGTGAACGATGGCAAGGAGTTCGGCGCGATTCAGCCGAGCATCTTGTTCCACGGCGCTGACCGGCTTGGAGCTGTGGGCCGCACGCGTCAGGGCAAGGTCTTCCAAGTCTGGTCCGAGGACGGCGGCAAGTCCTGGGGCAAGCTCGGCGCGACTTCCTTGCCAAATCCCAACTCCGGCACGGACGCCGTGACGCTTAAGGACGGTCGGCACTTGCTGGTCTATAACCACACGGCGAAAGGCCGCAGCCCGTTGAACGTCGCCGTGTCACGCGACGGCAAGGACTGGCAGGCCGCGCTCGTGCTGGAGAGCGAGCCCGGCGAATACAGCTACCCCGCCGTCATCCAGACCGCCGACGGCCTCGTCCACGCGACCTACACTTGGAAGCGGCAGCGCGTGCGGCACGTCGTCCTCGACCCCGCGAAGCTGGAGCTGAAGGCGATGGTTGACGGCGCGTGGCCGAAGTGAGGCAAGGAGATCGCAGCCGAATTGTCGGCAGAAAAATGGGGCAATGGAATCTGCCCCGAAAGAAATTATTCCCCCCCATTCCTCTGCCCCCATTTCCATGCCCCGCTTCTGTTTCCGCATTTGCAACGGAGCGGTGCGCCCCTAGAGTCCACCGCGATGATGAAAGCGGAGTTTGATTCCATCGAGGCCGCGCTGGCCGATCTGCGGCGCGGGCGCATGGTCATTGTCGTGGACGACGCCGACCGCGAGAACGAGGGCGACCTCGTCATGGCCGCCGAGCACGCCACGCCCAAGGCCGTGAACTTCATGGCGCGCTTCGGTCGCGGCCTCATCTGTGTTCCCACGACGGGTGAGCGGCTCAAGCAGCTCGGGGTCGAGCGCATGGTTGTGCAGAACCGCGAGACCTTCAAAACGGATTTCCAAGTCAGCGTGGACGCCGCGCGCGGCATCACCACCGGCATCAGCGCCGCCGACCGCGCGAAGACGATTCAAATCATGGCCGAGCCGACGGCGCTGCCTGAGGATCTCGTGCAACCCGGCCACGTCTTCCCATTGCGCGCCAAACCCGGCGGCGTCCTCCAGCGCGCTGGTCACACCGAGGCGGCCGTGGACCTCGTGCGCCTCGCGGGTGCGCGACCCATCGGTGTCATCTGCGAGATCATGTCCGACGACGGCACGATGGCGCGGCTGCCGCAACTGCGGAAGTTCGCCCGCAAGCACAAGCTCAAGATTTGTTCCATCGCCGACCTCATCAGCCACCGGCGGTCGCGCGAGAAGCTTGTTGAGCGCATCGAGGTCGTGAAGATGCCGACGGATTACGGCGACTTCGCCTTGCATCTCTACCGCTCGCACACGGACGGCCAGCACCACGTCGCGCTTGTGAAGGGCGACATCACCGGCCAGAAGAACGTGCTCGTGCGTGTCCACAGCGAATGCCTCACCGGCGATGTCTTCGGCTCGCGCCGGTGCGATTGCGGTCCGCAGCTCCAGCAGGCGATGAAGCAGGTCAGCGATGCGGGCCACGGTGTGATTCTCTACATGAGACAGGAGGGGCGCGGGATCGGGTTGGGCGCGAAGATCCAGGCCTACAAGCTTCAGGAGAAAGGTCTCGATACGGTTGAGGCGAACCAGAAGCTCGGCTTCGGCATGGACCTCCGCGAATACGGTCTCGGTGCGCAAATTCTCTGCGACCTCGGGCTGAAGACCATTCGCCTGCTCACGAACAACCCGAAGAAGATCGTCGGCCTCGAAGGCTACGGTTTGAAGATCGCCGAGCAGTTGCCCATCCGCGTGAAGCCCAACCCGCACAACGAGCGCTACCTGAAAACGAAGCGCGACAAGCTCGGCCACCTGCTGTGAGCGCGGATCTCCCCACCGCGAAAACCCTGCCGCCGCTCACGCCTGGCACGCTCTACCTCGTCGCCACGCCCATCGGCAACTTGGAGGATATTTCGCTGCGAGCGCTCCGCGTGCTGCGCGAGTGCGACGTGGTGGCGGCGGAGGACACGCGGCGCACGGGGCAATTGCTGAAGCACTTCGAGATCTCCAAGCCGATGTTGAGCTACTTCCAGTTCAACGAGGCGAAGCGTTCCGAGGAAATCTTGGAACGTCTCAAGCACGGCGAGAAAGTCGCGCTCGTCACGGACGCCGGCACGCCCGGTATCAGTGACCCCGGGGAGCGCGTTGTGCGCGCGGCGGTGGCGGCGGGCCTGCGCGTCGAGTCCGTGCCCGGCCCGTGCGCGCTCGTCGCGGCGCTGACAGCGAGCGGTCTGCCGACGGGCGAGTTTCACTTCATCGGCTTCCTGCCGCACAAGTCCGGCCAGCGGCGCAAGCAGCTCGAAGCCTTGAAAGAATTTGCCGGCACCCTCGCGCTCTACGAGTCGCCCTATCGCATCGAGAAACTGCTCGGCGAGCTCTACGAAGTCTTCCCCGACCGCACCATCGTTCTCGCCCGCGAATTGACGAAGAAGTTCGAAGAGTTCCTGCGCGGCACACCCGGCGAGTTGATCGCCCTCGTGGCGAAGCGCTCGCTGAAGGGGGAGTTCGTGGTGCTGGTCAGCGGCGAGGAAGATGTGCCCACGGATAACGCGGATAACGCGGATGAAACTCGCTGACACCCGCGTTTGTTTTCGATCCGTGTAATCCGCGGGCAGACGCCTTCCTCCGAATAGCCCTCCACGTCGCCGCGTCGCCCACTAGCCAGCGCCGCGATTGGCTTTTCTCCGCTGTCCGATACGCTGGCCCAGTCACATGACCAAAATGCTTTCAGTCGTTCGCTTCGCTCTGCTCGCCAGCCTGCTCGCCCTCCGCTCACACGCTGCTGACTCGCCGGCTGGTCACGACTTTTTCGAGAACAAGATCCGCCCGCTGCTCATCGAGCATTGCCTCAAGTGCCACGACGGCGCGGCGAGTGAAAAGCCCAAGGGTGGCCTCGCTCTCAACACGCGCGACGGCTGGGCCAAGGGCGGCGAGCACGGCCCCGCAATCGTCCCCGGCCAGCCGGACAAGTCGCTCCTCATCCGCGCCCTTCGCTACACGGACAAAGACCTCCAGATGCCGCCGAAGGGGAAAAAGCTCACGGCGCAGCAAATCGCGCTCTTTGAGGAGTGGGTTCGCCTCGGCGCGCCCGACCCGCGCACCGGCAAGGCCTCCGGCCCGCCGCTGTCCGACCCGAACGTGGTGAAGAATCATTGGGCGTTCCAGCCGGTGAAGGAGCCGAAGATTCCCGAAGTTCAAGGTTCCAAGTTCAAAGTTCAAAGTCCGATTGATGCCTTCGTCGCTGCCAAGCTCGCGGAGAAGAAGTGGCTCCCTTCTGCGCCTGCGGACAAGCGCACGCTCATCCGCCGCGCCTACTTCGACCTCCACGGCCTGCCGCCCTCGATGGCTGAGGTTGAGGCGTTTGTCGCGGACAAGTCACCCGATGCCTTCGCGAAGCTGGTGGACAAGCTGCTCGCCTCACCGCGCTACGGTGAGCGTTGGGGCCGGCACTGGCTGGACGTGGCGCGTTACGCGGACACGAAGGGTTATCTCGCCGGCGACGAACAGCGGCGCTTCGCCTTCAGCTACACCTACCGCGATTACGTCATCCGCAGCTTGAACGAAGACACGCCTTACGACCGCTTTCTCACCGAACAGATCGCCGCCGACCAACTGCAACTCGGCGAGGACAAGCGCGCGCTCGCCGGGCTTGGCTTCCTCACGCTGGGCCGCCGGTTTCTGAACAACGTGAACGACATCATTGACGACCGCATTGACGTGGTGACGCGCGGAACGATGGGCCTGACCGTCCAGTGCGCCCGCTGCCACGACCACAAATACGACCCGGTCTCGACGGCAGAGTATTACAGCCTCCACGGAGTCTTCGCCTCCAGCCAGGAGCCGGCGGAGCAGCCGCTGCTGGGCATTAAGCCCGACGCGACCCAGCACGCCGCTTACCTCGCGGAGAAGAAGAAGCGCGAGGAGGAGATGGAGAAATATCGCGCCGAGCAGCTCGACAAGCAGCTCGCCGCGCTCCGCAAACGCACCGCCGACTATTTGCTTGCCGCCGACGAGGTGGACCCGAAGGTCGCCCGCGCCTCGTCCGGTGCCAGCCGACAGAACCGCGACAAGTATTTTCAGGAGCGGAAACTCGTCCCCGCCGTCGTGCAGCGCTGGCAGGATTATCTCGCGAAGGACGCCAAGTCCAATTCGCCCGCCTCCGTCTGGTCCCTCTGGCACGCCTACGCGGAGTTGCCCGACGCCACCTTCGTCGAGGAGGCTGCGAAGCTGGACACTCGTCAATCGCCGCTCGCCATTCGCAATTCCTTCGCCACGCCGGCCAAGTCCATGAAGGAAGTTGCCGATCGCTACGGCAAGCTGCTCACCGACGCCGACTCCGCCACGCCACACGCGGACAAGGACAAGGAAGCCTTCCGCCTCGCGCTGCGCGCTGACGACGCACCGCCGAACCTGCCCGCACCAGAGAACGACACTCTGCTCGAAGACGCGCGCCCGCGCCTGCGCCAGCTCAAAGCCAAGGTCGACGAAGTGGACGCCACGCATCCCGGTGCTCCGCCGCGCGCGATGGCGCTCGTGGACCGCGATTCGCCCACGCGCCCCTACGTCTTTGTGCGCGGCAACCCCGGCAATCGTGGTCCCGAGGTCGAGCGCGGCTTCCCTCAGGTCGCGTCGCTTGCAAAGACCGAGCCATTCCCGGCGAAGTCCAGCGGCCGGCTCGAACTCGCCCGCGCCATCACGAGCAAGGACAACCCACTCACCCCGCGCGTGCTTGTGAACCGCGTCTGGGGCTGGCATTTCGGCCAGGGGTTGGTCCGCACGCCCAGCGACTTCGGCTTGCGCGCGGACCCGCCGACGCATCCCGAGTTGCTCGACTGGCTGGCGACGCGCTTCGTCGCCGATGGCTCGAGCATCAAGAAGCTGCACAAGGTCATCATGCTCTCCGCGACCTACCAGCAGGCCAGCGACGACCGCGCTGAGTGCGTGAAGGCCGACCCGTCGAACCTGCTGCTCTGGAAGTTCAACCGCCAGCGTCTCGACTTCGAGCAGCTCCGCGACTCGCTCCTCCTCGCGGCCGGCAAGCTCGACCTCACGCCCGGCGGCCTGCCCGTGGATCTGACCGCGCAGCCCTTCGCCACGCGCCGCACGGCCTACGGCTTCATTGACCGGCAGAATCTCCCGCCGATGTTCCGCACCTTCGACTTCGCCAGTCCCGACGTGAGCGCATCGCAGCGCTTCCACACCACCGTGCCGCAGCAGGCGCTCTTCCTGATGAACTCGCCGTTCGTGCTGCAACAGGCGCAGGCGCTCGTGGCCCGAGAGGAGTTCAAGGAATTTGCCAGCGTCGAGGGACGCGTCGCGTTTCTCTACGCAGCGATTTACCAGCGCCGCCCCGCCGCTGACGATCTGGCGATGGCGAAAACCTTCCTGGCCGCGCCGACGGAAGCCACCGCCGCGTCCGCGCCGAACGCGGGCTGGCACTACGGCTACGGCGAGTTCGATGAAGCGACGAAGGGCGTGAAGAGCTTCACCCCGTTCGCGTTCTTCACCGGCGGGCAATGGCAGGTCTGGAAGGATTTTCCGGACAAGGAATTTGGCCACCTGCTTCTCCGTGCCGAGGGCGGGCATCCTGGGCAGACCCAAGCGCGCGCCGTCATCCGCCGCTGGGTCGCGCCGCGCGACGGCACGGTGACAGTGTCAGGCGCGCTGTCGCATGCGAACGCGCAGGGCGACGGCGTCCGCGCCCGGCTCGTGCGCAGCCGCGCTGGCGTGCTGGCGGAGGCCGTGGCGCAGAACAGCACGGCCGAGTTGCGCGCCGAGAGAATCGCGGTGATGGCCGGCGACACGCTGGATTTCATCACCGACTGCCGCGCGAATTCGAACAGCGACAGCTTCAATTGGGCGCCCAAGTTGAAGTTCGTCGGCAGCTCCGGACGCAACTCCAGGCTCCAGCCCGGCTTTCAAACTGAGTGGGATGCCAAAGCCGATTTCGGCAAGCCAAAGGACGCCGCCGCAACCACGCTGACCCCTTGGGAGAAGCTCGCCCAGACCCTGCTCATCTCCAACGAACTCGCGTTCGTGGATTGAGCTGCGGCGCAGCCCGCCGCGTGAGGCCGTTCACAGCCCCAGTTGTTCGAAGCGCGTCTTCACTTCCTTGAAGTGGAAGTCGAGGGAGCACAGCGCTTCGAGTTCACCGGGCTTGAAGTGTTTGGCCACGGACGGGTTGGCCTTCAATTGCTCGACGAAGTTTGCGTCGTCGCGGCCGGCGTGCTTCACCTCCCAGGTTTTCATCGCGGCGTCCTGGCAGAGTTTGTAGGCGGCTTCGCGGGTGAGGCCTTTCTTGATGAGCGCGAGCAGGACGGTCTGGCTGTTCCACATGCCGAGCGAGAGGCCGAGGTTCTTCTTCATGTTCGCGGGATAGACGACGAGGCCGTCCATCAGCCGCGTGAGTAGGCCGAACATATAGTCGAGCAGCGTGCAACTGTCGGGAAAGATGATGCGCTCAACGCTGCTATGGCTGATGTCGCGCTCGTGCCAGAGGGCGACGTCCTCCAGTGCGGCGACGGCGTTGCCGCGGAGGACGCGTGCAAGGCCGGTGAGGCGCTCCCACGTGATGGGGTTGCGCTTGTGCGGCATGGCGCTGCTGCCTTTCTGGCCGACGGTGAAGGCTTCCTCGGCTTCGAGGACCTCGGTGCGTTGCAAGTGGCGGAACTCCACCGCCCATCGCTCGATGCTCGCACCAACGAGGGCCATGGTGATCTGGAACTCGGCGTGGATGTCGCGCTGCACCACTTGCGTCGCGATAGGCGCGGGGCGGAGGCCGATCTGTTTGCAGACGTAAGCTTCGACGCGCGGCGAGAGATGCGCGCTGGTGCCGACCGCACCAGAGATTTTGCCGACGGCGACAACTTCGCGAACGCGCTCCAAGCGCTCCAACGCGCGGCCGAACTCGTCATACATCAGCGCGAGCTTGAGGCCGAAGGTCGTCGGCTCCGCGTGAATGCCGTGGCTGCGCCCGATGCACGGTGTGAACTGATGCTTTTTCGCGCGCTTGGCGATGCTGGCGCGCACCTTCTTCACGTCAGCGATGAGGATGTCCGCGCTCTGAACCATCTGCACGCCGTAGCAAGTGTCGCCCACGTCACTGCTGGTAAGGCCGAAGTGGAACCACCGGCTCGCCGTGTCGTTGATCTTCTCGGCGACGGCGGTGGTGAAGCCGATCACGTCGTGGTTGAGGGTTTTCTCCAGCTCCTTCTGCCGCGCGACGAGGCCGGGCAGATCGGCAAACCACGCGTCGCAGCCAGCTTTGAGCTTGGCGAAGTCGCGCTTGGGAACGATGCGTTCCTTGACGAGCGCCTCGCTGGCGAGGAGCTCGATTTGGAGCCAGAGCTTGAGTTTGTTTTCGTCGGTCCAGATGGCCCGCATCTCGGGGCGGGAGTAGCGCGTTATCATTCGGGCTAGGAGAAAGGAAAACGGCGAAAGGCAAAAGGGGAATCCGCGCCGCACTGAAATGAAGATTCCGCCGCAGTTGCCTGCGGCGGAATTTGGCAAGACCGGGAAACGGCTCAGCTCAAGGCTGGTCGTATCCGCCTAACTTGCGCAGCCAGATGTTGCGGAAGCGCATCGGGTTACTGTGGTCCTGCAGTTGGATGAAGACCTCGGGCGCGTGCGGCTTGTTATAGTTGCCGTTGTTCTGGTGCGGGGTGTTGCCCTGGTATTCCTTGCGATGGTGGACCACGACGCCGTTGTGGATGACGGTCACGGCCGCCTTCTTCGCGATCTTGCCGTCGGCGTCCCAGCGCGGCGACTCGAAGACGATGTCGTAGCTCTGCCACTCACCGGGTTTCTTGCTGGCGTTGGCGAGCGGCGGGGACTGGCCGTAGAGCGCGGCGCACTGGCCGTCGGGGTAGGTCGGGTTCTCGAACGAGTCGAGCACTTGGACCTCGTAGATGCCATTGAAGAGCACGCCGCTGTTGCCGCGGCCCTGGCTGTTGCCGTCCACCTTCGCGGGCGTGGCGAACTCCAGGTGCAACTGGAAGTCGGCGAACCCGTCCTTGGTGCGAATGCTGCCACTCTTGGGCGCGACTTCCATGTAGCCGGCCTCGATCTTCCAGCCAGCCTCGCCCTTCGGCCCGGACCACTTGGAGAGGTTCTTGCCGTCGAAGAGGACCGTGGCATCCGAGGGCGGCGGCGCGAGGTGGCTGAACGTCGCTGCCGGCGTAACGACGCGCGGCGGCGGGCGTGTGCCGTCGTGGACGTGCCACTTGGTGCCGGGGATGAGCGGCGAGGTGGCCTCGTAGCCGAGGCTCTTCTTGGCGGCGTCAGCAGCGGTCAGCGCGACGGCAGCTCCGACGATGACGGCGGGGACAATGAACTTGGGGGAGAGGAATTGCTTGAGCATGGCGCGCATCATTTCGGTGGGGTGAAAAAAGGCAAGCTAGTTTCCGGCGGACTTCGCAGTCGCAGGCTTCAAAATGGGCCCCCTGTGGAAATCCAGTCGCGGACTGAAGCCTGCGGCTACGGCGTCACCGCGAGCCGCTCCTCCGCCTGCGCGTGCCCCATGAGCACGCCCTGCTCCTTGTAAGTCTTGAGCATAAAATGAGTGGAAGTAGAGATGACGCCCTGCACGGTGGCGAGCTTCTCGGCCACAAACGTGGCAAGTGCGCGCAGGTTGTTCCCCTCCAGCACCACGAGCAAATCGTAGCCGCCGCTCATCAGGTAACAGGTCTTCACCTCGTCATACTTCGCGATGCGCTCAGCCAGTCGGTCGAAACCGCCACCGCGCTCAGGCGTGATCTTCACCTCGATGACCGCCCGCACGACATCCCCGCCGACCTTCTCCTCGTTCAGCACGGTGCGGTAGCCGAGGATGGTGCCGTCGGCTTCGAGAGATTTGATTTTCGCGGCAACCTCCGCCTCGGTGAGATTGAGCATCGCGGCGAGTTGCGCGGGCTTGAGCGAGGCGTCATCACGCAGCAGTTTCAGCAAAGTGTCCATACGCAAGGTGTAGCCGGAAGCAGCGCGGCTGCGAAGACTTTTCCGGTCCGTAACGAGCCACGTATGAACACCAATGGGGCAGTTGGACTGGTGACACATTGCTGAGCCCCGCGGGCTGCGCGCATTCGGAATGCTCCACCATTCATGTTAATTGGTGTCCATTCGTGGTTTAGTTCCGCCACGTATGATACGAAGCCCTCGCGCTCCCTTGCTCGTCTTCCATAACGGCACTGCCGTGCTACCGGACAAGCTGCTGGCCGACGCCGTCGTGGTGTGCAAAAACGGGCGCATTACGAGTGTCGGCCACGCGCGGAAGCTGCCGCCCGGCGCGACGCTTGTGGATGCAAAGGGCGGCTACATAGCGCCCGGTTTCGTGGACATCCACGTCCACGGCGGCGACGGTGCGGACTTCATGGATGGCACTGCGGAGGCTGTCCGCACGGCCTGCCGCGCACACGCGCGGCATGGCACGACGACCATTTTTCCAACCACCACGACCGGCTCGCCCGCGCAACTTTTCGCGATGCTCAAAGCGTGTGCTGAAGTGCAGCGGAGCGGAGCGGTCGCCGACGGCGCAAGCGTCGCCGGTGTTCACTTCTATGGCCCCTATTTCGCGCCGGACAAAGTCGGCTGTCACTCGCAGGCGGGGCGGCGTGATCCGGAGGCGCGCGAGTATCGCAGGCACTTTGACACCGGGATCATCCGCATCGCGACATGCGCTGCGGAGTTGCCGGGAGCAGAGGCGTTTTATCGCGAGGCGACGAGGCGCGGCTGTCTTGTCACCTGCGGCCACTCAAACGCGAGGTGGGCGGAAATGGCCCGCGCCTTGCGCGCCGGGATGCGGCACGTGGACCATTTTTGGTGCGCGATGAGTTCAGTCGCGTCACTGCGCCTGCGCTATGGCACGCCGATGCAGGCGAGCATGGAGCAGTTTGTCCTCGCGCATGAGGCGATGAGCACGGAGGTCATCGCGGACGGCTGCCATCTGTCGGCGGAACTTCTCGAGTTCGCCTATCGCCAACTCGGTCCGCGCCGCCTGTGCCTAGTCACGGACGCGAACCGCGCGCTGGACATGCCACCCGGCCGTTACCGCTTCGGCTGCGGGACGGACGGCGAGTGGATTGAGAGCGACGGGCGCGTGGGCTTCGTGCCCGGCGGCGGCGCGCTAGCCAGCTCCGTCGTGGGCCTCGACACGATGATTCGGAACATGAAGGCGATGACCTCGGCGTCACTGCCGGAAGTCATCCGCATGGCGAGCCTCACACCAGCGGAACGCGCGGGCGTGGCGGCTGAAGTGGGCAGCCTCGCGCGCGGGAAACGCGCGGATGTGTTGGTGTTGAGCCGCAAGCTGCTGGTGAAACAGGTCTTCCTCCGCGGGGAAAATATAGCGGCGTAAAGTGGACACTCCTGTCCCGGATGCCGCAGAAAGAATTGCTGCACAGCGGACAAGAGTGTCCGCCTTACGTCAGCTCAAAATCTCCCGGATGACGTGGCCGTGGTCTATCTCCAGCCGCTTGCGCCCCGGCAGTTCGAGGCGGCGTAGGTCCATGCCAAGGAGGTGACTGACGGTCGCGTGAAGGTCGGTGACGTAGTGGCCTTCGCCTTGCGCGTGGTAGCCCAGTTCGTCCGTCTCGCCGTGGACCACGCCGCGCTGGATGCCCGCACCGGCCATCCAAATCGTGAAGCCGTGCGGGTGATGGTCGCGCCCGTCCTTGCCGCCGCCGCGCAGCTCCAGACCCGGCGTGCGCCCAAACTCCGTGCAGAAGACGACGACCGTGTCCTCCAGCATCCCGTGCTGCTTCAAGTCCTGAAGCAAGCCCGCCACCGGCTTGTCCACGCTCGCGCAGAGCTTGGTATGATTCTCCTTTAACTTCTGGTGCGAGTCCCAAGTGCTGTAGCCGCCCGGATAGACCTGCACGAAACGCACGCCGCGCTCGACGAGCCGCCGCGCTGCGAGCAGTCGCTGGCCGGCCTGCTTCGTCGCGTCGGTGTCGAGGCCGTAGAGCTTCTTCGTGGCCTCGTTCTCCGGCGCGAAGTCCAGCACCTCGGGCACGGCCATCTGCATGCGGAAGGCCAGCTCGTAAGCCTTGATGCGCGCGCGCAAGGCGTCGTCCTGCGGATACTCCACGGCGGCGAGGCGGTTCAGCTTGCCGATGAGTTCATACTCCGCACGCTGCTCGTCGGCGGACTGCCGCGGGTCGCGCTGGCCAAAGGGCAGCGGGTTCTTCGGGTCTAGCGCGAGCGGAACGCCGCCGTGCTCGGGGCCGAGGTAAAGCGAGTTGACGCTCCAGTGCGTCGTCGAGTTCGTCGGCCCGCCGAGCACGACGAACTTGGGCAAGTTCTCATTGAGCGTGCCGAGGCCGTAGTGAATCCACGCGCCGAGGCTGGGCTGCTGCTCGTCGAGCCGGTGGCGGCCCGTGTGGATTTGGTTTTCGGCGAAATGGTCGTTGTCCGTCGTCCACATGTTGCGCACGAACGCGAGGTCGTCCGCGCACGACGCGAGGTGCGGCCACCAGTCGGTCATCTCCACGCCGCACTGGCCGCGCGGCGCGAAGCCCACCTGCATCGGGTAGATGCTCGGATACACGTCGCGCACGTTGACCTCCTGCGCGGGCACGGAGCGGAAGCGCTTGTGGTGCTTGTCGGACGTGAGTGGGTTCGCCAGCGTCGTCTTGTCGAAGGTCAGCCCGGCGTATTTGGTCAGCGCCGGCTTCGGGTCAAACGTCTCGACGTGGCTGTAGCCGCCGCTGAGGAAAATCCAAATGACCGACTTGGCCTTGGGGGTGAAGTGCGGCCTGCCGTCGGTCGTGGAAAACTTCGGCTGGGCCGGTGCCGCCGCCTTCGCCACGCCGTCGTTGAACAACGTCGCGCCCAGCGCCAGCCCGGTGAAGCCCAGGCCGAGGTCGGAGAGGAACATCCGGCGGGGCAACTGGCCGCAGGGGAAAGCTGGATTGGCCGACGACGGATTCATGGCTGGGTCATCGGACGGTAAGGAAATCGTTCTGGTTCAGCAATGCTCGGACGAGGCTTTCACGGGCGCGGGCTTCGCCGTCCTTCGGAACTGCTGTGCTCTGCTGCTTCAAGAACGCATCGCACTCGGCGAGTTCCGCGCGACTGGGCGGGCGGGTGAGGATTTGCTCGAAGGCGGCGGTGATGAAGGCGGCGTTGTCCGAGGCCGGTGCTCCGAGGCGCTTGGCGATGGCGGGCGTGTGGTCGTGGACGAGCTTGCTGTTGGTGAGCGCGAGGGCTTGCTGTGGGATTACACTGCGGGTGCGGCGGTAGCAGTCGTTCGGGTCGGGCGCGTCGAAGAGCGCGCTGAACTCGCTGCGGCCGTCGGACTCGGGGTTAAAGCTGTAGTAGAGGCTGCGACGCGTGGTGATGAGCGCATCCTTGTTCTCCAGCTCCTGCCCGCCCGTGCGCAGGTCCAGCGCGCTCGCGAGGTGCAGCAGGCTGTCGCGCACGACCTCCGCTTCCATGCGGCCTGGGTTCATGCGCCAGAGGAGGCGGTTCTCGGGGTCGGTGGTGAGGTTCCGCTGCAAGTGTTCAGTATTCAGTGTCCAGTTTTCAGTCGAGCGGCGGGTGTCCGCAGCCTTCCGGACTGAAGACTGATTACTGAACACTGAATACTGACTACTGCTCCGATAGGCGCTGCTCGTCACAAGCAGCCGGTGCAGATGCTTCATGCTCCACCCGCTCTCCATGAACTCGGCGGCGAGCCAGTCGAGCAACTCGGGGTGCGTGGGCGGCTTGCCGCTGCGACCGAAGTCGAAGACGGACGCCACGAGCGGCTCGTGGAAGTGGCGCGCCCAGATGTGGTTCACGGCCACGCGCGCGGTGAGCGGGTTTTCGCGTGATCCAATCCACTCGGCGAGCGCCTTGCGCCGGCCCGTGCTCTCACGCGGATAGACGGGGCTGAAGGCGGTGTAGTCCGCGCTGTCCTTGGTGAGCGCGGCCTCGGCGTCGGTGACGGCTTTCTTCGCGGCGATCAGCGCGGTTTCGGCTTTGGTGAGAGCGGTCTTGGTGTCGGCTTTCACCTTGTCATCCTTGGCGGCGGCAGAGTTTTGCTTCGCGCTCTCCATGTCGGCTTCGGCTTTCGCTAGGGTTTCTTTCGCAGCCAAGAGCTTGAACTGGCGCTCGGCTTTGCTCGCGGCGCGGGCGAGGCCGTTGGTGTCACCGGCCCCACCGAAGCGCGCTTCGTCCGCCGCCAGACGGGCCAGGACGGACGCGCGCTCGGCTTCGACGGTGGCGAGGCGGGCTTCGACCAGCGGGGTTTTGCTGGTCGCCAGCGTTTGCTTCGCAGCGGTGGTGGCTTCGTCCACGCGTTTCATTTCGGCCTCGCGGATGAAGGACTTGCTGCCGGGATACGACACGGCTACGGGCAGCGCGACGGACGTGACTTGCAGGGACTTGCCACCGAGGAACTCCGGCATCGTGGGTAAGACAGGCGGGCGGTTGGTGTCGCGGTTTCGCTCATCGCCGCCGGTGTAGAACCACGTCTTGGCGGCGGCGTCCTTGTCGAAGACGCGCACAGAGCCGAGGCGCTGGACCTTGCGGTTCTTGCTGTAGTCGTAGTCTTGGAACGGGCCGGGGTCGGCCTCGCCGGGCCAGCGGTCTTGGCGCACGTAGAGCGGCTCGAAGAACGCGCGGAAGCTGAAGTAGTCGGCCTGCGTGATGGGGTCGTATTTGTGGTCATGGCAGTGCGCGCAGTTGAACGTGAGGCCGAGGAACGCCTTGCCCGTGTGCTCGACGTTGGCGCGCATCCACTCGTTGGGGTTGAGCGCATACCAGTTGCGGACGAGGTAGCCGGTGGCGACGGCGGTCTCGTCGTCGAGTGGCGCGATTTCGTCGGCGGCGAGCATCGCCTTCACCATGCGGTCGTAGCCGTGGTCGGCGTTGAGCGACTTCACGATCCAGTCACGCCAGCGCCAGATTTGCGGCGCGGAGTTCCACACGTCCGGCACCATGCGGCGACCAAACCAGTCGCTGTAACGCCACACGTCCATCCAGTGCCGCGCCCAACGCTCGCCGTGCTGCGGTGAGTTCAGCAGCCGGTCCACGACGCGCTCGTAGGCGTCGGGCGCAGTGTCTGCGAGGAAAGCGTGGAGTTCCTCGCGCGTGGGCGGCAGGCCGAGGAGGTCGAGATAGACACGGCGAAGGAGAACGGGATTCTCGGCGGGCGGGAGCGGGGTGAGCTTCGCGGCGGCGAGGCGGGCATTGATGAAGTGGTCAATAGGATTGCCGATTGCCGATTGCCGATTGCCGATTTTGGGAAGCGGCGGACGCGTGACTGGCTTGAACGCCCAGTGCTCACTCGGACTCGGCTCGGGTTTCTCGTCCTTCGGCGCGGGCGCACCGGCGGCGATCCAGCGGCGGAGCAGTTCGATTTGCTCGGGCTTGAGCGCGTCGCCTTCCGGTGGCATCCGCTCGGCGGGGTCGGTGGCGGAGACTTTGGTGAGGAGTAAACTCTTCTCCGGCTTGCGCGCGACGAGGGCGGGGCCGTGCTTGCCGCCGCGCTTGATGAAGTCCGCTGTGTCGAGTCGCAGGCCGTTGTTTTGCTTGAGCGCGCCGTGGCAGGCGTAGCAGCGCTCGCGAAGAAGCGGTTTGATTTCCTTCGCGTAATCTACCGCCGGTGCCGCCCCGCGAACTGACACCGCGCCCAAAAGGGCAAGGCCCAGCGCGATGGCGGCAGTGCGGTTCATGCGGAGTAGTCGAGGTAGACTGTTTTGACGCGGGAATAAAAGTCAACGGCACCCGCGCCCTGCTCTTTGAACGAATCAGTGCTGCTCTTCTTCACGCCGCCGAACGGGGCTTGGAGCGCGAGGCCGGTGGAGATTTGGTTCACCTTCACCACGCCGGCTTGGATGCGCTCAGTGTAGAGCATCGCCTTCTTCAGGTCGCGTGTGACGAGGCTCGCGCTGAGGCCCACGTCCACGCTGTTCGCCACGGTGATAGCTTCGTCGAAGCTGTCCACGGGGATGATGCCGACGACAGGGCCGAAGACTTCCTCGCACGCGATGCGCGCGGTGGGCGCGACGTTGCCGAGCACGGTGGGCTGCATGAAGTAACCGTGCGCGAGGTCGCCGTCGGTGAGGCGCGCGCCGCCGCAGAGGAGCGTCGCGCCTTCCTGCTGGGCGATTTGCACGTAGTTCAAGTTGCCTTCAAGCTGCGCCTTGCTCACGGCGGGACCCATCGTGACGCCGGCCTTCAAGCCGTTGCCCACGACGATGGCCTTGGCTTTCTCGATCAGCTTTGCGGCGAAGGCTTCCGCTACACTGCGCTCGACGATGACGCGGCTGGTCGCGGTGCAAGCTTGGCCCGTGAGGCCGAAGCCCGCGATGGCCACGAGGCGCGCGGCGAGGTCGAGGTCAGCGTCGGCGAGGATGATGGTAGGGTTCTTGCCCCCCATTTCCATCTGTGCGCGGGCCATGCGCGGCGCGAGCTGCTGGTAGATTTGCGAGCCGACACCGAGCGAGCCGGTGAAGGAGAGCGCGACGACGGCGGGGTTGGTCGCGAGTTCGCCGCCGACTTCGCAGCCGCTGCCGATGACGACGTTGAGCACGCCTTTGGGGAGGCCGGCTTCGGCGAGGATTTTGGCCAACTCGCAAGTCATCGCGGGGGCTTGCGAGGCGGGCTTGATGATGACGGCGTTGCCGCTGACAAGGGCGGGGGCCATTTTCCACGCGGGGATGGCGATGGGGAAATTCCACGGCGTGATGAGCGCGACGACGCCGAGCGGCTCGCGCCGGGTGTAGAGCAACTGGCTCGGCAAATCGTGCGGGATGGTCTGGCCGCCGAGCACGTAGCTGAGGCCGCCGAAGAAGCGAAAGATATCGGCGGTGCGCTGCACTTCGCCGGTGGCCTCGGCAAGGGTCTTGCCTTCCTCGCGCGTGAGGAGTTCGGCCAATTCAGGCTTGCACGCCTCAATGAGCTGCGACGCCTTGCTCAAGATACGTCCGCGCGCGACGGAGGTCTGCGCGGCCCAGCCGGAGAAGGCAGCTTGCGCGGCGGCGATGGCGGTCAGGGCATCCGCGCGCCCGCCTTGCGGATACTGCGCGACAGCTTCGCGCGTGTCGGCGGGATTGAGGTTGGTGAAGGTCTGGCCGGAAGCGGCGGCGATCCACTCGCCTCCGATGAAGTTTTGGTAACTGCGCATGGGCGCGACTTAACACGCCTTTGCGGTCGAAGGGAAGTTTCGGGTTGCACCGGAAGGCTCGCCCCGGCAGCGGAAGCGGCGACTGGAAGTCGCCGGCACGGTCACCGGCGGTCGTAGAGCATGCCCGGCACGCCGCTCTCCCAGCCTTTCGGGGAGTTCCACGGACGGGAGGACTGGTTGTCCGGCTCGGTCGTGCCGCAGCCGGAGACCAGCAGCGCGCCACCGAGGGCGAAGGCGGCAAGGAGGCGGCGACCGAGTTTGAGCAGGCGCGGATTCATGTCACTTCTAAGGAGGCAGGACGGTGGACGAAGGAGTGAGCACGGCGTCGCCCTCACGAATCTCGCTCTTCTTGAAACCGGACATCACGTTGGCGATGGCGTAGTCGGTGTCCACCTTCGCGACTTTGACGCGGGCGATGAGCTTGCCTTCGCGGCTGATGCTCAATTCGCCATTCTGGAGCAAGCCGTGGTTGGCGCCGATGTCCAGCAAGACGAAGTCCCACTTGGGGTCCACTGCGGTCACCTTGCCGATGAGTCCGGCTGGGAGCGCCACGGCACCTTTCGGATTTAGCAGCGCTTTAAGTTCGCCGGACGTCTTGACGAGCTGGACGTTGATCAACTGCTGCTCCCGCTTGAGCGTGTTCAGCTCGTTGGTCTTCTGGGGTAGCTCGGTGTTGATGCGCCGGATGATCGGAGGCGTCAGGCCCAGCTTTTGAAGGTCGAAGTATTCGGCGCTCTGGATCTTGACTGCCTCGGTCTCCTGCTTGGCCTTGTTGGTCTCCTGCGCGGCGGCGGCGGCTTTGGCCTTCTCTGCATCGGCAGCCGTCTTCGCGTCGGCCTCGGCCTTCTGGGAGTTGTTCAAGGCGTCCAACTTGGCGGCGGCATCCAGCTCGGCCTTCATTGCCCGGTCCTTCTGCTTGGTGCTCTCCTGCTTTTCCTTGCCCAGTTCTTCCGCGACCTTTTTCTCCTTGTCCTTCAGTTCGTCGAGGAGCGGCTTGAGCTTGAGTTCGCCAACGGTGATGACGCCGGCGCTGGCTGCAATGACCAAGAAGAGGATCAGTCGGAGTGCGAGCATTGGGATTGGGTCGTTCGGTTAAGTCGAAGAGGATAATTAACGGGGCGGCGAGGGGGTGTCAACGTCCGCCTTGGTCAGTAGAGCACGGTGAAACTGCCGTCCCGCTCGGCCACCGCCGCCGCCGTGCCCCAGACAGGGACGCCGTCGCGGCGCTGCGGCTGGCCAGCGGGCTTTCCGTCCAAGCCAAACAACTGCCAGGCCACTGCGCCACCGCGCTGCCAGCCAGTGCCTTCAACCCAGACCACGAGCGTCTCGCCGGACTTGCTCACGGCGAGAACAGGGTGCTTGCCCTTGGCCATCGCCATCGGGCCGGACGCAGGCGCGGCCTTCACGGTCTTGGCGTCGAGCGCCGCGAACTGGATCGGCCCCGCCGTCTCCCACGCCCCGAACACACGCCCGCCCGCCTCGGTGAAGAACTCGCTGCTCATCGGACACTGGCCGACGCGCCAGCGGTGGACGTAGTCGCCCTTGAAGCGCTCGCCGCGGTCGCTGGAGACGAGCAGCATCATGTCGCGATCGAGCGCCGTCGAGGAGGTGCGGAAGAGTGCGAAGATGTTTCCCTGCCCGTCCACGAAGGCCCGCATCCCACAACAGCCGCAGGCGCCGCTGGCCTCGGGGCTGACCTCGCGTTCACGCTCGAAGGTCTTCCCGTCGTCCTTCGACCGCGCGAGGAAAACGGCGCGGCCCACCTCGCCCGCCGGGCTGCCCTCGGGCAAGCCGTGCCAGAGTGCATAGACGTTGCCGTCCTTGTCGGCGGCCACTGTCCCCCCGCCGTCGAGATGCAGTGTGGAGTTGATGAGGTTGCGCTGCGGCTCGAATGCTGTGCGGGGGTCGTTGATGCGGCTGTAGAGCAACGGCATGCTCTGTGTCGGCGGTTTCGGCGTGGCCTGGCCGGAACCATTCCAGACAACGTGGACGCGGCCACCCTTGCCCAGCGCAAACTGCGCGCCGCGAATTGTCCCTGCGGCGATCGCGCTGCCGGGCTGGCTGTTCACGCGCAGCGGCGCGGCGAACTCAGTCTTGCCCGGCTCACGCCGTGCGTAGAAGACATCGCTCGTCTTTGGGTCGCCCTTGAGAAAGACGAGGTGCAGCGCGCCGCTCGCGTCCATGATTGCCTGCGGCTGGAGCGCCCCGGCGGGTGCGCGCTGGACCCGGACCTCGGCGGCGGACACGCCGAGGCAAAGCGAAAAGACGGCGGCGAACGCAACGGCGGACAAGGTCTTCATGCCGGGCAGGAAAGCGCATCCCACAGCAGCGCGCAAAGCCAATCTTGTTGAACTCCGCTCCGCCTCCGCCAACACTGACGCGCACATGCAGCACATCGCCAACATCGTCCATTTCGGCTGGCCTTACCTGCGCCGGTATTGGACGCGGATGCTTGCGGGCATCCTGCTGGGCGTGCTGTTCGGCCTGTCTAACGCGAGCTTCATCTGGGCGACACAGACGCTGTTCGAGCGGCTGGATTCCAAGCCCAAAGTTGAGGCGCAGGACACCGACAAGCTCTCCCGACTTAACCTTCCCTTCGCCGATTCCGCCCGGGTCGCGCTGAAGGATCTCAAGCAGGCAACCGACCAGGGCATTGACCCGTGGCTTCCGCGCACGGGCCGCGGCTTGGACGGGCAACAGATCTTTGGCGGCCTGTTGTTCCTGCCGCTGCTCGTCGGACTGCGCGGTTTTCTCGGCTACTTGAGCACCTACTGCACAAGCTGGGTGAGCTACCGCTTCATCCGCGATCTCCGCGTGGACGTGCTGGCCAAGCTGCAAAACCTCTCGCTCGCCTATCACCAGCGCGCCACCACCGGCGACTTGCTCACGCGCATCAACGGCGACACCTCCGCGCTGCACCGTTGCATGATCCTCGGCTTCGCCGACCTCACCAAGGAGCCGGTGACGATCCTCTTCCTCACCATCGGCCTGCTGTTGGTGAACGTGAAGCTGACTCTGCTCATCCTTGTGTTCGTGCCGCTCTGCATCATTCCGCTCGCCGTGCTGGGCAAGAAAGTCCGCCGCGCCAATGTCGGTGTGACCAGCGCCATCGTCTCGCAGGCCAGCCTGCTGGTGGAGGCCATGTCCAGCATCCGCGTGGTGAAGGCGTTCGGCATGGAGGACGCGCAGCTCAAGCGCTACGCCGAGTTCAACACCCAGCAGGTCACGCACAGCATGAAGATCACGCAGGCCAAGGAGCTGGTGAACCCGCTGATCGAGACCATCTCGATGCTCGGCCTCGGCGCGCTGGTCGTGCTCATCTTCTACAACCAGACCAGCATCCCGGACCTCGTGGGCTTCCTCACCGGCGTCGTATTGCTCTTCAACCCCATCAAGAAGCTCGGCGCGATTCACGTCCTTTTCCGTGAGACCAGTGTGGGCGTGGACCGCCTCGCACAAGTGCTCGCCGAGCAGCCGACGGTGAAGGAACCCGCCGCGCCGAAACCACTTGCCGCCTTCAACACCGCCATCACGCTGGAGAACGTCATCTTCAGCTACGGCGACAAGCCGGTGCTCAACGACGTGAGCCTCACCATCCCGCGCGGATTCAAGCTCGGCATCGCAGGCGAGAGCGGCTCCGGCAAAAGCTCGTTGGTCAATCTCCTCTTCCGCTTCTACGACCCGACCAGCGGGGCCATCAAGCTCGATGGCGTGGACGTGCGCGAGGTTGCGCTCGCCGACCTCCGCCGCCAGATGGCGCTCGTGAGCCAAGAGATTGTCCTCTTCGACGAGTCCATCGCCGAGAACATCGCGCGCGGCAAGACCGGTGCGACGCGCGAGGAGATCGAAGCCGCCGCCCGCGCCGCCAACGCGCACGAGTTCATCCTCCAGCAGCCGCAGGGCTACGAGACCCGCGTCGGCGAGCGCGGCGAGCTTCTCTCCGGTGGCCAGCGCCAGCGGCTCGCCATCGCCCGCGCCTTCGTCCGCAACGCGCCCATCCTCGTGCTCGACGAGGCCACGTCCGCGCTCGACTCGCAGTCCGAGGCTGAGGTGCAGGCTGCCATCGAGAAGCTGGAGCAGAACCGCACCGTCGTCTGCGTCGCGCACCGGCTTTCCACGCTCGCCAACATGGACCGCATTCTGGTCCTTGTGGACGGGCGCATCGTCCAGCAAGGCCGCTTCGACGAACTGCTTGCGCGCGGTGGCCTGTTCGCCAGCATGGCCCGCCGACAAGGCTTGGAAACCAAACCCACGACCACCGCAGCATCACCCGTATGAGCGTTTCGTTCGATCACCTCAAGGAGTTCATCACCGCCGAACTCGCGCATCGCAAGGCACAGCCCGCCGGCGTGCTCTCGCCCTCCGACTACTGGCTCGACTACAACCGCTTCTCCTCCTACGTCCACACGCTGCCCGACCACGAGTTGAAGTTAATCCGCCATCACACGTGGCATCTCACGGGAGACATCTACAGCAGCTACCATTTCATTCCCAACCGTCTGCGCCGGTCGGTGCTCGCAGAATATGAGGATCTGCTGCCGCACCTTGGCGGCCTTCAGCCCTGTGAGCCTCCCGGGGGAATCGGCGTGGACACGCCGCATGGCCGGCTCAACAGCGGCATTCTCCGCTACGCTCTCGTGGTGAGCGACCTCTTCACCCACGGCTTCCTGCCGCGCACTGGTCCGAAGCGCCTGCTGGAAATCGGCGGCGGCTACGGTGGTCTTGCGCTGATGTGCCAGCAGTTCAACCCGGAGATCAGCTACGTCATCTGCGACCTCGAGGAAACGCTTTTCTTCCAAGGTGTCTTCCTCACGCTGCACCTCGGCGCTGACCGCGTGCACCTCGTGCGCGGCGAGAATGGCGACCTGGACAACTTGAAGCCCGGCCACGTTTATCTCCTGCCGCAAACGCGCGTCGCCGCGCTGGAAAAGCTGCGCTTCGACCTCGCGATGAACCAGCAGTCCATGCAGGAGATGACGCGTCCGCAGGTCGAGCGGTATTGTGATGTGCTGGAGAAGTGCGCGGCGCAGTTCTACTCCTGCAACCGCAAGAGCCACGGCGCGGGCGTCGTCGAGTCCAAGGGCCTCGTCGCCGACCTCCATGACTTTCTCGCGGCGCGCTTCCGCATCGCGTGGGACAGCACCGAGCACATCTCCCCGCTCGCGCGTGCCTGCCTGCGGAACAAGCCGCTGCGCAAGGTCGTCACGGCCATCATCGGCAAATCTTTCCTCCCTCGGGGCGAAGCGTCATTCCTGCGCTTCGTCTATGACTGCCGCAAGGCAGCGTAGCGCGCCGTGTCCTTCACCTCCTGGCAATACCCGCTCTTCCTGCTCGGCGTCGTGCTGCTCTACTGGCGGCTCCCGCTGCGCGGGCGGATGACGCTGTTGCTCATCACGAGCTACGTCTTCTACGGCGTTTGGGATGTGCGCTTCTTGGCGCTGCTGCTGACCTCAACGTGCATTGATTACTACTGCGGCCGCGCCATCGTCGGCGAGCGAGCGCCGGTGAAACAGGTCTTTGGCGCGGCGGTGCTGCCGCTGCTGTGGCTCGCGGGTTGCGCCGCCTTCACCGACAAGTCCGGCGCGGTGCAAACTTGGATCCTCGGCACCGCCGCCGCTTTCCCTCTGCTCTTCACCGCCACCTACGAGTTTCTTTGGCGGAAGCCCGAGGCCGCACAACGCCGCGCCTTCCTCCTCCTCAGCATCCTCACCAACCTCGCCGTCCTGGGCTTCTTCAAATACTTCAACTTCTTCGCGGACTCGCTGCTGTCGCTCGCGGGCCAGCTCGGCTTCGCGCCCGGCTGGATGCTCCCGACCATCATCCTGCCCGTCGCCATCTCGTTCTACACCTTCCAGTCCATCGCCTACTCGGTGGACATCTATCGCGGCAAGGCGCAACCCGCGCGCGATCTCCTGACCTTCGCCGCCTACCTCTCCTTCTTCCCGCAGCTCGTCGCCGGCCCCATCGAGCGGCCCAACGATCTGCTCCCGCAGTTCACCAAGGCTGCCGAGTTCGCGTGGGAGCACATCCATCGCGGCCTGCGCCTGTTGCTCATCGGCCTGTTCAAGAAAATCTTCGTGGCCGACAACTGCGCCCTGCTCGCCAACCACGTCTTCAACGGCCAGGCGGAACTGAACGCGCCGTGGGCGTTGCTCGGTGTCGTCGCGTTCGCATTCCAAATCTACGGCGACTTCTCCGGCTACACGGACCTCGCGCGCGGCTCGGCGCGGCTGCTGGGCATCCATCTCAACTCGAACTTCCGTTTCCCCTACGCCGCGCGCGGGCCGTCGGACTTCTGGACGCGCTGGCACATCACGCTCTCCGCGTGGTTCCGCGACTACGTTTACATCCCGCTCGGCGGCAACCGCGCCGGCACCGCACGCACGCTGGGCAACCTCTGGATTGCCATGCTCCTTGCCGGCCTCTGGCACGGCGCGAGTTGGATTTTCGTGCTGTGGGGCGCTTATCACGCCGCGCTGCTCACGCTCTACCGCCTTGTCCCGTGGCTGCGAAACCTGGAGACCGCCCCGGATTCTCAGGAGCGTGCGAGCGACAAGTCTTCTCCCTCGCCCCCAACGGGGGAGAGGGCCGGGGTGAGGGGGCAGGCGACTTGCGCCATCGCGCTCATGTTCGCCTTCACCCTCATCGGCTGGGCCATCTTCCGCGCGCCGAATCTCGCCGTGCTCGGCAACTGGTTCGCCGCCTTCATCAACTGGTCACCCGTCGCCGATGCCTGGGTGAAACCCGCGCTCTGGCTCGCGCTGCACGCGATTCCGCTCATTCTCCTGCAATGGGCCACGCGCCACGCCCGCGATGAAGTCGAGCTGCCCGACTGGCCCTGGCCTGCGCGCGGTCTGGCGTTCACCGTGCTGTTCCTCGCTGTCGCCAGCTCGGCGGTGAGCGAGCAGGAGTTCATTTACTTCCAGTTCTGATGCGCCTCCCTGTCACTCAATCTTGTAGCCGCCGAGGTGAGGAGGCGGAGCTGCGAGTATTCAGTATCCAGTGTTCAGTATACAGCCAGCGGCAGCCGCAATGCTGCCTTGCGCCGCTGAACACTGAACACTGGATACTGAATACTTTCCCCGGCTCTAATCCGAGGCGGGTCAGCGCATGAAACCCGGTGCCACCAAACCCTTCCTCCTCTGCCTCGCGCTGCTCGTCGGCGCGGAGCTGGTGGTGCGCGTGTTCTTCGCCCGCAGCATGTCGGGGCGTTTCGACTACGGCTATCATCCGACCTCCGGCTTCGTGGGGCACGCGGACGGCACCGTGCGCTTGGAGCGCGCGGGCGGGCGGCGCTTCTTCCCGCAGCAGTTCACTCGCGAACGTCCGGCGGACACATTCCGCGTCTTCGTCATCGGCGACTCCGTGGCGCGCGGGAAGAGTGTGGCGAGTTCCTACACAGGGCAGCTCGCCGAACAGCTTCGCGCGCGTGGGGTGAAGGCCGAGAGTTTCAACCTGTCCGTCCCCGGCTACGGCGCACGGCGCAAGCAACTCGTCCTCGAACAGGCGCTCAAGTATCAGCCCAGCCTCGTCATCCTGCACGTCAACGACTCGAACGAATACGAGGACGAGCGCGAGGGGCGGCGGCGCGAGGAGTTCCGCGGCTGGCATCCGCGAAACTGGCTGATGAAGAGCCTCGTCATCCGCCGGCTCCACGAGATGAAGCAGGAGAGGGTGTATTGGGAGTGGCTCCCCGCCAGTGTCCGCAACCAGCGCGCCGCCAGCGACGCCGACGCCGAGGTGAAAGCCTCGTTGAACGCCGACACGCAGCGCGCGTGGAATGAGCGGGTCCGCCGTCAGACCGCCGACAGTGTTGCGCAGGCGCGACAGGGCGGCGTCCGCGTGCTGCTCGTGGCGCAGGCCACGACTGATTTGAAGGCCGCCGGCGCAACCCCGGATGATAACGGCCTCGATGCGTTGTGCGGCGCGCTCTGCGGCGACGGCGTGGGCTTCGTCTCGATGAAGGCCACGCTTACGGGGCGCGACGCGAAGTCAGTTTACTCCGACGGTTCGCACCTGCTGGCGGAAGGTCACAAAGTCCTGGCCGAAGCCATCACTGCCAAGCTGGCGGAACTGCGCTGGCT
>SXGU01082711.1_pt1 | contig 35140 bp, 40 predicted proteins | sample 3174531 | NCBI WGS metagenome assembly SXGU01 (sample SAMN11356863, study PRJNA531348) | freshwater metagenome | isolation source: freshwater sample F1-140 | place: China: Fuxian Lake, Yuxi | collected 2017-12-25 | reverse complement strand
CCCAACGACCGGCAACACGGATGGCGTCTAACATTCATCCAGCATGCGTAACACTTGGACAAATGTCTAGAGGGGATCTTTAGAGACAAAGATGAGGGCCCTCCACCGCTTTTGGGGAATTGCAGGGACGACCGATCTCCATAATTCCCACAACTCGGAGATGCGCCCCGCGCCTCGCGGACACCTCCACGGTGCTGGCCAACAGTCCCCTTTTATCGCAAGATCCTTACTGCATGAGCGAAGAGCCACCTAAATCACGGTCGGGTCAGGTCGCTGATCCGGACGCGGACTCCCCCCAATGTTCGCCTGAGACCGCTTCGGCCACCTCTGGTATCAAGCCAGGGAGCGAGGTTGACACATTGACGGCGGAAGAACAGATGGCGCGCTTCGAAAAGGAACTAAAAGAGAACGATTGGGGACACCAGCCGTGTTGATCCGTTTTGGTGTTTGTCAGGCCCTCGGGGTCGTTCATTTCGAGGGTAAGTCCACTTTTGACGATTGCGGGGGTGTGTTGACACCTAACCCATCCTGCCACCGCGTCGTGGGCTAGCCACTTAAATGCGACACGAAGCTTGCTTCGTGTTCACAACTCGGGTAGCGAAGATCTCAATTGCTCAGCCAGTTAACCCCAGTTAGGACCTCCGAGGTGCATACTGGCTCGTTTCGTGTCCGTGAAGCCGGGGTGATTGAGCTCAGGAGATTCGATACATGAGAAAGCCGACGTTTCGTTTCCGCCGCCACGGTGATGGATTTACGCTCATCGAGTTGCTGGTTGTCATCGCCATCATTGCAATCCTTGCCAGTCTGTTGCTACCTGCCCTCTCGAAAGCCAAGGAAAAAGCCCGTGGCGCCCGATGCCTCAGCAATGTCAAACAGATGGGCCTCGCCTACTTTATTTACGGCGAGGATAATCGGGACGAGATCGTCACGCTCTACCTATTCAACCGTGCGCCGACCAACGCATTATTTCCGGGCGAAGTCACTTGGTGGGTTGACCTGATGCGGTCTTCTCTCGCTGGAACCAACGTCATCGCGTGTCCGACTGCGGGGAATGGGTTTGGCATCGCCATGAATCATCCGGAGCTCACGGCGTGGCGAAATGATTCCCGACCTAAAATGGCCCAGGTCAAAAAGCCTAGTGAATCGGTCCCGATTGCCGACGCTGGTTTGATTTCTAACATTCGAGAAAAGGACCCGAATCGGTGGGTCGAAAAGCCCAAGGCACAATTCCTTTACTGGCGCACGCCTACCAACATTGGTTACTACGATTCTGAACCACAGCGTCCCGTCAACCGACATGGTCGTTCCGGCAATCTTGGTTTTGTCGACGGACATGCCGAAGCCCGGGGGGTTAGCATCCTTGGTCTGCAGTTTTTCCCCGGTAAAGACGCCAATGGTCAGAATGCTACTGGCAGTGGTTGGTTGGGTGGCAATGAAAAATACGACCCGCGTTGGCTCTGGGATCGAGAATAGCGACGAATAATGGAAGATCGCCGATCCATCGCCCTCTTGGTTGCCCTGACCGGAATTCTGCTCGGTATCGGTTGGTACTGGAAGAGCAATGCGCCGCGTATTGAAATGGGGCCGTATCAGGCCTTGGGTGAAATCGCCGCCGAAGAGGTCTCCAAACTGATCGGGCATCGTGGGACGATCACTCTTGTCGTGGAGGACACATCTGAAGGCAAAGATGCGGTGCTTGAGACCCAACTTGCGGCCTTCCAAGTCGCGCTGAAAAGATCAGGCCAAGCCACTGTGAATCGAGTTGAGAGCATCCGATTGGATCCCATGGCGCGAATGGCGGGTGGGGGTGCCGTCCCTCACGATCAGTTACGCCGGATCGCCCAACAGGCACCCACGCCGGGTGCGCTGGTTTTGTTTATGCCGTGTCCTCCCTTGGGGCCAGACGACGTGGTAGCCTTACGCCAGGTCAAGGTGCGCTTGGTAGTCTTGTCTGCGCACATACCCGGCTACAAGGAGATGCTCCGCAACGGTGCCATCGATCTGGCCATTTTGCCGAAGCCCACGAGTGCGGATGAACCGAATGGACCAATACCCGTCACGGTTCGCCAATGGTTTGATCGCGAGTATCGTTTGGTCACCCCGGACCAAGCCGATTCCTTGGCCTACTAAACCAAACGTTACTCGTGGGGCTGCGGCGTGTCGCACACGGAAGACACGGCCGCAGCCCGTTAGAAATCGCCTCCACTCGGAGACGAAAGTGTGAACTGCTCGACGTTATGGATTCTGCAACTGGCCGCGAATTTCTCCCGAACCGTTGGCCGTGCTATGAATGTTGAAGTAAGCGTTGAGCGATTGGATGGCGCCAAGTTTGGCATCATCCAAAGTTGCCGTACCGACGAAGGCGCCGCTGCGATTGGACCCGGGTAGTCCGGGGGAAATGGCGAACAACACGCCGACGGATTGGGAGGCGCTTCCGGGACCATGGAGATGGGCAGAAGACAAGTCCGTGGACAGCCCTTCGTAAGTCACCAGGTAATTTGCCTTTTTGTTGGCGGCATCCAGGCCGATGAGTCCGTAACCAGTGGCCGTGGAATTCACCGGCGGGACTTCGTTCGCCCCGGACAGAGAGGCTTTGAAGAGTTTCACGGTAGTCGCGGCTTTCTCACCGATCTGGAAGAAGCCAGTGGCCAGGCCGAGGGGTAGATCGATGGTGTTCGCATCAGTGGTGACGAGTTCAACCCATGGGCCGGCGAGCGAGGCTGCTCCACGCACGACAAAAGGATTGTTTCCGTTCTTCCAACTGATCGAAAGGGCATTGTTTGCCTTGACAGCCTTCACTTCACTGATGGGTGGTTTAGCCGTGGCGAGCAGCCCTGAATGAATCCGGATATTGTCGAAGCCGAGAATTTCGTTGAAGAACGTGGAGGTCGCTTCGAACCGGACGACGAGATCTGTGGGGTTGCCTGGAATCGGGTAGCTGACGTCCCTAAACCGGACGCTCAGCCGATTGGCACCTGTTTCGTCGGTGAAGTACTTGTCGTTGCCGGTCGGTGGGGAGAAGCGAACCAGCTGGGTGAACTCTTCCGGACCATTTCCATCGGGATCGATGAGGATCTTGAGAAAATCGCTGGTCTCGAAGTCAATGTCGGTGGCCGCGAGCGCGACGGTGATTCGAAGATCCTTCTTTCCGGCCACGTTCACAGACTTAAGTGTCAGCGACCTCGGCTCGGCCTCACTGGTACAGCAAGCATCTTCTCTAATCGTGGGCTCATTCATGTCGGCACCAGCCCAGTAGCCGCTCCCCTCAAAATCTTTGAATGAACCGCCTAACAAGTTATCCCCTTTTTCGATGACGATGAGCAGTGGGCGATCCTCCTCCACGCCGGTGTCGGGGTTCGGGAATTTGTAGGTGGCAATCACCTTGGAACCCTCTGGCAAGGTAGTTCCCACAGTGTCCAGACCCACGGCTTCGGTCACGAAACGGAATGTCTTTGGCAAACCCGCAGCGATGGGGTGGGTGGTGTCGGTAATGGTGACATCGCCTGGATCTAAGTTTAAATTGGCGGAACCGATGCTAGTGACCAGTTCATCGTCGTGATTCGGGCCGTTGAAAGTGAGCACAGGGGCTCCATAACGAGTGAACCGAGTCGGCGCTGGCAGGCCACCGCTGGTCGAGATAGCTAGCGCTACGGTGGCGGCGTCGGGCAAACCGCCCCCCGTATCATCGTCGGCCACGGTATAACCGGCCGCGGTTAACCGGGCAGATAACACTTGGTCGCCTTCGCCGGTCACGGCTGGTGACATGATGGCCTTGCCTTTCTTACCGGAGGTAAGCCAATTAATTGTGTTGTCGATCAGCTTGAGGGCTTCAGGGGTCAGCAGCGCCTCTGGCACGGCGCTTTGAAAGGTGAGGGCGGCGCGACGGCCTGCGGCGGGCACCACCACACCGATAATTTCACCGGCTTTGGTGACGTCCGAGCTATGTGTCCAGTAGGAGGGTTCCTTGTTGTTTTCGATATTCAGGAGAATGAGGCCTCGGCCCGCGGTTGTGTAGCGCGTTCCGTCTCCGTCGGTGTTGAAGTCTTCCTGATAGATGAGTTGGGCCTGCAGGGCGCCCACTCCAGTGAGAGCTGCGGCAGCGAGTGAGATCCATGTGGATCCGCGAGTTTGAACGAGTGAGGAACGATTCATGGGTTTCGATTCTTGGTTTTGCCTAAGCCAATCGGATCAAACTGGGGTTTGAACGATGCCTAGGATCTATATAGGGAACGCGTGTTAATGTCTTTGCAGTGGGCTGCGCGAGAATTTCTGACTTATGACTCTAGGGAGTCAAGACAGTTTTGGTTTTCCACTGGATGAGATAAGAAACTTGATGAAACCGACTCGATTTGCACTCTAGCGCCAGACGATGCTAATCCGCTTTTTGTCGGTTGTGGTGGTATTCGGGCTGTGGGTTCCGGCCACCCATGGGTTGCGGGAGGCTCCCGAGTTCCAACCATCGCCGTTGCACCTCCGATTTTTAAGTCGTACCGCGTCGATACTCCATGGGACGCCATCCGGAATTGCACGTGAGTTCAAGGTGATTTTCTATGGGCAATCGATCACGCTGTTTCCTTGGTGGAATCAGGTGGCTCAAGGGCTTCGGGCTCGTTTTCCGCACATTAAGTTTGTGATTGAGAACCTGGCCATCCCAGGTTTCGCGGCTGACCGACTGGCTGAGACAGTCACTTCCGACGTGGTCCTGGTGCAACCGGATCTGGTGATTCTTCACGCCTACGGACAGGAGTTTGACACCGAGCGGCTCCTGGCGACTCTTCGTCTGAAAACCACTGCGGAAGTCTTGGTGCAATCGGATCACCTGCACCTGAACGGACAGCTTGAGGAGGAAACAGATCCATCGAAGATTGCGATTCAAGACTGGTGGGCTTATCGAAACGCCGTGTGGTTGCCTGCCTTGTGTGCCCGATACGGCTGTTGCCTGGCGGATGTCCGGAGCTACTGGAAGGCGTATTTGCGTCGGCATCAGCTAAAGGAATTAGACCTGTTGGGAGATTGGCCGCATCCCAATGACGAGGGAAATGAGGTCATGAGCGCGGCTGTTCTGAGCTATTTCGAAGCCCCGCCTCTCGAACCTGGGGCAGATGCTTTCGACACACCGACGGTTCGATTGGCCGAGGTGAGTCTGGTTGACTCCAAGTCGCCTTGGGTTCTCGAAGCGGATTTTCACGGAACTCGAGTGGATTGGATCCCGCACGATATTCCAGATGCCTGTGATGTGACCGTATGGATTGATGGCCGGGCACCCTCTGCTTTAGACGGGCCGACTGCCTTTGGTCGCACCTCCTATGTTGAAGGCACTTATTGGCCGGCGATCCAGCGAATCGATTCAGGGGGGTTATTGCTGGAAGAAACTTGGACGTTGACCCTCACCGAAATTGCCCCCAACGCGGAAAATTTTCGGTTCCGACTTGAGGGGAGCCGCACCGGATTTGATGGAGTCGGCAGCAACGAGACCAACTTCCTTTCTCATTCCGGAAGAATCATTATCGACAAGAGTCAGTGGTTTATCTCGGCGGCATTTCGGGGCGCCGGTTTGGTTCCGAAGAGTGGCTTTCGAGTGACTTGGGAAGCCTTGTTTCGAGGACGAGATGGGTGGACATCCGAAACCCTGAGACGGGCTCGGGATGAAGGACGGTGGACACTGGCGGCTGGGCTGATGGATGGCCCCCATCGACTGCGTCTATTTTCAAAATCCCGCGCCGCTCCTAGACGCAATCAACTGGTGGCCTATAGCCCGACTGGAAATGCCTCGATACGGACTCGTGCTTGGACGGTTCCGGAAACTCTGTCGGCGTTGACGTTGCGAGGAACCGGCTCTCAAGGTTGGGTGATCTGGCCGCAATTGAATGACCGTTCTAGGCTGGAAGGTTGCGATCGACTGGTGCCTGAGGCCGATTGGGTGCCTATCCATGATGTCCATCGATTAACAGAAACGATTTCGGGGTATGAATTTGGTATTGGCGATGGGCAGCGATTCTTTCGAGTCGTGACTGGCGCTAGTTCTGAGAAACCGTCCCGTGTGGTGGGAACGGATGGCGCCAATTCTACTTTCGTTGAGAAGGTGACTCACTAAAGTATCACCATGAGTGTCGATCAAATCATTGGGTTTGTGCTGGCCTTGCTGATCATGTTGATCGGCTTGGTGGGGGCTACACTACCGGCGCTTCCAGGTTCGCCGTTGGTTTTCATTGCGGCATTGGTCCACAAACTTTGGTTTGGGGATCGGGGGGCTAGTTGGTGGGTAATTGGGGTGCTAGCCATCATGATGGTGGTTTCGCTCGGCGTGGATTTTTTGGCGACCACGCTGGGTGCCAAGAAGCTTGGAGCCACTTGGCGTGGGATGTTAGGGGCCGGCATCGGGGCGGTCGTGGGCCTGTTCATGGGTCCACTGGGATTGATCTTGGGGACGGTGCTTGGTGCGGCGGCTTTTGAGGCGTTGAGTGGCCGTGAATGGCGGGACGCGGGCAAGGCTGGTCTGGGGGCTGCCCTGGGATTACTTGCTGGAACCCTGGGCAAGATCGTTTGTTGCCTGGCGATGATCGGCCTGTTTGTCCTCAACGTGCTGATGGGCACCTCTGGCAACCGGTAGAGGGCGGTCAGTCCACGAAAGAAAACTCGTTCGAACTGAGCAGAACGTGGGCGTAGCGAGGCCAGGCTTCAGCAGCATCGCCACCGGATCCCTGGATGAACCGTTCTGCCAACTCCGCTTCAGCCCTCGTTGCGCTGCGTCCGTACAGTGTTTGGTACAGCCACTGAATTCGCGCCGAGTCTTCTCCCCTCCCATTCGCTGCCGAACGTACTGCCAAGGCTTCCGCTCGGGCCAGCATAAACGGATGATTCAGGACGAAGAGCTTTTGCATCGCCGTGGTGGTCGTGGAGCGTTTCTCGGCGTGAACATTGGCGTCGGGATAATCGAAATGCATCAGCGTATCGTCGAGTTTGAGGCGGCTGATTCGGCCGTAGATGGTCCGACGCAAGTTTTTTGAGTCGGTCAGTTCCATGGAACCTCCCGAGGCAGGCGACAACTCGCCCGAGACAAACAGCAGGGAATCTCGCCATGGTTCCACGGCGAGGCGTCGGCGGGGCATCCGGCTGAGCCAGGTGTTTTCCGGATCGCTGAGTGTTCCTTCATCGGACGTCTGGTTTAATCGGCTAGCGGTCTTGGAATCTTGGGCGTAGGTGGCGCTCAGAACTATTTCGCGGATAAGCTTTTTGGTCGACCAACCTTCGTTCATGAACCTCGTGGCGAGGTCGTCGAGGAGCTCTGGATGAGATGGTTTGGAACCTGAGTGACCGAAGTTGCTGGGTGTTAGGACGAGGGGTTTGCCTAAGAACTCAGACCAGACACGGTTTACGAATACCCGCGCTGTGAGTGGATTGCCCCGGCTGGAGATGGCGAGGGCGAGTTCGCGACGCCCGCTGCCGTCCACGAAGCGCTCGGTGGAATCGTCCCCCAGGATACGGAGGAACTGGCGTTCAGCGACAGGGCCTTTGCGGTTTACATTTCCGCGGAGAAAAACTTGGAGATCCCGCGGTTTGTCTTCTGAAACAATGTGCATGGTGTCGGGCTGCATCCGAGAGGCCGGGGTATTGTTTTTCTCGACATACCCGTCCGGACGTTGATTCACCATGCGGGTGCTGGCGAAGATGCCGGCAAGTGCGTAGTAGTCGCTGGTTGTGATGGGCTCGAATTTGTGGTCGTGACACCGGGCACACGCGACGGTGAGCCCGAGCATGGTTCTGCAAACGGTGTCGACTCGGTCCTCCCATTCCTCAGCTTGAACTTCCAGGCGGCCGCGATCGTAGTATTTGGGGCCGAGGCCCAGGAGCCCGAGTGCAGCGAGGTCCTCTTCCGAAGCGGTGGAGATACGGTCGGCGGCGAGTTGGTACTGAAGGAAACGATCGTAGGGAAGATCGTGATTAAAGGCCTGGATGATCCATTGGCGATACCTCCAGGCATTAGGATAGAAGTAAGTCGAATCGTCGCCGACTTGGTGAGCTTGGTCCTCGGCATAGCGTACCAACGGCAGCCAAAGACTGGCGAACCGCTCTCCGAACCCGGGCGATTGCAGTAGACGATCGACCGCGCGCTCGCGGGAGCCCGGCTGAGTGTCTCGAACAAACTGATCCACAGCCTCCGGCGTGGGTGGCAGCCCGGTGAGATCGAATGTCACGCGTCGGAACCATGTCCTGGGAGTTGCGAATGACGTGGGTTGCAATCCACGGTTTTCCTGGGCGGAAAGAATGAAGTAATCCAACGGTTGACGCGGCCAATCGGAACGTTTGACCGAAGGGCGCGCCTGAAGTTGTGGTGGACGAAATGCCCAGAAATTGCGTTCACGCTTCCAGTCGACATTGGCGTGCGCTGTCGTGGCTGGTGCATTCGTACTTTTGGCGATCGAATTCGTGGCGCCCATCGCCACGGTGGCAGAGTGCATCGCCACGAAAAGGATTCCTGCGATTTGAAGCAGGATCGTCAGCCATTCCACTGCTGGGCTGGCTGCAGAGCTCGGGTGCCGATGATTTTCGAGGTCCATCTCTGTGGGTATCATCCAATCTTCCAGGGTGGCCGGTGAGAAACATCGAGCCAAGCGCGGTTGCCAGTGCCACGGACGAATCGTTCACGCCGTGGATTCCATTCCATTCGTTGTCCGTGCTTCATAGTGTAATGAACGCCTGCCAACGGTCCGGCATCAAGTCTGGAATTCTGGCGAGCCGGCAGGCACCACGCCGGGTGCGACCTCAATTTGAGAGGCCAATTCTTCAGGGAAGGGGACGGCTTCAATGCCGCCGTCGAGATTCTTTTGGACACAGACTACGGTCAGATGGCCTATGGCGACCTCTTCGGGGGGGCCGGGTTCGATGCGCCGGAAACGAATCTCGTAGCTGATGGATCGGCGCGTTTTGGCGGTGACCTTCATGTGCAATTCGACGACATCTTCGAACCGCAGGGGTCGTTTGTAGTCGCAGGAAGCGTGCACGCGAGGCAGTCCCAGCGGCGGATTGTAATTCGGGAGGATCACCGAGTAGCCCAGGGATCGCCAAAAGGCGTGTTCCACCGTCTCCATGTATTTAAAAAAATTGGAGAAGTGTACAATGCCGGCCATGTCCGTTTCGTTGAACTCGACCCGGCGTGTGACCGTGTATTCGTATGGCATGGGAAAAGGTGAGGCGCTTACTGGGACGCGCCCGGAAGCGACGTGGCGTTCACCATGGCCTGGGTTGCACGCACAATTCCGCGGGCCATCGCATCGTCGGTGAATCCAGACGCCACCGCAACGCGCCCGGCTTCGCCTAATTCTCGAAGTCGGTTGGGGGTGAGGAATAAGGGTTCGAGGCAGTCTGCCAATGCGTGGGCCGTGGCTGGACCACAAAGCGCACCACCACCTGTGGCTTCGATGAGCTCCCTGAATCCGCAGGTATCTGGTTGAACCACAGCGGTGCCCGCAGCCATTGCCTCGATGACATAGAGCCCGAAGGCTTCACTCATTTTTGAAGGTACCGAAATCACATCGCAGCTGGAGAGAAACTCGATTTTCTCGGAGCGACTGAGATTTGGATGGAAGGAGGCTTCGGACGATAAACCGGTTTTAGCCAGTCGATCGCGTTGTTGTGCGACGAAGGCTTCGTCGCCGGGGCCGCAGCCGCCGCCGACCCGAAGTCGGAGGTCTTGGATACGACCGCGCCGACGCAATTCGATGAAGGCGTCAACCACGGTATCCAATCCCTTCTCGGGACACATTCGGGCGAAGAACCCCATCGACGGCGGACGATGGAGGGTCCGCGGCGCCTTGGGATATCCGTCGAGCAGAATGCCATTGGGCACCACCTGCAACCGTGTGGCGGGGAGACCCAGACGAGATGCCATGCGGTTGGCAAAATAGTGGGTTGGGGCAATCCATCCATCGATATCCGCGGCGCGTTGTCGAAGCGTTTCCCAGCAGCGGGTACGTTCGGGTTCTGCGATGGAGTCGAGGTACGACTCTTCGCTTTGTAAGAAACAGATCACGCGAGTCTTCAGCCGGATCCGCAGTTGCCGGGCGAATCCAACCAACAGGGCGTTCGAAAGATAGACGGCATCGGGCTTGGGGAGCTGTTCCAGCCAAGTGACCATCTCCTCCAGTTCCCGCGCTTGGTTGCCGTGCTCCCCGTTGAGCATCGAGATGGTTAATTCACCAACATCCTCGGCGCGAGTCTTGGCAGCCTTGCCTGCAGCCCATTTCAATAAGGCCGGCGAATTTAATAGATCCCTCAAGAAACCAGGAGCGCGACGATGCAGCGCGGAGATCTGCGAGAGGTACACATTGATGCCTCCGAAAAAAGTAGGCGTTGTGCCGGTCGTGGCGGCTTCGTCGAGCGTCATTGGCAGATACAACGGCACCATGACCGTATCGTGGCCCTGTCGGCGAAGGGCCGCCACCAAGGCGTTGTCGCGGAAACAGTTCCCGCAATACATGCCCCCAGCCCCTGGAGTGATCTGGATGAGATTCAAGCGGTGTCCAATTCGGTATTCCGACTCGGTCGCGCGGAGTCTATCCACGTGCAGCCACGGACGGCAATGCCGACGAGACCGGATTTCCTAGGGCTTGTGCAGAGTTCTTCGGAAAACCGTAAGGCAGAACGCCGGGTAGGGTCGTGTACTTGGAAAACGCCTCAAACAATTCGGAAAAATCTCGGTTCACATCGCCGCTCAAGCAATCGGTGAGGGGCCCTTGCAGATGCGGATGATCGTCGGTCAGCGTCCGGAAACTCACGTTGGGATCGTAGAAGGCGTACACGAGTTTTCGCATGTTTTCCATGCCCTCATGCATCACGCGGCTGTATGCATCGAACTGGTCTGCCGAACAATCCCCAGCACTTAACGCCTGGTGAATGGCATCACCCGCCAACACCCCGCTCTTGAAGGCGAGCATCAGGCCACTGGAAAAAACCGGGTCCAAGAAACCGTACGCATCACCAATCAATAGCAGGCCATCGGTGGCACAATACTCCGAGCGGAAGGTATATTCTGCAGTCAGCCAGTACTCTTCGGTACAGGTGCCGGACGCGAGATGCGATTCGATCCATTTGTTCTGGGGAATCTCCCGATGGAAAATCGTTTTGGGGTCTTTGACGCCGTCGCGAGATAGGTATTTTCCGTCGGCGACCACACCGACACTCACCCGATTATTGTGTTGTGGGATGTACCAAAACCAGCCCTTACCTGGGATAAACGCTACGGTGGTGGCCCCGGCATCGATGCCTTCGTCTCGAAGCGCGCCCTCGTAATAAGTCCATACGGCCACCTTGTTGAGCTTTGGATCGCCGCGGCGCCAGGCATGACGCGTGGCTGCCATGGCTTCGCGCCCGGTGGCATCCACGGTGATGGCAGCCCGGACATCGTAGGCAATATCATCCGGGCCACGAACGGTCACTCCCACGACCCGGTCACCTTCCTTCAAGAACTCAACCACCTCGGAGGCTTCGCGGACCTCCACGCCGTGTTCGCGTGTGTGCTCGAGCACCATGGAGTCAAACTCGCTGCGCAGAACCTGCCACGTTTGAGCGATGGAATCCCGGTCGTAGCGGTTGAAGAAATAGAATGGCTGAGAGGCCCTTCCAGAAGGCGCGACGAACTGAACGCTATATTTTTTGGTAAAGCTGGAGGCGCGAAGTTTGGGGATAAGGCCGAGGCGTTCGAGGGCGGGGTAGGTGAATGGGATGAGCGATTCACCGATATGATACCTCGGAAATGTTTCCCGTTCGAGAACCAGGACACGACGACCCTGTTGGGCGAGAATGATGGCACAGGCGCAGCCACTGGGGCCGGCGCCGATGACGACGGCATCGAAGGTTTCCACGGATTTCATACGTAAACGTACTATTTGCGACTTACGAATAGCGCAGTGTCGGCAGATCGCAAGTCTCTTCGTGGATCGAATTACAGCTTGGCCCGAATAAAAAACACACTGGCAGCAGGCACACCCAGGTCGAATTCCTGAGAGTCGGCGGTGAGGGTTATGGATTGGCCTGGAGCCCAGGCGCCGGTGTCCAAGTTGGTTCGTTGCTCGAGAGCGATGGTTTGGCCGGCCTTACCCTGAACTCGGAGCTTCAGTCGACCTCCCTCCACCCGGACGTTCAGGACGGGCCGTTCTGGCGTCACCACAGACCCGGGTTCATCGCTGAGGTCCGGGATATGATCGCCGTCGGCGTCGTTGGTATCGACGATTAAAATTTCCCAAAGATCGTATTCGTCGGGAAATGGCGTGGTAGGATCGCCATCATCAAAGAAGAAGGCGCCCAGGTAGAAATCGCTCTTTTGCAACCCCGCGCGTGAGCGGGTTAGCGGGGTGTCTTCGATCGCGAAGGAATCCAGGACCTTGAATTTTTGTCCGCTGGGACCGTCCCAGGGTGTACCTCCCCAGCCCAATTCCACCCGATCGAATTGGTACAGAGGCCAGGGTCCGGAGAACGAGCCGGGGCCCCCGAGGCGTTGGAGGTCGACGGTGGCATTGACATTGGTTCCGGTGACGCTGTAGGTGACGGCACCTTTGAACTGTAGGATTTCAAACGTGTGATTGAAGGGGACGTTCACGAGACCAAAGTCGGGGACGCTGACCTGGAGTTTGCACGAACCGGTTGTTGCCCCTGCGTCTCGGGCCCAGGTGGCTTTCAATGTGCCAGGGTAGACATCCATGCCATCGTCGAAGGAGAATTCCCCGGTGGTTTGCGCGGTGGCCACCGGCTTGCTGACCTCAAAAAAATCGGTGAGGACATTGACGTCGAGATCGCCAGAGTTGGGAATTCGCAATGTGGCGAGTGCCGTCACCTGCCTGGCTGGAAGGTTTGGCAGCTCCGGCATGTCCAAGACCAAAAGGGTACTGACTTCTGAGGTGCCTCCCGAAAGAAACCACTCGTTGTTGGTGTTGTCGGCCTCCTCGTTCGTGAAGGACAATTTGAGTTGTTGGCCGCCGAAATCGGCGGTGGCCGGGACGATGCTCATCGAATAACAGGTGATGACCATGGTGGCCTCGGCGGCGTGGGAAGTTGTGAAGGAAGTCAGGAGGCCAGCCGCGAAAACCGAGACGAGTTGTCTTCGGGAAAACATAGTCGACACTTACGTGCGCTCGGTGGTTAGTTCAAGGGGTTTATGGGTTATTTGTTGGATTTGAGTTCCGGGTGTTCTGTTCTATCTGCATTTGACACAACGCTGTTTGAGCCTGGATTTTCAAGACATAACTTCGCTCCCAGCCTTGTAGAAATCCGAAGACTGCCAGCAGCGCCGCAATGCCCCAGGAGGGCAGGTGATCCGATATGGCTGCGGGCAAGGCCTGGTGTATGAACGGATCCACGGCCATACCCACGAGCGCTCCCAACACCGTGTTGATCACCATCGTGCTGATCGTTCGCGAATAGAGTCGGTCCGCGAATCCTTGAATCGTTGCGGGGTCATATTTTGTCATCGCGCAGTCACTGAAGCCAAACGCGCCGATTTGTCCATGGTGGTTCTCGAGGAGCACTTGTCATTTCACACCGGATCTTTACAAGCCTCCAGACCTACCTACGCTGGGTTTATGCGTAGTGTGCGGGTCTCCTTGGGAGATCGATCCTATTCCATTCTCGTCGGTCCGGGGCTGTTGTCCCAGCTCGGCGATCGCTGTCTGGCACTCGGTTTAGGTGCCCGATGTGGCGTCATTACCGATGAGACTGTGGCCCCGCTATTTGCTGAGCAGGCGGTCGTGGCTTTGAGGGGGGCTGGCTTTTCGCCGGTATTAATTCGCGTTCCGTCGGGTGAGACATCGAAATCACTGAAGGTGGTGGGAACCTGTTACGATCGTCTGGCGGCTCATCGTCTCGAGCGAAAATCGTTTATCGTGGCACTTGGAGGCGGCGTGGTGGGGGATCTGGCGGGTTTTGTTGCATCGACATATTTGCGAGGCATGGCGTTTGTGCAGGTGCCGACCACATTACTGGCTCAGGTGGACAGTTCGGTTGGCGGCAAAGTTGGCGTCAACTTAAAGGCGGGAAAAAATCTGGTGGGGGCATTTCACCAGCCCAAACTGGTGCTTTGCGACCTGGATTCTCTCAACACGCTGCCGCCTCGCGAGTTTCAGTCGGGGCTGGGTGAGGTCATCAAATATGGCATTATCTATGACGCTGGGTTGTTCCGTCGCTTAGAGCGGGATCTGCCCAAAATCCTTCGGCGCGACCCGATGGCATTAGCTGCGACGATTGCACGCTGCTGTGCCATCAAAGCGGCCGTGGTGTCGCAAGATGAAAACGAATCTGGTCTGCGGGCTATCCTCAATTACGGCCATACCATCGGCCATGCACTCGAAGCCATCAGTGGTTATGGAGAGTACCTGCATGGGGAAGCCATCAGCATGGGCCAGGTGGCGGCCTCGCACCTCTCGGCTCGGCTCGTCGGACTGGATTCGAAGTCGGTGGAGCGAATCCGCAACTTGTTTGTGGCGGCCGGATTGCCGGTGTCCGTCTCGTTGACGAGACGCCAACGAGAACGGCTGGTGGCCGCCATGCGTCTGGACAAAAAGGTCAGCGGTGGACAAATCAAATTTGTGCTGGCTCGCCGCATCGGGGAAGTGATCTGGGGACAGAATGTGCCTGAGACGGCGTTACAGGAGGCACTGGACTTGGTCTGCCCCTAATTCGTTAGTTGGAGGGAGGGAGGGTGTGCGTAATCAGTCCAAAGTTGATTCAACCAGTCGCGATTGGGTGCGCCGTCGAACACCACAAAGCGATATTCAGCGTGATAGGGTAGGTTTGGTTCAATGCTCCAATCGCCTAACTGAGATGGGGCGAAGCAAAAGAATGGTTCCGTGGGATGCAGACGCATCGGCTGAGGCGCGCGAAAATTCGACGGATGACACAAGATCGCTATTCCGGTGAGTTGCCCCTCCACGTTTCCGCCGACCCAACACCAATTGGCACGTGTTTCATTGCCAGCGATACGATTGGTTTCTCCGGTCGAGGCGAGGAATTGACAGTTGGCGGCACCGTCCCATAGGCGATGACCGCGGAATCCCAAGCCGCCATAATGGTACTTCGGCAATTTCAGAGCGCTTTCGGTCGCGCAGGACTGATCGAGGGTGACATCAAAGATATGGCACGGATGTCCATTGAACTGGGTGAGCGAGTACACGCGCAAGTCCCAGCGCTCGTTTAGCGCCGTACGTTCGGGCTGAATCGTGCTGTCGACGAACCGGTGGTGAGCCGAGAGGGCGCCAAATATTCTCCCTGATTCGGGAGCGGTTGACCGGACGAATTCGACGCGGCCCTTGCCTTGACCCATGTTCCAAAAATCTGGACTACGGCCCTCGAATTCCGTTTTGGTCCAGGGAGACCAGATCCCGTGATGGTGGATGTGATTGGGTGGAAAGTCGTCGGAAACGAGGCGTCCTGAAGGACTGTAAATGGGATGGATGTAACCGCCTCGCGTGTAAATGGGCTCGATGTCGGCGCGAGGAAGTGGCCCTGGTTTGGATTGGTAGGTGAGCACAGAACGGTCGCCAAATTTGAACGGGATTTGACCGTTGGAAGGGTTGGGGTCGACGGTGAGTTTCGGGGTGGAGGCTCTGGGAGAGATGGGCGGACGCAGGGTGGCCTTCAGAGCCTTTTGGCTGCGGTTGGTGTGGTTCCATACGAACCACGCCCGGCTGCTAGATGGCTCCTTTTGGTAGGGAACGGTAACGCCGTTCTGAAACTCCAGTAACCCCTCGACAGGAGCCGAGGCGGGCAACTTGAATTCCATGAGGGTTGCCATGCTGCCAGTCGTGGATTTCGACGGTTCAATCGGCAGTTGGGCTTTGGCTTGGACGATCCATTGTAGGCTCGCCAGGGCAATTAAGAAGCGAGGAGAGGGCACCTGAGGACCTTACGAATGCTGGGCGGCAAGATCACGCACAAAGAGGCGCGTATTTCTGCGGATTCGTGCTTGCCCGATTCCCTCTAGGTTTCTATGCAACGCCAGCCATTGGGCAGAATCATGACACCTTCGACGATACCGTTTGCAAAAAATTTCGATGCCGTGGTGGCGTTGTTGCCTCAGATGGCCAACCGCCACGGGTTGATTGCGGGGGCCACCGGCACTGGGAAAACGGTGACGCTCCAGCGGTTGGCTGAAAGTTTTAGCGATTTGGGGGTTCCCGTTTTCCTAGCGGACATCAAGGGCGATTTGTCCGGAATCAGCCAATTGGGGGGCACGAATCCCAAGGTCCAACAACGCGTAAAGGAGCTTGATTTGAGTGACTACGCACCCGCCGCTTACCCGGTGACATTTTGGGATGTATTCGGCAAGCGAGGACATCCCATCCGGGCGACGGTCTCAGAATTGGGCCCGCTTTTATTGGCGCGGTTACTTCAACTGAATGACACGCAGAGCGGGGTGTTGCAGATAATTTTTAAGGTGGCGGACGAAAACGGGTTGTTGTTGCTCGACCTCAAGGATCTCCAGGCGATGGTCCGTTATGTGGGCGACAATGCCTCGGCCTTCACAACGCAGTACGGCAACATTAGTGCAGCGAGTGTTGGGGCGATCCAACGCGCGTTGTTGACATTAGAAAGTCAGGGCGCGACTCATTTTTTTGGCGAGCCAGCTCTGAATCTGGATGACTTTCTCCAAACGGCCGAAGGAGGCAAAGGGGTGATCAATATCCTATCTGCCGAAACCTTGATTCAGTCCCCCCGGCTCTATGCGACGTTGCTCTTGTGGCTCCTCAGCGAATTGTTTGAACGCCTACCCGAGGCTGGGGATCTTCCGAAACCAAAATTAGTGTTCTTCTTCGATGAAGCCCATCTTTTGTTCAATGACCTCCCGACGGTGTTATTAGACAAGATCGAGCAAGTGGTTCGGTTAATTCGGTCCAAGGGCGTTGGGGTTTATTTTGTTACCCAGAATCCACGGGATGTTCCAGATGTGGTCCTCGGTCAGTTGGGGAATCGCGTCCAGCATGCACTTCGTGCGTTTACACCGATGGACCAGAAGGCAGTGCGTGCAGCAGCGCAAACCTTCCGAACCAATCCGAAGTTGGCCACGGAGTCGGTCCTGACTGAGTTGGGTGTCGGTGAGGCGTTGGTGAGTGTTTTGGATGCGCGCGGTCAGCCGACGATCGTCGAACGGGCTCTCGTTCTGCCGCCGCGATCCCAGCTGGGACCGATCCGTCCCGATCAGCTGGAAACCTTGATTCAGAAATCCATTGTGGCCGGGGTCTATGAGCGTGTCATGGATCGTGAATCCGCTTATGAAAGACTCAGCGGTGCCCTGGGAACTACAACCAATGCTGAGTCCGAGCCTTCCAAGCCAATTCCTGAGGAAAAGCGCGGTTTCTTGGATCGATTATTTGGTGGGGATTCTCCCGTTCCTTCCCCGTCCACACCACCGCCGTCGCTGCCTTCATCACCACGAAAGCGGGTGGGTAAGGAACCGGATAGTTTGGGCACCCTCATGGCCAAGAGCGTTGTGAGAACCGTGGGAAGCTCTATCGGGCGAGAGATTGTCCGGGGAGTGCTTGGTGGAATTTTTGGTGGGGGAAAGAGGCGATAGCGCTGCGAGTGTGTATGAAGTTTGCTGAACGTCACCGGTACGGCGCCTCGCTGCTGGCTGGAGGCTCGCTCGCATTGTGTTTCCCATTGCCCGGTTGGTCCGGGTTAGCATTTATTGCACCGGGCGTGTTAGCGGTGGCTGGGATCGGATTGAGACCCATGGAAGCCTTCCGGGTGGGTTATGTCGCCGGATTGATCGGCTTCTTGGGGAGTCTGCGCTGGCTGCTTCACATACCATTTCCAGCCGGCGCCGTAGCCGGTTGGCTGGCCCTAAGTGCCTATTGCGCTTTCTACCCGGGATTGTGGCTGGTTGGGCTTTCGCTAGCGGCACCACTAATGCCTCTGGACGGTGTCTCACCTCGGGCTCGATTGCCTTCCTGGGCCGCTTGGGCGGCATCCTGGCTCAACTCGCTCGAGGCCTGGGCGGCGGCGTCATGGTGGCAGCGTTCACGTTGGTTTTTGTTCGCGGGCGCCAGCTGGGTGGCGCTGGAAATGGCCCGCGGATGGGTCTTTGGGGGGTTTCCATGGAATCTGCTGGGAAGCGCCCTATATCGGAACATCCCACTAGTCCAACTGGCGGCATGGACCGGGATTTATGGACTGTCCTTTGTCATTGTCTGGGGGTCCTTGGGTTTGACTAGTGCCATCGTCCTCATCGCCATGCGGCCAGACTCTCGATGGTCCTGGACAGGAGAACTTCGGGTGCCGTTACTCAGTCTCCTGGTTATTGGAGGCATTGGGTTGCGTCGGGTGATGAATTACAAGGAACCGGTTGGTGACGTGCGACTCGCGTTGATCCAGCCAAGCATTCCCCAGATGCTCATGTGGGATTCGTCGGCAACGACCAATCGATTTGAGCAGATTCGTTCATTGTCTGAACAGGCATTAGCGGCACCTGCAGACGTCCTGGTATGGCCCGAGGCATCATTGCCCGATATCGGTCGCGACCAGTTTGGGCAGATGCTGGATTTGGTTCGTAAAAAGCAGGTGCATTGGGTGTTTGGGGGGGATGAAAGTGACGATGTCGACGGCCAGGTGCGGGTTTACAATAGCGCCTATTTGATGGACGAACGGGGGCGATTAGCTAAGACGTATCGCAAGCGGCGACTCGTGATTTTTGGAGAATACATTCCGTTGGAGCGTTGGTTTCCGTTCATGCGGTGGCTGACGCCGATCGGAGGCAGTTTTAGCGAAGGCACAGGGCCCGTAGCATTTCCATTCGGTACCAATGGGGGGGTTGCGTCGCCCTTGATTTGTTTCGAACCGGTATTTCCGAATGCCACGCGCGAGTATGCGGCGGTACCTGAGGTCAATTTCTTGTTGGAACTGACCAATGACGGATGGTTCGGGGAAAGCAGCGCTCAATGGCAGCATTTGGCCAGTGGTGTTTTTCGAGCGGTTGAAACAGGAATGCCACTAGTGCGATGCACCAACAACGGCATCACAGGCTGGGTGGATCCTTGTGGGCGCTTGAGGGCCTGGATTGGAGCGAGAGGAGAGTCGGTGTATGATCCTGGTTATCTGAGAGTTACCGTCCCAATTGGGGGTGGATCCGAACCGACGGTTTACCGTGAAGCGGGAGAGCGTTTCGGCTGGGGCTGTTGGATCGGAAGTGTTTTAGGTATGGGGCGCGTACTTTTAATGTTGCGCTCACGTGGCAACGGTCGTAAATCTCTGGACTGGGCAGCAGAACAGGTGTCAGTGAAGCCGATGTGCGAGTTGTAAAAACTTTCAAAAACCTCTTGCACGTCTGGATCCGATTCCTAATCTCTCCGCTCCGTTTCGCTACAAAAGTAGTGAGAACGTGGAAACAGAGTTCAACCGATAACCGCGTCCGCTCCAGGCGGCCGGGAGTGATGGCTGAACCCGCGTGAGCGCAAGCTCCGTGCATTTGCCAATTTTACTGTGAAATCGTTTAGGCCATTAACGCCATCCATGCGTTGGATGACGTACCAGGACTTTTCGGACGTGACCAAAACACGACCGGAGAAGTCACTCGTATACACCCGCAAAAAGACGGGCGGACGAAACATGTACGGACGGGTAACCGTTCGCGCTCACGGCGGGGGCCACAAACAAAAGGTCCGCAATGTGGATTTTCGCCGCAACAAATTTGGCGTCGATGCCAAGGTGATTGCGGTGGAGTATGATCCGATGCGATCTGCCCGTTTGGCGTTGATCGAATTTGCTGACAAGGAGCGGCGTTACATTGTATGCCCCGAAGGCCTGAAGGTTGGGGATACCGTGCGCAGCGGCGACGATGCGCCGCCTACCGTTGGTAATGCTCTCCCGCTGGCAGTGATACCTGTCGGATTGACGATTCACAACATTGAGCTCGTGCCCGGTCAAGGTGCTCGAGTCGTACGTTCGGCTGGGGTTGGAGCGACGCTGATGTCTCGTGATGAAGGATACGCTCAGATCCGTTTGCCCTCGGGTGAGATTCGTCGGTTCCATGATCGCTGCCTGGCGACCATTGGACAGGTAGGCAATGCTCAATGGGAAAACGTTGTGCTCGGCAAGGCCGGCCGCAACATTCACCGCGGTCACCGTCCTCTGACTCGTGGTATGGCTCGCAACCCTGTCGATCACCCCAATGGTGGTGGGCAAGGTAAATCCAAGGGTGGCGGCGGACGCCAGCACCTCCGTTCTCCTTGGGGCATTATTTCCAAGGGATATCGAACCCGCAACCGCCACAAGATTTCGAACCGTTTCATCCTCGTTCGTCGGGATGGTCGGCCGATGAAGCTCAAGTAAGACTATGAGTCGTTCGCTGAAAAAAGGTCCATTTGTGGACCGTCACCTCGCCTCGAAGATCGAAAAAGCCAAAGTGTCGAAGTCCAAGGCTCCGATCAAAACATGGTCGCGTCGTTCGACGATCACACCCGAATTTGTCGGGCTGTCGTTCAATGTGCACAATGGGAAAATTTTCAACCTGGTATTCGTGACTGAAAACATGGTTGGACACAAACTGGGTGAATTTAGTTACACCCGTACCTTCAAGCGCCACGGTGCTCACACCGCTAAGGCTGAGGCGAAGTAGAGGAGAAATTTCATGGAAGTCCACGCCATATATAAGCGGTTTCGCATGCCCGCGCAGAAAGTACGAGAAGTGGTGCGACAGATTCAGGGAATGAACGCCCAGCACGCTCTTGCAGTGCTGAAATTTGTACCCCGTAAATCAGCGCGTGCCGTTGCTAAGACTCTGCAGTCAGCCATCGCGAACGCTGAAAACAACTCCAAGCTCAAGCCCGAAAGCTTGCGCGTGAAACTCGCCGTGGCCCAAACAGCCGGATCGATGAAACGATTCGTCCCCAAGGCTCGCGGCTCTGCTGGACCCATCCTTAAACGCAGCTGTCACATAAAGATCGTCCTCACCGATCAACCATAATCTATGGGCCAAAAGACCAATCCCATCGGACTACGCATCCCAGTCACCCGTGACTGGCGGTCCAAGTGGTACGCTTCGAAGAAAGACTTCGGCGGCCTACTCGCTGAAGATGCTTTAATCCGTTCGATCCTGAAAAAGAAGCTAGAGTCCGCTTCGGTTCCCAAGATCCAAATTGAACGCGCGGCCAATCGCTGTCGCGTGACCATTTTCACGGCTCGCCCAGGCGTTGTGATCGGCCGCAAAGGTGCCGAAATCGACAAACTCAAAGAAGAGTTGGGCAAACTAACTGGGAAAGAAATCTACGTCGACATCCAAGAAGTGAAACAACCGGAAACCGACGCCCAGTTGGTTGCCGAAAATGTGGCACTTCAACTGGAACGTCGCATTAGTTTCCGACGTGCCATGAAGAAGGCGGTGCAGACGGCACGCGACTTCGGTGCCGATGGTATCAAAATCCGATGTGGTGGCCGACTGGGTGGATCGGAAATTTCCCGCGTGGAAACTTATCATGAGGGTCGCGTTCCTTTGCACACCTTGCGAGCGAATATCGACTACGGATTTGCCGAAGCCCAAACGGTTTACGGCAAACTCGGGATCAAGTGCTGGATCTGCCGCGGCGAAATGAAACGGGCCGACAAGGTGGAATCCAAAAAAGCCGAACCCGCTCTAACCAGGTAACTGGCTGGCGCAACCTTTAACCTTTAGTAAGACCAACGATTTATGGCCTTGATGCCAGCGAGAGTGAAGTATCGGAAAATGCAGCGAGGGAGCCGTACCGGCATCGCCTCACGCTGCAACAGTGTTGCGTTCGGGGAATATGGGCTCCAGTCCCTTGAACGTTGCTGGCTCGATACCAAGCAGATTGAAGCAGCCCGCGTAGCGATTACTCGTTACATGAAGCGCCGCGGTAAGGTTTGGATACGTATTTTCCCTGACAAGAGTTATACCAAAAAGCCATTGGAAGTTCGAATGGGTACAGGAAAAGGTGGTGTGGAATCATGGGTTGCGGTCATCCGCCCAGCCACGGTACTGTTTGAAGTCGATGGTGTGCCGGAAGCTTTGGCTCGCGAAGCGATGCGTTTGGCCGCCACCAAACTTCCGATCTCAACGAAATTCATATCACGCCACGCGATCGGTTGAGACGTTGAATCCTGTTAAATCGCCTCGAGTATGCCTAAGAAGATCAATTTCAAAGAAATGACCGCTGTGGAACTGACCACAAAAGGGTCAGAGCTTCGCCAGGAAATGTTCAATTTGCGTCTGCAGCAGGCGACAGCCAGGCTGGAGAAGCCCCATCGCATCCGGGAAATTCGCCGCGAGATTGCGCGCTGCGAGACACAATTGTCCCACGCGCACAATGCTGCCGCGAAAACCCAGATCGCAAAGAAATCTTGATACATATGGCTGAGGAAACACAGGTTCGCGGACACCGCAAAGAACGCGTTGGCGAAGTTATTTCTGCCAAGATGCAGAAAACCATCGTCGTCAAAGTCGAGCGTCGATTTCAACACCCCGTCTTCAAGAAGGTCGTGCGATCGTTCAACAAGTTTTACGCACACGACGAAAACCAGACAGCCAAGGTGGGTGATCTGGTGCAAATACAGGAAACCCGTCCGTTGTCCCGCATGAAGCGATGGCGCCTCGTGCAGGTCCTCAATGCCGATGGATCTGTTCGCACGCCGGCCAAGAACTAGCACCCAACTCGAGTATGCTTCAAATTCGTTCCAGTCTCGACGTTGCCGATAACACAGGGGCCAAAGTGGCCTGGGTTATCGGTGTGCTCGGTCGCAACCAGCGTTACGCCCGCATCGGCGATATCATCAAGGTTCACATCAAAGAGGCCGCCCCGGACGGCACCGTGAAGAAGGGCGAAGTCTGCACCGCAGTCGTCGTTCGAACCAAAGCCCCCGTTCGCCGCAGCGATGGATCGTGCCTCCGCTTCGATCGAAACGCGGTGGTGATCATCAATGCTGATGGTGAGCCCAAAGGCACCCGTATTTTCGGCCCGGTGGCCCGCGAACTTCGTGATCTCAAGTTCATGAAGATTATTTCGCTCGCTCCCGAAGTCATCTAATTCCCTTTCAGGTATCAGGTATGCGAAAGAAGTTACACGTGAAACGCGGCAATGAAGTGGTGGTCATCGCCGGATCCGCAAAGGGTCGCCAGGGCAAGATCGCCAAGGTCCTAACCAAGCGAGATGCGGTAGTTTTGGAAGCCACCGATGAGCGTAGTAAGGAGAAGGACGAGAAGAAGGCTTTGGTAAAGCCTGTCCTGCATCATTTGCGCAAAAGCCAGCAACACCCTGAAGGTGGAGTGCTTTGGCTTGAAGGCCCGATCCACATTAGCAACGTGATGTTGCTCGAAGAATTCCAACGTCGGCAAGCCCGTCGCGGAAAATCCACTCCAGTTGACGCGTAATCACCGTGCTGCCAAGGAATCCTACAACCGAATTTTCTGACTGTTTGACATCGCTATGAAGCCCCGTTTGCAGGTTAAGTACGAAGAGGAAGTCCGTTCCGCTTTAAAGACAAAGCTGAACTACCAGAACCTCCACCAAATTCCCAAGCTGGACAAGATCGTTGTCAATATGGGCGTCAGGTCCGATCTCGAAAAAGTAGCGGTCGAAGACGCGGCTCGAGATTTGACGGCTATCACTGGGCGCAAAGCGGTGATCACGCACTCGAAACAGAGCGTTGCGAATTTCAAACTACGGAAAGGTCAGCCCGTAGGTTGCCGGGTTACGCTTCGCCGGGAAGTCATGTATGAGTTCTTCGATCGTTTGGTCGCCGCGGCGTTGCCCCGAGTGCGCGATTTTCGCGGAGTGAGTCCGCGCAAGTTCGACGGTCGAGGGAATTATTCGATTGGTCTGCCGGAGCAAACACTTTTCCCTGAACTCGAACTCGATAAGATTAAGCGGACTCAAGGAATGGACATCACCATTGTGACGACGGCGGGGACGGACGAAGAGGCCCGCGAATTGTTAAGCATGATGGGAATGCCATTCTCGAAATAACTTTTATACACTATGGCCACCAAAGCATGGATCGCGCGCAATAAGCGCAAGGCTGCGACTGTCAAGAAGTACGCGACCCTCCGCGCCGAATTAAAGGCGAAGGGTGACTACGAAGGGCTGTGCAAGCTTCCTAAGAACGCATCGCCTGTACGCGTCGTGAACCGTTGCAGGCTGAGCGGACGTCGTCGCGGATATATCCGGAAGTACGGCGTGAGTCGTCTTACATTCCGGGAACTCGCTCTGAACGGGCTCATCCCCGGTGTGACAAAAGCCAGCTGGTAACTCTTTTCTCTGCCACAATGACTGCTGATCCGATTGGTGACATGTTGACGAGGATACGCAACGCCGGAATGGCGCTGCATCCGACGGTTTCGATGCCCTACTCCAAAATGAAGGGGTCGATTGCCGAAATCTTGAAGCGTGAGGGCTATGTTGCAGACACGAAAGTGGATGGCGACAAAATGAAGACCCTTACTATCACGCTGAAATACCAGGCTCGCAAGCCGGTGATCGTTGGCCTCAAGCTAACGAGTACTCCGGGACTCCGCCGGTATGTCAATTCCAAGGAGATACCTCAAGTATTGGGTGGCATGGGGGTGTCTATCTTGAGTACGTCGCGTGGTCTCATGACCGGAACCCAAGCGCGTCGTGAAAATGTTGGTGGGGAATTGGTCTGTTACATCTGGTAAGGATTTCTATGTCACGAATTGGTAAGATGCCCGTTTCGATTCCCGCCAAAGTTAAAGTGGCGGTGAATGGTTCGGTGTTAAGTGCTGAAGGGCCCAAAGGAAAGTTGCAATTGACAATGCCTCGCCACACGAGTGCGGAAGTCAAAGGCGATTCCGTTCTGGTTACCCGCAAGGGAGACATCGCGGAAGCGAAAGCCATGCACGGTTTGGCTCGAGCTCTCATTAACAATCTCGTGAAGGGTGTGAGCGAGGGTTTCCAAAAGAAATTGGAAATTCAAGGAGTCGGCTTTAAAGCCTCGATCAAGTCGAACCATATCGACTTGGTTCTCGGTTTTAGCCACCCGATTCTTTATCCTATTCCAGCCGGTATCAAGGTTACGGTGGAAGAAAACACTAAACTCACCATCGAAGGAGCGGACCGCCAAGTGGTTGGTCGGGTGGCTGCAGAAATTCGAAGTTATTATCCGCCGGAACCTTATAAAGGTAAGGGTGTTCGCTACGCCGGTGAACATGTGGTCCGCAAGGAAGGCAAGACCGTCCAATAAGGCATCGGTTAGAACGAATCTATCACGTCCAAATGAGACCGGAAAAAAAGAACGAACTGGCACAGAAGAAACGATGGCGAGTGCGCAAGAAGGTCATCGGCACAGCCGAGCGCCCCCGCATGAGCGTCAAATTCTCCGGCCAACACGTTTATGTACAGTTTATCGACGACGGCTTAGGTCGCACATTGGCCGCTGTCAGCACTCGCGACAAGAACGCCAACATCCCTGTCAAAGGAGCGAATGTTGCGGCCGCGATTGAGGTTGGTAAGAAAGCGGCCACAGCCGCTCAACAAGCCAAGATTGAAACTGTCGTCTTTGATCGCGGCACGGCACGATATCACGGCAAAGTTAAAGCCTTGGCGGACGCCGCCCGGGAAGCTGGTCTGAAATTCTAATCTCTTTTGGAGGAACGCATTGTGGCAGAAGAAAACCCAACCGAAGTAAACAAACCAGCCGCTCCAGCAGCCGCCCCAGCAGCCGCCCCCGCGCCCGCGCCGACCGCGTATGAAGGATATGGTGGCGATCGATTCCGCGAACGCCGTGGACGTGGTCGCCGCGACCGGGATAACGATGGTCACGACGGAAAGTCCGACGAATTGGTCGAGAAGGTGGTCTACATCAACCGCTCCGCCAAGGTCGTGAAGGGTGGTCGTCGTTTCAGTTTCAGTGCGCTCGTGGTGGTTGGGGATAGAAAGGGTCGCGTTGGTATCGGCTTGGGCAAAGGAGTCGAAGTCAGCGAGGCGATCAAAAAGGGCGGTGAATTTGCCAAGGGCCAGCTCCTCAACGTGTCGCTCAATAACAGCACGATTCCACACCAAGTTTTGGCTTCCTTTGGTGGAGCCCAGGTGTTGCTTCGTCCCGCGTCCCCCGGTACAGGATTGATCTGCGGCAAAACAGTTCGCTCGGTCGTTGAAAGTGTCGGTATCAAAGATTTGCTGAGCAAGTCGTTAGGATCCAAGAATGCTGCTAACGTTGCCAAGGCCACACTCAAAGCCTTGCTTCAACTCCGCCGTCGCGAAGAAATCTTCAAGGCTCGCGGAATCGAACAGCGCCTGAAGAAAGCTGCCTGATATGCGTCTACACAATTTAAGTCCGCGTCCCGGTTCAACTCATCGTCGCAAACGATTGGGTATTGGTGAGTCTAGTGGTCACGGAAAAACCTCCGGTCGCGGTGGGAAAGGCCAGACAGCCCGTTCCGGTTCTTCTATTCGTATCGGCTTCGAGGGTGGACAAATGCCCCTCATTCGACGAATTCCGAAGCGGGGGTTCAACAACAAGAATTTCACGACCGTTTACCTGCCGATCAATCTCTCCGATTTGAACTTATTCGAAGAGGGTTCGACGGTTGATGAGGCGATTCTTCGTGGCGCTGGGTTTGCCAACGGCAAGAAATTAGGAATCAAGGTCTTAGGTATGGGTAAATTGGAGAAGCGCCTCACCGTCCGCGCCTCCGCATTCAGCAAATCAGCTCGTGAAGCCATTGAGAAATTGGGTGGCAAGGCGGAACTGATCACAGCTGACGTCGCCTAAGGCCAATTTCATCGCCATGCTGACGCGCATTTTACAGACATTCTCTAATTGCTTCAAGATTCCCGAGCTGAGGCAACGGATTATCTTTACCGCATTGCTTTTGGGGGTTGCTCGTCTGATAGCGTTGGTACCGATCCCTGGCTTGGACGGTGCAGCGCTTCAATCGTTTCTGGAGGAACGAGCTCAAAGTTCCGGAGGCGCAACCGGCGCTGTCGGTTACTTCAGCATGTTCACCGGGGGCGCTTTGGAGAAATGTGCCGTGGGATCCCTGGGCATTATGCCCTATATCTCCGCCACCATTATCATTCAGTTGCTCTCCGCTGTTATCCCGTTGCTGAGTAAACTGACGCGTGAAGAAGGTGGTCGAGCCAAAATCATCGCTTATGGACGTTACCTCACGGTAATCCTCTGTTTGATTCAAGGGACCATTATGGCGCTAGGTTGGGAAAACCCGGCCCAAGCCTTCGATTTTACAGGCAAATTGGTGACCATTGAGAACGTCTGGATCTACCGCTTGCAGACAGTGCTCATTCTGACGACCGGAACGCTTCTCTTGATGTGGTTAGGTGAGCAGATAACGGAGCGTGGCATTGGCAATGGCATATCCTTAGTGATCACTATCGGCATCCTAGCCCGTTTGCCTATCGCTATGCGCGCCCTTTGGACGATGTTCTTCCCACCGGAGAATGCTGCTAGACAGTATCAGTGGACCCATGGGGCTCTATTGATCCTGTTGCTAGTGATCGTGATAGCGGGTGTAATCATGGTGACGCAAGGGACACGGAAGATTCCTGTCCAATACGCACAACGCGCGGTAGGACGAAAAGTCTACCAAGGAGGCAGTCAGTTCATGCCGTTGAGGGTCAATTACGCTGGGGTCATGCCAGTCATCTTTGCCCAAGCCATTCTGATGTTTCCTGGAATGCTTTTTGAGAAATTGGGCTCAATCTGGAAGTTGCCCATTCTGACCGATTTGGGCAACGCCATCGGGCGGGAACATGGATTGATCTACGTCAGCCTTTACTCGCTGATGATCCTGTTCTTTTCATATTTCTGGGTGGCAACCCAATTTAATGAGCTGCAAGTGGCCGATGACTTGAAAAAGCATGGCGGCTACATCCCGGGGGTTCGACCCGGATCTGCTACCAGCGATTTCCTTCACAATACCATGAGTCGTATCACCTTAGCTGGTGCTGTCTTCTTGGTGATGATTGCCGTGATCCCGATTTTGTTGAATATGTGGCTCCGCATGGACTATAACGTGGCCCAATTTTTCGGTGGTACGTCCTTGTTGATCACGGTTGGTGTTCTTTTGGACACCATGCGTCAGATGGAATCGCATTTATTGATGCGTCAATACGACGGGTTCCTGCAGAAGGGTCGCGTCAAGGGACGCTATTAAAATTAGTTTTGGATTGTTCTTTTTTATCACGAAAGCGGCCAATCGTGGCAGTCTTGCGGATGAGCGTTAAGTCGAAAGACCGAGTAAAATAGGCACGATGGCTCGATCAGGTCTAAAAAGCCTCGAAGAAATTCAGGCGATGCGCGAGGCGGGTGCAGTTGCCGCTCGCGTTTTGAGAGAGAGTGCCTTACTGGTAGTACCCGGAGCGCGAACGATTGAGATTGACCAAGAGGTCGGTCGGTTGATTTCTCGGCACGGCGGTGTGAGTGCTTTTTATCGGTATCGCGATTTTCCAGGACAGTGCTGCCTATCGGTGAATGAGGCGATCATTCATGGCATAGGAAACCAGCGAGTGCTACGGTTTGGTGATCTCGTTAAATTGGACGTTGGCGTGCGGTTAAATGGGTTCATCGGGGATGTTGCGATGACGGTTGCATGTGGCGGCTGTACACCAAAGGCACAAAAGCTGATGGACGTTACTATAGCCGCGTTGCATCGTGGAATAAATGCAGCACGTGCTGGCAATTCGCTCAATGATATTGGCCGAGCAGTTCAGTCACTCGTCGAAGGGAACGGGTTTGGGGTGGTCCGTGAGTTTTGCGGTCATGGGGTGGGACGGTCGGTGCACGAGGAACCCCAGGTGCCAAATTACGTGGATCGCGATCGGGGTCATAAGAAGTTGAAAGCCGGGATGACGATTGCGATAGAGCCGATGGTGACAGAAGGTAGTCCGACGATTGAGCTTTTGGATGATAAATGGACAGTTGTAACGCGAGACGGGAAACTGTCCGCACATTTTGAACACACGGTGCTCGTCACTGAAGGCGAGCCCGAAATATTGACAAGAGATAGTTTGCCGCCTCTTTATTGAATGGCGGATGACAAAACGGCGGAATTTGACGGAAAATGAAAGTGCGAGCCTCAGTTAAAAAGCTTTGCGAGAACTGCAAGATTGTTCGCCGCAAAGGTGTAATCCGAGTGATCTGCTCCAACGCGCGCCACAAGCAGCGTCAAGGCTGAGCCATTTACCAAGGATAGATATGCCACGTATTTTGGGTGTCGACATACCGGGCGAGAAGCGAATTGATATCGCCCTTCGCTACATTTATGGAATCGGGCCAGTTAACGCCAGGGAGGTGTTAGCCCGAGCAGAAATTGATCCTGCGCTGCGCGCGAAAACTCTGACGGAACAGCAAGTTTCTCAGATTGTTCACGCCATCCAGGAAGGCAAGTATGTGATTGAAGGTGATCTGCGCCGTGAAATCGGCCTGAACCTCAAGCGCTTGCAGGCCATCAAATCTTATCGAGGCTATCGTCACTTGAGAGGGCTGCCGGTTCGTGGTCAGCGCACCGGGACCAATGCGCGGACGCGCAAGGGACCGCGCAAGACCGTCGGTGTGCAGCGCAATCCGAATGCGAAAGCAGGCACGCATTAGGTCGGGGTTCACTCGTTTATTAATCTTTTAGAATTGTTGTATGGCAGAAGAAACCAAGCCGAAGAATACTGCGGCGAAAAAAGAAAGCGACGAAACCGCCGCATCCGCTCCAGCGACTCCCATCACTGAAAAGGCACCGAGAGCTAAGAAGGTGGCTGAGAGCGCCGCTGCTCCTGCAGCCGCTCCGGCCCCTGGCGCGCCGGGGGCACCTACCGTTGCGGCAGCCTCCGCACCAACGGCCGCTGAACTGCTCGGAGAAGATCCGAAAGCAACTAAGATCATCAAGGCCAAAGGGGCCAAGAATATCTCGAATGGTATTGCTTACATCCTTGCAACCTTCAATAACACGCAGGTTTCGATTACCGACGCGCAAGGAAATGTTCTCGGATGGAGCACCGCCGGCCGAGTTGGTTTCAAGGGTTCCCGCAAGAGCACGGCCTTTGCCGCTCAGCAAGCGGCTCAAGATGCGGCTCGCCAGGCGATGTCCCATGGAATGCGTGAAGTCGAAGTTCGCGTGAACGGACCCGGCTCCGGCCGCGAGTCCGCCATTCGTGCCTTGCAGGCCATTGGCATGGAAATTACCTCCATCAAGGATATCACTCCAATTCCACACAACGGATGCCGTCCTCGGAAGAAGCGGCGCGTCTAAACTAATCTCAGGCAAATCATTTACCGGGTATGGCTCGTTATACTGGTCCACGTGTTCGCATTAGTCGCCGTCTTGGCGTTCCGATTTTCGGAAATTCCAAGTATTTAGATCGTCGCGCTTACCCACCGGGTATGCACGGTCCCAAATCTCGCCGCAAACAAACCGACTACGGAGTCGGCCTGCTCGAGAAACAAAAGCTTCGATACTACTATGGACTGATGGAACGTCAGTTCCGCAGTGTTTATGAACGCGCCCTACGCATGCGCGGTGTCACCGGTGAAAAGATGCTCCAGATCCTCGAGACACGCCTGGATAATCTCGTCTATCATGCCGGTTTCGCTTTGACACGTCCTGCTGCCCGTCAGTTGGTCAGTCACGGTCATGTCAAGGTCAATGGCCGAAAGGTCAGCATTCCGAGCTTCGCGGTTCGGGTGAATGACGTGATTGAGATCAAGGATCATCCCAAAGCCAAGAGTCTCGCTCAAAAGAACCTCGAGGGTTCTACCGCGCGGGTCGTTCCCGATTGGATGACAGTTGATCGCGAGCACCTGCGATCCACCTTGCTTCGAATTCCGACGCGCGATGAGATTCAACCCATCGCCAACGAGCAGTTGATTGTCGAATTTTACTCCCGATAACGTTATGAACTGCGTGAGCAGTTCAATCCGCAATTATACGGAATCACGCCCTTACCCTGGGAGTAACCAAGGGTGCGGTTCAGATTAAAATTGCCTACAAAATTATGCCTGTACGTCTAGGTCGGTTTGAAGTGCCCAAGCGGTTGGCCAAGGATGAAACCACATCCACGGATACCTACGCCAAATTCGTTGCCGAACCGTTCGAAACGGGTTACGGCCACACCATTGGCAATTCTATCCGTCGCGTTCTACTTTCATCGCTGGAAGGGGCTGCCATTACATCTGTAAAGATCGATGGCGCTATGCACGAATTCACAACGGTGGATGGCGTGGTGGAAGATGTCACGGACATCGTCCTCAACTTGAAGAAGATTAAGTTCAAGGCCCATTCTCGTGACACACAAACCTTGTTGCTGTCAGTCACCAAAGATGGGGCTGTGACTGCGGCAGACATCCAACTGAATCAGAATATTGAGCTGGTGAATCCAGATCAAATCATCTGCACGCTCGACAGAAAGAAGAAGTTGGAGATGGAATTCGAGGTCAAGGTGGGTCGGGGTTTCTGCCCTGGTGATGAGAACAAGAAGCCGGATCAACCGATCGGTGTCATTGCCATCGACTCCATCTTCTCCCCGGTTTCCCGTGTTCGATACTCGGTGGAAGCAGCTCGAGTCGGTCAGCGTACCGATTACGACAAGCTGAATGTAGAGATTTACACGGACGGGCGCATCTCTCCGGATGATGCCCTGACCCAAGCGTCCGCCATCCTTCAACATCACCTCGACGTCTTCGTTGGCTATGACAAGAATGCCGTGGAATTTGAGGAAGAAATTCGTCCTCAGGACGACGAGAAGGCGAAGATGCGTAAGTTGCTCAATATGTCCGTGAACGAAATTGAGCTGAGCGTGCGCGCTGCGAATTGTCTAAACAACGCCAACATCACCACCGTTGGCCAGTTGGCAATGAAGACCGAGCAAGAAATGCTGAAGTACCGTAACTTCGGTAAGAAATCCCTCAACGAAATCAAAGAGAAACTCTCGGGCTTGGGTTTGACGCTGGGTATGAACCTGGATCCGTCCCTCCTAGAGCCGGTTACTGAAGCCATCAAGCTTTAATTTGTCATATGCGTCACCTTAAGAGCGGAAGCAAGCTGGGCCGCAAGGCGGATCATCGCAATGCGATGTTGGCCAATCTTGCTGCCAGTGTCATCAAACACAAGCGAGTCACCACCACGATCTCCAAGGCCAAGGCGGTGCGTCCAGTGGTCGAGAAGTTGATCACTCTGGGTCGTCATGCCATTGGCGCTGAAAAAGCCGACGGCGTGCACTTGCGACGTCTTGCTGCGTCCAAATTGCGCCAGCAACCCCGCAGTCATTTCAAAGGCACTCCCACTCAAAAAGGTGCTGTGCTGCGCAAAGCGTGGCATGAGAATCACGACGTGGTTCACATTTTATTCGACAAGATCGCCCCGGTTTTTAAGGACCGGCCGGGTGGCTACACACGCATCGTTCGATTGGGACAGCGCCAAGGCGATTCCAGCACATTGGCGATCCTTGAGTTGGTCGAGATGCCAGTAGCTGCTGCACCAGTGGTTGCCGCGCCCGCAGCGTCGACCGCAGCCAAGTAGTCGAGGCAAATTGCTTCGCCGGTGACATGACGCCCTCCATTGGAGGGCGTTTTCATTTTTTACTTGGCTGCGAGAGTCGGCATCGGATTATGAACTTATTGATCCTCCGCATCCCACGGCCTTCTGATACTGCTTTTCGGTTGGGGTGTGCCGTCCATTCGGTAAGAGGGTGGATGGGGTGGTTGAGCGTTTTCGTGGGGTTAGGTTGTCTCTCCGCCTCTGAGTTGCCCGTTTCCGAGCCCCCCGGTGTCCGGAGTCGGATGGATCGGATATTCCTCCATTGGAAGTCCAGTCATGGAAAGCCCACTATTCTTTACACAACGAATGGGGCGCCTCCGCGTCGAGATGACCCTGCCACCTTGGTTTGGTCAAAGGACTTGATGGTCCAACAATCCACTGTGTTGCGTGCGGCGATGGATTGGGGAGGAGAGCGAACGATCGACGTCGGTGCGTTTACCTACCTATTTCCTGGCGACGTCGTGCGCCAAACCGGAGTAGGCCATTCAAAAACTTGGGGGCGGACAAATGGTGTGGATGTGCTGGCGGATTACGAGATGGATCCGGAGATTGTGACGCCGGGGTCTCGCGCAGCGGTAGAGCAGGCCTTGCGAGAGATACCGACCCTTTGTCTCACCATGGATCCCCGCGATTGGTTTGACTCCAAGGATGGCATTTATGCCAATCCTCGAGAAACAGGGGCTGCCTGGGAGCGACGCGTTCAGGTTGAATATTTCCCGAATGATACCGCGACTGGGTTTCGTCTGGTTGCGGGCGTGCGCATCCAAGGTGGATGGAATCGTCGCCCCGAAGAATCGCCCAAGCATGCCCTTCGGCTCATTTTTCGGCGTCGCTACGGCGAGGGATCATTGCGATACAACTTGTTTGATGGTGGGCTCGATCAGTTTGAGACACTGATTCTGAGGGCTGGGTGCAACAATACCTGGCTACACTGGAATGGGGCTGAGCGGGTTCGGGGGGATTACCTGCGGGATCAGTGGATGCGAGAAACCTATGCCAGTATGGGTCAGTTGTCGGCCCGTGGCCGCTTTGTGCATTTGTATCTGAATGGGTTGTACTGGGGGCTCTATAATCTTGTGGAACGGCCCAGCGCCCCATTTGTCGCCGCGCACTTGGGAGGCAAACCTGGCGATTACGACTCCAGGAATGGCGAGAACATTTTGGAAGGAGACGATCTCCCCTGGAAGCGATTATTCGAACTAGCGAATGCCGGAGTGACACAGCAGGCGGAGTTCGAGTCGATTGCCAGCTTGTTGGATGTGGATGCATTCATCGATTTCATGTTACTTAATCTGTATGGAGCGAACGGGGATTGGGACCGTGTTTCGAACTGGTATGCGGCTCGGAATCGCAAGAAGAGCGGGAAATTCATTTTCATGGTCTGGGACGGAGAACGCACCCTGGAATCGGTTGAGGGCAATGTCTTGGCCAGCGATGACGATCAGTCGCCGCTTCGGCTTTTTCAAAAACTGCGAGCCAGTCCCGAATTTCGGCGGCGATTTGGCAGGCGGGCACGGACCCATTTGAACGCATTGGGGGCGTTGAGTCCTTCTGCCGCCTGGAGCCGCTATGAGCGGTGGGTCATGACTTTAGATGGTCCCATGTTGGCGGAATCTGCCCGATGGGGGGATTATCGACGTGATGTACATCCCTACAAAAACGGCCCATACGAATTATATCGTCGCGACGAGCATTGGCGACGTGAAGTTCACCGATTGCGAACAGAGTACTTCCCAAAGCGCACAGAAAAGTTGGTCCAACAACTGGCCGAGGCCGGTTTGTATTGAAGCTGGAGGTGTGAGTTGCCTTAAGCGAGTTCCTGCCCGAGTTCGACATTCCAATAGGCGATGTCGAGGAAATGCTTCCAAGAATCGTGCACGGGGCACCCGAAGTTCACCTGAATGAAAGGGCGCCATTTAGGTCGCTTGGGTTTGCGAATCAATCGCTGCTCTGCTTCTGCAGGTGTGCGGTTTGCTTTGTGCGTATTGCAGGGGATGCAAGAGCAAACGATGTTTTCCCAATTGGTGGGGCCGCCGCGATCCCTGGGGATGACGTGATCTAAATTTAGATCCTTGCGATCGAGTGTTCGACCGCAGTATTGGCAAGTGTTTCGGTCCCGCTCGAAAATGTTGTGGCGGGTAAACTTCACTTCCTTTTTAGGCAAGCGATCGAAGACCAGCAGCAAGATGACGCGCGGCACGCGAATCTTAAAGGACACGGTATGGACGCTTTCTTCGCCTGGGATGTCGGAGGAGAAGCTGCGCCACTGATGGAAGTCGAAGGTTTGGAAGGCCCCGTCGCCTGACGAGGCGACGACCTGAGCGTGGCCTTCGAACAATAGGGTGAGTGCTCGACGTGCCGAGCAGACGTTCACTGCCTGCCAGAGTCGATTCAGAACCAGAACCTGTTGATTGAGTATCAGATTCATGCTGTTCCTACAAACGCCGCAGAGCTAACTGTATTCTATAAGACAAGTCAACCGGCGCTCGACGGTGACTGAAGGTGGGCAGGGCAGTTTCAAGAAAAGTGGTTTGGCCGGATTGGTTGAAGGATGGACCCGCGGAAGAACAATAGGCAGGCGGGATATTGAGAACTCGGCTGATTTTTCACAATGGCCACGCTTGAAAGTAAGCGCATGGCTTCTTG
>SXGU01402385.1_pt1 | contig 35150 bp, 38 predicted proteins | sample 3174531 | NCBI WGS metagenome assembly SXGU01 (sample SAMN11356863, study PRJNA531348) | freshwater metagenome | isolation source: freshwater sample F1-140 | place: China: Fuxian Lake, Yuxi | collected 2017-12-25 | reverse complement strand
GTCCTGTTGGCTGGCTGGCTGATATTCCTCATCGTCGCCGGCGTGGGATTCGGCGCGGCGGCGGCGTGGCGGAAGATGGGTGGGCGCGACGACGAGTGAGGGCGCACCGGGCACCGTCAGGGTGCCCTGACGGGCCCGGGCCAGTCGTCAGGGAGCGCACCACCGGCGAGCGCCATCCCCAGCAGGGCCCGCTCGCGGGCGCTCCTGGGGTCCGGACGCGCCGGTCGCCCATCCGCCGCCCCGGGTCACGCGGGCCGCAGGCGAGCGCCGGCGGCACGTCCGGATCCGATGGGTCGTCGGGAACACCCCGGTTGCCGACCGGTCGTGCGCGGGGTACCGTCGGGCGGGACATGACACGTCGCCTCCCGATCATCGTGCTCGTGGGGATCGCCCTCGGCGGTGCCACCGCCCCCCTCGCCGCCACCGGCGCATCTGGGCACGCGACCTCCTCCGGGCCTGTGCTTCTCACGGCGACGCTCGAGAGTGACGGCAGCCTGGTGAGGTCGCGCTCGACCGGTGCGGTGTCGGTCTCGCATCCCACCACGGGCAGGTACCGGGTCACCTTCAACCGGTCGCTCGCACGGTGCGCCGTGGCCACGGCGTCGCTCGCCGGGAATACCAGTACCAACACCTACGGGTGGCAACACCGCATCATGGCGGCCACCTCTGGCAGCAACCTCTACCTCACGCTGCAGGGCAAGGACGACGCCCCGGCCGACTTCGCATCGTCGGCCGTCCTCGCATGCTCGTCAGCGGTCACCGGCGTGGGCGCCAACCCACCCGTCCTACCGGGCGCGGCACCCGGCGTGATCACCGCCGCCATGCCCATCATGTACGCGACCATCTCATCCAAGGGCACCCTGGAGCGCACGCGATCCCTGGGCGCGACGTCGGTGCTGCCCTCCGGGGGCGCGTTCGGGGGCAAGTACCGCATCACCTTCAACCGGTCGGTGGCACGGTGCGCGGTGACCGCGGCGTCGCTGGCCGGCGATACCACCCGCACCACCTTTGGCTGGGACAACCGGATCATGCTCACCACATCGGGCAAGTACGTCTATGCCACCCTCCAGGGCAAGAACGACGGGCCCAGCGACTACCCATTCTCGGTGATCCTCGCCTGCGCATCGCCGGGGATGAATGCCACCCGGATGCCGATCATGTATGCCTCGGTCTCATCCACGGGGACTCTGGAGAGCACGCGATCACGGGGCGCGACCTCGGTGGTGCACCCCTCGGGGGGCAAGTACCGCATCACCTTCAACCGGTCGGTGGCACGGTGCGCCGTGAGCGTGGCGTCGCTGGCGGGCAGCAGCGCCTACGTCTTCGGGTGGGACAACCGCATCATGCTCACCACATCGGGCCAGAACGTGTACGCCACGCTCCAGGGTAAGAACGACGGGCCGTCCGACTACGCGTTCTCGGTGATCCTCGCCTGCTCGTCGCTGCCCAAGGTTGCGGCACCCGTTGCCGAGCCGGACTGGACGGTTCCGGTACCGTGATCCGGGAGCGGGGTGCCGGGGCCGCCCCCCGGTCGCCCGCGTGATGTGCCACGGGCGTGCGCCCCAGCCGGTGACGACCGGCACCGGTGAGAGGCCCCGGGCCGCGATGACGGCCGCGCTGGCACCCGCACCCCACGGGGCAGGGCGCATCACGGGGGCGCGGGACGGCCCGCCGCCGGAGCCCGCGGAGATCACCGTCTGCCACGCAACCCCGCCGGAGGATCCCATGCCCGCCGCCGCCGAGTTCACCATGAGGGCCCGGCCGGGCCACGATGCCGCGGTGATGCAGAAGTGCATCGCGTTCGCGGATGTCATCGTCGAGGCCGATCCCGACGAGCCGCTCGCGCTCACGTCGGGGGACGCCGCCAGCCGTTGCGGGGTCCGGGATCGCCGGGCCCCCGGTCACCGGGCCGGAGGCGGGCAGCCCGCCGTGGCGGGTACCCGGTAGTCCCCGGGAACGCCCCGGCTTGCCGCACTGCAGGGTGCGGCGTACGGTGCCACGGGTCATGGCCCGCACCCTCCCCACCCTTGTGCTCGCGGGGATCGCCGTTGTCGGCGGCACCTATGCCCTGGCGGGAAGCGGCGCATCCGAGAACGCGAAGTCCTCCGATCCCGTGCTGCTCACCGCCACGGTGAACAGTGACGGCAGCCTGGTGAAGTCGCGCTCGAGCGGGGCCGTGTCGGTCCTGCACCCGTCCGTGGGGAAGTACCGCATCACGTTCAACCGGTCGCTCTCGCGGTGCGCCATCAGCACCGCGTCGCTGGCGGGGAACACCACCACCTCCTTCGGGTGGAACAACCGCATCATGGCGACCACCTCCGGCAGCAACCTGTACCTCACCCTGCAGGGAGAAAACGACGGCCCGGCCGACTTCGCATCGTCGGTCGTGCTCGCATGCTCGGCGTCGGCGACGGGGGTCGGCACCGTCACGCCGGTGCTTCCCGGCCCGGGCTCCGGATCCGGGACGACCACCACGGCCATGCCCATGATGTACGCCACGGTCTCGGCCACGGGGGCCCTGCAGCGCACGCGGTCGCTGGGCGCGACCGCGGTGGTGCACACGTACCCGGGCAAGTACCGCATCACCTTCAGCCGGTCGGTGGCGCGGTGCGCGCTGAGCGTGGCGTCGCTGGCGGGTAACACCACCAGCTCCTTCGGGTGGGACAACCGCATCATGCTCACCACGTCGGGTCAGTACGTGTACGCCACCCTCCAGGGCAAGAACGACGGGCCGTCTGACTACGCGTTCTCGGTGATCCTCGCGTGTACGTCGCTGCCCCAACCGCCGACCGGGGTGTCCCCGCCGGACTGGACCACGCCGGCGCAGTGAGTCCCGGGGCGGGGCGGCGGGGCCGGCTCGGTGTGCGCACGCGGGCCCGCACGGCGTCCGGAATGGGTCGGGTGTGCGCCGCGGGCGCAGGGCCGGGCCCGGAGCGGGTGGCCCGGGATCAGGCCTGCCAAAGCGCGCGGATCGGAATGGCTCGCAGGCGGTCGCCCAGCGGATAGACGTGGTTCCCCGTGTGGAGGAGGACGCCCTCGATGAAGTCGTCACGCAGCTGATCGCGCAGCCAGGCCAGATGGCGTGCATCGGCGGCCGTGGGCCCGGCTGCACTCTTGACCTCGATTGCGATGATGCGGTTGCCGCCGAGGTCGAGGATGAAGTCCACCTCGTGCCGCCCCCCGCTGTCGGTGCGGAGGTGGTACAGACGGACCGACGGATGGCGTGCCGCAAGTTCGGGGGCCAGTTGGGCATGCACGAACGTCTCGATGAGGCGCCCCATCAGGCCGCCGTCGCGCATGACGTCGGCCCGGCCGATGCGCGCGGCCGCCGCCATGAGCCCGGCGTCAATGACGAACCGCTTCGGGGGCCTGACCAAGCGCCGGAGCCGGTTGGTTGACCACGCGGGCACCGCGTGGGTTACGAAGAGCCGGCACAGAATCGCCTCGTAGCCCTCAGCCGTCTTCCGGTTGATGCCGGCGGCGTCGAACAACGTCTTGTGGTCCACAACGCAGCCGGAGTGGAGCGCGTAGGCCTCCATGTACCGGCGCACGCGATCGGGGTCGGCCCGGCGGAGCACCGTGAGCGCGTCGCGGCCGGTGACCTGGTCGACGTAGGAGTCGTACCAGCGTCGCCGGGCGGGTTCGCCGAGGGCGAGTGCCGGGTGGGGGAAGCCACCGGCGAGCGCCAGGTCGATGTAGCCGCCCAGATCGAGCGGGGTGGTGGAATCGACCGAGAGCGTGTGACCTTCGATGAGGGCGGCGACCAATCCCGGACGGGTGGCGTCGCCGGTCATCTCGCGCATCGTCAACGGGCTCAGGCGCAACTCGATCAAGCGTCCCGTCGCGGGGCAGGCGATCCCGGGTTCGGGTCGCACCGACCCGGTCAGGATGAAGCGGCCCGGCGGGGCACCCGTGTCCGCGGCGGCCTTGAGCGCGGGCATGATCTCCGGTACCTCCTGCCACTCATCGAGCAGGAGGGGGTGTGCGGGGAATGACGCCAGCGCGGCCGCGGCGTCAGCGCGGAAGACCGCGGCCTCGGACCCACGGTCCAGACGGATCACGTCGCCGGCGACGTGGGTTGCGGTCGTGGTCTTGCCGCAGGCCCTCGGTCCCGTGATGAGGATGATCGGGTGGGCATCCAGACATGCACGCAGTGTTGTGTCAACGAGTCGGCCCCGCGTCATGGCAACCGGTTGAGTATCGCACTCACGCACCAGAGACTACCACTCACACGCACACGGGACTACCACTCACACGCACCCCACACTCCCAGTCTCACGCATGTCGCGCTCAGGCCCCACTCAGTGCCCGCGGGCCGGCCGTGACCATCATCAGCGTGTGCCCGGAACCTCGGCCGACCGGTCACCTCCGGCCCCGGGGCGCCCTCCGTCCGGCGCATCCGGCGCGCGGGGGACCACCATCGGCGACCACCTCCACGGCACGGCGGGCGACCGTGTGGCACTCACTCCCGCGCGGTCCGCTCAGGTCGTTCCCGACGGACAGCGGCACCCCGTCGCGCGACGTCCGCGTGGGGGCCCGTCCGGGGGGTGGCGTATGGGCCGTGCAGGGATCGAACCTGCGACCTTGGGATTAAGAGTCCCCTGCTCTACCAGCTGAGCTAACGGCCCGCGGGCACGCTAGCACCGGGCGCAGGCCCGGGGGCGGGGATCAGCCCGTGGTGGCGGCCTGCTTGGACAGCTGCTCCAGGCGGTTCCGGATATCCGGGGCCAGCGTGTCGTCGGGGGCGAGTTCGAGGAAGCGCTGGTAGGCGAGCATCGCCTGGTTGCGCTGCCCGGCCTGCTCGGCCACCTGGCCCCAGTAGGCGAACATCTGCGCGTCGTTGGGGTTGCGGCGGGTGTAGGCGGCGATCGCCGTCAGCCCGGCGGCGGGGTTGTTCTGGGCGCTCGCGATGGTGATGAGCCCGAGGACGAGGTCGCCGTCGTCGGGGGCGGTCTTCGTGGCGGTGATGGCGTCTGCAAGCGCGGTGGGGTCTGCGGGGTTCACCGCGATCTTCGCCTGTGCGAGCGTCGAGAACGCCTGCGCGAGATCCGCCTTCGCGCTGACGAGGGCGGCCTTGGCCTTCGCGCTGTCCGGCGCGGCCGTGGCCGCCTTCTGGGCAGTCTTGACGGCCGCCTGCTCGGTCGCCAGCCGTGATGTCGCATCGGCGACCGCCTGCTGCAGGGGGTCGGCCGTTCCGCAGCCGCCGCTCACCGCAAGGCCCCCCGCCACCAGGCCGAAGCCCGCAAAGGCGACGATCGCGATGATGGCGACGATCTTGGTGAGGGTCTTCTGGTGCCTGCCGTCGAAGAGCACGCGGCGACGCTACATGATCCGGTCCCGGGCCTCGCGCGCATCGGCCACGATGCCCGCCACGTCAAGGCGGGCGGGGCCGTCGGGCCCCAGCACCGGCTCGCCATCAATCCACGAGGCGATCACGCGTGAGCGGGGATCGAGCACGACGAGGGACGGGTCGGCCTCCACCGGAGCCCCGGCGAACGGCCGGATGGCGACCAGATCGGCGCGCTTGCCGGCGACGAGCGATCCCACGTCGGCATCCATTCCGAGGACCCGCGCGGAGCCGATGGTGGCCATCGCCAGCAGGTCGGCGGCCACGGGCCGCTGCCCCCGGCGGGCCATGGCCTCGGCCGCCCAGCGGGCCTCGTCGCGCAGGTCGTAGGCGCCGGCGCTCGCGGGGCTGTCGGTTCCGAGCCCCACCGGAACCCCCAGCAGGTGAAGCAATTCCACCGGTGCGTCGCCGCATTCGAGGCGTGCGTTCGAGTGCGGGCAGTGGGCCACGCGCACGCCGTGATCGGCGAGGAGGAGCACGTCGTCGGGGTCAACCTGCACGCAGTGGGCGGCGATGAGACCTGCGGTCAGGGCGCCCGCGGCCCCGAGGCGTGAGACCACGCCGGGTCCGCCGCCCGGCCACTCGGCCGGATCGCGGGCCACCACGCGGATGGCCTCGGCCAGCGGGCCGATGCCCTCGTCGAGCAGCATGACCTCGTCGGGCGACTCGGCGATGTGCGTGGCCACCGAGCCCGCGCCGAGGATCGGGTCGGCCAGCACCTCGCTCCAGAGCGCGGGCCCGACCGTGTAGGGCGAGTGGGGTGACACGCCCACGCGCACGCGCGGGCCGGCCGTGTCGCGGGCCTGCAGCAGCGCCTCGCCATGGCGCACCACCTTGTCGCGCGCGGCAGAGCCGGTGTCGCGGCCGAAGATCTCCATGTGGACGATGGCCCGCAGACCCGTATCCCCGGCCGCGGCCACCCCGAAGCCGCTGGGGCCGGAATCGGCGAGGGTCGTGGTGCCGCTGCGGAGCGCCGTCAGCGCGGCCCAGCGGGCCGCGTGCTCGCGATCAACCGGCGTGACGCCGGCCGTGCGCTGCACGAACGCGCCCAGCCACTCGCCGAAGCGTGCATCGGACACCAGGCCGCCCATGAGGCCCCACTCGAGATGGCAGTGGGCATCCACCAGCCCGGGGATGAGGATCGCGTCGCCGAGGTCGGTGACCGGACCCCCGTCGCAGGGCGGCAGGTCGCGCTCGCGGCCAACGGCCACAATGGTGCCGCCGCGAACCAGCACGCACCCGTCCCGGACGACCGGGCCCTCCACGGGCACAACCCACGCCGCCCGGATGAGGACGGCGGGCGCTCCGTTGCTAGGCGGCGGGGGTGGTTTCGTCGGTCTTCTGGGGCAGCGCCGCGTCCGAGGACTGCGTGGCGGTCAGCGTCTCGTCCGCGGCCTTCTCGCCGGTGACGCCCTTCTTGAATTCGCGCATTCCACTGCCCAGGCTCTTGCCGATCTCGGGAAGGCGCTTTGCGCCGAAGGCCAGCAGGATGATGGCCAGGATGATGATGAGCTCAAGCGGGCCGATGCCGAAGGGCATGGGTTACCTCATTGTCGGGGACCCCCGGCGGGGGTCCGCGTGCGGCGACGTTAGCATGGGTGCGTAAACCGGCGATGCGGCGGGGGGGGTGGCGGAATCGGACTCGAGTCCATGGCGGTCGGCTGGGGCGGCCTGATCGGGACGATCGGCCTGGTCGCGTCGTCGGGGTCCGCACTGTGGGTGCGCGCCGCCGCGGTCATCGGGGCGTTCCTGGTCGGCGGATTCCTGTCCGGGGTCCGGACCCTCGACCGCCGCGCCCTCAATGCCGTGGCCGCATGGGTGTTCGGCTGGCTGCTGTGGGGCGTCATCTGGGTGGTGCTGGCCATCGTGGCGGCCCTTGGCGGCCCGGCCGATCCGGAGTTCGCCCCGGGCACCGGTGGCGCCGCACTGCTGATCGCCGCGGGCTCCCTGCTGGCCGCGGTGGTCGGCGGCCTGGCGGCTGAGCGCCGCTACAGCACCCGGCGGCTGCGCCGCCGGTACTAGCGGGCCGGACCGGGGCGCCGCCACCGGGGCGTGGCCGCCACCGTTACTCCCGGGCGAAGTCGCGGTGGGAGCGGCTGGACGTCGGTCCGGACTGCCCCTGGTACTTCCCCTGGTACGGCCGGTCCACCGGGGTGGTCATCTGCAGGAATGAGATCTGCCCGATGCGCATCCCGGCGTGGATGGCGATGGGGAGGCTGGCGACGTTGGAGAACTCCAGCGTGATCTGCCCCGTGAAGCCGGGGTCGATGTAGCCGGCGGTCGAGTGGATGAGCAGGCCCAGGCGCCCGAGGCTCGACTTGCCCTCGAGCCGGGCCACGAGGTCGTCGGGGATGCCCACGCGCTCGAGCGTGGAGCCCAGCACGAACTCACCGGGGTGCAGGATGAACGGCTCGCCCTCGGCGACGGTGACGACCTCGGTCAGATCGGCCTCGGGCAGGCTCGGGTCGATGAACGGCTGGCGGTTGTTCCGGAACACCCGGAACGCGTCGGACACCCGGATGTCCACCGACGACGGCTGCAGGAGCCCCTCGTCGAAGGGGTCAATCACCAGGCGCCCGGCGGCGATCTGCTCGCGGATGGTTCGGTCGGACAGGACCATGCGCGAGGACGCTACCCGATGCACCCCCCGGCCTCCCGTCCGGGCGGGGCCGACCGGAGCCCGGGACGCCCTAGCGGCGCGGGCTGATGAGCACGGCCGGCGAGGTCCCCGTGGCCGCTTGGGCGTTCCCGGCCGTGGTGCGTGCGGTGATGGTGCGGGTGATCGCCCGGGTCGCCGCCGCCGTGACGGTCACCGTCCGCGCCCGCGCCCTGCCGACGGCGAGGTCCCCGGGCGCGAAGCACAGGGTGCGCCCCGTCCGGGTGGCGCCGCTCGTGCTGACGGCCGTGAGGCTCTGGGGCAGCGTGAGGCACGGCGTCACCGCCGTGGCGGCCCACGTGCCGGTGCTCCGGGTGCGCAGGGTCACGGTCATCCGCTGACCGCTCGTGATGCGCGTCCGCGAGGGCACCACGGTCACGGCAAGCGCAGCGCCCCGGGGGGTCACCGCCGCAGATGCCGCCGAGGCGGGCGAGGTGCCGAGCGCATTCGTGGCCGTGACGGTGAACGTGTAGGCCGTGCCGTTGGTCAGCCCCGTGACGGTGCAGGTGACGGCGGGCGCGGTCGCGGTGCAGGTGGCCCCGCCGGGCGCGGCGGTGACCGCGTAGGACGTGATGGCCGAGCCGCCGTTGGCGACCGGGGCGGTCCATGAAACGACCACCTGCCCGTCACCTGCCGTGACGGCGAGCCCGGTGGCACCGCCACCTGCGGTCCCGGCCAGGGCGACCGGGGCGAGCGCCGCCATGGCGAGCGCGGTGGCAATGGCAGATGGACGCACGGAGCCCCCTCAGGGAACGTGGCTACCGGGATGATTGAGGCTAGCGCATCGGGGGCGGCGCCCGGCGGCCGGGTGCCTACCGGATCCGCTTCACCACCCGGGAGCGCTCCACCACGGCCCCGGCCTTCGACAGCGCCGTGGTGGTGATGGTCCAGGTGCCCTTCGGCAGGCGGAGGGAGCACGTGTAGGTGCGCTTCGCCGTTGTCCCGGCGCCGGTCGTCCTGATGGCGCACGTACCCCGGGCGGTCCTGGCCATGGCCCGCGCGCCGTCACGGATGGAGGCGGTCGCCACCGTGGTGGTGACCGCCGACTGGGTGATGCGCGATGCGCGCCGGGGCACCGGACCGGTGGTGGTGCACCGGACGGTGGTGCAGCGGATCCTCGCCCGGGGATTCGGGACGGGCGACGGCGATGGTGATGGCGACAGCGACAGGGGCGGCGCGGGGTCCGGCGACGGCGCCGGGGCCGGCAGTGCGGTGGGGGTCACGGTGGCCGATGGCGCTGAGGGCGCGGTCAGCCATGTGTTGAGGGATGCCTTCACGGTGAAGGTGTAGGAGGTTCCGGCTGCCAACCCGCTGAGGGTGCAGGCGGTCGCCGGAGGGGTCACGGTGCACTGCCGCGTGGGGTCCTCAACCGTGGTGACGAGGTAGGAACTCGGCGGTCCGAATCGCGCTGAGGGCGCGTTCGCGCTCACGGTGACCGATGCGGATCCGCTTGCTGCCACGGCCGACGGCGCGGCCGGCGTGGCGGGGGGCGCCGGTGACTTTGGTGACGGAGGCCGCGTTGAAGTTCGCCGTGTAGATGTTCCCGGCGGAGTCAATCGTGATCGCCAGCGGTCTCGTATTGGGTCTCGTCCCCCCGAAGACCGTCGCCACCTCCGTGCATCGGCGGGGCCCCCGGTCCGGTGCCGGTTCCCCGGCCCGTGTGGTCTAGCCTGCGGGACGTGATGTGGTCCTCGGACGAGGGGTCGGGCCGGCAGCGCGCCTTCGTGGTGGACGCGGTGCCCGATGAGGACCTCCTCTGCGTGGTCCGGGAGGCACGGGCCCGGGGCGCGGTACCCGATGTGATCGTGGGCGGGGCCTTGGTGGGGGATGGCCCCGGGGATGGGCTCGACCCCGTGGGCGTGACGCCCGATGAGCTGCGGCAGCTGGTGAGTGGCACCCGCCTGCCCCGGTGGGTCGTGGAGAAGGGGTCGTTCGGGCCCGGGTACGTGCGCCTGAAGGCACTGATGCGGCAAGAGTCCCTGGTGACGGTGTGCGAGGAGGCCGCATGCCCGAACATCCAGCGCTGCTGGAGCCGGGGGACGGCCACGTTCATGATCGCCGGTGAGACGTGCACCCGCGGATGCCGCTTCTGCGACGTGACGTCGGGGAAGCCCATGCTGCCGCCCGATCCCGGTGAACCCGCACGGCTCGCGGATGCCGCGGCGGCAATGGGCCTTCGCTACGTGGTGGTGACCGCCGTGGCCCGCGATGACCAGCCCGACGGCGGCGCCGGGCACTTCGCGGCCGTCATCCACGCGCTTCGCGATCGGGTGCCCGATGCCCGCGTCGAGGTGCTCATCCCCGACTTCCGGGGCAACTGGGACGCGCTCGATCTGGTGATCGAGACACGGCCTGACGTGCTCAACCACAACACCGAGACCGTGCCGCGGCTGTACCGTCGGGTGCGCCCGGGCGCCCGGTACGAGCGGACCCTTGAGCTGCTCGAGCGCTCGCGGGCGGCGGGGCTGCTGACCAAGAGCGGCATCATGGTGGGTCTCGGGGAGCATCTGCCCGAGGTCGCCACGGTGTTCTCCGATCTGGCGGCCGCCGGGTGCGACGTGGTGACCGTGGGGCAGTACCTCAGCCCGTCACCTGCCCATCTGCCGGTCGTGCGCTTCTATGCGCCTGCCGAGTATCCGGCGCTCGCTGCCCTCGGCCACTCGCTGGGCCTCGCGCATGTCGAGGCGGGTCCGCTGGTGCGGTCGTCGTTCGAGGCCGACCGCGTGGCCGACGAGGCCGCGACCGGCGCCGCCCCGGTGACATCGTGGAGGTGATGACCCCGGGGCAGGCGAAGGGCGCCGCCGACGCTGGCGATGCCGTCATCATTGATGTGCGCGAGGCCGACGAACTGGCGCAGGCGGCCATCCCGGGTGCCATTCACATCCCCATGGGCGACCTGCTGGACCGTCTCGCCGAGGTGCCCCGCGACCGCACGGTGATCTTCACCTGCCACAGCGGCGGCCGTTCGGAGACGGTCTGCCGGTACCTCGAGGAGAACGAGGGCTTCGCCGGCCTCGTGAACCTGGAGGGCGGGATCGTCGCCTGGGCACAGGCCGGCCTGCCGGTCAGCCCGTGATGAGGGTGCACCTCCGGCCGGCCCCGGTGCCGGGCACGTACCCCCGCCGGTTACCGCCCCCCACGCCGGACCCCGGTGGCACGCCCGGGTGCCCGCCCCCGGGGCCCGGGGGCGGGCACCGGCGGGGGTGGGGTCGCGGGGCGGAGGGTTACGTGCCCGCCCCGGGGTTCCGCGGGCCGCGGTTCAGGGCATGTCGGGGGTGGCGAGGCCGGCGCGCACGGCGGCCATCGTGGCCCTTCGTCGGGCGCCGCCGTCCATTGGGGCTAGAAGCGCCGCACCACGCGGTAGAGGGTGTCGCGCTGGACCGCGCGGCGGCCGGTGGCCTCGATGGCCTCCACCATGCGCGGGGTGTCGAGGGTGAACTGCGTGCCGGCGGCGCGCACCACATTCTCCTCGATCATGATGGAGCCCATGTCGTCGCATCCGGCTTCGAGCGCCAGCATCCCGATGCGCAGCCCCTGGGTGACCCACGAGGACTGGATGTGGGGGATGTTGTCGAGGTAGAGGCGCGCGACCGCGTTCATCATCAGGTAGTCGGCCGCCGTGAGGCCGAGGTGGTCATCGCCGCGCGCCGAGCCCCCACCGGGCTGGTACGACCAGCACGCGAAGGCCCGGAAGCCCCCCGTTTCGTCCTGCAGGTCGCGCAGCACGCGCAGGTGCTCCACGCGGTCATCCACGGTGTCAATCGTGCCGTACATCATGGTGGCGCTGGTGGGCAGGCCCCGCAGGTGTGCCTCGCGCATGACCCCGATCCACTCCGCGGTCATCGTCTTGCGCGGGGCGATGACATCGCGCACCCGGTCCACGAGGATCTCGGCTCCGCCTCCGGGAATGGAGTCGAGCCCGGCGCGGATGAGGCGGCCGAGGGTGTCCCCCAGATCGAGGCGCGAGTAGTGGGCGATGTGCAGCACCTCGCTGGGCGACAGGGCGTGCAGGTGGATCGGGTAGCGGGCCTTGATGTCGCGGAAGAGGTCCTCGTACCACTCGATGCGCAGGTTGGGGTGGTGCCCGCCCTGCATGAGCAACGCCGTGCCGCCAAGGGCGAGGGTCTCCTCGATCTTGCGGAAGATCACGGGCTTGCCCAGCACGTAGCCCCCGGGGTCGCGCGGGTGGCGGTAGAAGGCGCAGAAGTCGCAATCGGTGACGCAGAAGTTCGTGTAGTTCACATTGCGGTCGATGACGAACGTGACCTCGCCCGGGTTGGTCACCCGGTCGCGCGCCCGCCGGGCGGCCGCCGCGACGGCCACCACATCGTGTGAGTCCAGGAGCACCCGGGCGCCCTCGGCATCGAGGCGCCGGCCGGCGTCGAGGCCGTCGATGACCGCGTGGTGGCGGGTGGGTGCGATGGTGCTCATGCCGCCAGGGCTCCGAGGGCGGGTACCTCGCCGAGCTCACCGGCATCCTGCGCCAGATCGAGGAACCGCAGCAATCCGGCGCGCTCGGCGTCGCCGAACCCATACCGCAGGCGCTGCAGATACTCCCGGACGTATGCCTCGTCGAATGGGAAGCGCCACGCGGCGGCGGCCGCGACCGCGTCGGGGTCCGTCTCGAACGCCGTGCGGGCCTCGCTGATCACGGTGCTGAGCGCCGCAACGTCCGCGGTGCGGGTGCCGGCCACCTCGCTCCTCGCCACCCACACGGCGAAGACCATCGGCAGCCCGGTGCGTTCCTGCCAGGCCTCACCCAGATCGATGGAGTACGGGGCGAGGCCGTCGCGGTGCGCGAGCAGGGCGGCATCGGCGATGAGCAGCACGGCCTCGCCGCCGGCGAGCGCCGATGGGGCATCGTCGTCGGACGCCAGCGCGCGGAAGGGCACCCCCGGACCCAGCAGGACGCGCAGCAGCGTGACGCTGCTCGCGCTGTGCGGGGTCACGGCCACGCGTTGCACCCGGTCGAGCGGCACGGGCGACATGAGGCGGATGGAGCCCACCGCCCCCTCGCAGGCAATGCAGCCCACGGGTAGCAGGCGCAGGCGCCCGGCGTTGCGCGCGTATGTGATGCTCGAGACCGCCGACACATCGAGCGCCCCACCCAGCACCGCCGCGTTCAGCGCCGCCGGCAGGCCGTCGGTGAACGCCACCCCCGGCAGGTGGGCCCGCTCGAGGTGGTGGTAGACGGGGAACATGTTGAGTGCGCTGATGCGCCCCACCCGGAGATCGCTCACCGGGCCACCGCCCTCGCGCCCACGGCCGCGGCCAGGCGGTCGGGGTCGGCGTCGTCGTCCTCCGGGATGACCCACTCGTCCGCGCCGAATGACACCGCCACCTGGCACGCGGGCCCGCCGAGCGCCTGCCAGTCGGGGCGGATCGCCACGTCGGGCAGCACGCGCCGGGTGACCGCGGTGACGAGGAGATCCTCCGTGCCCCACGACCCGGGGCGTCCCGCCGTGTCCGGCCCGGGCACCAGCTGCACGGCACGCACGCCGGATCCCCATCCGGCGATCTCGAGCAGGCGGTCGGCGATCTGGCCGGTGGTGGTGCCTGCGCCGTAGCGCAGTGCCGCCACGCCCTCGTCGCCGGCCGGCCCACGCCGCCAGCCGACCTCGCCCGGCGTCGGCAGGCCCTTCGCGGCGGCCAGCGGGTCGCGGGCATCGAGCATGGCGACGATCTCCTCGCGGGTCATGCGAACCGGTCCACCACGCCCGCGGCGATGATGCGCAGGGCGGCCGCATCGGCGCCACCGATGTCGCCGTCGAGCGACTCCAAGGCCATCTCCACCTCGCCGATGGCCCGCTGCCGCGCGGCCGCGGTACCCGGATGCGCCGCCAGGCGGTCGCACAGGGTGCCAAGCCCGTCCTCGCCGGCGGCGACGCGCCGGATCTCGGCGCCGAGATCCGGGTCCACCTCCATCGCAAGGATTTGCGGCAGCGTCACGGTGCCGCAGAGGATGTCGGTGCCGCGGCGCTTGCCCGTGTCGGCTGGGGCGCCCGCAAGGTCGAGGATGTCATCGAGGATCTGGAACGCCACGCCCACGTGGGTGCCGAATGCCGCCAGCCTCCGCTGGGCCTCGTCCGACGCCCCCGACAGCAGCGCGCCCAGGCGGCACGCCACGGCGAAGAGCGCCCCCGTCTTGCGCTGGCAGCGTGCCATGTAGGCATCCACGGGCAGCGCTAGGTCGCCGGCCGCCCGCTGCTGGTCCATCTCGCCCCGGGCCAGGTCGAGGGACGCCTCGGCCAGGGCGCTGACGGCGGCGGGCGACCCGAGGCGCGTGAGCTCCGCGAAGGCCCGCGCGAACAGGAAGTCGCCCACGTTGATGGCGGCATCGGCTCCGTGGGCGCGTGCCACCGTCGGCCGGCCCCGGCGGGTGGTGGCGCCGTCAATGAGGTCGTCATGCACCAGAGTGGCCATGTGGACGAGCTCCACGGCGGCCGCGGCGCTGACCAGGGCCTGCCGGTCATCCTCACGGCGTGACGAACAGCAGAACAGCATCACGGGGCGCACCCGCTTTCCACCCGCCACGAGGGTGTCCGTGGCGGGCCCCGATACCTCGGGCACGTGTCCGCCGGCGAAGCGCCCGAGCATGTCCTCGCACTCGGCCATCCATGGCTGGAACGGCTGGACGACATCGTGGACGGGCGGGGCGGTGGTCATGGTGCCACCACGCCGTGGTGGAGCGTCGCGATGCCCCCGGCGAATGTGCGCCAGCCGACCCCGAGCAGGCCGGCATCACCCATGATGGCCGCCATGTCCTGCGGGGCGGGCACGTGCCCGATGGTCGCGACCATGTGCCGGAAAGCATCCGGGTCACCGCCGAGCGCCCCGCCGAGCAGCGGGGTGGTGAAGCGCAGCACCCGTGCGTGTGCGCCACGGAGCCGGGCGGGGGGCGTGACCTCGAGGATCACCATGCGCCCGCCGGGGCGCACGACCCGCACCAACTCGGCCACGCCGGGTGCCGGGTCGGCCAGGCTCCTCAGCCCGCCCGACGCGGTGGCGGCATCGAACCAATCGGAGGCGAAGGGTAGGGCGGTGCAGTCGGCGACCTCGAAGCGGCATTCGCGTCCGGAGGCCGTGGCCTTCAGCCGCGCCCGCGCGATCATCTCCGGTGACAGGTCCACGCCCACCACCTCGCCGAGACGCGTCACGCGGTCGGCCAGCAGCAGCGCCAGGTCCCCCGTGCCCGTGTAGGCATCGAGCACCCGCTGGCCGGCGGTTGCGTCGGCGGCCTCGGCCGCGGCCCGGCGCCAGCGGTCCCCCATGCCCAGGGTCATGAGGCCACTCACCAGGTCGTAGCGCGGTGCGATCCGGTCGAAGACCGCCCGGTCGGGCGACGCCGTACTCACGGGTGGTCCCCCAGGGTCCCGGCCGGCACGTCGGGCTGCCCCCAGCGGGGAAAGAGGGCGTGCTCGACGCCCATCAGGTCCAGGGCCTTGCCGACGACGAAGTCCACCATGTCCTCAACGGTCGCCGGCAGGGTGTACAGGCCGGGCGAGGCAGGCAGCACCACGCCACCGGCCTCGGTGACCGCGACCATGTTCCTCAACTGGATCAGCGACACGGGCGTCTCGCGCGGGATGATGATCAGCCCTCCGCGCTCCTTCAGCATCACCTCGGCGACCCGGTGGATGAGGTTGCCGCCCGTGCCGTGGGCGATGTGGCCCAGGGTGGACGTGGAGCACGGGGCCACCAGGGCCTGGCGTGCGCCCGCGGAGCCCGAGGCGAATGAGGATGCGATGTCGTCGGCGCTGAGCAGGTCAACCGCACCGGCCGGCCGGGCGAACATGGCGGCGAAGCGCTCGGCCACGTCGTGGTAATCGGCGGGTCGGGGACCCTCCCCCAGCACCTCGTGGCTGATCACCCGGGCGCCCGCGTCCGACACGCACAGCCCCACGTGGTGACCGGCGTCGGTGAGCGCGGCGAGGGCGCGCCCGCCGTAGAGGGCGCCGCTGGCCCCGGTTACCCCCAGGAAGATCCGCATGGCCCTGTGATGGTAGCCCCGCATGGCAGGAAGGCGGCCGGGGCCCCGCCGTGGCGGGGCCCCGCGATGAACCGTGCCATGCCCGGGGAGCGGCCTACTTGTACGTCGTCCCCAGGCCGGTGATGAAGGTGGCCAGCGCTTCCAGCTCGGCGGGTGGCAGCGACGCGTACGAGGGCATCGGCGGCTTGGGCGCCTTGAACCACGCGATCATCTTCGCGTTGTCCCAGCCCTTGGTTCCCTCGTTGGTGAGGTCGGGACCCGGCCCCGGGGCGCCGACGCCCGCCACCATATGGCAGCTGCCGCACCCGTTGGCCAGATAGACCCCCATGCCCTTCGTGGCCTCCTCGTCGAGGCCGCTCACGGGCAGGCCGCCCTTGGCCACCCCGGCGGGCGAGTTGGCGCCCATCCAGGTGAGGTAGCAGAGCATGCCGGTGACGATGACGGTGAGGCCCAGGGCGAACGGGCGCTTCCAGATTCGGCGCTCCGGACCCCGGTCGATGAACGGCCACACCACCAGCAGGATGATGAGGATGTTCGGCACCATGAACGTCGCCATGATCAGCGGCGTGAAGACGTCCTGGTTCTTGAAGATCTTCAGGAGTTCGAAGGCGAAGTAGAAGTACCACTCCGGCCTCGGCACGAAGTCGGTCGTGGCCGGGTTCACCGGCTCGCCCACCTCGACCCGCACCACGATCGCGAGGATGATGATGCCGAGCACCGTCAGCGTCGCGATGACGGTGTCCTTGAAGATCGCGTAGGGGAAGAACGGCTTGCCGGTCTTCTTGGCCTGCGCGTAGTCCCGGTCGTATGCCCGCTTGTCGGCCGGCTTCATCGGTCGTCCCCTCCGGCCCCGGTGGGCGCGCCCGCCGGGTAGGTCACCGTGCCGGGCAACGCCGCGGCCTGCTCGCGCGCAGCCCGGCGTCGTGCGTCCTCCTCATCACGCTCGATGCGCAGCCGGCGCTTCGCCCAGGGCGGCTCGGAGATGCCCAGGCGCATGATGAAGTAGAGATGCAAGCCGATGAAGGCCGCTATTCCCGCTGGTATCACGAGCATATGGATCGAATAGAAGCGCGATAGCGTGGATGGTCCGAATTCGGGACCGGCCCGCAGAATGTCGCCGATGTACGGCCCGACGATCGGTGCGCTCGCGAAGATGTTCACGGCGACGACCGTGGCCCAGTAGGCCTTCTGGTCCCACACCAGCAGGTACCCGGTGAGGCCCATGAACAGGGTGAACATGAGCAGCACCGCACCCGTCACCCAGGTGAGTTCACGCGGGTACTTGTAGGAGCCCCAGATGAACACGCGTGCCATGTGCAGGAAGACCACGATGATCATCACCGAGGCGCCCCACTTGTGCATGCCGCGGACCATCCATCCCCACGTCACCTCTTCGGTGATGCGCTGGATGCTCGCGTAGGCCCCACCGCTGGTGTCGGGCACGTAGTACATCGCGAGGATGATCCCGGTGATGGCCTGCATGCCGAACACGACCATCGCCGTGAACCCGAGCGTCTGGAACCAGCTCGTACCCGCGGGGATGTTGCGGAACAGGAACCATCGGGCACCTGTCTTCACGCCCGAGCGCTCGTCCACGAAGTCGAGTGCGCCCTCGGCGGACTTCTGGACGGTGCCCTTCGGCCCGATGTCCTTTGTCGTCACCCTGCGCTCCTACGTGAACGGGTAGAGGTGGGAGAGGGCGCCCGACACGGGCTCCCCGGGGGAATGCAGCTCGAACGCCTGCTGCTGCTGGTCAATCGAGTACGGCTTGCCGACGAGCACACGCAGTCCCGCACCGCCGCTCTTCGCGGCCACGGCCAGCGGCACGCGGTCGTCGCCCTTGGCGATCTGCTCGGGGGTGAACGACTTCCGGGGGTCCACGACCTTGATGTCCACGCGGTCGAGGGGACGCGGCGGCGGACCACCGATCACCAGACCACGCGAGTCGTATGCGCCGCCGTGACACGGGCACACATACCCGGACGAGCCGGGGGAGTACGCCACGGGGCAGCCCAGGTGGGCGCAGCGGTTCCAGATGGCGACGAGGTCGAAGTCGCTGGCGCTGAGCGCCGACGCCCACTTGGCGAACGCGGCCTCGTACACCGCGCTGTCCTCGCCGGGGGTCGGCACCGGCCGGGTCGAGGGGTCCTTCAGGCCGTACACCACGAAGATGCGCCGGTCGGCGTCGGCCGACGGACCGGACACGGCCAATGAGGTGACCTCACCGATCTTCGTGCTGGGCGCCGGCTTCGGGTACGGGGGCGCGTTCTTCAGGTAGTCACCGGCCGGCCCGATGTCCACCCAGCGGAACTCCTCGCTGTGCAGTGGGGTGGAGACGGCGAACCCGACGACGGGCACGACGATGGCAGCGGTCAGCACCCCGCCGCCGGCGATGGCGGCGTTGGAGAGGAATCGGGTACGCGTCATGTAGCCGGGATCATCCGAGTGATCCGGCTCCGGCGTGTAGTCGGCTGCCCGCGGGCCCGTGTAGGGACCACCACGGGTCCCGGGCACGCCGACGTCCGGCTCGTCCTCAGCCACTCCCACCTCCGTAAACGTTCACGTGGGCAGCGAGACTAACGGAGGGGAGTCCGGCCTGCGACAAATCGCCCGTGGGTGCGGCCGAGATCGGGCCGGATGTCCCCATCCCGGGGTGACGCCACGGCACCCCGGTCACGCCGGGGGCAGCGGGCCATCGGCTACGAGGCACCGGAGCGCAATCGCGGTGACGCCAGGACATGCCGGTCACGCCGGTGGCACCGGGATGCCGAACTCCGCCCACCGGTCGCTCACGCGCTCGCGGACCTCGTCGCTCATGCGGATTTCGTCGGGCCACGGCCGCACCTCACCCTCGCCCACCCACTTGGCCGTGGCGTCGAAGCCGATCTTGGCCCCGTAGGCGAAGTGGGGGGCCGCGTGGTCGAGGGCATCCACGGGGCCGTCCACGATGAGGACGTCCCGCTTCGCATCAACGTTGGAGAACGCACGGAAGGCCACCTGCGACACATCGTGCACGTCGATGTCGGCGTCCACCACGATCACGCACCGGCTGAGCGACAGCAGCCCCAGGCCCCACACCGCGTTGATCAGCGTCTTCGCATGGCCCGGGTAGCGCTTGCGGACCGACACGATCGCGCAGTTGTGGAAGATGCCCTCGAGCGGCAGGTTCATGTCCACCAGGTCGGGCAGCGTCATGCGGATGAGCGGCAGGAACAGCCGCTCGGTGGCCTTGCCCAGCCAGTAGTCCTCCATGGGGGGCATGCCGACGATGGTGGTGGAGTAGATGGCATCGCGGCGCATGGTGAGGGCGGTCACGTGGAACGCGGGGTAGCGGTCCACCGGCGTGTAGAAGCCCGTGTGGTCACCGAACGGGCCCTCGTCGCGGATGTCGGTGGCATCCACATAGCCCTCCAGCACCACCTCGGCGTGGGCCGGCACCTCGATGTCCTGACTCACGGCCTGCACCATCTCGACCCGCTCGCCGCGCAGGAACCCCGCGAACATCATCTCGTCGAGGGCCGGCGGCAGCGGCGCGGTGGCCGAGTAGGTCACCGCCGGGTCGGTGCCGATCGCCACGGCCACGGGCACCCGGCCATCCGAGTTCAGCAGGTGCCGCCGCCCGTCCTTGTGCACCTGCCAGTGCATGATGCAGGTGTTCCGGTCGACCTTCTGCACGCGGTACATGCCGCAGTTACGCGACCCCGTGTGCGGGTCGTGGCTGAACACCAGGGGCAGCGTGACGAAGGGCCCCCCATCACCGGGCCAGCAGGTGAGGATGGGCAGGAGGTCGAGGTCCACCTCGTCACCGCGCAGCACGACCTCCTGGCAGGGTCCCGACCGCACCGACTTCGTCCCCAGTGAGGCGAGGTCCTTGAGTGTGCCGAGCGCCTTCACCTTGTCCATGAGGCCCTGAGGCGGCTGCATCTCGGCGATGTGGGCGATGCGCGCGGCGATCTGGTCAAGGTCCTCCCCGCCCAGACCCCGCGCCATGCGCCGCTCGCTGCCGAACTGGTTGATCAGGACCGGCAGGGCGGAGCCCCTGACGTTGCGGAACAGCACCGCGGGCCCCCCGGCCTTCATCACACGGTCGGAGATCTCGGTGATCTCGAGGTACGGGTCCACCTCGGCATCCACCTCGACCAGCTCGCCGCTGTCACGGAGCACCCGGATCCACTCGCGCAGGTCCCTCATCGCGGCAGGGCCTCCTGAAGCGCCGGGGCCGGAGGCAGCCCTGCGGCGAGTTCGTGGATGGGCCCGGGCACGCCCGCGCGCAGTGCCGATCGCGCGGTGCGCGCGACCTCCGCCCCGTCCGGGCCCGACTCCCCCGAAATGGCCGCCGCGGTGGACCGCCACCGCGGGACGAGGTCCTGTTCGCGCCCGGCGGCCATCGCCGCCGCCGACAGCGCCACGAGGTCGCCGAGGGCCTCCACCATCGCAAGGTCGCCGGTGGCCGCGATGCGCACCAGCCCCTGCGCGTAGCAGTAGTCGCCGGCCAGCACCGCCGCGCCCATCGGCACGTGGTCCACGTGGCGCGGGCGTCCGTGGTGCAGCAGGAACCCCTCGAGGATCAACTCGAGCCCCAGGGCGTTCCCGCGGGGAAGGGGCGGGCTGATCATCGGGACGAGAACCTCCTCGGCGTCCACCGTGCGCCCGGCGAGGGCCGGCTGCTCGGCGAGTACCTCGCTGACCCGGTCCGCCCCGGGGATCATCATGCGCCGGCCTCCTCAAGGGCCCCGGCCAGGGCGCGGGCCGTGGCATCGAACTCGGCCTCGCCGTGCACGGTGCTCACGAACCAGGCCTCGAACTGCGACGGCGGCGGGTACACCCCGCGGGCCAGCAGGCCGCGCGCGATGGCTGCATACAGGTCCGTGTCGCAGGCGGTGGCACCCGCGTAGTCGGTCACCTCGGTATCGGTGAGGAACGCCGTGAGCATCGAGCCGACCCGGTTGATCGTGACCGGCGCGCCACTGCCGCGGATGACCTCCTCGAGCCGGGCACCCGCCTCGTCAAGCCGCTCGTAGGTACCGGGCGCGGCGAGCCGCGCGAGGACGGCGAGGCCCGCGGCGGTGGCCAGCGGGTTCCCCGAGAGGGTGCCGGCCTGGTAGCACGGGCCCTCGGGCGCGAGTTCGGCCATCACGTCGGCGCGACCGCCGAAGGCACCCACGGGCAGGCCGCCGCCGATGACCTTGCCGAGGCACGTGAGGTCGGCCTGCACGCCGAACCGCTCCTGCGCCCCGCCGCGCGCCACACGGAACCCCGTGATGACCTCGTCGAGGATCAGCAGCGCCCCCGTGCGGTCGCAGGCAGCGCGCAGCCCCGCGAGGTACCCGGGGGCGGGGGGCACCACGCCCATGTTCCCGGCGACCGGTTCGATGATGATGGCCGCCGCGCCGTCGAGCGCTGCCTCGGCAGCCGCCAGGTCGTTGTAGGGCACCAGGCGGGTCGCGGCGGTCGCGCCCGCCGTGACCCCCGGGCTGGTGGGTACGCCGAGGGTCGTCGCCCCGCTCCCGGCCTGGGCCAGAAGGCCGTCAATGGCCCCGTGGTAGCCGCCCTCGGCCTTGACGATGGCCTCGCGTCCGGTGGCGGCGCGCGCGAGGCGCACGGCGCCCATCACGGCCTCGCTGCCCGACGAGGTCATGCGCAGCCGCTCGATCGAGGGGAACGCCCCGGTGACCACCTCGGCGAACCGCACCTCCCGCTCGGTGGGTGCCCCGTACGAGGTGCCCCGCGCAAGGGCCTCGCGCAGGGCACCGATCACCACCGGGTCGGCGTGCCCGGTGATGGCGGGCCCCCACGAGGCCAGGAAGTCCACGTAGCGGTTGCCGTCGGCGTCCCAGACGTGGGCACCCTCGGCGCGGTCAATGAACAGCGGGTCGCGCCCGATGCCGCGCATGGCGCGCACGGGCGAGTTGACGCCGCCCACCAGTACGCGTCGGGCCCGGTCGAACAGTTCGGCGCTGCGGGCGCCGCGGGGAGCGCCGGTCACCGTGCTCACGCCGTCGGCAGGGATGATCCCGCCCGTGCGATGTCCTCCCAGGCGCGGTACTCGGGCGAGTAGTAGCGCAGGCGGATCTTCTTGAACTCGAAGGTCGAGTACAGGACCGAGTAGTCGTCGGGACCCAGACCGACCTCGCCCGCCAGCGCGGCGATGGTCTCGTCGCAGGCGTCCCGTGATCGCGCGTGCACCATCGTGAAGAGGCTGTAGGGCCAGTCGTCGTAGGTCGGCCGGCGGTAGCAGTGCGACACCGAGGTGAACGTGGCCATGCGGCTGCCGAAGTCGTCAATCCGGTCGGTGGGCACCTTCCACACGGCCATGCCGTTGGCACCGAACCCGGCCCGGCGGTGGTTCAGCACGCCGGCGAACCGCCGCATCACCGTGCGCTCCTTCATCTCCGCGGCCTTCGCGAGCAGGTGGTCCACGTCCCAGCCCGCCGCCTGCGCCCAGAGATCAAACGGCTCGCGCACCAGCGGCAGATCCTCCTGGAGGATGAGGATGGCCGCACGGTCCTCGTCGGAGGGCGGATGACCGTCACCGCGCCGGGGCGGTGCCACCGGCTCGGCGCGTGCGGTGGTTCCACTGGCCCCCGTCATGTCGAGCTGCACGTTGATCTTGTAGAGCGTGAGCGTCGGCAGGATGCGCATGGACAGGGCGCCGGTCTCGCGGGTCAGCACGTCGAGGGTGTCCTCCAGGGACATGCGTGCACCCGGCTCCACGGCCAGTGTGAACCACATGTTGAAGCGGTGCGTGCGGCGGTAATTGTGGCTCACGCCCGGGTGCCCGTTGACCACCGTGGCCGCCTCGAAGAGGCGGTCATCGGGGTAGGCAGCCGCCACCAGCGTGCTCTCGTAGCCGAGCGCGCGGGTGTCGAAGATGGCGGACACCTGGCGGATGATCGCGGCGTCCTTCAGCACGCCCATACGGCGCAGCACCTCATCCTCGTCGATCCCGACGGCCTCGGCGATTCCCAGGTAGGGCCGTCGGGTGAGCGGGATGCCCGCCTGCACGGCATTGAGCAGGCGCTTGTCCACCTCGTCGGGCCGGTGGTGCGTGGGCCGGGCGGCCGCGGTCGTCATCGCTCCCCCTCGTGGATCCACCGCGCCGCGTCCACGGCCGCATAGGTGATGACGATGTCGGCGCCCGCCCGCACGACGGCCGTGAGAACCTCGAGCATGGCGCTGCGCTCGTCGAGCCATCCGCGCTCCGCGGCCGCCTTCACCATCGCGTACTCACCACTCACGTGATAGGCGGCCACGGGCAGTCCGGTGGCCTCGCGCACGGCCCGGATCACGTCGAGGTAGGTGGCGGCAGGCTTCACCATCACCAGGTCGGCGCCCTCGGCTTCGTCCTCGCGCACCTCGCGCACCGCCTCGCGCGCGTTGGGCGGGTCCATCTGGTAGCCGCGGCGGTCGCCGTGGCCCGGTGCCGAGCCCGCCGCCTCGCGGAAGGGCCCGTAGAACGCGGATGCGTATTTCGCGGAGTAGGACATGATCGCCACGTCCTCGTATCCGGCCTCATCGAGGGCGGAGCGGATCGCCGCCACCCGGCCGTCCATCATGTCGCTGGGGGCCACCACGTCGGCTCCGGCCCGTGCGTGACTCACGGCGGTCTGCGCGAGTACCGCGAGCGACGCATCGTTGTCCACCTCGCCGCCGCCGCCGAGCAGGCCGCAGTGGCCGTGGTCGGTATAGCCGCACAGGCAGACATCGGTGATGACCACCAGATCGGGCAGCGCGGTCTTCAGCGCCCGCACGGCCTCCTGCACCACCCCGTCCGCGGCATGGGCCGACGACCCGTCGGCATCCTTGAGGTCGGTGACCCCGAAGAGCAGCACGCCTCCGACCCCGGCGTCGCGGGCAGCGCGGGCCTCCTCGACCAGGAGGTCGGGGGAGAGGCGGGCAATGCCCGGCAGGGCATCCACCGGCTGGCGCACGCCCTCGCCCGCGACGGCGAACATCGGCAGCACGAACTGCGATGGCCGCGGCGCCGTCTCGCGCACGAGGCGCCGCATGCCCTCGGTGGTTCTCAGCCGACGGTGCCGGACGGCGGGGAACCCGCCCGTACGCGGCATGGTGTCGGCGATCTCGGGTGCCACGGGTCCGAGTGTATCGTCGCCGTCGTGGGTGGCGACGGGGGTGCGCGCGGGGCCGGGAGGTTGGGGTCAGGTGACCCGGACCTCGCCGCCGCGGGCATTGCGCCGCCGCAGATGGTGGCCGGGTACCGCGCGGGCGCATTCCCGATGGACATCCTGGGCGCCGACGGGCCGGTGGGGTGGTACACGGCCGACCCCCGGTGGGTCATTCCGATGCCCGACGCCCGCATCCCCGCGACGGTGCGGCGCATGCTGCGACGGCGCCGGTACGAGGTGCGGATGGACACGGCATTCCGCGATGTGCTCACGCGCTGCGGGGGCGACCGCGGCGGGGTGTGGCTGACCCCGCGCCTGATGAATGGCTACGAGGCGCTGTTCGCACGTGGGATCGCCTACAGCGTGGAGGCCTGGCAGGGCAACGTGCTGGTCGGCGGCCTCTTCGGGGTGCGGATGGGCCGCGTCCTGACCGCCGAGAGCATGTTCCACCGGGCGCCTGACGGCGGCAATGCCGCGATCGCGGGGTTGATCGGGATCGCGCGCGCCGAGGGGGCCACGCTCGTGGACGTGCAGATGGAGTCACCGCATCTGGCCCGGTTCGGCGCCCGGGGCATGCCCCATGATGAGTTCACGGGGCACCTCGTCCGCACGCGCGATCTGGGTTAGGCGTGCATGCGGCGGCCCAGCGCGACGCGGGCCGCCACGCCGTACACCACGGCCACCACGGCCATGATGCCCATGCCGGAATACGTGGATGAGGTGACCTCCGGGTCCACCAGCAGCCCCTGGAACGTGCGCGCCGCGGGTCCGAAGCCCGCGAGGGCGCTGGCCCAGTAGGCGATGTCGTTGCCGGGGATCAGCGAGATCACGGCAAGGGGGAGGGCGAGCATGAGGCCCGCGAGCAGCGCCGTGCGCGTCTCGCGGGCGAGGGCGCCGACCAGCAGCCCGAAGGCGCCGGAGGCCAGGCCCGCGAGCAGGAGCGCCGGCAGCCACAGCAGCCAGCGCCCCACCTCCACCGAGGTGCTGACGGCGACCACGCCCAGCAGCACGACACCGACGATCATGCAGGCCACCGCCGCGAGCACCGCCTTCTGCCCGATGATCGTGCCCGGGCCCGCGAGCCCGCGGCCCAGCCGGGAGAGAACCCGGTCCTCACGCTCGGCCGACAGCAGTGCCGCTGCCAGCAGCACGCCCACGAGGCCGATGCCCACGACCAGGGCACCGGCGATGCCCAGGGCCGACAGCGGCTCGCGCCCGGGCGCGCCGTCACGGATGTCCAGCCGGATGGGGCTGGCGATTGCCTGGGCCGCGGGCTTCGCGAGTTCGAGGTTGCCACCGATCTCCGAGATGTACACGCGCAGCGGCTCGAGGCGCGTGGCGAGGGCGCCGCGGCCGTCGCGGCGCAATTGCGCCTGCACCTGCGCGAGCATGCGGTTGCTGTCGTCGAGGCCCATCAGCGTTCCCGAGCGGCCGAAGATGCCGATGGTGCCGCCCTTCTGGATGAGATCCACCAGGTTCAGCACCTGCGTGACGTACGCGGTGGCCAGTTCCTGGTTCAACCGGAAGATTGCGGACTCGAGGTTGCGCTCGATCGCCTGGGCCTCGATCGGCGACCGCGGGTTGGTGGCGAGTTGCAGGACCGGGGGCTTCAGGCCCGATTGCAGGTCGGCGATGAACCCCTTGGGCACGGTGAGCACGGCGCTGACCCGGCCCGCCGACAGCGCCTCCTCGGCCGCGGCCGGGTCGAGGCGCACCAGATCCACGTGCTCCTCGAGGCTCGTCGCATAGTCCTCCATGGACAGCCGCTCGTCGCCTACCTGCACCGTTCGCCCCGATGTGGCGTCGAGGTTGACGAAGGCGATGGCCGGTCGCCGGTCGCCGCCCGACAGCGCGAGAGCCAGCAGGATTCCGATGACGATGGGGTAGCCGATGAGCACCGCGAGCAGGCCGCGGCTGCGTACCAGCACGCGCAGGTCCTTGGTGAACAGCAGCCGGCCGGCGCGCAGGGCCCTCACGGCGCCTCCTCGACCAACGTCATGAACGCGGCCTCGTCAATGGCCCCGGCCGGGCCGTCGTGCGCCAGGCGCCCGCGTGCGAGCACCAGCATCCGGTCGCTGCTGCGGGCCGCCTCGTCCATTGACTGCGTGGAGAACACCAAGGTCATGCCATCGGTGCGCACCAGGTCATCCATCCAGGCCCACAGGCGCACCCGCTGGTCGGGACTCAGGGTGCCGGTCGGCTCGTCGAGCAGCAGCAGCGCGGGTGCCCCCGCGAGGGCGATGGCCAGGTTCAGGCGCTGCAGCGTGCCGGTGGAGAGTACGTTGGCCCGGCGGTCGGCGAACTCGCCCAGGTCTGCCCGCGTGATCAGCCGGTCGGCCGTGGCGACGGCGTCGTCCACGCGCTCAAGGCCCGCGAACAGCCGCAGGTTCTCGCGCACGGTGAGGCGCGGGTACAGGGCGGGGCGCTGGGGCACCCAGCCCACTGAGCGGCTCGCGTCACCCACCCACCGGATGTCGCCGCCGCCCGGCGTCCCCACCCCGGCGAGCAGGGCGAGCAGGGTCGTCTTGCCCGCGCCGTTGGGGCCCGTGAGGGCGACGCGCTCGCCCCGGTTGATGACGAGGTCGAGGGGGGCGAGCGCCGTCACACCCCCGTACCGGCGCGTGATGCCCCGGGTCTCCAGCAGCGGTTCTCCCATATGGATGGTCTACTCGGCGCCGGTGGGCCGCACGGTGTGGGAGTCGATGACGCCGGTCACGTCCATCGTGTCGCCGTCGCCCGGTGCGTCGGACGGCGATGGCGATCCACGGCGCGGCGGCGGCGCGAGGTCCGTGCGGGTGTCATCCCCGGCGGCATCGTCCGGTGCGCCCGTGATGACCGGGGTGGCCCCGAACCAGCCCATCCGGTCGGTGAGGTACACGGCCGTCTCCTTGAGGATGACCACCACCGGCACCGCGAGGATGATGCCGATGAAGCCGTAGAGCTCCTCGCCGATGAGCACGCCGAAGATGACGACGAGGGGGTGCACGCCGACGGCACCACTCATCACCTGAGGCACCACGACGTGCCCCTCGAACTGGTGGATCGCGATGAAGGCGATGAGCACCCATAGGGCGGTCCACGGGGAGAAGAAGAGCGCGAGCAGCACCGGTGGTACGGCGCCCAGGATGGGTCCGATGTAGGGGATGAACTCCATCAGGAATACCCAGGCCGCGAAGAGCACCGCGTAGGTGGCGCCCTGCGGGAAGATTCCCGTGACGCCGAAGATCCAGAGGATCACCCCGGCGCTCACGGCGATGATCAGGCAGACGAGGGTCTGCGCCTTGATGTACTGCACCAGCGTGTGCTCGGTGCGGCGCAGGAACTGCGAGGCCGAGGGCCCGCCCATGCGCCGGGCCGCGCGGGCGATCTGGGGTGCGTCCAGCAGCATGTAGACGGCGGCGACGATGATGATGATCGTCACGACGAGCGCCCCGATGGCGCTCAGAGAGTACGACACGGCGTTGCCCGACAGGTCGTTGGCCCACCCCCGGATCGCCCGTAGCGCGGCCCCCGCGCGTTCGGCCACGTCGATGTCAATGCCGTTGCGGTCGAAGAAGGCCTGCAGGTTCTGCACCTGCCGCTGGGCCTGGTCGGTGTAGAGCGGGAGGTTCGCCCGGATCGTGCTGATCTGCTGCTGGATCGGCGGGATGAGCAGCACGACCGCTGCCGCCACCGCACCCAGGAAACCGAGGACCACGGTCGCCACCGCGAGACCGCGGGGTACGTGCGCCCGGCGGGCCATACGCACCAGCGGGTTGAGCAGCAGGGCGATGACCACCGAGACCAGGAACACGAACAGCACGCGTCCGAGCGTCTGGCCTGCGATCCAGACGATCACGACGAGGGCGGCCACCGTTCCGATCCAGACCCACGGCGGTGCTGTGGCCGGGCGGCCGGTCATGGGCGTCATGGTATCCCCGCTGGTCTAGCCTTGCGAGGCCGATGCCGCCACTGACCCGCGATCAGCTCCGGTTGCGCCGCGCCGTGCGCCGGCAGGCCGACCGGCACCGCAGCAACCATGTGATGCTCACCATCGTGGCCCCGGCCCTCCTGGTGGCGGCCATCATCACTGCGGTCGTGCTGGCCTTCTATGACGGCGGCGCACCGTCCGGTGCCGCCGCGCCTGCGGGTCAGGTGGCGTCGCCCGTGCCGCCGTCGGGCATCAGCCAGCCCGGTACGCCGCAGCGGGTGGTGCTGGCCCGGGCGGGCCAGGTCGAGGTCGTCCTCCCCGTCGCCCAGAAGCAGGTGACGGCAGTGCTGTTCCATCCGGTCGCCGAGGCGGGCGCCATCAACATGGTCCCGGCTGCGGGGGTCGCGCATAACGTCATGTCCGATGACGGCGGCGACACGGGTACCGCGGGCGTGGATGTGGGCGCTCCCGCGGGCACCACGGTCTACAGCCCCGTGGACGGGGTGGTGACCGCCGTGATGCCGCACCGCATCGCCGGGCGTCCCGAGGGCCTCGAGATCGTCCTCACCCCGGCCGGCGTGCCCGACGTGGCGGTGCGCCTGAGTCACATCGAGCCGGGCCCGGACGGCATCGTGCCGCGGGTGGGATCGCCGGTCGGCGCCGGGCGCACGGTGCTGGGGCGCGTACGCGACCTGTCGCGGGTCGCGACGTTCGACATCGCCCGCTACACCAACGACGCCGGCAACAACGTGCAGGTTGACCTGCTGCACCAGACCACGGGCCCCGGCGTCTAGGTGGCGTCCGCAGCCTTCACTGCCGTGATCCTCGGCGACGTGTTCGGGGGCGCGGGCATGCGCGCGGTGCAGGACGCCCTGCCGGGGCTGCGCGAGCGCCATGGGGCCAACCTCGTGGTGGTGAACGCCGAGAACGCCGCGAATGGGGCGGGCACCACCCCCAAGCAGGCCGAGGCGCTGCTCGCGGCCGGCGCCGATGTGCTCACGGGGGGCAATCACACGTTCCGCCGGCCGGAGATCGTGCCGGTGCTCGAGAAGGACCCGCGCGTGCTGAGGCCCGCCAACCTCACCGTGCGCGGGCCGGGCTCGGGCACGGTGGTGGTGGATGCCCGCGGGGGCTTCCGGGTAGGTGTGATCAACCTCATCGGAGCGGTATTCATCGAGGCGGCGCAGAGTCCCTTCGCCGTGGCCGACGATCTCGTGGATCGCATGCGCCGTGAGACCCCCCTCATCATCGTGGACATCCACGCCGAGGCCACCAGCGAGAAGCTGGCGCTGGCGCGTCACCTGGACGGCCGGGTGACCGCCGTGGTGGGCACCCACACGCATGTGCCCACCGCCGACGAGCGCGTGCTGGCGGGTGGTACGGCCTACATCACGGACCTCGGCATGAGTGGCCCCCACGACTCGGTCATCGGGGTGCAGGACGCCCCCGTGCTCCGCCGCTTCCTCACCGGTCTGCCCGCACGGTTCGAGCCGGCAACCGGCGACGTGCGGGTGCAGGGCGTCGTGGTACGGGCCGAGGCGACGGGCCGCGCCACCTCAATCGAGCGTTTCGACCTGCCGGTCTCGTAGGCCGCGCGGCGCCCCCGCGGTGCCGGGCCGCCGGGTGCTCGCGTGGACGGCGGCCCCATCTGGGGGTGAAGGGCCACGCAGGACGCCGTGCTACGGTGAAGCACATGGAACGGGTCGGGATCCGGGCGCTCAAGCAGAACGCGTCGGCGGTGGTGGCCCGCGCCGCGGCGGGCGAGGCCATTGTCATCACGGACAACGGCCGCCCGGTGGCCCAGATCATGCCGTTGCCGACCGATCGCCTGGCCGCCCTCGAGCAGGCGGGGCTGCTGCGCGTCGCCCGCGCGACGGCCGCCGGGATCGGGCCGCCGGTCCGGCATGGCGGCGGACGGAGCCTGGGCGATGCCCTTCGCGCGATGCGCGACGAGGACGACCGCTGAGCACCATCGGGATCTGGTATCTCGACTCATCCGCGCTGGTGAAGCTGGTCGCCGCCGAGGTGCACTCCTCCGCGATGTACCACTGGCAGGAGGAGGCCGGGGACCGGTTGGTCACCAGCGATCTGGGCGAGGCCGAGGTGCTGCGCGCCGTGCGGCGCGTGGACACCGCCCTGCTCGACCGGGCACAGGCCGTGCTCAGCACCGTCGATATCGTGCCGGTGGACAGGTCGCACCTCAGCCGTGCGGCCCTCATCGCACCCGCGCACCTGCGCACCCTCGATACCATCCACGTGGTGGTCGCCCTTGATCTCGGCGATCGCCTGCGGGGCTTCGTCACCTACGACGACCGGCAGGCCGATGCTGCACGTGATCACGGCATGCACGTGGAGCGTCCGGTCTGACATCGCACCATGCCGACCGCGATCGGCCACCGGGTGCCCGGCGGGATGTGGTGGTGCGCCGACGTCCCCCGACCGGTCAGGGCAGGCGGTGCACGGCGCCGTCGGAGAGCACCACCACCGCACCGGCATCGTGGGCGGCGAGCAGCCGGCGGCCCGTCTCCGGCCCCGCCAGGATCACGGCCTTGGTGAGCGCCTCGGCCAACCACCCGGTCCGGGCGATCACGGACACCGAGGCCAACTCGGCATCGGTGGGTGCGCCCGTCTGCGGATCGAGCAGGTGATGGGCCACCGTGCCGTCGGGTCGCCGCCAGCGCCGCCGGCGCACCCCGCTAGTGCACACCGCCCCCCGGGTCAGCGTCACCTGCGCGACCTGCGCGGCGTCCGGGTTCCGGGGATCATCAATGCCGATGCGCCATCCGCCCGGTGGGGTGATGCCACGGCACCGGATGTCCCCGCCCAGGTTGACCAGCGCGCCGGGCACCCCGCGGCGCATGAGGCGTGCGGTGACCATGTCGGCCGCGAGCCCCTTGCCGATGCCCCCGGCGTCCAGCGCCCACCCACCCGGCACGGTGATGAGCCCCGTGGCCTCGTCCATGCGCAGGCAGGCACCGCGGGGACGCACAACCTGCGGCAGCGCCACGGTCGCGGTGGGGCCATCGGGTCGCGGCAGCGCGGCATGGTCGCGGTCGTACCCGAGCACCATCATCTCGCGGCCCAGCAGCGGATCGAAGCGGCCGCCGGTGAGGTGTTCCGCACGCAGCGCCCGGCGCACGAGCATGCGGGTCTCGGCCGAGGCCGCCATGGCACGCCCGGCGTTCGCGTTGAGGCCGGAGATCTCGCTGCCGCGACGGAAGCGTGACCAGAGGGCCTCAAGGCGCCGTACCTCTGCCTCCGCCAGCGCCAGATCATCATCCCCGCCCCGGAGGATGATGATCTGGCAGTCGGAGCCCATCGCCCGGAAGCGCGACTCACCCCGGGGGGCGGGCGCGCCGTCCGGCACTAGCTCTGCTTGCTGGTGGAGTCGTTCCCGTCGCTCATCTCCCGGCAGTCGTCCACCGACTGCGCGCTCGGCCCGATGCAGACCTCCCAGTAGGTGGGCCCGCGGTCCTGCCCGCCGGCCTCGACGTCGATCCACTCCGTGCCGTTGTCGGCGCTGATGCCCGCGCCGGATCCCCCATAACCGCCCCATCCACCGCCACCGCCACCCGTGCTCTTGACGGCGAACCCGGATGACTCCAGGGCCGACTGGTAGGTGCCCACCACGTCTGCGGGGGTCTGGCCGGAGACGGAGTAGTGGACGTACATGGCGCCGTTGGCCGCCTTGGTGCTGATCTGCGTGGCGCCGGACGGCGGCGCGGGCAGACTCGCCGACGACGTGGCCGAGGCCGTGGTGGCCGCGGGCGCGGCGGTCGTCGCGGTGGCCGCCGGTGCCTGGGTGGCCGATGGCTCCTCGTCGGCGGCGCCGCAACCCGCGGCGATGAGGGGGATTCCTGCCGTAAGCAGAGCGGCGACGGCGATGCGGCTCGTGCGGGCCTTCATGGTGTTCCTCCTGGTCCGGCGGCGGAAACCGATCGTTCGTGCTGGGAGCATGCCACGGGCACCGTGCCCAGGGCCTCCCGGGCACCCATTTCGCCGCGTCGTCCCTGCAGGGGAACCCCCATCAGGGGGGGCGCAGTCACCCCGGGCGCATTGCCGGCGCTCTCCGGGGCCGTCCCGATCATCACCGGGCCGATGGTGCCCGGGCCGGTTCCCCGCGGCCGCGCGCTACGGCGTTTCGCGCGGCGCCGGGTCCTCGATGCGGCGCAGCCATGGGATGCGCCGCATGGCGAGCAGCGCCACGACCCCCGCCACGACCACCGCGGCGATCAGCAGCCACTGGGCCGGCGTCGGCACGCCCACCTGGAAGAAGTCGCGCAGCAGGGGGACCTGCAGGCCGACGGTGAGCACCACGACGAACCCGGCGACCATCAGCCACACCCAGCGGCGCACGGGCCGCCGCTCGATGCCGCGTTCGAGTTCCACGACCACCGCGAGGCCGAGGAGGGTGGCCGTGAGCACCGCGGCGGTGCGGGCCTCCTGGAGGTCGGCATCGAAGGGTCCGCGCGCCAGCAGGTAGGCCGCGGTGATGGCCACGGCGATCACCGCGCCCGCGGGCACGGCGAATGCGCCGAGGCTGCGCATGAAGCCCTCGCGGTGCACGGGGCCGTCGCTGCGCGACAGCGCGAGGAAGAACGCCGGGATGCCGATGGTGAGCGACGACGTGATGGACAGCTGCCGCGGGAGGAACGGGAACGCCAGGGGCAGGAGGGCGAACGCGAGCAGGATGACCGCCGAGTACACCGACTTGGTGATGAACAGCTTGGCGACCCGGTGGGTGTTGCGGATGATCTGCCGGCCCGCCTCGATGGCCCTGGGCAGCGTCGAGAACGCGTTGGTCAGCAGCACCAGGTCGGCCACGCCCTTGGCCATCTGGCTGCCGTTGCCCATGGCCACGGCGAGGCGGGCGTCCTTGAGGGCCAGCACGTCGTTCACTCCGTCGCCGATCATCGCCACATAGCGGCCGTTGGCCGTCATGGCCTGCACTAGTGCGCGCTTCTGCTCGGGGGTGATGCGGCCGAACACCGCGGTGCGGGTGACGATCTCGCGCAGGGCCGCAGGGTCGTCGGGCAGGTCGGCCCCCTGTACGGCGTTCTCGGCGCCTGTCACCCCGCAGGCGGTGGCCACCGCCTGCACGGTGGCCACGCCATCGCCCGAGATCACCTTCACCTCGATGCCCTCCTCCTCGAGGAACCGGACGGTGTCGGCGGCATCGGGGCGCAGGGCCTCCTCCAGCATCACGGCGCCGACGGCGCGCATCGGGGGCAGGTGGCCTATGCCCTCCGGTTCGGGGTCGAGCGCCCCGCCACCGGTGGCCACCAGCAGGACCCGGCGGCGTGCGGCCTGGGCGTCGGCGATGGCCGTGGTGAGGGGCACCTCCACCTCCACGCCGATGCGCGCGAGGATCTCCGGGGCACCCATGACGATGCTGTCCCCGGTGGACAGCGTGATCCCGCTCCACTTGCGCGATGAGGCGAACGGGACCTCGGCCACGGGGTGCTCGGGCCCGGCGGGCATGGCCGCGAGGATCGCCTCGGCGGTCGCGTTCCGGGAGGCGGCACTCGCCGCCAGCCGCCCGGCGGCGCGGCGTACGTCGTTCTCGGCGGCCCCGGTCGCGGTCAGCACCCCCGCCACCTCAAGCCGGTTCTCGGTGAGGGTCCCGGTCTTGTCAACGCAGACGGTGTCAACGCTCGCCAGGCTCTCGATGGCGTTGATCTTCTGGGCGAGGGTGCCGATGCGCGCCAGCCGCACGGCGGCGACCGCGAACGTGAGGCTGGCCAGCAGCACGAGCCCCTCGGGCACCAGCGGCACGAGAGCGGCCACCACCCGCTGCACCGATGAGGCCGCCCCGCCCAGATCGATCCAGATCGTGGACACCACCATCAGCACGGCCAGCGGGGCCATCACCGCGATGATGACGCGCAGTACCCGGTTGATGTCGAGCTGCAGCGGCGAGAGCATCGTGCGGGTCCCCTTGGCCTCGGCGGCCAGGCGCTCGGCGAACGAGTCGGCCCCCACTGCGGTGACGCGGTACGCGCCGGCGCCGGCCACGCAGAACGCACCCGACAGCACATGGTCCCCGACCTCCTTCCCCACGGCGTCCGCCTCACCGGTGAGCACCGACTCATCGAGTGACAGCACGGACGAGCGCACCAGCACGCCGTCGGCCACCACCTGGTCGCCCGGGTCCAGCCGCACGACGTCGCCCGGGACGATCGCGGGAAGGTCCAGTGTTGCCATCGCGCCATCGCGCAGCACCCGCCCCTGGGGCGCGACGAGCAGGGCCAGACGGTCGAGCGCTCGCTTGGCGCGCGTCTCCTGGATGATGCCGATGAGCGTGTTGGCCACCAGCACCCCGCCGAACAGCATGTCGCCCCACAGGGAGAAGACGCCCAGCGGCACCAGCAGCACGATGAGGATGAGGTTGAACAGGGTGAACGTGTTCGACCAGACGATGTCCGCGTACGACCGGCTGCCCCGCGGGCCCTGCCGGTAGGGGTGCTCCGCGAGGATGTGGGCGGCCTCGGCGGAGGTGAGGCCGGCGTCGGTGGGCGGTGCCGGGGGCACGCGGCGAGCCTACCCGGGGGCGGGGCTTACGAGAGGGCGTCGCGTGCGCGGTCCAGCAGCCGAGCGACGGGTTCGTGGTCGCCGTGCGCCCGGTACCACAGGGCGGCGTCCACCAGCACCAGGGGGTGCCACAGGTCAACCCTCGCCATGATGGACCCGTCGGCGCGGTATCCCTGGAACACGTGCCCCATGACCTCCGGTGGGAGGGCGTTGATCGCGCTCAGGTAGGCGAGGTCCTCGGCGGGATCACCCATGCGCCAGAACTCCCAGTCCACGAGCACCGGGTCGCCGCCGCCGGTGGGCCAGACGACGTTGTCCTCGATGAGATCGCCGTGCAGGAAGGCGAACGCCGCCGCGGGGCCGCGCGCGAGATCCGCCGCCGCCGCCGCCGCCCGGGTCGCCGAGGTGATCAGCCGTCGTTCGCCGGCGGACTGCGCACACGCCATGGCGTCCCGGCCGCGCGCGCGGGCGTAACCTGTGAGTCCGGCGACGCGCGCCTCCCCCCCCGGCCGTCCCCCCGTCGCCGCCGCCCGGCGTGTGTGCCCCCGTGAGAGCACCTGGCCGAGGGCGACGGCGCGTCCGGGGTCGAG
>SXGU01223145.1_pt1 | contig 35212 bp, 19 predicted proteins | sample 3174531 | NCBI WGS metagenome assembly SXGU01 (sample SAMN11356863, study PRJNA531348) | freshwater metagenome | isolation source: freshwater sample F1-140 | place: China: Fuxian Lake, Yuxi | collected 2017-12-25 | reverse complement strand
CGAGCATGGGGAAAAGATGGCGTTGCAAATTGTGGAAGATCGTCGTCAGGTCGAGCATGTCCAAAAATCAGCGCGACTCGTGCCACTTCACATGATCAATTGAAATCTCTCAACAAATCCGAGTTTTGAAAGAGCCTCGAGGGTGTGAATTATGAGAACAACACGACCGTGGCGGTAACGCCACTCCAGGTTCTCTCGCCCGATCTCATCGTGGAATCCGTCTTGGTCACGCCCGACAGCGCGCAACTGGGCCAGTCCGTCACCGTGATCTGGCGCGTCAAGAACAGCGGCACCGCGCCCGCCACGGCGGTGAACGGCTGGATCGATCACCTGTTCATCGCCACCGGCCCGAACGACGCCGGCGTGTCACTGCCGCTGGCTGACGAGGCGGTCGCCGGGTCGCTGGCACCCGGCGAGAGCTACACCCGCACACGCGCCATCACCTTGCCGCTTCTCCCGAAATTGCCGGAGGCGCCGTTCGCGATCCGCGTGCAAATTGACAACGGCAACTCCGTGCCTGAATCAAACGAAGGAAACAACCTCGCCGCCACCGTCGTTGCGCTCACTCTCCCACCCCTGCCCGATCTCGTCATCACACAGATTACAGCGCCTGCTGCCGCGCGCCCTGGTGAAACGATTTCCCTGACCTGGACCGCCAGCAACCGTGGCAACGCCCCGTCCACCGGCGGCTGGACCGAAAACGTTTATCTAGCGCCGTTCAACGTGCTCGCCGGGCGCGCGCCGCTTGCGACGTTCCGCTTCACCGAAAGCCTCGCCACCGGCGCTTCCGTCTCTCGCACACGCCAGGTGGAGCTGCCGCTCGATTTGCCTGCCGGCGATGCGCCTCTCGCCGTGTTGATCGACGCGGGTGATGAAATCGTGGAGTCCGACGAAGTGAACAACGCCGCCGCGCCCGCGCCGCTGCCGAAAATCCCCGCCTTGCTCCAGCTTCAACTGCCCGTGACCACCATCGCCGAGGCGGCGACGGACCCGAAGCTCTCCGCCTTGCTCACACGCAATGGCGACACTACCACCGCGCTCACCGTCACGCTCGCCAGCAGCGACGTGAAGGAACTCACCGCGCCCGCCACCGTATCGTTCCGCGTCGGCGAATCGTCCGTCGCATTCGCCCTCAACGTGCAGCGCGACGGCGTTCCTGACGGCGACAAACCGGTGGCGATCACCGCGTCCGCCGCCGGCCATGAGCCGGCCAGCATCGTGGTCACCGTGCAAAACTCGGACACGCCCCGGTTGAAGCTGCAGCTTGCCTCACCGGTCCTCCTGGAGGGTGAAGCCGTCATGGTGACGCTCTCGCACGACGCGATCAACAAGCCCGCCCTCACGGTGAGGCTGGGATCCACGGGCAATGGCCAACTGCTCCTGACCGAATCGGTTTCGATTCCTGCGGGCCAAAGCTCGGTCACAGTCACTGTCGCCGCGGGGGATGACACGCGCATCGACCCGAAGCGGACCTGTACCATCGATGCCTCCGCGCCCGGCTTCACCGCCGCGTCTGCCATCGTGGACGTGCTCGACAACGATCTGCCCTCCTTTTCTCTCGTTCTCGGTGCGGCCACCGTGAGCGAGGGCGCTGGCGTGGAGGCGGCCACCGCGACCGTGTCGCGTGGCACCGCGAGCCCGCGTTCACTGGTCGTGGCGCTAGAGAACAGCAATTCCGGCGCTGCGCGCGTTCCCGCTTCCGTGACCATTCCCGGCGGCCAGACCTCCGTGTCCGTTCCGATCGGCGTCGTCAACAACAGCGTCGTTGATGGCGCGAAGACCACCGTCATTCGCGCATTCGCGCTGGCGACCACTTCCGGAGAGCGCGTCGTGCAGAGCGACCCCGTCACGCTCACTATTACTGATGACGATGGTCCGACGCTCACGCTCACGCTGGCCCGTGATCTCGCTGCCGAGGGACTGGCCACGGCTACAACACTGACCGTCTCGCGCAACGCCGCCACCACGCAACCGCTCGCCGTCACGCTGACATCGAGCGTGATCACCGAGGCGACCGTGCCCGCAAGCGTCACGATTCCCGCTGGTATGGCCAGTGCCAGCGTGCCCGTAACTTCCATCGACGACCAACTTTCCGACGGCTCGAAGCGGGTGGAGATCACCGGGTCGGCGCCGGGATTTGCGAGCGGCGCGGCGAGCCTGGTCGTGACGGATGTGAACCTGCCGGACCTGGTGGTCTCCGAAGTGACCACTCCGGACACCGCCGAAACGGAGGCCTACATCAATACCGGCTACCGTGTCACCAATCAGGGCCTTGCTCCCGGCGGGTTGAACTGGACCACGCGCGTGTTTCTCTCGGCCGATCCGGTCGTCGGCGACGACACCACGCTGGCCGAGTACGCGTTCACCGGCACGCTGCCACCCGGCCAGAGCTTCGGACAATCACGCCAGGTGCGGCTGCCGCAAGCGCCCGGCGATTACTGGATCATCGTCGCCACGGACATCGCGTCCGAGATAGGTGAGATTCTCGAGGACAACAACACGACGATTGCCGTCCGTCCGATCCGCGTCGTTGCGGCCTACTCGGCCACGGTCGAGACCGACCTCGACAACGCGCCCGCCGGCACGGCGGTTGCGCTGCGTGGCACGGCGGTGAAAACGAGCACGGGCGGACCCGCGCCGTTTGCGCTGGTGAACATCCATCTCCACCTGCGCGGCACCCGGCGCATCATCTCCGCGCTCGCGGATGAGCTGGGCCGTTTCAACACGACCTTCACACCGCTGCCCGGCGAGGCGGGCTTCTACGAAATCGGCGCGGCGCATCCCGGCTCGGCCACGGCACTGATCCAGGACAGCTTCACGTTGCACGGCATGAAGGCCGCCCCGGTCGAAGCGTTGAAGATGGCGGAAAACAGCGCGACGACACGTGGGGTTGAAATCCAAAACCTCGGCGATCGTCCGCTGACGAGGATCACCATCGCCGTCGTGGAGCAGCCGGCAAACATCACGGTGGACGCGACGCTGGCGGCGGGCGCGGACATTCCCGCGCTCGGCCTTGGACAGTTGAACCTCGCCATTACTGCAAGAGATGCTTCGGCGGCGGCGGGACAAGTGCTGCTCCGGCTGACCAGCGCGGAGGGAGCGAGGCTGGAAATTCCGTTGTCCATCGCGGTTGAGTCTTTGCGCCCGCGTCTGGTGGTGAACCCGGCGGAACTTTTCGCCGGAATGAAGACCGGCGGACAGGCGTTCGTGAGCTTCGAAGTGACAAACCAGGGCGGTGCGGCGAGCGAGCCCGTCGGCATCGCCCTGCCGGACAACATGCCGTGGATGCGCGTCGTCACGGCGAATCCATTGCCGCCGCTTGCGCCCGGCGACAAGAGTCGCGTCACTCTCCAGCTCCGCCCCGCCGCGGATCTGCCTCTCGGCAACTACGACGGCAATCTCTGGCTCGGCACGAGCAACAACGGTGTCAGCGTGCCGTTCCGCTTCCGCGCTCTGTCCGAAGCGAAAGGCGATCTGCGTGTCACCGTCGTGGATGAATACACGTTCTACGCCGAAGGCGCGCCGAAGGTGGCGGGCGCGACCGTCACTGTTCGCGACGCGGTGAGCGAAGCGGTCGTCGCCACAGGGGTGACCGATGCGGCGGGACAATACTCGGCCAGCCAGTTGCCCGAGGGCTATTACGAAGTTCTCGTCAGCGCTGTAAAACACACGCCGTTCCGCGGCACCACGCTGGTGGTTGCGGGCAAGGTCAACGAGTTCGAAGCGTTCCCGCGTCGTGAGGCCGTGCGCTACATCTGGAAGGTGGTGCCGACGGAAATTCAGGACCGAACCCGGATTGTCATCGAGACGATTTTCGAGGCGTTCGTGCCAATGCCGGTGATCACGGTCGATCCGCCGTTGATCGACCTGGCGGATTACACCGCCGACGTGACGCAGGTGGATTTGAAGATCACCAACCACGGATTGATCGCTGCGAAGGAGGTCGGTATTTTCTTTGGCACGCATCCCGACTGGTCGCTCGAACCGCTGGTCACGGAACTCGGCGACATCCCGGCGCGGAGTTCATTCACGGTACCGGTGCTGATCAAGCGGCTGAACAACGCCTCGCCACAATCGCGCGTGGCACGGGCATCGTTACACCGGTTCCAGGGTATCGGTCTGCACGGCGGCGGCGGATGCAGCATCTCGGGCAGTTGCAAATTCATCGTCGAGTGTGGCGGAGGAAAGCAGGGCGGCGGCGCGCCTGTCATCATTGTCAATGCTTCGGGAAATTGCGGCGGCAGTGGCGGGGGATATCCAGGGGGTAGCGGTGGCGGTGGTGGCAGAGGAGGTGGCGGCAGCGGTGGTTCGCCGGCCGACAGCAGTGCCAGCATCCGATCCTGTGATGACTGCGCGCTGGCCACCATGCGGGCGATCGCCGAGTGCGCTCTTAAATTCATTTTGAGCGACGGCCTCAAATGCGCGAAAGACAGCTATGGGTGTGTGAGTGGCATGAAGAGCGGCATCACTCTCGGTGGCGGCTACAAGTGCGCCAAGGCAGTCATCGCCTGCGCGAAGGCGGCGGGAAAAAAGATCCCCCTTGTGGGTGGTTTGAAGTACATCGAGTGCGCCTACGGAATACTGAAGGCGTGCGACAGTCTTGGGGGCGGCGGATCGGGAGGTGGAGGTGGTGGGGCGGGAGGTGGAGGGGATAATGCCAGGCCAAACTTCACAGAGCATCAGTCCGGCGCGGGCGTGGCTCTACACGCCGCCGGTGTCTATAGGGCAATGCAGTCGGCAGTGTCCGCCACGCCGGATCTCTCGCAGCTTTCTGGAAGGCTTCGGCCCTTCACGGTGCGTTTGGAGCGCATGGCAGCCTTTTTCCAACCGATGATCCACGTCTTCGGCGATGAAGCGTGGCTGCCGGATGAAGATTCAGCCGCGTTCGACAAATGGACGGACGCCTTTCTCCTCGCGGTGGAAGAATCGAGTCCAGGAGGCCCGGTCATCAACACGACCGAGCGTGCGTCCCTTCTCGCGCTGCCACGCCCTGTGACCGTCAGCGCCGGTCTGGCGGGCCGCACGGTGGATCGCTGGAATCGCTCGATCGAATACTGGAACTCGGGCATCTACTTCAGCACGCAGGTTCCAGACGGCCAGAGCCGCGACTTCATTGCTCTCGATGAATGGTTCCAAATGACCGACCTTGCCCTTCAAGGCATCGCTCAATCCGAATCGGAAGGCTACACCGATCCGGTCGATGCCGTACAGCAGTTCGGCGGCGAGTATCAGAAATTCCTCAGCGAAGGCGATGGCGGCGGAGTTTGCGCGCACGTCCGGCTGCGGCTGGAGCAGGAAGCCATCGTGACGCGCGAAGCATTCAAAGCCTCGCTCGAAATCGTCAACGACTCAGCCACGCCACTGACGGATGTCTTCGTCGATGTGTCCGTGCGGCGGCGCAACGGGCAGGACTCCACAGCCTTCTTCGCGATCAAGCCGCCGGAGTTGAGCGGCGTCGCGGCGGTCGATGGCACCGGAGTCGTCACCGCGGGCACGACTGGCCAGGCGACCTGGACATTGATTCCGACCACCGACGCGGTGCTGGAATCACCCGAGGAATTCCTTGTCGGCGGCCTTCTGCGGTACCGGCAGGATGCGTTGATCATCACCATCTCGCTGGCACCATCCGTCATCACCGTGCATCCCAGTCCGAGCCTTGCGGTGAAGTATTTCCACGAGCGCCAGGTCTTCGCGGACGATCCATTCACGCCACAGGTTGAACCGAGCATCCCTTACTCGCTTGCGGTGATGGTCCAGAACAAGGGCCACGGCACGGCACGCAACGTCCGCATCGCCTCCGCTCAACCGAAGATCGTTGAAAACAAAAAGGGCCTGCTCGCCGATTTCAAAATCATCGCCACAGAAGTCGCTCGGAAAAACCTGGAACCGTCGTTGACCGTCGAGTTTGGCGAGATCAGCCCGCGTGCGAACGCGATTGGCCGCTGGCTTTTCACCTCGACGATCCAGGGCGGTTTCGTCGATTACTCCGCGTCGTTCGAACACCTCGATGGCCTTGGCAGCAAGAAGCTCTCTCTCATCGAAGGCGTGAAGATTCACGAGCTGATCCACATCGTCCGCGCCACGGGCAATCTCGAGGACGGCCGCCCAGACTTTCTCGCGAACGACGTGCCGGATCTTTACGACCGGCCCGACACGCTTCACATGAGCGATGGATCGCTGCAACCTGTGAGCGTGGTCCTGGAAGGCGTGGTGGACCGTCCTCCCACCACCGCAAATCTCCAGGTGCAACTCAGCGCCAAGATGCCCGCGGGCTTCGCGTATCTCCGGGTGCCTGATCCAGGCCAGGGCAGATTCCGGCTTGCGAGTGTCGTGCGCTCGGATGGCGTGGAAGTTCCGTTCGGCGACAATGCATGGACCACCGACCGCACGTTCCTCGGAAACTCACGCCGCCCCCTGGTCGAGCACACGGTCCACCTTTTCGACCGCGACAGCACCGGACGCTACACGCTTTATTACGCCTTGCCGCCGACGCTGGATGAAACTCCGCCGACGAGCGCCGTGGCGGCGTTGCCGGGCGACAGCTCCGCGCGCATCGTTGTGAACTGGTCCGGCCAGGACAACGCGGGCGGGAGCGGCGTGCAATTTTACGATGTGTTCCTCTCGACGGATGGCGGGCCGTTCATTCAGTGGCAACACGAGACGTTCGACCGCACCGCCGTTTATCAAGGCGCGCTCGGGCGGAACTACGCGTTCTACAGCATCGCGACGGACAACGCGGGCAATCGCGAGGCAGCACCCGCCACCCCCGACGCCAGGACGAAGGTCACGCGCATCAACCGCGCACCAACGCTCGATCCGATTCCGGATCAGGCGATCAAGGAGGGCGGCACGTTTTCGCTTCAGCTCGTGGCCACCGATCCCGACGGCGACGAACTTGTCTTCAGCTTGAACAGTGACCTGCCGCCGAATGTGGTGATTCATCCCTATACCGGCTTGATCACCTGGGTCACCGGCGCCGGCAGCGGATCGAAGGAGTATGAATTTGTCCCGCAGGTGCTCGACAACGGCGCGCCGCGGCTCGGAGCGATCCAGAAGTTCAAGGTGGTGATCGGCAGTGTGAATTTTCCACCCACGATCGAGCCGATTCCCAACCAGACGGTGAATGAGGGCCGCCTGCTCTCCGTCACCGCTCTCGCAACCGACGCCAGCCTCCCGAAGCAAAAACTGTCGTTCAGTCTCGCTCCCGGTGCTCCTGTCGGAGCGTCAATCGACGCGGAGAGCGGCGTGTTCACCTGGCGTCCGTCTGATTCCCAGGGCGGAGTCAATTACCGGATCACGGTTCTCGTGCGCGACGACGGGACGCCCGCGCTCGAAGACCGGAGGACATTCTCTGTGAACGTCCGGGACACGCGCAGTGATTTCATCGCCGGTTTCAACAGCGGATATCTGGTGGCCGGGCAATCCGGCGCACTGGCGTTGAACCTGACCTCGGGAGGTGACCTGCGGATGCTGGTCTTCGAGCTGGCGGCGGCGGATCTGCACCTTTCCAATCTCGCGCTGATGCCGCTGGGGGATGAGATCGCCTCGCTCGTGTTCACTCCGGCGGGAGATGGAAAATATCAGGTGAAGGTCGAGTTCGACTCGAACCGGATTCAAAGCGGCAGCAGAGTGATTGCACGGCTGGGGTTCGACACAAGCGCGGCGGGAAGTTCCTCCGTCGTGAGACTCACCTTGGGAGGGTTGGCGGGCGAACGATTCTCGGGCGAAAGTTTGACGAGACCCAGCGCCTTCGATGGGCGGCTGTACATCATCGAGAGGGAGCCGCTGCTCGACATTGAAACCGGGGACGGCGGGATCAAGCTGGCGTTATTCGGGCGAATCGGCAGCAGCGCCATTCTGCAATCGACCCAGGATCCGGTGAACGGACCGTGGATCGATCAGGAAGCGACGTTCTTTGGAGACTCGGTTCGGGTCATCGATCTGACCGTCAATCCAAGCAGTCCGACGTTCTTCCGGTTGATCGAGCGATAGGGATCAGGACGAAGTCGCAACTCGGACTCACCGGATGTTCGGTCCTTCAAGTTTGCAGAATCCGATGGCGCGCTTTCATCTCCGGACGATGCAACCGAGCCTGGCGCGGCGAGGCCGCCCCGTTGCGGGATCGATTGAGTGCGTCCGCCCCGCGGTTCCGAACTCAAGGCGCGGTCTATTCCGAAGCTTCCAGTGCCGGACGCGGTTTGTACTTTTTCGCGAGGGCCAGCGCGTTGCTGAGCGAGCCGACACCCTCGGTGCAGGTGGGATGAGAAAGCGATGCCGCGGCCGCGCACACACTGGTAAACAAACACTTTGAAAGTTCCCATCCCTCGTGGAGTCCCAAAAGTGCTCCGGCGCAAAATGCGTCGCCAGCGCCAGCCGTGCCGGCAATGTACTTGGGCGGCAGATTCAGGGAGGATTGCCAGAAGTCCTCGCCCTTGCGAGTGCGCGCGAATCCACCTTCTGGAAAATGAATCATGACCAGCTCCTTCACTCCGAGCTGGAGCAACGTGCCTGCCGCATGCCGCAGAGCCACCGTGTCCAGCTTGCCGTCGGCCTGGCGGATTTTGAAGCCGGTCGTCTTTCCCGCCTCGATTTCATTCAGGATGCAATAATCCACATACTTCAGCGTGGGGGAGACGATTTTGGAGAAGCGATCGCTGTTTTCGCTCACAACATCCACGCTGGTCTTGATCCCCGCCTGCTGGGCGCGGGCCAGCAGCCGCGCGGCCTTGGTCCCGTAAGGTCCGTCGGCCTCGTCGAGCGCATCCAGCAGGAGCAGGTAGCCCAGGTGGAAAACGCGGGCCTTCGATTTTGCAAAATCCAGATCGGCACCGGTCCAAAGAGCGTTCGCGCCGCGATTATGGAAGAAAGTGCGCCGTCCACTGCCGACTTCAGTCATCACGTCGGTGTAGGACGTGGGGGCTTTATCGGTGCTGCCAAGAGATTTCGCGTCGATCTTCAGCTTCTTGCAGTGATTTAGGATTTGCTGCCCCAGGGCGTCCTTGCCCACCAGTCCGGCGCCGGAAAGCGGGAAGGAGGCGCCGAGTTTTGCGAGGTTCACCAGGACGTTGTAGGGAGCGCCCCCGGTGCCGGGAGCTTCGCTCTGAATGTTGGCCAGTTGCTCCGGTTGAGGATAAACATCGATCAGTTTGACTTGATCGATGATCCAGTTGCCACCCGCTAGGAGCCCTTTGCGGTATGACGCATTCGTTGTTTTCATTGAGCGAGGATAATAATTCGTTCTACCGAGTCCGAGCCGCGCTGATGCTCAGGATTATTGCCGCTTCCAAGCGGCTGCCTCAAGCGAATAATGCGTCGCCGAAGGCCCGGAACCAGATTTCGTCTTCAAGCAGGTTAAACAGCGGGCAGGAACAGGCTTGATGCTTCAGATTCCCGGCTGCCATAGGGTGCGATTTAAAGCGGGTGAGGCCAGCGCCTGGGAGCGCTGGCCTCCTTGCCGGCGATTTCTCTCTTCGGGCACCCGTCCGCACTGGCTGCCCGCGCCGGCAGGGATGCCGGAGCTCCCAGGTCGGACCGGGTTCATCCCTCACCCATTTTTAATCACACCCCCCGGAATCCATACTTTACGTTTAGCCGTCTAAACGTAAAGTAGTCCTGCATGATCGAACGCCCTCTTTGGACCGCCCGGCTGCATGGTGCCTGGAAGCAAACCCCGGTGGCATGGCTCTGCGGACCCCGCCGTGCCGGCAAGACCGTCCTCGCCAAAAGCCTGCCGCACGTTGAATACCTCAACTGCGATCTGCCCGGAGTCGCCGAACGACTGCGCGACCCGGAGAGCTTTTACCGCGCGGTCAGAAAGCCGGTCGTCATCTTCGATGAAGTCCATCAGCTTCCCGATCCCAGCCGGCTGCTCAAGATCGGTGCCGATGAGTTTCCAAAACTGAAGATTCTCGCTACCGGCTCTTCAACCCTCGCCGCCACGCAGAAGTTTCGTGACAGCCTCACGGGACGGAAACGCGTCATCGAACTGGTTCCCGTCCTGCATGAGGAACTCCCGGCGTTTGGCGTGACCGACGTGCGAGACCGCCTCCTGCGCGGTGGCCTGCCGCCGGCGCTGCTGGCCGAAGAACGGAACCCGGAGTTCTATGGCGAATGGCTCGACTCCTACTTCGCGCGCGACGTGCAGGAGTTGTTCCGCCTGGAGAAGCGCGCCGGTTTCCTGCGTGTGCTCGAACTGCTGTTCCGTCAGAGCGGCGGCATGCTCGACATCACCAAGACCGCCAGCGAAAGCCAGATCAGCCGGCCTACCGTGACGAACTGGCTGGAGGTTTATCAGGCCACGCAGGTCATCCATCTTGTGCGTCCTTTCTCTGGCGGCGGACGACGCGAGATCGTCGCGCAGCCGCGTGTGTTTGGGTTCGACACCGGCTTCGTGGCCTACGCACGGGGCTGGGACACCCTGCGGGCGGAAGACTGCGGCCTGCTGTGGGAGCATCTCGTGCTCGACACGCTGCTGGCCGCAGGTGAACCGCGGATGCACTTCTGGCGGGACAAGCAACAGCGCGAGGTGGATTTCGTGTTGCCGCGCGGACGGGACCGGGTGGATGCCATCGAATGCAAATGGAAGCCCGATGCCTTCGAGACCCGCAACCTCGCGGCCTTCCGGGAGTTGTATCCCAAGGGACGGAACTTCGTGGTCAGCCCGTTGAATGGGCCCGGCTACCCGCGCGTGATGAACGGATTCCCGGTTGAGTTTGTGACCCCGGCTGAACTGCGGGCTGCCATCGCCTCGAAATAAACGTGAAACCTGAAGTTGGCCGCGAAAGAACGCAAAGAACACAAAGCAGGATGGCTGTTCCTGAGTGGATATGGCCAGGCAGATTTCTTCCCGCTCCAATGCCCCCTCCTCTGCTCTCTTTGCGCCTTTTGCGTTCTTTTGGGGCCATTCCATTCCGGAGTTCGGGGTAAACGGCGAGAGAGGCAAACAGCTTCACTCCTTCACCACACGATAGAAGCGGCGGGCGGGGCCGGGCGGGGCGGTGTCGGCGAACGGCACGGACTCGCCCGTGCTGGTGCCGGTGGCGACGGTGTCCCACTGCTTAAAGTCCGCCGAAGCCTCGACGTGGTGGTTCCAGCCCGCGAGGCAGCCGATCGTGCCGGTGAAGCGGCCGGTTGCGACGAAGGTGGAGCGACGCCAGACGGGCGCGGGCTTGAGGCGTGCAATCCCGGAGTAAGGAATGCCATCCACTTGGTCGACTCCCCCTGAGATCACGAGCGTTCCATCCGGTTCGACGAGGAAGGACACGCCCGAGCCGCCGGAAAGGGCGTGTCCAAACTTTAGGATCTGGACGATAAGGCAAGCTGGCAGCGTTTCTTCGACACTTATGCCCGCTTGATTCGTCGTGTGGCACTCAAGGCAGGGCTCACGGAAACGGAGGCGCAGGACATCGTTCACAGGACACCGTCATCTCCGTCGTGGAACATCTGCCGGGCTTTGTTTACGAACCGAATGTGCGCTCGTTTCGCACTTGAATGCTGCGGCCTTGCCGGAGATTGCTGAGTTCCATTCGAATCCGGTTGAGATGCTGCTCCAGGAGTAAGACAGTTTCGATGGGGCTTGGACTTGCCAAGGGGCGGTTTTGGCGCAGATGATCAGCGCAAATCCATGAATGTTACCATTCCCAGCGAAGCCAGGGTTGTGATCGTCGGTGGCGGAATTGTCGGATGCAGTGTCGCGTACCATCTCGCAAAACTCGGCTGGAAGGATGTCGTCCTTCTCGAACAGAACGAACTTGCCGGCGGCACCACCTGGCACGCGGCGGGCTTGATCGGGCGCCTGCGCACGACCAACAGCATGACGCGCATCAACAAGTACAGCGCTGAACTTTACGCGTCGCTGGAGAAGGAGACGGGACATCCAGTCGGCTGGAAACAGGTGGGCAGCCTGATCGTGGCGAAGTCCGAGGATCGCATGATTCAACTCCGTCGCACGGCGGCGATGTCAGAGGTTTTCGGAGTGGAAGTGCAGATGATCAATGCGGAGGCTGTTCGTGAGAAATGGCCGTTGCTCAGAATCGATGACGTGCTTGGCGGAGCGTGGCTGCCGCATGACGGCAAAGTCATCCCCAAGGAGATTGCTGTCGCGCTGGCGAAGGGGGCGGCATCTCGAGGCGCAAGAATTTGCGAGCGCATTCGAGTCCGTGATGTGCTCCATGCAAACGGGCGCGCCACGGGGGTGGTGACGGATCAGGGCACGATCAATGCAGAGTTTGTTGTGCTTACCGGCGGGATGTGGACGCGTGAACTGGGTCTCCGCTGCGGAGTCTCGATTCCGCTTTATCCAGTGGAGCATCATTACATCGTGACGGAACCGATTCCCGGCGCCCACGATGATCTGCCGGTGGGGCGTGACCCGGATTTGTGCATCTATTTTCGAGGCGAAGGCGACGCGGTGATGCTGGGCGCTTTTCAGGGGCATTCGAAGCCGTGGAATGTGCCGCGCGTTCCGGAGAATTTTTCCTTTCAACTGCTCGACGCGGATTGGGAAAAGTTCGCCGAACCATTGACAAACGGCAAGCATCGCATACCCGCGCTCGAAACCTGCCAGTTTGCCAAATTCGTCAACGGGCCGGAGAGCTTCACGCCCGACAACAATTTCCTGATGGGCGAGACGCCCGAGTTGCGCAATCTGTTTGTTGGTGCCGGCTTCAACTCGGTGGGCATCGCCAGCGCCGGTGGTGCCGGGAAGTATCTTGCCGAATGGATTATCGAGGGGCGGCCCACAATGGATCTTTGGTCGGTTGATATCCGACGTTTCGGCCCGTGGGCCAACAACACTGCATTCCTTCGTGAGCGCGTCACGGAAGTTCTGGGATTGCATTACCAGATGGCCTGGCCGAATCGCGAAATGGATACGGCCCGTGGATTACGCAAATCCCCGCTGCACGACCGGCTCGCGGCAACCGGCGCGTGTTTCGGCGTGAAGAACGGATGGGAACGGCCAAATTGGTTTGCGCGAGACGGCATGAAGCCGGAGGCGCAATACTCCTTCGGGCGACAGAACTGGTTTGACTGCCATGCTGCCGAACATCGCGCGGCGCGGGAGAACGTTGCACTGTTCGATCAAAGCGGTTTTTCCAAGTACGTGGTCAAAGGCCGGGATGCCGTGACGCTTCTCCAGCGTTTGTGTGGAAACAATATCGATGTGCCATCGGGCCGGGTTGTTTACACGGGGATGTTCAATGAGCGCGGCGGTTTTGAGAGTGACCTGACTGTGGTGCGTGTCGCACGCGAGGAGTTTTATCTCATCTCCGGTTCGGCGCAAACTGTCCGGGATATCGACTGGATCACGCGCAACCGCCGTCCGGATGAGCGTGCCGAAGTTGTTGATGTCACCCCCGCGTTTGGCGTGCTGGGTGTCATGGGGCCGAAATCCCGCGAACTGCTCGGGCGTGTCACGGATTCCAACATGTCGAACGAGGCGTTCCCGTTTGGAACCGCGCGGGAGATCGGAGTTGGTCGCGCCACGGTGTGCGCTGTCCGCATCACTTATGTGGGCGAGCTGGGTTGGGAACTGCATGTGCCCGTCGAACAGATGCCCGCGGCGTACGATACATTGATGGATGCCGGGCGTGGTCTCGGACTGGCCAATGCAGGACATTACGCGATCAATTCCCTTCGACTCGAGAAGGGCTACCGCGCATGGGGCGCCGAACTTTCACCGGATGACACAGCGCTGGAGGCAGGCCTTGGCTTCGCCATCGCCTGGGACAAGCAATTCCTTGGTCGCGAAGCTCTGCTGAAACAAAAACAGGCCGGGATCCAGCGCAAGCTCGGCATATTCCTGCTCGAACATCCAGGATCAGTGCTGTGGGGCAGTGAACCGATTCTCCTCGATGGCAAACCCGTCGGATACACGACTTCAGGTTCGTACGGCCACACTGTCGGTTGCGCCATTGGCATGGGTTACATCAAGGATCCCAGATGCGCCACACCGGACCAGCTCGCCTCCGAGCGGATTGAAATCATGGTGAACGGCTCCGCCCTCCGCGCCAGAGTTCTCTTCCAGGCGCCGTACGATTCGGGGAGGAAGAAGATTCTCGCCTGAGATGGCGGTGTTTACGGACCAGACCGCAGGATACTGAGGAGACCGCAGGATATCCTGCAAATCTCGGAAGTGGCGCGGGCACATCTGCTGCGTTGCTCGCTTGGTCAGAGGCCACTGCGGGCATCCTCCCGCGCTCACGCCTTGCATCTACACCCACGGCACTCTCCGGAATTCGTAGGCTATCCCACGGTCTCCTCAGTAGTCATTGTTCGTGAGCCGGCAATGTCTGTCGATTCACGCCCCGTGCATCCACAAGGCGTTGGTGAACTTGGCTGGCAGCCTGGGGCGCGGTTGTGTGCGAAGCGCCAGCCGCAGCAGGTTTGGCGTGAGGGCGAGTCATCGTTACTGCTGCGACTGGCTTTCAGCACAGTCGCGCTCCACCGACAACTTGTGGATGCACCGATTCATGCCAAAATCCCTTTCACCACTTCCCCGTGAACATCCGTCAGCCGGAAGTCGCGGCCCTGGAAACGGAAGGTGAGACGCTCATGATTGATGCCAAGAAGGTGAAGGAGCGTGGCCTGCAGATCATGCACATGGACGGGATTGGTGACCACGTTGATGCCGAGATCATCCGATTCTCCGAAGGTTATGCCGGGCTTCACCCCGCCGCCGGCCAGCCAGACTGTAAAAGCATAAGGATGGTGATCGCGTCCCCATCGCACCCGGTCCTTGAGATCTCCCTGGATAAATGGAGTCCGCCCAAACTCACCACCCCAGATGACAAGAGTATCCTCAAGCAAACCACGTTGCTTCAGATCCATGACCAGTGCGGCGCTGGGTTGATCGGTATCCTTGCACTGCGTGTAAAGCTCGGTGGTGATGCTGTTGTGCTGATCCCATCCCGCGTGCATGACCTGTACGAACCGCACGCCGCGTTCGATGAGGCGGCGAGCCATCAGGCAATTATGCGCGAAGGTGCCGGTCTCTTTGACTTGCGGGCCGTATTGATCGAGGACGGATTCCGGTTCGTTCGAGAGATCGGTGAGTTCGGGCACGCTGGCCTGCATTCGATAAGCCATCTCATACTGCGCGATGCGCGTGGCGATTTCCGGGTCGCCGAAATCGCGCAGCTTGATTTCATTGAGCGCCGCCAGGTCATCAAGCATGCCGCGCCGCAGTTCACGGCTCATGCCGTCAGGATTCGAGAGGTACAACACCGGCTCGCCACCCGCGCGAAACTTCACCCCCTGGTAGCGTGATGGCAGGAAACCGGATCCCCAGTAGAACTCGTAGAAGATTTGACCGCAGCTTGTGCCCTTGCTCACGGAAGTCATGGCCACGAACGCGGGGAGATTCTCCGTGTCGCAGCCTAATCCGTATGTAAGCCATGCGCCCATGGTCGGTCGTCCGGGCAATTGCGCCCCGCTCAACATGAACGAAATGGCCGGCGCATGATTCACGGCCTCCGTGTGCATTGACTTTACGAAACACAACTCGTCCGTGATGGCGGAAGTGTGAGGCATGAGTGCACTGACCCACGCACCGCTTTGCCCATGCTGTTGGAACGGTTCAACAGGCGCCAGCATCAGCTTGCCCTTCGGATCGCCTGTCATCGTGCTGAAACGGCGATCGCCCAGATACCCGGCAGGCACAGGCTGCCCGTGCAATTCCTTCAGCCTCGGCTTCCAATCGAAAAGGTCCACGTGAGTGGGAGCCCCATTCATGAAGAGGTAAATGGCGCGCTTCGCTTTCGGGGCAAAGTGTGGCAGGCCCGGAAGCCCGCGCAATCCTCCGACAGTTGAAGGCTGTGCAGCCTGGTCAGCCAGCAACCCTTGACGTCCGAGCAACGAGGCCAGAGCCGCACCGCCGATACCCGTGGCAGTGCGGCCAAAAAATTCCCGGCGAGTGATTTGGCGATGGTGTTCAACCAATGGATTCATGGGCTACTCCTTCGTCAGGGCTTCGTCCAAATTCAGGACCGTCAGGCAGACGACCGTCCATGCCGCGTGCTCGGGGGCGTCGATCGACTCGTCGCTCTTCGATTCACCCACGGCCAGGAATTTCTTCGCGTCGTCAGGGGCGGAGGCGTACTTCGACCGCGCGCGCTTCAATCCAGCCAGGAGCACGGCGCGTTCGTCGGCGGCAGGCAGTCGTGAGGTCACGAGTTCAAAGGCGATGGCCACCCGCTGATCATCCGTGGCGGCACCTTTCAACACTCGTTGTGCCATGGCGCGAGAAGCTTCGACGTGAGTCACGTCGTTCAAAGTCGCGAGCGCGTGGAGCGGGATGTTGGTGCGCGTTGGCTTGACCGTGCATACGGCGCGTGACGGTGTGTCAAAAAACATCGTCGGTCCCACGATGCGCCGCCAGAAGGTGTAAAGGCTGCGTCGATAGAGCGCATCGCCATGATCCTGGGCGTACTTCTTGTTTCCGAACGTCGCTTCTTCCCACACACCCGAGGGCTGGTACGACTTCACTGGCGGTCCACCCATCTGACCCACGAGCAGCCCGCTGGCTGCAAGCGCCTGATCGCGGATCATCCAGGAAGGCATTCGGAAACGCGGACCTCGCGCGAGAAGTCGATTGTCGGGATCGCGCTCAAACCATTCCGGCGAGACGCGCGAGGATTGGCGATAAGTAGCGCTCGTCACGATGAGGCGGATCAATCGCTTCACGTTCCAACCCGAATCGCGAAATTCCGCCGCCAGCCAGTCCATCAGTTCGGGATGCTTCGGAAACTCGCCCTGGGTGCCAAAGTCTTCCGCCGTCTTGACGAGCCCGATGCCGAAGAACATCTGCCAGAATCGGTTCACGGTCACGCGCGCCGTCAAAGGATTCTCCTTCGACACCAGCCAGCGCGACAGCGCCAGCCGATCGCGAGGTGCGTCCGCTGGCAACGGTGGCAGGCTGGCGGGAGTGGCTGCGCCGACCTCGTCACCGGGTTTGTTGTAAAGACCCTTTTCGAGCATGAAAGTTTTTCGCGGCTTCAGCATGTCTTCCATCACCATCACGCGTGGAATACCGCGGTTGAAGGAATCGCGCTGCTCATGCAGCTCGCGCAACTGCTTGAGTTTTCCGAAATAATCCGGCGCCGATTTCTCGAACTCTTTTAATTCCTTTTCGAGATCGGCTAATTGTCCACGGCCGCGTTTAGTCACCGCCACCCTGAGGACTCCCTTCGCCTTGTCGGAGAGAATCGCCGCTTTCTCGGAGTCCGCCGTGGATTTGCCTTCGTCGTGAGGGAACACCGTGCGTTCCGCCGCTTCCAAATCCGCCGCCATGCGGGCTATGTCGGAATCGAATTGGATCAGCCGGGCCTTTTGCTCGTCGCTCGCCAGTTCGATGTTCGGCTTGGTCTGCGGATCTCCGCCGCCACCGTCCACCGGGGTTTGATTGAAGAATGCGAACAGGCTGTAGTAATCGCGGCGTGTGATTGGATCGAACTTGTGATCGTGGCAGCGCGAACAGTTGAAAGTGAGACCAAGCCAGACGGTGCCGGTCGTCTCTGCCATGTCGAAGCCGTATTCAATGCGGTTCTCCTCGGGGATGCGGCCGCCTTCTCCGTTGATCGGGTGGTTGCGGCAAAAGCCGGTGGCAATGCGCTGCTCCCGCGTGGCGTCCGGCAGCAAGTCGCCGGCAATCTGCCAGAGGGTGAACTGATCGTAGGGAAGATTGCGATTGAATGCGTCGATCACCCAGTCGCGCCACGGCCACATGGTGCGCTCGGAATCGCCCTGATAACCGTTTGAATCCGCGTAGCGAGCGGCTTCCATCCAATCCCACGCCAAGCGTTCGCCGTAGGCTGGAGAGGCAAGCAGTTGATCCACGAGAGTATCGTAGGCGTTTGGTGAATTGTCAGAAACGAAGTCCTTCACAGCCTCCGGTGTCGGTGGCAAGCCTGTGAGATCGAGAGTGACGCGACGGATGAGCTTGGTTTTCGCCGCTTCTGGCGAGGCTTGAAATCCTTCCCTTGCGAGTCGTTCCTGGACCAGGGCATCGATGGGATTACGAATGGTGAGGGACGCGGCGTTGGGAAGAGTCGGAACCGGCGGTCTTTCCAATCCGGTGAATGCCCAGTGTTTACCCCAGGTCGCGCCTTCGTCGATCCAGCGCTGGAGCAGCGCAATCTGCGCGGTCGTGAGTTTCTTGTTCGACCTGGGTGGTGGCATCAAGTCGTCCGCATCCGTCGTGACGAGGCGGCGATACGCTTCGCTCGAGGCGCTTTGGCCCGGGACGATGGCAGCCTTGCCATCCTTGACTCGCCTGGCGCTCGTTTCGTCATCCAGGCGAAGCTCTGCTTTGCGTTTCTCCTCATCCGGACCGTGACAGGTGAAGCAGTTGTCAGAGAGAATGGGCAGGATTTGGCGGCTGAAGCTCACCTGGTCGGCTGCTCGCCCCAGCACCCCTGTCAAAAGCAGGATGCCCCCAACCCACATCGCACGATGCGCGCAATGTTTCGGTTGATGGCGGAAGAACACGTCGGGACCATACTCGAAGCGGGCTCGACAGAGCAAGTGGAGGAAGAGGAATGGCCGAATCAACAGCTGAAGTTGCGGCTGTGAAGAACGCACAGAGGAGATGCGGGATAGACGATGAATACCGAAGAGTGCCGTGCTGTTCCGTCCGCTTGGCCGGTTGGTTTTGAGTCGTTGATAGTTTCAAATTCCTGACTTTGCCGGAGGTCTTGAATTTCAATCTCAGTGTCTGATCAACTCATGGATGGCGGGTTTCGCAACGTCCCACAAAGCCGGGAACTTGGCTCGGCGCATCCGTAAATTGTCGGTGGAGCGCGACTGTGCTGAAAGCCACTCGCAGCAGTATCGATGGCTTGCTCTCACGCCAAACCTGCTGCGGCTGGCGCTGCGCACACAGCCGCGCTCCTGGCCGACAGCCAGGTTCACCGACAACTTGTGGATGCACCGACTTGGCTCGACGGTGATCTTTGCGTTTGCCTTGGGCGAAAGGCGCACCAATATCTTCCCATGCACCTTTTCCAAACCATCACCTTTGCTCTGATCGCATTGTTCGTATCCGTCACCCAGGCCGCCAGTGCGCCTCTGATGCGAGTCGAGGAAGCCAGCTTCGGCAGGATGGCCGATGGCACTCCGGTAAAACAATTCACATTGCGCAACAAGAAGGGAATGGTGACCAGGGTTATTTCTTACGGCGCGATCATCACCGAGATTCAGTCCCCCGATCGCCACGGCACAATGACCAATGTGGTGCTGGGATCGCCAAATTGGGAAGCGTATCAAAAAGGCTTCAACGCGGCGGCAGTCATCGGTCGCGTCGCCAATCGCATCGCGAAGGCCAGGTTCACCCTCGACGGCACTGAGTACAACCTCGCTGCCAACAGCGGGGTAAATCACATTCATGGCGGACGCAAAGGTTTTGCCAGTGTCGTCTGGGAAGGGAAAGCCCTTCCTGCAATGGACCACGAAGGGGCTGTTCAGTTCACGTATCTGAGCAAGGATGGGGAAGAGGGTTACCCCGGCAATCTCGAGGTGAAGGTGACTTATACCCTTACGGACGCGAACGAACTTCGCCTCGATTACGAAGCCACAACCGACAAGGCCACGCCGGTCAATTTGACGAATCACGCCTACTTCAATCTCGCCGGGCAAGGCGACGCGCTCGATCACGAGTTATGGCTGGCGGCGGACCGTTACACGCTCGCGGATGACAATTTGATCCCGACCGGCGAGATCGCCAGCGTGAAAGGCACTCCGCTGGATTTCACGACTTCGACGCGCATCGGCGCACGGATCGAGCAGATCAAACCCAAGCCGAACGGTTATGATCACAATTATGTCATCAACGGGGGAGGAAAGTCGCTCACGCTGGCTGCAAGGGTTCTCGAACCGAAGAGCGGCCGTGTGATGGAGGTGCGCACGACGGAGCCGGGTGTGCAGCTTTACACGGGCAATCATCTCAAACACGGCGCACTCTGCCTGGAAACGCAGCATTATCCCGATTCAGTGAATCAGCCAAAATTTCCATCCACGATTCTCAGGCCGGGGCAGACGTTCAAGAGTACGACGGTATTTGCGTTTTCGACCAAGTAGCCATTGAGCATCAAGACTTATGAACCTTCGAACATCCGTCATTTTGTTGACCCTGATGCTGATCAGTGCCACGCGATCGGTGGCAGCAGAGCACGACGGCAAGCTCAAGGTGTTGATCGTCACTGGCGGTCATGGGTTCGAAAAAGAGACGTTCTTTCAGGTCTTCGAGCAAAATCCAGAGATCAAATTCACCCACGCCGAGCATGGCAGGTCGAACGCGACGGTTTATGATCGGGCCGACTTGCTCGATCAGGACGTTGTCGTGCTTTACGACATGCCGCAGTCGATCACTGACGCACAGAAAGAGAAGTTTCTCCGTCTTTTCGACAAGGGGATCGGATTGGTCGTCCTGCATCATGCGATCGCCTCTTACCAGCAATGGCCTGAGTATGAGCGCATCATTGGCGGACGTTATCCTGAGCCGGACTCCAGCAAGCCTGGCACGGTCACGGAGCAGGTGGGCTGGCGGCATGATGTGGACGTGCCAGTGGTCATTGTCACCAAAGACCATCCCATAACCGCGGGACTGAAGGACTTCACCATCCGCGATGAAATCTACTGGGGCTTACGCGTACAACCAGACGTGACGCCACTCATCACCACCACTCATCCGAAGAGCTCCAAGCCGCTGGCATGGGCGCGCACCGAGAGGAAATCGCGTGTGGTTTACCTTCAGCTCGGTCACGGCCCTTCCGCCTTCAACGACGCGAATTACCGCCGGCTCGTTACGCAAAGCATCCGATGGGTCGCGGAGAAGCCTCCGAGTGCGACGGGAGAATCGCCTGGATCGAAGGCGAATTGAACACTTGCCCGTCGGACCGCCAACCTTTGGTGGACTTGTCTGCCACTCGTGAAACACAGCACGCGAGGCGTCTGCGCTCTCCAGCCCACGGTCTCCTCAGTAAGACGAAGAGCGGGATCAGGAGATGGCCATGCCCTCGGCAGTGACCGTTGCGCGAACAGTCTCCGACCAGCCTGAAGGAACTTGGATCACCCCGCGCTCGTCGCTGTGGCGTGTTCCTGGAGGACTTGCTTTACCCAAGCGTCATTATCGAGGTACCACTGGATTGTTTCCCTGATGCCTCGCTCGAATGTGTAGGCCGGCGTCCAGCCCAGCTCCTCTTTGATCTTCGTTGCATCAATCGCATAGCGCCTGTCGTGCCCGGGACGGTCCTTCACGAAACTGATCAGTTCCCGGGACTTCCCGCCGTGACGGGGGGCGAGTTCATCGAAGAGATCGCACATGAGTTGCACGATGTGAATGTTCGCCCATTCGTTGTTGCCGCCGATATTGTAGGTTTCAGCCAGACGACCACGATTGAGCACTTGCCAAAGAGCTTCCGCGTGATCGGTGACGAAGAGCCAGTCACGCACGTTCATGCCGTCGCCATAAACAGGGATCGGCTTTCTCGCGAGCAGCCGCTGGATGACAACCGGAATCAGCTTCTCAGGAAACTGGTAGGGGCCGTAGTTGTTCGAACAGTTGGTGATGACGGTGGGCAAACCGTATGTGTGATGATAGGCGCGGACCAGCAGATCGCTCGATGCTTTGCTTGCTGAATAAGGCGAGTTCGGAGCATAGGGAGTTGTTTCGGTGAACAAACCAGTGGCACCCAGGCTGCCGTACACTTCATCCGTGGAGACATGGTGGAACCTCCTGTCGGCGACCTGCCCCGCCCAATGTGACCGGCAGGCTTCGAGAAGGTGAAACGTGCCGACGATGTTCGTGTGGATAAAGTCCCCGGGTCCAGTAATCGAACGATCCACATGCGACTCCGCCGCCAGATGCATCACATGGGTTATGTCGTGCTGCTGGACAACACGCATGACCGCCTCCTTGTCGCGGAGATCTGTTTTTTCAAAAGTGTAATTCGGACGCTGGGAAATGTCGGTCAAATTCCCCAGATGCCCCGCGTAAGTGAGGCAATCCAGGTTCACCAGCCGCTTGATTTCCGGGCGGGCAATGATGTGACGAATGAGGTTGGAGCCGATGAATCCGGCACCGCCGGTGATGAGGATGTTCATGCTTTTTCAGGTTGCCATTGACGGAGTGACGATTCGAGCGCCTCTTCGACTGGACGCGGTTTGATTCCCGCGGCCAGAAGTTTGGAAACGTCGAGGACGCAGTTGGAGCGCGGAGTGACGGCTCCAGTTTTGTAGAATTCCGCGTCGTTGCTCCAGAACTCAAAGGAACGGTTGGGTTTTAGAATCTTCTCGATGAGGCCAACCACCTGCCGGGTGGTGACGAAGCCCGGATTCGTCACATTATAGATTCCAAAAGGAACACGCCGAATCCAGGTCTCAATGCAGGCGGTCACAAAGTCGGCCCTGTGGGACAATGAATTTACGTTGTCGTAAACTTTTGAGTAACGCTGGATCTTCGACAGGTAATTCCGGGAATTATCGAATTCGTCGAAAGGAATCCGCAATCGCCAGATGTAGCTCTGCCCAAGACCGGCAATCGATTCTTCCGCCAGAGCTTTCGTTCCGCTGTAGAAGCTGCAAGGTCCATCCCGGAAGCTGAAATTTGGCGGATCGTTCTCGGTGAAGCCGTGCAATTTCTCCGGATGCTCTGAGAGCAGCGTTTTTGCCCCTGGTTGAGTGAGATCCTTCTCGACACGAGTTCCTCCTGGTTCGTCGAGTCTGGCACCCGCGTAGATGCACCCCGAGGACACATGTCCCCAAGGTATGTTTGCCGCCAGGCAGGCATGAGCAAGCGTCAGTGGGAAAAGAGTGTTTCCTTGAAGCGTATCCGCACGGGCAACTTCGCAGGCGTCCACATTTGGCTTTCCCGTGTAGCCCGCCGCGTTGATGAGGAATTCGGGCTTTCGATCACGAAGAAAAGGCAGCAACAGGTCAAAACGCGTGTAATCGATTTCCTTTCGACTCAAGGCAACGAATTCTTTGTTTTGCCGGAGCAGCGCCTGGGTGAATGCCTGGCTGATGTAACCCGTGGCTCCAAGAAGAATGATCATAGGATTCAGCTTTGAAGGCGCTTTGCCTCCGCGATGATGGATTCAAGGTAATCGCGATACTCGCAATTCGGGATTTGATCCGTTGTGGACCGGAGCTGTTCCAGGCTCAGGAAGCCACGCCGGAACGCGGCTTCTTCCGGGCAGCCGATCTTGATCCCCTGACGTTTTTCTATGGTTTGAACGTAGGCGGAAGCTTCATGGAGACTGCTGCTTGTGCCGGCATCGAGCCAGGCGAAGCCGCGTCCCAGCTGGTGAACCCGGAGCTTCCCTCGGTGCAAATAGGAGAGGTTGGTATCGGTGATCTCAAGTTCGCCACGGGCGGATGGTTTCTGGTTGCGCGCGGTCTGAACGACTTCGTTGTCGAAGATATAAATGCCCGGCACGGCATAGTTGCTTTTGGGATGCTTGGGCTTTTCCTCGATGGAGACGGCCAGCCCATTCTTGTCAAATTCCACCACGCCGTAACGATGGGGATCGTGAACGTGATAGGCGAAGACAGTGGCCCCCTCTCGAAACCCGCTGAAGGCGGCCTGAAACGTGTCCGCTCCGTAAAATACGTTGTCACCCAGGATCAGGGTCACGGCGCTGTTGCCGATGAAGGTGTCGGCAATCAGGAAGGCTTGGGCGATGCCGGCCGGCCTGGCTTGCTCACGGTAATCAAAGGTTACACCCCAACGCGAACCATCGCCCAAAAGCTGGCGGAAGCGCGGCAAGTCATGCGGAGTTGAAATCAGGCAGATTTCACGGATCCCGTTTTCGATCAAAGTGGTCAACGGGTAATAAACCATTGGCTTGTCATAAATGGGTTGGAGCTGCTTGCTCGCGACGAGGGTCAACGGAAATAAACGCGAGCCGGCGCCACCTGCGAGAATAATGCCTTTCATATTGGTTCCTTTTGAGTGGAGCAGATTTAGTGGGGTCAAGGCCGGGGCGTCGAGGAGAAACCTCAACTCTTCAGGACAAATTCACCGGATCGATGTCCACCGTCAGATTAACGTCCTCGGGCAGGGTCAACCTGCCGAGCAACGGCGCGAGCAGCCGGCTCAGACGGCTCATTTGCCGGGTGCGCAACATGATTTGGTAACGGTAATACGTCTCCGCGCGAAGCAGCGGCGACGGAGCGGGGCCGGCCAGAATCAGGTCCTTGACCGGAGCCAATTCCTTTTCGAGCTGAGTCTTCAAATAATCCGCCGAGAGCTTCGCCTTATCTTCGTTGCGCGATTTGAGCGTAAACATCGCGGCACGCGCAAACGGAGGATACTTGAGCTGCTCGCGAAATTCGAGTTCCTGCTCATAGAAGCCGGCGAAGTCATGCCGACGAGCCAGTTGGACCGCGGGATGGAACGGTGTGAATGCCTGGACGATCACCTCGCCCTCAATGTCACCGCGCCCGGCGCGCCCGGCCACTTGTGTCAGCAACTGAAAGGTGCGTTCACCGGCCCGGAAGTCTGGCATGTGCAGACTCAGGTCGGCATAGATGATTCCAACCAGCGTCACGTTCGGGAAGTGAAGGCCCTTGGCGATCATCTGCGTTCCGACCAGGATGTCGATCTTGCCGGTGCGGAAATCTCCAAGGATGTTGCGGTAATCTTCCTTTCGCTTCAGCGAATCTGAATCCATCCGTCGTACGTTGGCTTTCGGGAAAAGCTTCCCGAGCGTTTCCTCGACCCGCTCCGTGCCGAGACCGGAGTAGCGGATTGCCGGGTTGCGACAACTTGCCTGCGGACACGCCGCCGGCACCGGCTCGGCATGGCCGCAGAGGTGGCAGCAGAGCCGTTCAATCTTGCGATGGTACGTGAGGGCAATGCTGCAGTTCGGACAACCCGCCACGTAACCGCAGAGCGGGCATTGAAGCGAGGAAGCGTAACCACGCCGGTTGAGGAACAGCATCACCTGCTCGCGCCTGTCGAGCCGGGCAGCAATGGCTTCCCGCAGAATGTTCGCGAAGATGGGCGGCCCCTTGCCTTTGCGGGCTTCACTGCGCATATCCACGACACGGACAAGAGGCATCTTCGCGTCGTCCGCTCGAACAGGCAGATCCAGAAGCCGGTACTTTCCCTTCTTCGCATTGAAATAACTTTCGAGCGACGGTGTCGCCGAACCAAGAACCACGACGGCTCCTTCCATCTGAGCGCGCATCACGGCCACATCCCGGGCATGATAGCGAGGCGCCTCCTCCTGCTTGTAGGAGTTCTCGTGCTCCTCATCGACGATGATCAATCCGAGCGGCTCAACCGGCGCAAAGACGGCGGAACGCGCGCCTATGACGATTCTCGCCCTGCCCTGCCGTATTTTGTGCCATTCATCATGGCGCTCGCCGGCGGAAAGATGACTGTGGAGCACCGCAACCATCGTCTGCAACGCGCCCGCACAGAACCGGCCCTTAAACCGCTCGACAGTCTGGGGAGTGAGGGCAATCTCCGGCACGAGAACGATGGCACCCTTGCCCTGAGCCAGTGCGTGTGCAATGGCCTGGAGGTAAATTTCAGTCTTGCCACTGCCGGTAACGCCGTGGAGCAGAAATGTCCGGGTCAGATTTGACCGGTCAGCCAACCGCTTGGAAGCGTCGGTACGCGATGCCGGTGCACCTGACTCTTTGGCGACGCGCTCCAACGAGAGTTGAGGTTCACTCTCCAGGGCTTGCGCAAGTTCCGCGAGTTGGCCGCCTGTTCCGGCATCCATTGCGCCCAGGATTTCCTTGAGCGCGGCTTCCTGATCCGGGTTCAGTTTGAGAGGTTGAGTGGGGAGAATCGACTCGGCGGCGTAAGGATCGCGCTCAGAGATCTCCGGGCTGATGGAAACCAGCCCCGCATCTTCCAGTCGTCGAATCGTGGCGGGCGTGCATTCGGTGAGTTCGACAAGGCGTTGGAGAGGCAACTCCTTCCATTCCTCGATGACGTTCCATACTTCCTGTTGTCGCTTGGTGAGCTTCGGAAACTCGCCATGTCGGGGCACGAGACGTACACACAGCCTCTCCCGCCAGCCCTCCCCCTCCTTGCGCACGGAATCAGGCAGCACGCTTTTGAGCGCGGTTTCGAGGGCGCAACAATAGTACTCGGAAATCCAGCGGGCCAGTTGGAGGACGCTTGCGGTCAGCAAAGCCTGTTTGCCGAGAACCTTGACAATTGGTTTGAGTTTCTTGTGTGGCGATTCGGCGAGCAATGCAGTCACGGCTCCGAGAAGCTCACGATTCCCGAATGGAACCTTGACCCGGCTGCCCACCTCGACCCGTCCCGCCAGCTCAGGCGGAATCGCATAATCGAACTCCTTCCGGAGTGCGATATCGAGTGAGACGCGAGCGACCATGATGCGGCGAAAGTCCTGCCCGGTGGCCGATGTGTCGAGAGGAAAACACCCGGATCTCCATCCGAGAAGATACTGCCAAGGCCGCCTGCAATATCCACTGGAAGAACGCAATCTTTCTGAATTAGCCCGGTTCCGGTGCTCAGATCCGTTGCCGTCGAATCCATCAGCGGCTCTTGCCCGGGAGGGAGCAGCGCTGGAGAGAGCCGGTTGCGAACAGACTTTGAATGTTTTCCATTTCACCTGGACGAATTCCAGACCGGAAATCGAGATCGTGATCAAGAGCTTTGAGACTTAAGTGGCGGACGCAACCCCTTACCTTCTTGTCGTGACTGTCGGATCGCTTGGCGACCACGGTGCGAATATCGATCGAACACCCACACCACGGCGCGGTGGGACACCGCCGCCCTGCCGCGCTCCTCTTGGAAGGCCGCCAGATCAGGGGTTCAAAGCGCGAAATTCCTTTTCGGCGAATTCTCACCCTTATCGCGCTGAGGCCGCGATTCGGTGGCGACAATTTCCAAGGTCCTGGCTAAACTTCCACCATGATTGTAGTCACTGATGCACGATGCACTGAGTATTCGAAAGCCGGACACCCTGAGCGGCCACAGCGCGTCAGCCGGACGGTGGAGAAACTAAAAGGCCAGACCGAACTTCCGATCACGTGGGCGGATCCAGCCGCGGTGCCGGATGAGGTCATTCTTCGTGCCCATAATCCGCGTCTTCTGGCTGCTCTTAAAGCCTCGGCCGGAGATTTCGACGGCGACACACCAGCGCATCCGAACATCCACGATCACGCGCGTCGATCGGTGGGCGCGGCGTTGACGGCCTTGAAATCGGCGAAGAGCGGCAAGGCTGCCTTCAGCCTGATCCGCCCCCCAGGCCATCATGCCACGAAGGAACGAATGATGGGTTTCTGTTATCTCAACTCGATGGCTATCTCCGTGCTGGAGGCGTTGAACATCGGCTACGCGCGCGTGGCCGTGTTTGATTTCGATGTTCATCACGGCAACGGCACTGAAGATATTCTTCGTGGCCAGCCCCACTGCGCATTCCATTCCGTGCATCAGCACCCGGCGTATCCTGGGACCGGCACGCAGTCCTTTGAAAACTGTTACAACTACCCGGTCGCGCCTGAATCGCCGCGAGAGCGGTACCGGGAAGCGTGCTCGAAGGCATTGGACCAGATCGCCAAGTTCAAGCCGGACCTTGTCGCCGTTTCCGCCGGCTTCGATGCTTACAAAGGCGATCCGCTTTGCCAGCAAAAGATGGAGGCTGAGGATTACCACTGGCTCGGCGAGTCAGTGCGCAAACTCGGAATGCCGACCTACAGCTTGATGGAGGGTGGTTACAGCAACGCTCTGCCCGACCTGATCTTCGCCTACATGAAGGGGCTGCAGGGAGCGTGAGTGAGCCAGTGGGGAATGCGAGGCGCCGTGCGTCACCGCCCCGGCCCTGCCCCACTGCCGTTGAATTGAGGACGGATGGGAGATCTGATTCGGGTTCTCCCTCTCCCCGTCGGACAGGGAGAGGGTTGGGGGGAGGGGTTTTTATTGAGGTTCGAGCAACCCTCCTCTCCCCGGCCCTCCCGCTGTGGGAGGAGAGGGAGCAGCCGGCGAGTTTCCCCCTGGCAACTTGCTTAATTCAACGGCAGTGCGGCCCTGCCCCGCCCTCGGTCCTTCGGGGATTGCATTCGCTGTGAGAAACCAGCTACTACAGGCGCATGTCCAGAGCTGGTGACAAACTCCGCCAAGCCCGCGAGCAACGAAAACTCTCCGTTAATCAAGTCGCCGACGCGACCAAGATCAAGACGGACCACATTCGCGCGCTCGAAGATGGAAACTTCGGCGCCTTCGCGGCACCCGTTTATGTTCGAGGTTTCGCCCGCACTTATGCCGCCCTGCTTCACCTTGACGTTCCTCAGCTCGTCATGGAACTCGATGCGGAACTTTCACAAAGCGGGGAATTTCCCGACTCATCCGTTCTGCCTCATCGGAAGCGGACTTTTGTGGACACACTGAGCTACCTCGTATCGAAGGTGAACTGGAGGATCGTAGGACCGGTGGCAGGCATCATCATCGCAATATGGGGAAGCGTCTCGATCTTCCGCTCCTGGCAGCACGCGCGCTCCGTCGATCCTCTCCGCGATCTCGGTCCAGGCCTGTACCAATCGCGTCAGACCAACGCAGGAGAGCTTCTTCCCCTGCCCACACCAGGCCCGATTCCCAAAGGTTGAACAGCGGATTTCAATCTTCTCTCATCAGCGAAGATCAGCGGTGCAAATCTGGCGTTCGGTTTCAATGAAGTTCGAAGATCGCCTCGATCTCCACGGGAATGTTCCCGGGAAGTGTGTTTGTGCCGACCGCGCTTCGAGCGCCGACGCCGAGATCCGGACCCCATAGCTCGACGAGCAGTTCACTGAATCCATTGATCACCTTTGGATGATCGAAGAACTCCGAGGTGCAGTTCACAAGACCAAGAACCTTGATGACACGATGAACACGGTCGAGACTTCCAAGCTGGGCACGCAGCGAGGCGAGCATCGTGAGACCCACCTGCCGCGCGGCGATCTTGCCCGCCGTCAGATCAAGATCGGCGCCCACGCGTCCAAGCATCAGCGAGCCGTCGTTGCGCACAGGTCCGTGACCCGAGGCGTATGCCAGATTCCCCGTCACGACCACGGGCTTGTACACGCCCATCGGCTTCGGCGCCGGGGGAAGTTCCAGTTTCAGTTCGGCGAGCCGGGCTTCAGGCCGCGTCATTATCGGAGTTTGTGAAGTGAGGTTGCTCATAAAGTGCGTCAAAACTAGCGAGTGATCTCGGGCGGCGCAATACGCGCGGGCGGCATCTCAAAACTGGCGACCAACTTTGCCGAAGCGCCATCCCAGACACGCAGCACTCCATCCTGTCCGCCGGCGACGACGATGCTGCCATCCAGGGCGCTGGTGGCGGATTGCAGGAAATCAGTCGCCCCTTCGTAGGAGCGGATTTTTTCGCCGTTGGATTTCACAAGCTTCAAGGAATTGTCGCCGGAACAGGCCAGAGCCTCATCGCCCTCGCCAACGAAGAATACCGAGGTAATCTCCTTGGTGAATCCATCAATGTTCTTCTTGCGTTCCCCGGTGAAGGCATCCCAAACCTTGGCGATGTTGTCAGCACCGCCGCTGATCAGCGTTCGCCCGTCGCGTTTCCAACTGACACTCAGCACATGATGAGTGTGGCCTTCGAGTGAGCGGAGCAGCTTGCCGGACTGTAGATCAAGCACCCGGATGAACTTGTCCGCCGCGCTGGAGGCGAGGAAACGACCGTCGGCTGTCAGGTCGAGCCCGAGGACAACGTCGCTGTGCACTGCTCTGTAGTCCTGAAGCAGCGTGCCGTCCGAAACAAGCCAGACTTTCAATTCACCGCTCCGGCTGGGCTCGCCGCCTCCGGTGATGAGTTTTTTTCCATCGGGTGTGAAGCGCACGACATTCACGCGATCCAGCAAAGGAGATTTGTCGTCGCCGGTGCCAATGGTGCGTTCAAGTTTCCACGCTGACTGAAGAGGCCAGACCGTGGCAATGCCGTCTCTGGCGATCGTCACGAGTTCGGACGCTCCGGCGAATGCGAGGTTCAAGGAATCATTCTGACCGGATTTCCAGGAAGCCAGTGAAGCTCCAGTGGCGGCGCTCCATGTGTGGGTGTTTCCGTCGTCACTCGATGCTGCAAGAATCTGGCCGTCCTGGGAGAACGCGAGATGTCGGAACACCTGCTCGCTTTCAGAGGATGCCTTGCCTGCCATGGAGACGGCTGTCTCACGCTGTTTCTGATCCGTCTCGGCCGATTGCAAAGCTGCCAGGGCGTCGGCGAGTACGTCACCCGCCTTTTGAGCGGCATTGATCGAGAGGTGCAGTTCATTCTCGGAAGTTGAGCGCGTCAGGCTGGACTTTTTGAATGCGTTCTCCGCATCGCCTTCCGCCTTCTTCGCTGCCTGAAGTTTCTCGTCCGCTTCCTTCTTTCGCTTCTCGGCATCTGGATTGGCCCGGTCAAATGTCAGCTTCGCCGCGCCTGCTTTGCGTGCGCTTTGAATGAGCGCATCAAGCGCCTTGTCAGCCATTGCGTGCGCCTCGGTGGTGGCGGCGGTCAGCCCTTCGGTGCTGGAAACTTTGATGTCGCTTTCTGCCGTTGTCCTTGTGCTGCCGGTGGTGTTGGCGGCGATGCGTTCGATCTCGGCTTTCATTTGCCCCGCCTTGTCGGCGAGTTGAGCGTGCACGAGTTTATCGAGGGCAACCCTGGCTTCTGTTCTGGCGTTCGTGCCGGCGGTTTCCGCCGTTTCCAGATCCTCCTTGAGTTTCCTGATCAGTTCGTTGACTTCAGTTAGCACCTTCTCCGCGGCAGGCACGGCTGCCTTGGCATCGGCCAGTGCTTTCTGTTTCTCGGCGTGAGACTTTTCCGCCGCGAGATTGGCGTCGGTGGCCTTCTTGACACGTTCGACCTGGCTGTGACGCTCCTTCTCGGCGGTGGCGAGCAGAGTCTTGCGAAGCACGAGCTGGCCTTTCGCGTAAGTCAGCGCACGTTCGGCTTCGATCAACCGCTGGCGATCGTTTCGATCACCCCGGAGTTGGGCAATCAATCTTCCATCCTCTGAATTCCACAGTTTGATCACTCGGTTGGTGCCGGCGGTGGCGATGCGCTGACCATCAGGGGAGGCAGCCACCGCAACGATCCCGCCGCCATGCTCGAATTTTGCCTTTTCCTCGTATTTCTCCAGACTCCAGGAGCGCGCAGTTCCATCGCCGCCGCCTGTCAGAAGCGCTGGCATTTTTCCGACAAGGAAATCGAGCGAGGACACACCATTCGTGTGGCCCTTGAATTCTTTGAGCAATGCCAGCTCTCCGGGAATGTTCGAGGGCAGTTCCCATATGTGAATGCTGCCGGTCCCGTCGGCAGTCGCGACGTGGTTTGAGGCCGGTGTCCAACCAACCGCCGTCGCGGGAGCCTTGAGCCGCAGGCGTCCCGAAGACGCGCCGGTCGTCAGATCCCAGACGTCGATCATGCTTCCGCCTGCGACAGAGAGCAATCGGTTGCCATCGGGCGACACGCGCAGGGCGGTCACAGCGCCAGACTTGGCGTCGAACGTCCTCAAAAGAATACCGGAGGTGCGATCTACAATTCTGATCAAGCCGTCCTGCCCGCCGAGGATCAAGTGTGTGCCATTCGTGGATGCTACGACCGTGAGCGTCGATCCTGCGGGTGCATTCGTGAAAGTCCGCGAATGCGCGATGGGCTGGCGACGCCAGAGTTTCACCTCGCGATAACCCGCCGAGGCGAGAAGGTCGCCATCGGGGTTGAAGGCGAGTGCATTGACCACATCCAGGTGAGCGGCTTTTTGTCTGTTGGTTGCGGAACCCACCATCATCTGCGGATCGAACAGGTTGGCGGCAGGCTGCCGGGTCGGGAGATGATAAACGTCCAGGTGGTTGCCTCGACCGCAGGCAGCGAACTGACCGTCGCTGGTAAGAGCGACCGCAAAGATCGAATTGACCGTGTCCGCGAGAGATTGCCAGACAATGGGACCACTCCCGCGAACCTCGCCCCTGGCACCCTGATCAATCCAGAGTTTCACCAGCCCCAGCTCATCCGGGGTCAAATTCGAGGCATTAACCTTGTTGTCCTTGGGTGGCATGACTGGCTTTTCAAAATGAGCGGCCACTTTCAACAGCAAACTATCCACGCCACGTCCAGCGATGACAGCGGGCCCGGATTCACCGCCTTTGAGGATGGTTTGCGGCGTTTCCAGAACCAGATCCGCCTTGGCTTTGGTCTGATTATGGCACGCCAGGCAGTTGCGCGTGAGGATCGGGAGAATCTCGCGCTCGAAATCCACGGCCGTCGCGCGTCGCAATTCAGCGATCGGGATGGATTTGCCTTGGGCAGATGGTTCCTCAGGTGCCGCCCCGTGCAGGGTCAGCACCGCGCAAAACAACGGTAAAACAAGACTGAACCATCCTCGACGCCTTACCTCACGCCCCCCGATCCACAAAACAAACTCAGGCTGGATTCTAGGGATGAGTTCTTTCGCTTTGAATTTCATTGGTAACTTGGCTGTATCACTAGCAGACAGTCAGAAATAGGAGAGGAAAAATTAGCAAAATGACATTCGGTGCCTCCGGGGGATTTTCAAAAAACACCTGTTGAGATTTACCGACGGAAACAAGGAGAGCGAAGGAACTGCAACTGGGCTGTTTTCAAATCGACTCGCCCCCGCTAGCTTGTGCCCATGACAACCATCAACGAAATCGCCCCCGACCTGTTCCGCCTTTCCGTTTACGTTCCAGAGTTTGACATGCAGTTCAATCACTTCCTGGTGCGTGACGAGGAGCCGCTGCTTTTTCACGCGGGCTTCAAGCGGATGTTCCCCGCCTTGCGCGAGGCCGTCGCCAGGCTCATCGATCCCACGAATCTCGGGCATATTGGCTGGAGTCATTTTGAGTCCGACGAAATCGGCGCGCTCAACGACTGGTTGCAACTCGCGCCCCAAGCCCAGCCCGTTTGCACACTCGTCGGCAAGCTTGTGAGTGTGGATGATTTCTCGATACGCCCCGCGCGCGGCATGACCGCCGACGATGTCCTGACCACAGGCAAATACCGCTACCGGTTCCATCGTTCTCCTCACCTTCCGCACGGTTGGGATGCTGGCGTGCTGTTCGAGGAAACGCGCAAGACATTGTTCTGTTCCGACCTTTTCCATCATTTTGGCAACGTTGCGCCCGTGACTTCGTCGGACCTGATCGAACCGGCGCGGAAGGCGATGCAACAAATGCAGCAAGGACCGCTGGCCGATTACATTCCTTATACCAGCCAGACCGAAGGTGTCCTGCGCTCACTGGCCGATCTCAAACCAGAAACGCTCGCCGTCATGCACGGTTCCTCCTACATCGGCGAGGGTGACCAGTTGCTCACCGGCCTGGCTGGAGTGATCAAGGAAAGTTTCAATTCGTGACGTCTTCGCGATGGAGCGGGCCAGGCTTGTGGTGGTGAGAGTGCAGGCATGATCGTTCGTGTGACGTTTCCCCGGCGCCCGTGTTGTGTTGGTGTCGCACATCGAATGCTTCCCCCGGGATGGCGGACCTCCTACACTCTCGCGAGTGATCCCACAACAACACGAGGATGAGGCTTTGTTGCGCCGGCTTGGCTACAAGCAGGATTTGTCGCGACGGATGAGCGGCTTTTCCAATTTCGCCATTTCGCTTTCGATTATCTGCATTCTGGCCGGCGGGATCACTTCGTTTCACGTGGGACTGTGCAGCGTCGGTGGCGCGAGCATGGGGCTGGGCTGGCCGCTCGCCTGCCTGTTCTCAATGGCGGTCGCGGCGACGATGGCACAGGTGGCCTCGGCATTCCCGACGGCGGGTGGTTTGTACCATTGGGCAAGCATTCTCGGTGGCAGGGCCTGCGGCTGGGTGACGGCCTGGTTCAACTTGACGGGCTTGATCGCAGTGCTGGGCGCGGTGAATGCGGGAACGTACGATTTCGCTTCCGCAGCTTTCGGATTCTCAGTGCCGGAACAGCACGCAGCATTGGTGAAGACCGTGGTGGTTGTCTTCATGACGCTGACGCACGCGTTGTTAAATCATTACGGCATCCGGCTGACGACCCGGCTGACGGATTTGAGCGGATACTTGATTCTGGGAGTCGCGACGGTGTTGACGGTCGCGCTTCTAATGAACACTCAACATTTCGAGTGGGCCCGGCTCTGGACGTTTGCCAATTACAGCGGATTGCCGGAAGCCGCTGCGGTGTTTCCAAAACAGCAAAGCCTGATCTGGCTCTTCTGCCTGGGTCTGCTGCTTCCGGCGTACACGATCACCGGATTCGATGCTTCAGCGCACACGTCGGAGGAGACGATCGGCGCGGCGCACAACGTGCCGCGAGGAATCGTCCGGTCAGTGCTGGCGTCCGCGTTGTTTGGCTGGGTGATGATTTGCGCGATCCTGCTCGCTATGCCCAATGTGGCCGAAGGAGTCGGAAAGGGCTCCGAAGCCGTGGCATGGACGATCAAGTCGGCGCTTCCATCATGGCTGGCCTGGGGGCTTCTGGGAGGAATCGTGCTGGCGCAATACTTTTGTGGTTTGGCGGCTCTGACCTCGGCGTCGCGAATGACTTACGCCTTCGCGCGTGATGGCGGGCTTCCCTGGTCCGAATATCTCGGGAAGACAAGTCCGATTTCCAAAACACCCACTTATGCCATCTGGGCCACCGGAACCCTGGGAGCGATCTTCACCATACTGGTGCCTTACACGACGATCGCGGCTGTCTGCACGGTCCTGCTCTACATCTCGTACGTTATTCCCGTCGGAGCCGGGTTCCTGACGTTCGGAAAAAGCTGGACGCGGATGGGCCCCTGGCAGCTCGGCAGCTGGTATCGACCGCTGGCTCTCGTGGCTGCGCTTGGTTGCGTTTTCTTGATCGTGATCGGGATGCAACCACCGAACGAGCAGGCAGTGTGGATCGTCGGCACGGTGGTGTTCCTGCTGTTGGTGATCTGGTTTGGACTCGAACGCAAACGATTCAAAGGTCCGCCCCAGGTGGATTTGGGCGGGCTTCCCGAGAAATCGGCAGTGTCTTAATCTTGCTCATAGTCTTCTCCATCAGCGCAAAGGATTGAGAGCGTGAGCAGGATTATCGATATTGAAAATTGAGGGAAACAGGCACCAAAAGTCGTTGTCGATTTGGGTGCCTACTGAGGAGACCGCAGGATAGCCTGCAAATCTCGGAGGTGGCGCGGGCGCATCTGCTGCGTTGCTCGCTTGGTCAGAGGCCGCTGCGGGCATCCTCCCTCGCTCACGCCTTGCATCTGTGCCCACGGCACTCTCCGGAAT
>SXGU01014197.1_pt1 | contig 35266 bp, 31 predicted proteins | sample 3174531 | NCBI WGS metagenome assembly SXGU01 (sample SAMN11356863, study PRJNA531348) | freshwater metagenome | isolation source: freshwater sample F1-140 | place: China: Fuxian Lake, Yuxi | collected 2017-12-25 | reverse complement strand
GCTGCTCTAACCACCTGAGCTAAGGGCCCGACCCGACAAATATAGGGTGTCGGCTTTCAACTTAGCTCCCGCCCCCCCATTTTTCGCCCGTGCGGGTATTTGTCCTCTCCGATCAATCCGATGACACCGGCCGCCGGGAACGGCTCCGGGCCATCGTTGCCCAAGGCTCCGACGTGGTGCTCGCCACGCCAGGCGGCACGGCCGGCACCGATGGCGCCATCCGGTTGGCGCCGGTCGCTGCCCGGGGCGACCCGTCCGATCCCGCCGGCCAGAATTGGCACGCCGCCACCATTCGGCGATTGCTGGCCGATGTCCGCCCCGACCTGGTGCACATCGAAGCCGAGCCGGAGTCGGACCTGGCGGGCACGGCGTCCTCGCTCGCCGCCAAGCTCGGAATTCCCTACGTCCTGTTCTCGTGGCAGTCGGTCCCGAAATCGCTCGGATTCCTGACTCGTCGCCGGGCCGTCCGGGTGCTTCAGGGCGCAGCCGGGGTGATCGGCGGCAACCGCCTGGCCATGAACCTGCTCCGCGCCCTGGCTCCCCAGGCGGTGGCGACGTCACTCCTGCCGGCAGGCGTGACCGTCGGCAATCCGGTCGAACGGCCGGTTCGCGACGAGTTGGTGGTGGGGTTCGCGGGGCGCCTGGTGCCCGAACGCGGGCTCGCGTTCTTGATCGAGGCCCTCCGGCACACCTTCGGCAAATGGCGCCTCGTGGTGGCCGGGACCGGCCCCGAACAGGAAGCGATCGAGGCCTCGGCGCAGCGGTTGGGGTTGGCGTCGCGGTTGAGTTGGTTAGGCGGTCTCCGCGAGGAAAACCTGGCGACGCTCTGGTCGGAAATCGACTGCCTGGCGGTGCTCTCGCGCGATACCCCGACCTGGGTCGATCATCATTCGCCGATCCTGCTCGAAGCGATGGGCCGGGGCATCACTCCCATCGTCACCAGTACCGGCGCCCTGGCCGAGCTGGTGGGCGACGCAGGCCCTGTGGTCGCGGATCAAGAGGCCCTGTCGGCCGCCTTGCAGGCCTGGGTGGCCGACCCGGCAAGCTGCCGGGCCCGCGGCGCGGTGGCCCGGCAGTGGACCATGAGCCGGTTCTCGACCACCGTGGTCGCGGCCAAGACCATCGAATTCTGGACCGCCGCGGTCGAGCCCAAATCGTGACCGAGTCCCTGTCATTCTTCGGAGTACCAATGCGGAACTCCTCGTCGTCATGGCACTGGCCATTTTCCAGCAGCCCTGACCACCCAGACGCCCCTCGCTGGGCCGAATCCCGAGGCCATCGAGGCACTCCGGGCTCTGGGCCTCTCGGGAAGCGACGAGGCTGCGGTCGCTGACGTGGTGCCGGGACGACCTGGCGAGCCCCGAGCCCGCAGGTGGGTCAAGTGTTTGTCAGCGGATTGACGTTAGGCCAACTCGATCGGGTCCTGGTCACCCGACCGGGCCGAATTCTGGGCGGCGGTGATCACAGCGTCCAGGTAGCCGCGGTGTCCTTGAACTCCTTGGTGATGTTGTGGAGGCTGGCCGCGGGCTTGTAGTCGGGCACGAGGCGCCGGATGCGTTCGATCAATTCCTCCTCGGAACGGCCGGCCGCCACCGCCTGGAGCAGGTCATCCGCCACCGACGTCACGCCCACCGGGAGCTCGGCCTGCAGGGCCCGGAGTACCTTGGGATGGTCGGTCGGTTCAGCGTGCTCCCGGTCGAAGAAGAGCTCTTCGTAGAGCTTCTCCCCCGGCCGGACACCGGTGAACTGGATCGCGATGTCCTTGCCGACTTCGCGACCGCTGAGTCGGATGATGTCTTCGGCCAGCTGTTGGATCCGGACCGGCTCGCCCATGTCGAGCACGAACACTTCCCCTCCCTGGCTCAGCACCGCCGCCTGCAGCACCAGCTGAACCGATTCGGGAATCGTCATGAGGTAGCGCCGCATCTCGGGATGCGTGACGGTCACCGGCCCCCCGGCTTCGATCTGGCGAAGGAAGGTCGGGACCACGCTGCCCCGGCTGCCGAGCACATTGCCGAACCGGACCGAAATCATGTTCCGGCCCGATTCTTTGGCCAGGCACTGCACCAGTTGCTCGGCGATCCGCTTGGTACTGCCCATCACGTTGGTCGGTCGGACCGCCTTGTCAGTCGAAATCATGACGAAGCGCTTGGCGTCGAACTCCGCCGCCGCGAGCGAAACGTTGCGGGATCCGCCCACGTTGTTGGTGACGGCTTCCGCCACGTTCATTTCCATCAGCGGCACATGCTTGTGGGCCGCCGCGTGGAGAACCAAGCTGGGCCGGAATCGTCCGAAGACCTGGCGGATCTGGAGGGCGTTCCGGATATCGGCGATAATCGGCACGATCGAGACCTGCGGATGGAGGTCCGTCAGATCCTGAACGATATTAAAGATCGAGTTCTCACCGTGGCCCAGCAGCAGCAGCCGGCCGGGACCGAAGGCCGCCACCTGGCGGGCGATCTCGCTGCCGATCGAACCGCCCGCCCCGGTGATCAGGACGGTCTCGCCCTTAATGAGCGTGGCGACCCGATCGAGATCGATCCGGACCGGCTTGCGGCGGAGCAGGTCCTCGATCTGGATCGGTCGCAGCGAGGTCATCCCGACCCGGCCAGACAGGATTTCAAACAGTCCCGGCACCGTCCTGGTTCGGAGCCCGGCGGCAGTGGCTTCCTGCGTCAGCCGCCGGATGACCTCCCCCGACGCCGCGGGCATGGCCACGATCATGTCGTCGACGCGGAAGCGCTCCCGGATGTCAATCAGCCCGACCGAGGCGCCGACCACCGGAATCCCGGCCAGCTCTTGGCCATGCTTGGCCGGGTCGTCATCCACGAACGCGATGGGTCTCAAACCGAGGCCGGGATTGGCCCGCAGTTCCTTGACGATCGCCTTTCCCACGGTGCCGGCGCCCGCGATCACGACGCGACGGGCATGAGGATGAAGCCGGCCGTGGCCGCGCGCGATGGCCCGAACCATGAACCGGGGAACGGCGATCGCCACGGCGACCAGCAGGGTGTACTCGATCGCGACCGAGAGCGGAAGCCGGGGAGCCAGCAGATCGAGGGCCGGCAAACCCCACACCCCTGTCACCATCACGGTCAGCCCGATGACCACGACCGTGAGAACGATCCGTTCGAGCTCAACCATCCCGGCGTGGCGCCAGAGCCGACGATACAGCCCCGCAGCGTAGGTGATGAAGATCTGCAGCCCGACGGCGATCGGGAGGAAGCGGAGGAAGGTCGACCACTGGCCGGCCGGCCAACTGGAGCCCTCAAAGCGGACAAAATAGGAGATGAGCAGGGCGCTGCCGCCACCGAGGATATCCGCAATCAGCAGGTATCTGTTCCGAACGGGACGAAATTCCACCGGATTGCCCAAGACGGATCTCACTTGGATGAAGGGTTGGTTTCGCGCCCGCGCCGGAGCATCACCGGCAGTCCTTGGCGATTCAAGGAACGGCCGAGTTCGGGTCGCCCGGGCGCCGCACCGGACAACCCACCGGGTTGACCGCCGTACCGCGCGGGGTCGTCGGGCACCGATCAATCCCGTCGATCACGCCGTCGCCATCATGATCAGCGGAACATCCCCGTCCATCAGCGAGCGCCCCAGCGGGAGTGGCAGGACAACGATCCTGCCGATCGCCAACGCCGTCCAAGTCGGAATTGACGGTGACCGGCGCCGGACGTTAACGACAATCCGGGACTGCCGCCGACCGCCGTGTAGTGCCAACTCGGCCGAAACCGGACCGTCCCCTCAGCCCTGAGCTGGATCATCGGGCCGATCCGAATCCGGAAGCCGCCCCGCCATTACCATGAACGAACGAACCGCACGTCGCGGCCGTGGCCACGGAGCAGGGCTCCTGCGAGTCAAGAATACCGGCGCCAGCCCGGAGGTAAGGCCGGATGGTTCCCCTCGCCGGACTGAGCAGCAGCGCGCCGCCGAAAAACACGGCGGTGAAATCGGTCCCGGGAAAGAAGTGATTGAGGCGGGTGACATCGACCTGCCCCTCCAACCCAATGGTATTCGACAGCCAGGTACCAAGGCGAAACCCGCCGCCGACACCATAGCGGGCGCTGAAGGGCGTTGTCTTGGTGTGCGCCACCCCCAGGATCGACACCTCGACCGAGCCGGCGCGTTGGGCCTCGGCCACCGGCACGACGGCCCCCCCAAATGACCAGGGCCAGCCACGACATCACTGTTGTCTCCGATCACTCGGTCATCCTCCGGAAGCGTCCGGCCTGATCATTGAAGGTCCCGCGGCCGCGGAACCCGATCGTCGCTCTGAGCCTGCCAACCAGAGCGAAGTCACTGGTCCCGCTCAGGTGCCCAGCGTTGCGGACCTGGCGGATGCCACCCAAGCCGTCCACACCGAACCGGGCCCCACGGCCGGACACCGCGAGACCAATCTGCCAAGTGTCCTGCCGGGTCCCGATGAAGATCGTCGGAAGATCATGCGCCGCGGCCGGACTGGGCCATGGCTGATCAAGCCGGCCTTCGCCTTGTCGCAGCCATTCCGCCTGCGACGCCACCAGCCATTGGCCTCGAAACGGAAGCGCGACCCCGACCGAGATCCGATCGCCGTCCGGGAACAGCCGGCCAATCCCGACTCCGCCATCGGTGAAATTGTCATTTGGATCACCGGTGCGGTAGGCCAGCGACGAATTCAACTCATAGCCCGCCCGCCAGAGAAGTGATCGGCCCAGGCCGCCAGACGCCGCGATGGCTCCACCAAACCGGTTCGGAAACGGGTTGGCCTTGTCGAACGTCCAGTCGTCGATGGCACCCTGCACCTCAAGCCGCAGGCGCTTGGCCGGCCACCAGGTGGCGTCCCCGCCCAGCATCACATTGCGACGATCGCCAAAGCCGAACTGGCGGCCGAAGGTCATCATGAGGAACGGGTTCAGCATCGCGGGATCGAATCCGCCGCCATGCCGCTGGGACACGGCGGCCTCCCACAAGGCGACATGCAGTCGGCTCGAAACCCGCGCCGCTAGTCGATGAATGGCGAACCATCGGGCGACCGGCAGCCCGTCCCCGCCAACCCCATCCTGAAGCGGCGCGACAATCGACTCAAACCGCAGTCGTCGGGTGCCCAGGCGGAACGAAACGTCCGTCCGCGGGTAGCCTCGATCGCTGATGCCGATCCCCGTGAGCGCCGCCGGTCCCCAGTTGCGCTCGACCATCCCCACATGGAAACGGCCCCATCGCCCCTCGACCGTCAGGTATCCCTCGACAAATCGGTAGAGCTGGTGCAGGCCTCGCCCATCGCTGAGCGGGTGGTAGTCCGGATCGTTCCGAATCCGATTTTCGAGTGCGGGCCGAGCGCTGAGAACGAACGGCCCCATCGACATCGTCAGAGCCAGGTCAGCATAGGCGTTCACGCCGCCGCTCCCACCGCCGTCCCGGATGGCGAGATCGCGCCGGGCTTGCGTGTGCGCCTGGACGCCGGCCCGGGTTTCGATCTCCCAGCCGGCCTCTCCTGGTGCGAGCTCCCAGGCGGCCACCAAATGCCGGATGATGCCGCGCGCCGGGTCCCGGGCATCGACGACAGCCTGGCGCAGCACGCCTAACACCTCGTCGCGGGACAATGGTCGGACCTGTGGCGAGGGGTCCGGCACCTCGCCGATGGACACCAGATATTCGAACAGTGGAAGCAGGGGATCGTCCAGCGGAATGTATCGGCCCGCCCCGACTACGTTGTCCCCCGGGTGACCGACTGGCTGCAGTTGCGAAGCGCCCGATGTGACATTCAGCAGCGTGGCCACGCCGACCCAGACCGGCCAGCCCCGCAATGTCGCCACCATGAATACTCCTTAACCCGGCATCAAATCACGAATACTCCTTGACCCGGCATCAATTTTCGACGAGGGCAACCTTCCGCTGAAAGCCGTGTCATCGACCCACAGGAACATAACCTGGCCCTCAGACCGCGCAAAGACCCCGGTGCGCAGGCACTAGGAATTCCGCAACGCCCCAGCAATTATTCACTGCTATTTTCCACCGCTGACAGTTCGGACAGCCTTGGGGGGGGCTCCCATGAACCGGTATTCTCTGACGCGGACGTGCCTGTCTCTCTTGCTGCTGAGCATCGCAGCAGCCGTCTCACCCACCTTGGCGCAACAGCCGACGCCGGACCAAGCCAGAGCCGCACTGCTCCGGCGTCCCGATCTCGGCGTGCAGCTCCAGGGCTACCTTGCCCGATCCGGTCTCACCGAGGACCAGATTCGGTCACGCCTCGCCACCGCTGGCTATTCACCCGATCTGTTCGACGGGTATATCCCGGGAACGACGCCCACCACGCAGCGGAGGCCGCAGAGCACCAGTCAGCTGCTAGCCGCCGCCCGAGCCCTCGGTATCATGGAGGCGGCCGACGAACCGCCACCAGAAGCCGACACGGTCCGCGGGCGACCGGGACAGGACCGTATGGACCTGACCGAGCCCGGCCCGAGCAAGTCCCGGATCTTCGGACTGGACGTCTTTAATCGAGTCACCTCGCAGTTTCAGCCGGCGCTGTCGGGACCCGTGGATCCATCCTACCGACTCGGCCCCGGAGACATGCTGGTCCTGATCCTGACTGGAGACGTCGAACTCGCCCACACGCTCGAGGTCACCCGCGAAGGCGGCCTGATCATTCCGCAGGTCGGCAACCTCTTCGTATCGGGCCTCACGCTGCAGCAGCTCAATGAGCTGCTGTATGATCGGCTGGGCCGGGTCTACAGCGGCGTCCGTCGCCAGGGCGGGACGACCAGGTTCCAGGTCACCGTGGCCCGGCTGCGCACCAACCAGATCTTCGTGGTCGGTGAGGTATACCGACCCGGCTCGTATCAGGTATCCAGCGCCGGCACCGTGCTCTCGGCGTTGTACGTCGCCGGCGGCCCGACGGCCGGTGGCAGCTTCAGGAAGATCTTGATCCGCCGCGCCGGCCGCACCGTGGATTCGCTCGACCTCTACGCCTACCTCCTGCGGGGCGACAACACCCACGACATCCGCCTCGAAACCGGCGATGTCATCTTTGTGCCCGTCCACGGACTCCGCGCCGAAATCGTCGGCATGGTCAACCGCCCGGCGATTTACGAGTTGGGGACCGGTTCGAAGCTGACCGACCTCCTCGCGGCTGCCGGCGGGTTCACCGCCTTCGCCCAACAGCAGCGAATTCAGATTGATCGGGTGCTTCCTCCCGCCGAGCGGCAAACCGGTGGTCGGGACCGGGTGATCCTCGACCTCAGCGCCGATCAGATCGGGAGCGGTACCGCCTCGGCCTTTCCGCTCCAGTCGGGCGATGTGGTCACCGTGTTTGAAGTCACCGACCGGCGTCGGAACATGGTCACCGTGGAAGGGGCCGTTTGGCGGGAAGGGAAAGTCGGCTTTCTCCCTGGCATGCGGATCAGCGATGCCATTCGCCTGGCCGGTGGCCCCAAGCCTGACTTCTTTCAGGGCCAGATGCTGATCTCACGACTGAACCCCGACTCGACCCGAACCCAGCTCCATGCCCGTTTCCGGGACAGCACCGGGGCGGTCATCGACGATATGGCGCTCCGGGAAGATGACAACATCCGGGTGTTCTCCCGAACCACCTTCCGACAGGCCCGATCTGTCTCGATCTCTGGTGCCGTTCGGGCGCCGGGCCAATACGCATTCCGCGAGGGGATGACGTTGCGAGACGCCGTACTGGAGGCGAGTGGCCTGACCGAGGACGCCTTGATCGGTGAGGTCGAAATCGCCCGTCTCCCCGATACCCGTGAGACCGGGGCCCTGGCCACCGCGATATTCGCCACGATCGACTCGTCGTTCGTGTTCGACCGCGGACCGGACGAGCGGTCCCTGGGCCCCCCGGGACTGCCGGGACCGGGGTCGTCCGCCTCCGAGTTCCTCCTGCGGCCGTACGACAACATCCTCATTCGCCGGCAACCGGAATGGGAACTCCACCGGATGGTGACCGTCAACGGCAGTGTCTCCCACCCCGGCACCTACCCACTCCGGTCGCGATCCGAGCGCGTGAGCCAGCTCTTCGCCAGAGTCGGCGGCCTCGGTCGTGAGGCATACCCCCGCGGCGCCCTACTGTTCCGGATCCAAGATGAGTCACGACTGGTCGCCTCGGTCGCCTTCTCGGAACAGGTCAGCAGCCCCCTGACCAAGGCACGGGCCGCCCCCGGCGACTCCACGACCAACCTGAACAAGGCACGGGTCGGCACGACCAACCTGACCAAGGCACGGATCGGCATCGACCTGGCCAAGGCACTGGCCGCCCCCGGCAGCCATTACGACCTGATCCTCAAGGCGGGCGACTCGCTGTGGGTACCGGAGTATGATCCGACCGTCCAGGTGGTTGGAGCCGTCAACGCCCCGACCCGGGTGGTGTTTCGATCAGACTGGCATCTGAACGATTACGTGGTGGCGGCCGGTGGCTTCCTCCGGGTCGCCGACAAAGACCGCTCCTACCTGCTCCAGCCCGGAGGGCAGGTCGAGAGTCAGCGGCGGCGGTTCCTGTTGCCGGACTCGAGAGTCACACCCGAGCCGGGTTCCACCATCTTCGTACCGGTTCGCGGCCTCGACGACCGGCGCGATTGGGTCGGCCTGCTGGGATCCATTGCCCAGATCCTCGCTAGTACGGTGGCCCTGATCGTCGTGGCGACCCGGTGAGCGGCCCCATGTCACCCGTCGCCGAGGTTGCCACCACGACGGAACCATCCCTGTTCGAGGTCGGGACCGCCATTGTCCGTCGGCGCTGGCAGATTGTCCGCTGGGCGGTGATCGGGGCCGTCATCGCGGTCCTGCTGATCTGGACCAGGCGACCGATCTTCCCTGCCACCTTCAGCTTCGTGCCCCAGGGGGCCGACGCGGGCCGATCAGGGCTCCTCAACCTGGCGGGACAGTTCGGGGTTCAGGTTCCCGTTGCCGCGACGGCAGCGTCTCCGGATTTTTTCGCTCGACTGATTAAATCCCGCGCCGTCATGTTGGCCCTTCTCGACGACTCGGTGGCGGTGGCTGACAGCGGACCGCGGATTCTCCTGATCGACGCCCTCAACGTGCCGGCCGGCACCCCCGCGGCGCGTCAGGAGATTGGCGCCAGTCAGCTGCGGATCATAATCACGACTACCGTGAACAAACCGACCAGCATGGTCGAAGTCTCCATTGCCACTCGTTCGCCCAGCATCTCCTTCGGGATCGCTTCCGCGCTTCTGGCCGAACTCCATCGGTTCAATCGGGTCTCGCGGCAGAGCCAGGCGGCGGCAGAGCGCGCCTTCGTCGAAGAGAGACTCACCGAAGAAACCGGCAAGCTGCGAGAAGCCGAAGATCGGCTCGAGCGGTTTCTCCAGGGCAACCGCATGTATGCCGAATCGCCCCAGCTCGCCTTTACCATGGAGCGGTTGCAACGCGCGGTCTCCCTGCGTCAGCAGCTGGTCACGTCGCTGACCCAGTCATTTGAGGACGCCCGGATTCGCGAAGTTCGGGACACCCCCGTCATCACCGTCATCGACCCGCCCCGTGTGCCGGCGCTCCCGGGACCCCGACATCGAGCCGCGGCGCTGGTGATCGGGTTCCTCTCGGGGGGCGGCCTTGCCCTGCTCTGGGTGTTCGTCACCGCCATCACCGGCCGCCGAAACTGGCAGGATGACGTTCAGGCTCAGGCCTTTGCTGCGGCCCTCCGTGAAATGAGGTGGGTACCTCGTCGCACCGGGCCAGGGGATTGATGACCGATCTCCCGACCGCTCCGAGGAGATAGCCGTGTTCGAACTCGCTATCGCGGGACTTTTGGTCGGCGGGCTCGCATTTGGGCTGGTCCATCGATTTCCATACCATCAGCGCGGCTTCCTTCCCATCATCTCGGCAGCCGCGCTCATCACCACCGGCCTGACGCCCCGCGGCCTGTCTCTCCTCGATGAACTGTTGCTTGCATTCGGAATCGGGCTGCTGCTGTGGACCCCCCCGGATCGGAACGGCCCGGACGCGAGTTCGCCTGACCGACACCTGGCCCGCGCCCACCAACTGGCTTTCACATTGTTGTCGCTCTTTCTGTTTGCGGAGAGCATCCGCGGGGTAGTGGAATTCGAGGGTGCAGATTTCCTTGCCAACCTCCGCAAGCTTCGCTGGAGTCTGTTGTTCCTGTTGCTCCTCGTCATGGGATTCCTCCTCCCCCGTCGACGAAATCGGGCGGGCAGTGGCAACGCCATTGCGGTCGGGACCATGTATGGCGGCATCTGGTACATCATCGGATATCTTGTTACCGGCATGGTCGCCGAATCCGTCTTCGGCATCAACCGGTACGATATTCAACTCGGTCACCCCTCGGCTTTCCTCTGGGGGTCGACGGCGTATGCGCTGTTCCCGGTCGTGGTCACCATCCCGGCCACCATCATCTGTGCCACCTCGCCCGAGCGGCGCCTCCGGACTGGTGCGATCGTCAGCTTTGTCCTTTGGGCCGTCGCCACCTACTACTACAACTCCCGGGCCACCCTTCTGGCCATCTTCGGATTTGCCGGCCTCTGGTTCTGGCAGTGGCTCGGTGCCCGTTCCCGCCGATTTTTTGTTCCCGGTTTGCTGGCCGGTATCCTGGTAGCGGGGGTGGCGCTGCGGTCACTCAACTCCGACTTTGCGGTTGACCTGCTCAAGATCTGGTACACCGTCGCCGCGCCGAGCGAGGTCGCCAACCAGCCGAATGACCTGGACCGCTACGTCGAGGTCGGGGCGGCGTTCCGCGCTATCAACGCCTCGCCTGGGCATTGGCTGTTCGGGTACGGCTACCGGATGTCGGGCACCGTGATCGCCCCCTTTCTTGTCGAGGTGACCGGTGAGTTGAGTCCGTTTTATTACGGTCGGGTCATGGCCAAGGACTGGAACAACATGCCGGTCGAAGGTTTCGCGGCGCTGGTCCTTGACTCGGGCATGATCGGGCTGGTCCTGATCGCGTGGATCTATTACTTGCTGGCCCGACGGATCTGGCTCAGTGGGAGTCCCATGAGGCTCGTCCTGATCGGCAGCCTCCTGCTCGGATTCGCGTGGCTGTTCGTGATCGACATCCGCGACATCGCACTCTACTTCCTCATTCTCGTACCTGGTGGATGGCTCACGACACTAGCCGAATGCGGCAAGGCCGGCGCTCCGGCGCCTGACGGCTCCATGGCCTCGACCCCATGACGTGCCGCCACGTGCGGCCTGGATTCGCGCGGGACTCCATAGTCCTGCTCTGCGTCCAGATGTGTATCGGCGCCATCGCGATCGGGACCGCCGTGGTGATGGCCCGCGGACTCGGCCCCGAGGGCCGGGGGCAGTTGACCGTCGCCATGCTCTTCGGTTCAATGCTTGTGACGTTCACGGATTTCGGCATACCAACCGCCGGCCCCAGGTTCATGGCGGCCGGGCGCTGGACTGCGCCGGACATCCTGACCAGCCATCTCCGGCTCGCCTTGATCCGTATCATCATCCTGCTGGTCGCGGGCGCCGGCCTCGTCGCGGCGGCCGGCGAACGGCTTTTCCCGGACGTTCCCACCGATCTGCTGCTCCTTGGCCTGCTGCAGATCGGGCCCCTGACGATCTTTTCGTTGGTGCTGCCGCTGCTCCTTGGCCTGGGACGGGGGGGGGTGTATAGTCGACTCCTCTTCGTCAGCTCGCTCCTTCCCTTCCTCTGCCTCGCCGCAACCTGGGCAGCCGGTGTCCTGACCGTCCACCTGGCGCTCATCATGCAATTCATCGGCGGAATCGGAACCGCGTTTCTGATCTGGCGGGAATCGCGAAAGGCCGCCGGTGGAGTAGGCCGGGTCACGGGTTCGTATCTGGCGGAGGCGGTCCGCTTCGGTTTCTGGGTGAACTTGTCGAGCATCGCTTCCTTTACCCAGTTCACCGTCACCCTGCTCATTCTCAATGGCATCCTCGGCCCAGCGGGCGTCGGGCTCTTCACCATTGCCCAGACCGCCACCGACCGGATCTTCCTCCTCGCTGATTCGGTAGCCACGAATCTGCTCCCCCGAGTCGCCGAGGATCCCGACGGACGGGGCCGGGACGTAACCACGCAGGCGTTCCGCGGAACCATGGTGATGGCAACCTTCCTCGCCCTGCTGCTCGACATGGTGGCCACCCCGGTGGTCACGTTGCTGTTTTCCGAGGCCTTCCTCGGGTCGGTACCGCCGCTCCGCATCCTCCTGGTGGCCGTTGTGCTGCGGAGCGGATGGCGGGTGCTGTCGCAGGACCTCAACGCCCGCGGCTTGGCGCGTGCCACGGCCCTGATCAACGGATGCTCCACCATAACGGCCTTGACGATCACCTTTGCGCTGGCTCCCCGCATCGGCCTCCTCGGCGCCGCCGCCGCTGCCGCCGGCGCGGCGGGCTTGTCGTTTGTGGCCGGCGTCCTGGTGTTCAGCCAGGCCACAGCCGGCACGGACCGGCTGGGGATCGCCCTGAAGCGGTTGTGGATCATGACGCCCGCGGAGCAGGACCTGATCGCGCGCCTGGGCCGGGGCGTCCGCTACGGGTTGCAGCTTGGCCCCTCCTTCTGGTGGCTGCTGGCCCGGGCGTACCTGCTGGATGGCGTGGCCTATCGTGTCGCCGTCGTCGTCGGACCGGTGCGGCGGCGTATTGGAGTCGCGCAGGAATGGCTTGGACTTCCCGAGGACCGCCGGCGGGTGAGGTCGTTGCCGCCGACGCTCAGCGCGCGCTTCCAGACCGCCCGCATCGCGGGACTCGATGACCTTGATCTGCCTGCGGCCGATGTGGCGGTCATCCGCAGCCAGATCGGCCGCGACGGCACCGCGATCCTGGGGGAATTCGACGGCTTTGGCCGCCTAATCCCGGCCCGGTCGCCCATCCCGGGCATGGCGTCCATTGCGGCCAAGGACGCCAAGCCCCGATCACGATCCAAGGTGACCCTGATCGCGACACCAACCGCCATCATCGTTCGAAAGCGCTTCTTCGGACCCGATGCCGAGCGACGATTCCTGCGGTCGGTCCAAACCCTGGAACGGCTTCGGGGATCTCCGGCCAACGTGCCCGAGTTGCTCGCCGTGGACCTTCCCCGGTTGCAGTTTGACGAGTCATTCATCCTCGGTACCGATCTGAGTCAGATCTTGACCCGGCTTGGAGCCAAACTCACCGGGGCCGCCGGATGGGCCAGGGTCGGACCGCGCGCCACGCTGCGGGATCTGCACAAGGATTATGTTCGCGAGGGCGCTCTCTTCGCGTCTACTCTGCCTCCTGCCGAGCGGGAGGCGATCTGGGCGCAACTGCTTGAAATCCACCGGGCCGGGATCATAGTCGGCGACTTAACGTACAACAACATCGTCATCCACCGAGACACCGGTGAGCCGTATTTCATCGATTTCTGTGGCGCCCGGTTCAATCCTCGGTTCCAGTCCCGAGGGCACCTGGTGGATCGCGACCGGGATGTTGCCGCGCTCAACGCCATGCTGTCGACCGATTTTCCAACCTACCGCGGGCTGCGCACCGCGTTGGCGCAACGGACCTTCCCCGCCAGCGCCAAAACCTACGGGTCCGCTTACATCGGGCATGGCCTGCGGCTTGGCGACCTGTGGGATCGATCAATCGGCTTCGGCCGGTGGCATCATATCCTAAAGGATGCCTTGTCGAATCCGGCCGGACGCCGCTTTCTGTCGGTCGGGGCCAACTCGGCCTCCATCGAACTGCATCTGCTTCGCGAGGGCGCCGAGGAGGTCGTGGCATTTGAGCACGACCCCGACTACATCGCGCAGGGCCGGTTCCTGCTCGGGGCGTTCGGGTGGGCTGACAACCGGGCCTACCGGCTCCGGTACATCGCGGACGACATGCGCCAGGTCGCCGCGCTGCCCGAAGATCGGTTTGACACCGCCCTCGCGCTGTGCTCCCTCTACTACCTCCCGGATGATGCTATTGCGGAGGTGGTCACGGGGTTGGCGGATCGCGCTGGACGAATCCTGATTCAGTGCAACGTTCGACAGGATCTCGGTCGCTCGGACCCCGACGAATACCGGCGCGCCTCCGTCGACTTTGCCGTGGACGTGCTCTCGAAGGCCGGGTGCCATGATCTCGAGGTCAAGGCCCCGGCCGGGTATTCGAGACCCCTGGTGTTTGGCTCGACGCGGTCATCCGGTGCCCCCCAATGACCGGCATCTCCGTCGTCATCGTCACCTACCGGCGCCCCGCGGGGCTCGCAACGGTCCTCGACGCGCTCGCTGAACAATCTCGCCCGCCAACCGAGATCCTTGTGATCGACAATGCCCCCGATCACTCCGAAGCCCGCGAGGTCTGCGAACGCGTTGACCGGCGTTTGCCGGTCCGGTACCTGCCTCATCCGCAGAACAGTCTGCCCGCGGCCCGCAACACCGGAGTCCGGACGGCGACCGGCACCTTCGTCGCCCTGCTTGACGACGACGTGCAAATTGGTGCCGACTATCTCCGCACGACCGTCGGCTTCCTCGAGGCGGACCCAACGGTCGTGGGGGTCCAGGGCTACATCCCGGTGACCAGCCAGACCCCCCTCCGGGAGTGGATTTATCGCGCCTTCTCCCTGTACCATCTTGAGGCTGACCGGTGCCGGGTACTGGCCAGTATCAGCACCACCTACCCGGCACCGTTGACGCGCGCTGTGACCTGTGAGTGGCTGTCCGGGACCAACCAGGTGTATCGGCGGGAAGCCCTCGTCACGATTCCGTGGGATGAGCAACTGCGACGCTACGCCGACGGAGAGGATCTGGACCATTCGTTCCGGGTGAGTCGCCGCCACCCCGCCGGCCTGGCCATTACACCGGCGGCCATCGTTCATCATGACGAAGCTCCCGAAGGGCGAACAACCGGGTTCGACCTCATCGCCATGCGTGAACTGTACGGATGGTACTTGCTCCACAAGCTTTTCCCCCGTTCCGCCGGAGCCCGGGCAACCTACCTGTGGAGCCGGATCGGACGGACCCTGATCGGGATCGGTGTTGCGGGTACCAGGCGTCGACCGGGCGGCACCCAGGAGCTGATCGACCTCGTGCGGGCGTTCGCCCTGGTGTGGAGGCATCGAACCGACCTGCGGAACGGCCGGCTCGACCGCGTCAATGCGGCCATGAAATGGTAGGAGAACGGACCCATATATGACACGCGCCAGCTACGACGTTCACGGGATCCTCGGTGTTCTGGTCGACGCTCCGGCGGCAATGCACCGGGAGATCGGCTACCACCTGCATCCCTTTCGGACCCGGGACCCGGTGCCAACGCCCGACATTGTCGTGGCCCCCTACGACGGAGCGCCCGCCACTGAGGTCGCGACCGTGGTGGATGACTACGAATTCGGCGGTGGCGCGTACCTGCGCCGGGCGGCCCGCATCCGGTTTGATCTCCTGGCCGCGCCGCAGTCGTACTACATGGACCGGCTGGACCTCCCGGTCAACCTGCTGATCCAGCTCGGCCTGCTGCGAAAGGCCCACACCTTCATTCACGGAGCTGGTATCGAAGTGGACGGCGGAGGCATCCTGCTGCCGGCTTACCCCGGGACCGGCAAGACGACCATCCTGACCTCGTTCGTTCGGAACGGCGCCAAACTGTTTGGGGACGACCTCTGCATCGTCGGTAACGGCCGGATCTATTCCTACCCCCAAGCCCTCTCGGTGTATCCCCACCATCTGGCGATACTCGGCTACTCCACCCCGGAGATCCGCGCCGCTTTCGACACGACGGCCCTGATCGATCGGGCCCTGTCCCCGCTTGCGGGAAGCAGATCCCGGGCGGCCCGGCTGATTCGGGCCGCGGTCGGCCGGCTTCGCACCCCGGCCATCAACGTGGATCCGGCCCAGTGCTTCGGATCAGACGCGATTGCGGGGTCGGCCGCCCTGCGGGAGATCGTGGCGCTGGAACGGTCGACTCAGGTATCCGGCCTCGTCCAGGAGTCGATGGACCCGGCAAGCCTCGCACCCCACGCGGCCGCCGTACTCTGGCATGAATGGCACCCGTGGTTCCACGACCTCCTGCTGTACGATGCGCTGGCCGAAGGCGGGGCCGGGACCGTCGGCCGATTTCATCAGGTCCGGGACCTTGCCCGCGCCGCGTTCACCGACCGTCCGTGCAGCCGGGTCAGGATTCCGGCCCATTGGGACAACACGACACTGGTGAGGGAGTTTACCGCCTTCTGGCCTGACCGCTCCCGATGATGCTACCGCTACCGTGACCGCCCCCGCCCCGGCCACCCTGAAGATCGACATCCTGTCCGATGCCGCCGCGCCTCATACCCGGCGCTGGGCCCAGTGGTTTGCCCTCCGCGGCCACGACGTTCGAGTCCTGTCGTTCAATTCGGTGCAGCTGCCCGACTATGCCCCGGCCGTGGTCCACGAGTTGTGGAATCCACGTTTCGGGAACGCACTGCCCGTCCGAGCCCTGAAGATTCCGACCATTCTTGCCAGGATGCGGGTCCTGTTTCGCCAGCGACGACCCGACCTCATTCACGCCCACTCGGCCGGCGGCTATGCCTGGGCCGCCCTGCTGAGCGGATTCCGACCCTATGTCGTGACACCGTGGGGAACCGACCTCCTCGTGGACATCGAACGGTCCCGAATCAATCAATGGCTTACGACGACCGCGCTCGCCCGCGCCGAGTTGGTGACCACGGATGGCCAGCATTTCGTCGACATCCTTCGCCGGATGGGCGTCCCCGCGGAAAGGATTCTGCTCCATAGTTTCGGCACCAATGTGCATCACTTCTCACCCGGACCCGACGGCGGCGAGCGCCAGCGGCTTGGGGTGGGCCCCGGGCCGGTGGTCATCAGCACCCGAACCCTTAACCCGGTCCACGACGTCGAGACATTCATCCGGGCGCTCCCGGCGATCCACGACCGGTTCCCTGCCGCCACCTTCCTCGTGGTCGGTGGCGGCGCCGAGCAGGACCGTCTCGAGCAACTCGCCGACAGCCTTCACTTGCGAGAGGCAATCCGATTCACTGGCATGGTTGACGAACACCGGATGCGGAAGCTCCTCCGGACGGCCGATGTGTACGTCTCGACGTCCCTGATGGATGCGGGGCTGGCTGGAAGCACCGCCGAAGCCATGGCCACCGGGCTCCCGGTCGTCCAGACCGACAACAGCGACAACGCCCGTTGGACGCCCTCGGGAGCCGGCGGGCTGCTGTTCCCCAATCGGGACCCCGGGGCCCTCGCCGCCTGTGTGTGCCAGCTTCTTGCAGCGCCGGACCTGGCGCGCACCATGGGGCAACGCAACCGGTCGACGGTAGTCCACGAGTACAACATAGACCTCGAAATGGGTCGGATCGACGACATCTATCGGACCATCGCCGGTCCCGCTCGCCGATGAAGCCTCATGTCGTCCACGTCGTTCCGGCCGCCCCGGGGGGGGGGACCTCGAGTTTTATCGAGCACCAGATCGCCGGCCTGACGGGTGCAGGCATCACCAGTGAGGTGGAGATCTTTTCCGGATCGGCCCTGATCGGACAGCCGGGCCAACTGCCCGCCGCCGTCCGCGCCCTCCGCCGGAGAATCAATCGGGCGTCCCCCATGCTGGTGCATGCCCATTGGGGATCTCTCCTCGGGGCGGCAACGGTGCTCGCCGCGAGACGGACGGCCCCGATCGTGCTCACCTTCCGAGGCAGCGACCTGAACCCGGTCCCGTCGGAGAACAAGCTCAGGAGTGCGATCCGCCTGGCGTGCTCGCAGTTCGGTGCCCGGGGAGCGGCCGCAATCATCACGGTCAGCCCCGCGCTGGCCGCCCGCATCTGGAGACCCCGCCGGCCCCCGTTCGTCATTCCTGACGGGACCGATCTCGCCACGTTCTCACCCCGACCGAGATCCTCGGCGCGTGCGGCGCTCGGCTGGCAGGCCGACGAACCCGTCCTGCTGTTCTACGCCGGACGTTCGCCGATGGTCAAACGTCTCGATCTGGCAACCCGGGTCGCCGAGATCGTCAGCATGTCGCTCCCCCGACTGCGATTCGAGGTCATTCGCGGCGACGCCCCCCTCGAGCAGATGCCGTTGTGGCTCAGCGCGGCCGATTGCCTGCTGATGACCAGTGATTACGAGGGGTCCCCCAACGTGGTCCGGGAAGCGTTGGTCTGCGGCCTTCCGGTCGCCAGCGTGCCGGTCGGTGACGTCCAACGCTGGCTGACCGACCTCGCCGGAACCCGGATCGTCGCGCGAGACCCAACCGCGCTGGCCAGCGCCGTGGTCGGGCTGATCACGGCCGGCATCCGCCCGCAGGCATCCCACCTTGTCGATCAGTTCAGTCTGGCGTCGAGCATCAGCGCCGTCATCCGTGTCTACGAGACGCTGTCTCCCCGGCTCGAGCCAGCGTTCCCGGAGAGACCCTCGTGATGCGCGTGTGGTTGGTCACGATCGGAGAACCGCTTCACACTGACCCCGGACCGCCTCGACTCCTCCGCTGCGGGATCCTGGCCAGCCGACTCGCGGAGGCCGGCCACGATGTCTGCTGGTGGACATCCTCCTTTGATCACACCCATAAGTTCCAGCGGAGCGGGCCACAGGATCAGGTCGTGTCACCCGGCCTTCGGCTGCGATTGATGCAGGCCCGGGGCTACCAGCGCAACGTTTCCCTCGGCCGACTGCTCGACCATCGCCGACTCACATCAACCTTCGCCGCCGAGGCGCGCACCGTGCCTCCACCCGACCTGATCGTCGCCTCCTATCCACCGGTCGAGTTGGCGCTCCAGGCGGTGCAGTACGGGCGGGAACATGGCATTCCGGTCATCGTCGACGTCCGCGACCTGTGGCCGGACATCTTTTTGGACCATGCCCCCCGCCCTCTCCGGCCCCTTGCCCGAGCCTTGTTGTCCGGCATGTTCGCCGAGAGTGCCGAGGGGATGCGCGGGGCCACCGCCATCGTGGGCATCACCGACCCGTTCGTTCGATGGGCACTGGACAGGGCCGGACGGGCACCCTCGCCGTGGGATCGGGATTTCCCCCTCTCCTACCCTCAGGCCTCCCATGACCGTGAGTCCACCGCGCAGGCCCAGCACTGGTGGGCAACCACCCACAACGTCACCCCGGGTCCATCGGCCCGGATCACGTTCCTTGGCTCGATGACTGGTCAGGTGGTCGATCTACAGGCGGTAATCGCTGCGGCCCGGCAGCTCCGCGATCGCCCCGTGCAGTTCGTATTGGGCGGCGCCGGTGAGGGATTGGCCGAGGTCGTCGCCGCGGCTCGGGATCTCCCGAACGTTGTCGTGCCGGGGTGGCTCGACGGACCCAGGATCAATGCGCTCCTTGCCATGTCGTGGGCCGGGATCATCCCCTACCGGCCACGGTGGGATTTCCTCATGAGCTATCCGAACAAAGTCATCGAGTATCTCTCCGCAGGACTGCCGGTGCTCTCGGGGTTCCCGGGCCTGGTGGGCGACCTCATTGAGCAGGAGCGATGCGGCGTGGTCTACCGTACCGGCACCCCGGGAGCTGAACTGTCGGACGTCGTGGCCCGCCTGGAACAGACCCCCGGCCTGCCGGCCGAGATGGGGTCCAACGCTAGGCGAGTCTTTCTCGAACGGTTCAGTGAAGACGCCGTATACGGCCAGATGGTCCGGTACCTCGAGGAGGTGGCCCGCGTCATGCCCCCAACGGCAGGCGTCCGGTCACAAAGATGACCTTGTACCCCCGAACCGGACCCGGTTCCAGCGCGATCAGCGGCGTCGATACGCCAAACCCGGCTTCGATCTCCCTGGGGATCGTGCGAAGTGGTCCAAACACGAGTCGTTTCAGGCGGGCCCGACCGGCCAGCGTCCTCGGCACCAGCCCGAGTCCGGCCAGCAGTCGTCGCCCTCCGAAGTCCATCGCATTCGCGGCCCATCCTGCCAGCCCCTGCGGCCTCCCGAACGGGAACGCCCCCTGGACGGTGACCTCGAAACCGAGGACGGCAAGCGCCGCCCGGAATTGGTCGGCCGAATGATATTGGTAACTGTGCGGGCTCGCGACCGGGTCGGAGCGTTCGGGATTGGCGTTGACGAACACCACCGTCCCTCGAGGCGCGAGCACCCGGCGAATCTCGGCAAAGGCTCGATCCATTCGCGGGACGTAGTAGCTGGTCTCGAACATCAGGACGAGGTCGATGGTGCCCGCGGCGAACGGCAGTTGCTCCGCCGTCAGACGCACGACCGGCACCCGGCTGGCATACTGCCGTCGTGCCGCTTGGCTGAGGACCGGCGAGAACTCGCCCCCGACCACCCAACGGGCTCGGGCCGCAATCATGCCCAGACCGACGCCGGCCCCGCAGCCGATCTCCAGCACCCGGAGGCCGGTACTCAACTCCGCGGCCAGGGCGTACCGGGTGTAGATCATCGTCCCCGCTTCCGCCGTGAGGCCACCGCCAGGGGATTCCGTTACATCTTCGTACCTTGGTATCTTGCCCGTCATTCGGCTCACCTCCGCGAGGATTTTTCTGTTAGATGTATCCACTGACCAAGCGAGCCGTCGACATCGCAGCCGCCGCGATCGGCCTGATCCTGCTTACCCCGCTCTTCCTCGGAATCAGCATTGCGATTCGGCTCAACTCACCCGGGCCTGTGTTCTATGTTGCGAAACGGGTCGGCCGCCTCGGGCAACCGTTCCGGATGTACAAATTTCGAACCATGGTCCCGAACGCGGAGGCGATTGGCGGCTCGAGCACTGCCGACGACGACCCGCGAGTCACCCGCCTCGGGCAATGGCTTCGCCGCCGAAAGATCGACGAACTGCCGCAGCTTTTCAACGTGTTCGGTGGCTCGATGAGCTTGGTCGGGCCTCGACCGCAGGTCCAATGGGCCGTGGACCGGTACTCGCCGAAGGAGCGCCGGGTTCTGTCGGTGCGTCCGGGAATCACCGATCCGGCCTCGCTGCGCTTCCCGGACGAGGGCGCCATTCTCGTGGGGAGCACGGACCCTGACCGGGATTATTTCGAGAAGATTCACCCCGAAAAAATGCGGTTGAGCCTGGCGTACATTGATCATCGGTCGTTCCGAACCGACATCGGCATCATCCTTCAAACCCTGGCCCGAATTGTCCGGTGACTGAATGAAGACCTTTCGCACGCCGACGGAAGACGCCGCGGCCGACCACGTCGCCGGTATCTTCACCCGCTCGACCGACTCCGTCCGGGACAAGCTGTCCTGCTTTCCCCGGTATGCCAGACGCCAGGACCTGAAGCGGTTCCTGGCCCTGTACGAGATCTTCAAACGCGTGCTGCCGGTCAAGGGATCGGTGGTCGAGTGCGGCGTGTTTCGGGGATTCGGCCTGATGTCCTGGGCCAAGCTGAGCGCCATGCTCGAGCCCGAGAACCTGACCCGGCGGATCTACGGATTCGACACCTTCGAAGGCTTTCCCTCTATCCACGCCAAGGACGCCAGTCCGGCGGCCGCCCCGGCGGTGGGTGGCCTCCGGGCCAGCAGCCATGACGAACTCCTCGAGTTGATTGCCGAATACGACCGGGACCGGTTCCTCGGACACATCCCGAAGGTCAGCTTGATCAAGGGCGACGTCGCCCGGACCGTTCCGGATTTCGTGAAGAACAACCCCCATCTCGTCGTGAGTCTGCTGTTCCTCGACGTCGACCTCTACGAGCCGACCCTGGCCGCTATCCGACACTTTCTCCCGCGAATGCCGCGCGGGGCAATCATCGCGTTCGACGAACTGGACAACCCGCAGTGGCCGGGCGAGACCCTCGCCCTGTTCGAAGAGCCCGGGATTCGCTCACTGCGACTCGAACGGCTCGAGTGGGACCCGTACATCAGTTTCGCCGTGATCGACTAGCCGTTCGGCCCTATCCGATGAGGATCTCACCCATGAACACCACCCCGGCGGCCCGGGCCATCCCCTTCTTCAACTATCGAGGCGCCTTCTCCTCGATGGAGGAAGAGCTGGTCACAATTTTCCGCGATGTGCTCACCCGTGGCGCCTTTATCCAGCAGAAGGACCTCGTCGATTTCGAGGCCAACCTGGCCAGGTACCTCGGCGTCCGCCATGCCATAGGCGTCGGGAATGCGACCGATGGACTGGTCATGGCCTTCCGGGCGGCCGGCATTCGGGCGGGGGACGAGGTGATCTTCCCCTCGCATACGATGGTGGCATCGCCGGCGGCGGCGGCTCACTGCGGGGGCATCCCCGTCCCGGTGGACTGTGGCCCCGACCACCTGATTGACCCGGCGGCGGTGGAGCGGGCGGTCACCCCGAGGACCCGTTTCATTCTTCCGGTACATCTCAACGGCCGCAGCTGCGACATGGATGCGATCTCGGCGATTGCGGACCGGTTCAAGTTGACCATCGTCGAAGACGCGGCCCAGGCTCTGGGGGCCCGGTTTCGAGGGCGCCTCGCAGGCACCTGGGGCGTTGCGGCCGCCTACAGTTTCTATCCGGCCAAGACCCTCGGCTGCCTCGGCGACGGCGGCGCGGTGGTGACCAACGATGACGCCGTGGCCGACCAGATCCGGATGCTGCGCGACCACGGGCGGGATGCCGCGGGTGACGTGCAGATGTGGGGATTCAACTCGCGCCTCGACAACCTCCAGGCCGCCATCCTCGACCACCAGCTTCGAAGCTATGATGCGGCCGTCTCGCATCGCAGGAACATCGCCGCCATTTACCAGGCTGAGCTCGCGGGCGTCGCCGCCCTGCACCTTCCACCGGTTCCGGATGCCGACCATTTCGACATCTTCCAGAACTACGAAGTCGAAGCGGACCGCCGGGATGACCTGCGCGCCTTCCTCCAGAGCCTGTCGATCGGAACGGTGATCCAATGGGGCGGGAAGGCTGTTCACCAGCATGGCGGGCTCGGGCTTACCGCCAGCCTGCCGGCCACCGACCGCCTCTTTGCCCGGTGCCTGATGCTGCCCATGAACGTCATGGTGACAGAGGACGACGCAAGGTATATCGCCGCCAGGATCCGGGAGTTCTACCAGTCGTGACCGCCCCGACGCCGCCAGCCGATCTCGCCGACCGGGCGAACCGGATTCGCATCCACGCCCTCCGAATGACGAATGCCGGCCGCAGTTCGCACATCGGGTCCGTCCTGTCGATCGCGGACATCCTCGGCGTGCTCTATGGCGGGGGCCTGCGAGTCGATCCCCGCCATCCGGAGTGGCCGGAGCGTGATCGGTTCATTCTGAGCAAAGGCCACGCGGGTGCCGGCGTCTACGCGGCCTTGGCCGAGGCCGGATTTTTCGACCCGAGCGTCCTGGCCACTCACGGCCAGGATGGCTCCTTGCTGAGCGGCCACGTGTCCCACAAGGGAATTCCCGGTGTCGAGCTGTCCACCGGCGCCTTGGGCCATGGTCTGTCTGTCGGAGCCGGTCTCGCCCTCGGAGGGAAGCTTGACCAGGCTGACTGGAGGTGCGTCGTCCTTCTCAGCGACGGTGAGTGCGACGAGGGCTCCATCTGGGAGGCGGCACTGCTTGCCGCGCATCATCGACTTGGCAACCTCATTGCCATTGTCGATTACAACAAGATCCAGAGCCTCGACACCGTCGAGCGCACCATCGCCCTTGAGCCGTTTGCCGCCAAATGGCAGAGTTTTGGCTGGAACGTGGTCGAGGTCGATGGGCATGATCACAACGCCCTGTTCACGGTCCTGAGCGGGATAACCCGCCACCCGGACCGGCCAACCTGCTGCATTGCCCACACCACCAAGGGCAAAGGCGTGTCCTTCATGGAACATCAGGTCCTCTGGCACTACCGGACCGCCGAGGGCGTTGAATTTGAGGACGCCCTCCGTGAGCTCACGACGGGTCGGAGCCCATGAGGGACACCTTCGCAGCGCGTCTCGCCGAATTGGCGGCGACGAACCCGCGCATTTCACTGATCACCGGCGACCTTGGGTTCGGCGTCCTCACATCGTTTGCAGCCGCTTTCCCCAATCAGTTCCTCAACGCCGGGGTCGCCGAACAGAACATGACGGGCGTGGCAACCGGTCTGGCCATGACGGGGCGAACCGTCTTCACGTATTCGATTGCCAACTTCCCCACCCTGCGGTGTCTGGAACAGATCCGGAATGACGTCGCGTATCACCGGGCTGATGTCAAAATCGTCGCAATCGGCGGTGGCTTCAGCTACGGACCTTTGGGGATGTCCCATCACGCCACCGAAGACCTCGCCATCATGCGGGCAATCCCGGAGCTTTTGGTCTTGGCACCCGGCTGCCGTTGGGAGGTACGGGAGGCGCTCGATGCGCTGGTCGCCACCCCGGGCCCTGCCTATATGCGCCTCGACAAGTCATCGGCCGGGAATACCGGTACCCCCGGAGAGAAGTTTGTCATCGGCCGGGCTCGGACCGTGCAGGCCGGATCGGCCTGTACCCTGATCGCGGCGGGTGGCATCCTCGGCGTAGCCCTGGAGGCCGCCACCAGCCTAGCTACTCAGGGGGTTCACTGTCGGGTGCTGAGCATGCATACGATCAAGCCGCTCGATACCGAGGCCGTGATCGCGGCTGCCCGCGAGACTGGGGGCATTGTCACCATCGAGGAACATGTCCTGGAGGGGGGGCTCGGTGGGGCCGTCGCCGAATGCTGCCTTGACCACGGCGTGCTCCCGGCCGGCTTTCACCGGATCGGACTTCGGGGCGGGTTTGCCTCCGAGGTCGGCTCGCAGAACTTCCTTCGGCAGCGGAACGGTATGGATGCCGCGGCGATCGAGCACGCGGTCAGGAAGTGTCTCACGCCGCGCTGAGCCAAGCCTCGAAGCGCTTCGCCCTCCACCCCTCCATCCGCACCATCAGCATCAGCACCACCCCCTCGGTTGCGCCTCCCGCGCCCGAGCCGCCAGCACCACCTTGAGCGCGTCCAGGCCCGCCCCGGACCCCGAAGACCGAGACCGCCGCGGATTCGCGAAAGGTGGGTCCACATCCGGGCCAGCCGCGGCAGCATATACTGCAGTTGCGCCAGCTCGACCTGCAGCTTGGCCTCCGCCGACCGGGCCCGGGTCGAGAAGATGTCGAGAATCACCTCGGCCCGGCCCATCACCCGGATCTTGAGCGCCTTCTCGAGGTTCGCTTCCTGCACCAGCGCCAGTTCCTCGTCGAAGATCACCAGCGTCGCCGACTCGGTCGCCACCATCTCCCGCGGGCGTCGCGGGATACGCCGCGGACTTTATCGGTTCCCAAATATCCAATGCCGCGGTCTGCGATCCATGCGATGTGAACGGTGCGGTCCAGGGCCTGATGTAGCGAACGCTTGAGGATGCCACTCGGGAGGCGTTCCTCACCCGGTACTGCCGGACGGCACTGAGCGACCGACTAGCCGATTAAGTACTCGCCCTGACTGCGGCACCGGGCCCGACCACGCAGTGAACGACTCATGGACGTCGTCGTCGCCGTTCTTGCCGGGGCGCTGCTGCTCATCCCGGGTGCGCTGATCGCCTTGCTGGTGCGGCTGACCGCCCGGGGGCCGGCCCTGTATTGGTCCGAGCGGGTCGGCCGACACAACCAAACTTTCCGGATGCAGAAGTTCCGCACCATGAGCATCGCCCCCCGGTCGCAACGCACCTGTTGACAGACGCCCGAACCCATATCACGCCCATCGGCGGATTCCTGCTCGATGTGGTTCGACCTGCGAATTCTGGCAATGACTTTCCTGCGGGTGGTGCGCCGGGACGGCGTGTCTCACTAGGCAAGGGCCGCCGACGAGCGCCATCACCCCGCGCCGGGCGACCTGGGACGGCAATTACCGGGAGGCTCTGGCCTGGCAGGAGGTGCCGTCCACCGAAGGCAGACGGGTGGTGGCCGGCGCTCCTGCTCAGGATTCGCCCATGGGGACCGATGCTTAAATGATGACCCCGGCCGACGCAACCGGCGTCCCCGTGACCCTCGAAGACATCCGTCTCCGGGAGTCCCGGCGCCGCGACAAACACTGGAAGCGGTGGGACCCCTATCTGAGCGAGCGGGCCTGGGGCACCGTGCGAGAGGACTACAGCGCCGACGGCGCCGCCTGGGACTACCTCCCCCACGACCACGCCCGGTCCCGCGCCTATCGATGGAACGAAGACGGGCTGGCCGGGATCTCCGACCGTCGCCAACTGATCTGCTTCGCGGTGGCCCTCTGGAACGGCCAAGACCCGATTTTCAAGGAACGCCTGTTCGGCCTGAACGGCAACGAAGGGAATCACGGCGAAGACGTCAAAGAGGAGTACTTCTACCTCGACAGCACCCCCACGCACTCGTACCTCAAGTATCTCTACAAATACCCCCAGCGTGCCTTCCCCTACGCCGCGCTCATCGAAGAAACCCGGCGGCGCACCAAGCAACAACCCGAATTCGAGCTCCACGACACCGGGATCTTCGACGATCACCGCTACTTCGACGTCGTCGTCGAGTATGCCAAGGTCGATGTCGAAGACATCCTGTGCCGGATCTCGGTTACCAATCGCGGCCCCGATCCAGCGGCCCTGAGCCTCCTCCCCACTATCTGGTTTCGGAATACCTGGTCCTGGGGCCGCAATCGGCAACGGCCCGAGCTGGCGGCCCGGCCCGGGCCCGAAGCGGCGATTGACCTGAACCACCCTGGAGCGGGCCGCTACATCCTGCACGCCGAAGGCGGCCCCGAACTGCTGTTCACCGACAACGAGACCAACACCCAACGGTTGTTCGGCCGGGCCGGCGAATCGCGGTTCGTGAAAGACGGGATTAACGACGCCATCGTGGCTGGCGATTCCGGCGCGGTCAACCCCGACCGGGTTGGCACCAAGGCCTCCGCGCACTACCCCCTCGTCATCGGACCGGGCCAAACGGCGGTGGTCCGACTCCGTCTGGCGCCCCCCGCCCCGACCTCCGCCCTTCCCTTCGAGCGGTTCGACGAGGTCCTCGCCGTCCGGATTGCCGAAGCCGACGACTTTTACGCCACCGTGACGCCCGAGGGACTCTCCGCCGACGCGAAGAACGTGATGCGCCAGGGCTTCGCGGGCATGTTCTGGTCGAAACAGTTCTACCACTACGTCGTCCGCGATTGGCTCGAGGGCGATCCCGGGCACCCGCTGCCGGCCGCCGAGCGTAAGCGGGGCCGGAACCACGAGTGGGGCCACCTCTACAATGCCGACATCATCTCGATGCCCGACAAGTGGGAGTATCCCTGGTACGCCGCCTGGGACCTGGCCTTCCACTGCGTCCCGCTGGCCTTGGTCGATCCGGATTTCGCCAAGGACCAGGTGATGTTGATGCTCCGTGAGTGGTACGTGCACCCCAACGGGCAGATCTCCGCCTACGAGTGGGCGTTAGGCGATGTCAATCCGCCGGTCCAGGCCTGGGCCGCCTGGCGGGTCTACAAGATCGACAAGAAGCGCCGTGGGGTGGGCGACCGCGCCTTCCTCCAACGGGTCTTCCACAAGCTCCTCCTCAATTTCACCTGGTGGCTCAACCGGACAGACGCCGACGGGATGAACATCTTCCAGGGCGGCTTCCTCGGCCTCGACAACATCGGGGTCTTCGACCGGAGCAAGCCGCTCCCCACCGGCGGGCACCTCGAGCAATCGGACGGCACCAGCTGGATGGCGATGTACGCCCTGAACCTCCTGGCCATTGCCATGGAGTTGGCGGAGGACGACCCGAGCTACGAGGATGTGGCGAGCAAGTTCTGGGAGCACTTCGTCTGTATCGCCCACGCCATGAGCCACCGGGGCCAGGACAACATCGGTCTTTAGAACGAGCGGGACGGGTTCTTCTACGACGTCCTGAAACTCCCGGACGGGACCCAGTTTCCTCTGGAGATCCGCTCGATGGTGGGCCTGATCCCGCTGTTCGCAGTGGAAACCCTCGACGCCGATGCGCTCGATCGGCTCCCGGAATTCAAACGCCGGCTGGAGTGGTTCGTCGACAATAGGCCCGACCTGGCCGAAAACGTGGCCTCGATGCGGGCCACCGGGATGAGCGAACGCCGGCTGCTGTCGATCGTCGACGGTGACCAACTCCGCCGGATTCTCCGGTACGTGTTCGACCAAGACGAGTTTCTCTCGCCCCACGGGATCCGGGCGCTGTCCCGCCGGCACCGCGACGCCCCCTACCTGCTCGACGTCAACGGGGAACAACATCGGGTCGACTACGAACCCGGCGAGTCGACCACCGGGCTCTTCGGGGGCAATTCCAACTGGCGGGGCCGATCTGGTTTCCGGTCAACTTCCTCCTGGTGGAAGCGCTCCAGAAATACCACCACTACTACGGAGCCGATTTCACGGTAGAATTCCCCACCGGGTCAGGCCGGATGCTCACCCTCTCGGAAATCGCCGGCGAGCTGAGCCGCCGCCTCACCAGCGTAATTCCTCCGCAACAACCAGGGCCGCCGCCCCGCCATGGGCACCTCGGAACGATTCGCCACCGATCCCCATTGGCGCGATCTCGTCCTCTTTCACGAATATTTCCACGGGGACACCGGCACCCGCCTCGGCACCTCACACCAAACCGGCTGGACCGGACTCGTCACCAAACTACTCCAGCAAAGCGGCGAGCCCTCCTTCTAACCCGGCCCCTCCTCCTACCGAGCGCCGAGGGCCGAGTCCCGAGTGCCGAGCGCTTTCGCCCTCCACTCCGCCATCCGCACCTTCAACACCACCCCCTCCTCCGTATCCTCCCGCCCTACCACTTCCCCCTGCCGGTACACCTCCGCAATCCGCTTCCCGTCTGTCGCCGGCACCACTACCCGGACCACCGGCGCCATGGTTTTGGCCCGCTCCGCCAACGCCTGAATCAGCTCCTCCAACCCACCTGGACGCACCGAACTGACAATCACCGCGCCCGGGTACATCTCCCGAACCCGGGCCGCAAACTCCCCCGGGTCCGCCACCAAGTCGATCTTGTTGAATACCACGATCACCGGCCGGTCTTCCAGCTCGAGCTCGCCGAGCACCGCCTCGACCACCTGAATCTGTTCCTCGTACTCCGGATGACTCGCGTCCACCACGTGGAGCAGGACATCCGCCTCCCGTGCCTCTTCGAGCGTGGCCCGGAAACTCGCCACCAGATGGTGGGGCAGCTTCCGGATGAAGCCGACCGTATCGGTCACCCGGGCCCGGAGACCGTCACCTAACGACAGCTCCCGGGTCAGCGTATCCAACGTCGCGAACAACCGGTCCTCGACCACGATCTCCCGCTCACCCGTAAGCCCCCGCAGGATGCTCGACTTCCCAGCATTGGTATACCCGACCAGGGACGCGCTCAGCATCGAGCTCCGGCCGGCCCGCACCGTCTCGCGGTGCCGCTCGACGTCCTTCAGCTTCAGCCGATGGTGCTGGATCTTCTCCCGAATCATCCGGCGGTCGGTCTCGATCTGAGTTTCGCCCGGGCCACGAAGCCCGATGCCGCCCCGGATCCGCGACAAGTGGGTCCACATCCGGGCCAACCGCGGCAACAGGTACTGCAGCTGCGCGAGCCCCACCTGCAGCTTGGCCTCCGCACTCCGGGCCCTGGTCGAAAAAATGGCGAGAATGATCTCGGACCGGTCCATGACCCGGATCTTGAGCTCCTTCTCCAGGTTGGCCCCTTGCACGGGGCTCAACTGCTCGTCGAAAATGACCAGCGTCGCCTGCAGCGAGGCCACCAGGTCCTTGAGCTCCTCGACTTTCCCCTCGCCGATCAGGGTGGCGGAACTGGCCGCGGCAATCTGCTGGGTCAAGCGCCCGACCACCTGCGCCCCCGCCGTGTCGACTAGCCGGGCCAGTTCGGCCAAGTGCTCGTCGAGTTGCTGCGCGTCGCGGGACCCCTTCCTCGGCGACACCACCAAGATCGCCCGCTCAACCGGCGGCACGACCTCTATCATGTCTCGTGCGATGGTGTGCTCCCCTGCGTTGGAGGTCCGGCGGCCTTTTGCCGCCACCACGTGAGTCGCTCCGCTACCTTGGTTTCGAAGCCTAACCGCCCCGGCTCATAGAATGCCCGCCCAGCCAGCACCTCGGGCAGATAACTCTGGGCCACGAAATGATCGGGATCGTCATGGGCGTACTTGTACTCGGCCCCATATCCCAGGTCCTTCATCAATTGAGTCGGCGCGTTCCGAAGATGCAGCGGCACCGGCGCCGCCGGCGTCTCCCGGGCCGCCTCGAACGCCCGCCGCATCGCCTTCATCGCGCTAATGGACTTCGGCGCCGTCGCGAGATAGATCGTCATCTCGGCCAGCGGCAGAAACCCCTCCGGGGCGCCTAGCTGGTCAAAGGCTTCCCGGGCCGCGACGGCGATCAACAGCGCGTTCGGATCGGCGAGCCCCACGTCCTCAGCCGCCATCGCGATCGCCCGCCGGAACAAGATCCGGGGATCCTCCCCCTCCTCGATCATCCGGGCCGCCCAGTAGAGCGCCCCGTCCGGATCGCTGCCCCGGAGCGACTTGTGGTAGGCCGAGAGCAGGTTGAAGTGCTCCTCGCCCGAGGCATCGTAGCGGGGCATCCGCCGGGCCAGCGCCGTCTCGAGCGAGGCCACGGTCAGATGCCCCTTGAGCCCCACATACTGGACCGCGGCTTCGAGCGTGCCTAACGCCCGTCGCGCGTCCCCGTCGGCCTGGGTGGCGATGACCTGGAGTGCTTCCGGATCGGCCTCGATCGACTGGGCGCCCAAGCCCCGGTCCCGGTCGGCCAGGGCCCGTGCCAAGAGCCCGGCCAAGTCCTCCACCGAGAGCGGCTCCAGCACGAACACCCGGCACCGGCTCAGCAACGCGCCGTTCAGACTAAAACTCGGATTTTCGGTCGTGGCCCCAATCAACGCCACCGTCCCCCGTTCCACATGAGGAAGGAAGGCATCCTGCTGCGCCCGGTTGAACCGGTGGATCTCGTCGCAGAAGAGCACCGTGCCGCGGCCCATCAGCAGGCGCGACTCGGCCTCCTTGATGATCTCCCGGACCCGGGGCACTCCTGCAGTGACGGCGCTGAACCCGACGAACTCCCGCCCGGTGTGCTGCGCAATCAACCGGGCCAGCGTCGTCTTCCCGACCCCGGGCGGGCCCCAGAAGATCGTACTGCCGAGGTCACCCCGCCGGATCGATTCGCCTAACGCCTTGCCCGGCCCCAACAACTGCCGTTGGCCCAGGAACTCCTCCAGCGCCCGGGGCCGCATCCGCTCGGCCAGCGGTCTCGTCTCGGTCGCAAACAAGCCCAAGGTCTCGCTCATGACCGCCGGACCCGGGCCAACAACGCCTCGCGTTCGTTGAGGCCGGGATCCTCCAACACCGCCGCCAACAATTCGCCTAACACCCGCCCAATCTCCGGTCCGGACCCGACCCCGGCGCGCTTGAGGTCCGTACCCGTCACGGCCAACCCGGCCCGCGAGGTCGCTTCACCGCGAGCCCGGACTCCCGCCACCTCGTCCCGCCACGGGGCAAGGATCCCGTGGCGGAGCAGGTGCGCGTCCATCAGGTCGTCGGCGGCCGGGCCAACGGCCGCAAGCCACCGGCGGGCCGCCACGGCGCCGCTACCGTCCGGGGCGGCCGGCCCGCGGGCCAACCGCTCCGCCCGGTCGATCGCGGCCGTCGGGGCCTTGAGCCGGGCCAGAACCGGTCCACCGTCGCCCCACCCCACGGCGGTCAGCAACACCGGATCCCGGACCGCCGGATTCGGATCGGCAAACGGATAGACCTCGGGAAACCCCGGGAGCCAACGCTCCGCCGCCCCAACCTCGCGCCACCGCTCGAACAACGGCGGCAGCTCGAGCGCCGACTCGAGACTCCGAAACCACTCGTCGCGAACCCGTTCCGCCGAGAGTTGCTGGAGTCCAGGGGCGGCGGCTTTGGCGGCGGCCCAGGTGGCCGGGTCGATTTCGAAACCCAGTCGGCCGGCAAACCGGACCGCCCGGAGAATCCGGAGATAGTCCTCCGCAAACCGCTCGGCCGGCTTCCCGACCGCCCGGACCACCCGGAGGTCCAGGTCGGCGACCCCTCCGAACGGGTCGCACCAGTGGTGCTTGATCGGATGATAGGCAATGGCATTGATGGTGAGGTCGCGGCGGGCCAAGTCAGCCTCGAGCGAAACTCCGTACTCGACCACAGCGTGGCGGCCGTCCGTGGTCACATCCCGGCGGAAGGTGGTCACTTCGTGGAGGTGATTGCGCCGGTCGAAGACCCCGACCGTACCGAACTTGAGCCCGACCGGCACGGTCCGCCGAAACAGCCGCTGGACCTCATCTGGTGTGGCCGCCGTGGCCAGATCCACGTCGTCGCGGCTCCCGCCGAGCAGGGCATCCCGAATCGCCCCCCCGACGCACCAGGTCTCATACCCGGCGGCCTCGAGGGTGGCCGCGATCTCGACGACCTCCACGGGAATGTCGAGCCGATCGAGCCGGGTCACCGCGTCATCCCATCACCCGCAGAGCACGCTCCCGCCGTTCACGTTGAGCACCTCGCCGGTCACATGACAGGCCAGATCGGACAACAGGAACAAGATCGGTCCGGCAATGTCTTCCGCCAGCGGAACCCGCTTCATCGGGATCGTCGCCGCGATCCGCTCCCGTCCGCCACCGGCATAGGCGAGCGCACTCATCTCGGTATCGACCCACCCCGGCGCGACACAGTTGACCCGGATGGCCGGCGCGCATTCGATACAGAGTGACTTGGTCAACGAGATCAAGGCGCCCTTCGCGGCGGCATAGTCGGAGTGGAACGATTCGCCCCGCTGGCCCGCCGTGCTCGACACGATGACCACCGATCCGCCAGGACGCATCATGCCTAACGCGGCCTTCGTCGATAGAAACACCGAGTCGAGGTTCTGGGCCATCGTCAACCGCCACCGCGATTCCGCCATCGCCGAGAGCGGCGTATCGTCGCTCGGCCAGACCCCGGCGTTGGCCACGAATCCGTCGAGGCCCCCGAGTGCCGCCTTGGCCTCCTTGAAGATCCGCGTGACCACCGCCGGATCGGCCAGATCGCCGCCCCCGACGAAGGCCCGGCGGCCTAGCGACCTGACCTCCTTGGCCACTTGGTCGGCTTCGGCCGACCGCTGGTGGTAGGTGACCCCCACGTCCGCCCCGGCCCGGGCACAAAGAAGCGCCGCCGCCCGGCCGATCCCCCGCGAACCTCCGGTGATCAGAACCGACTTGCCCGCCAATGAAATCATGGTGCCAATTCCCTTTCGACCAACTCGACGATCGTGTGATCGATTGCGAGTTGAAGTTCTTGAATCCGGCTCGTGTCCGCCGACGGCACGATGACCGCCTCGTCGCATAGCCCGGCCAACGCGCCGCCGTCGCGGCCCAATAACGCCACCACCGTCGCCCCCACCCGCCGGGCCGCCTGAGCGGCCCGAATCAGATTCTCACTCCGACCACTGGTGCTGATCAGGACAACCACGTCGGCCGGACCGGCCAGCGCCTCGACTTGACGGGCAAACACCTCGGAGAAACCCAGATCGTTTCCAGCCGCCGTCACCACCGAGGTATCGACCGAAAGCGCCAACGCCCGAAACGGACGCCGGGTTCGCCCCAATCGAACCACGTACTCGGTCGCGATGTGCTGGGCATGCGCCGCGCTGCCCCCGTTCCCGGCGAAGAACAACGTCCCCCCGGCCCGGAGCGCCCGCACATACCGGTCGGCCAACCTCGCGATCGCCTCACTCTGTCCCGCCATCGCGGTGGCGAGCACCGCCAGGGCCTCGAACTGCGCCCGGATTCCGTCGCCGGTCACTCCTGGACCTCCCGCACCCACCCTTTGAGACGTGTGAGCAACGACACCTTCACCTTGGCCGGCGGGACGGCGTCCACCCGCTCGTCGGCCAGGATCGCCGCCGGATTGGATCGCATCAAGAGCCCAGCCTCGGCCTCGAGTCCGCTCGCCACCAACTTGGCCCATGGAATTGCGAGCGAACGGGCGTCGCCATGGTTGTCAGCGGCCAGCACGTCGGCGAGCCCGTGGGCCACCAGATCCCGGGCTCGGTTACCCCGGCTCGTCGGCAGGAACAGAGTGTTCGCATCGACCTGCATGATGGCGCCGATCTCTTTCCACCACGTCACGACTTCGACCGAGCAAACCGAGTACCGCTCCGGATGAGCGACCAGGGGCGTGAGCCCCGCCTTCACCAGCTGAGTCAGGGCCGCCCCGGCGGAGCGACTCGCCACCTGACGGGTGAATTCCACCAGAACGTACCGGCTCCCGGCCAACGCGATCCGGCGGGTGGCGATCGCCCGGGGGGTGAGGGCCCGGTCGAGCATCACCTCGGCACCGCGGTGGAGCCGGATGCCCGCCGGCGCCTTCGAGGTCAGCGCCGCCATGGCTTCGTCATGCTCGGGAGGCGGGCCCTCGAGAATCCGGCTGGCCTCGAGGTGAGGGGTCAGGACAACATCAGTGACCCCCTCGGCGGCCATGGTGGTCAACACTGCCACCGACTGCTGGACACTCTTCGACCCGTCATCGACGCCCGGCAACAGATGGCAGTGGAGATCGATCAAGGGCCGATGCTCTCCTGTCCCCGCACCGCGCGCGCAAACCGGGCCAATCCGGCGGGATCGGTTTCGACTTGGGCCGCGAGCGCCAACGTGACCAACGCATCCGCCGCCAACAAGTCGAGCGCCGCACCCCGGTCTCCCGTGCGTTCCAGCGCGACCTCAAGTGCACCCTTGGCGGCATCGGCCAACCGCTCGGGGGTCGTCGGCAGCGTGACGTCGCCCACGAAATCTGAGGCTCGGCGGACCAGCACCGGCGGCGCCCCCGCGAGCCGGTCGGCTAGCCACTGACGGGTCAGACCGCCAGCCATTCGCTTACGATGTGGGGTACCGCCTCCCGGGCCTTCGGCAACTGCGACGGATCACCGGCGCTCGCCGAGGCAAACGTCGGTCGGCCGCCCCCTTTGCCGCCGCTGACCGCGGCGATCCGGCTCACCAAGTCACCGGCTTTCTTACCCCGGGCCACCAAGTCGTCGGTGACCGCGGCGTGGATCGCCCCCCTGCCTCCCTCGGCGAACAGCACGAGCACCCCGTTGGTACCCCCGTTCCGGAATTGGTCGGCGGATGCCGCGACCTCGTTCCGGTCTTCGAGCGGCGTGGTCCCGATGGTCACCTTCACGCCCTGAACGTCGACCACATCCCGCTGTCCTTCCTCACCCGCGCCGCCCCGTCGCAACGCGTCGGCCAACCGGCCTTCGAGTTTTTCCCGCTCGGCCAACAGCTGCTCGATCCGGCGGGCCAGTTGATCCGGCTGGGACCGGAGCAACTCCGCCGCCGCGGTGATCCGGTCATCGACTTGCTCCACCGCTGCGTACGACGCAGGGCCGGTCACCGCCTCGACCCGCCGAACTCCGGCCGCAACCCCGCCCTGGCCCCCGAACCGGAAGAGACCTAACGCTCCCGTCGTGGTGACGTGGGTCCCGCCACAGAGTTCGATGCTCGGCCCCATTTGTACCACCCGGACTCGGTCGCCGTATTTATCGGCAAAAAACGCCAT
>SXGU01199294.1_pt1 | contig 35276 bp, 42 predicted proteins | sample 3174531 | NCBI WGS metagenome assembly SXGU01 (sample SAMN11356863, study PRJNA531348) | freshwater metagenome | isolation source: freshwater sample F1-140 | place: China: Fuxian Lake, Yuxi | collected 2017-12-25 | reverse complement strand
TCGTGCTGCCGGCGACCACGACGCTGGAGCGCAACGACATCGGGGCCAACAGCCGGGACCGCTTCGTCATCGCCATGAAGAAGGCGATCGAGCCGGTCGGCGAAGCCCGCAACGACTTCGACATCTTCGAGGGGCTGGCGCAGCGCCTGGAGCTCGGCACGGCGTTTTCGGGCGGGCTCGACGAGATGGGCTGGCTGCGGCGTCTCTATGACGAGTTCCGTGCCGCCTCGGCGCGCCAGAACATCGCCCTGCCCGATTTCGACACGTTCTGGGCCGAGGGCTATGTCGAGCTGCCGGTTCCCGACGACGATTACGTGCTGCTCGGCGAGTTCCGCCGCGACCCGGGCCTGCACCGACTGGCCACGCCGTCCGGCCGCATCGAGCTCTATTCGGAGGCCGTTGCCGCTTTCGGCTATGCGGACTGCCCCGGCCATCCCGCCTGGCTGCCGCCCAGCGAATGGCTCGGCGCTCCCGCCGCCAAGCGCTTCCCGCTCCACCTGCTGACCAGCCAGCCGACCGGCCGGCTGCACAGCCAGATGGACCCCGGCCCGGTCAGTCGCCGGACCAAGGTCGGCGGACGCGAGCCGCTCACCATCCATCCGGGCGACGCGGCCGCCCGGGGCATCCGCGCCGGCGATATCGTGCGGGTGTTCAACGAACGCGGGGCGTGCCTCGCCGGGGCGGTGCTGAGCGAAGCGGTGATGCAAGGCGTGGTCATCCTGCCGACCGGCGGCTGGTACGACCCGGCGGAGCCGGGACAACCCGGAACGCTGGAGATCCACGGCAACCCCAACGTCCTCACCCTCGACAAGGGCACCTCGAAACTCGGACAGGGGACGAGCGCCATGAGCGCCCTGGTCGAAGTCGAGCTCTACCGGGCTCCGGCGCCGGAGGTGAAAATCCATCGGCCGCCGGCCTGTTCGCGAGAATACTAAAGTCTTAGGAAAATTTTAACCAAATTCTTCCCGTGTTCCCCTCGGCTGCCGATCGCATCGAGGAGGGACTCATGCTTCGTTCGACCGCCTGGTCGACCGCCCCGTTCCTGGCCGCCTCCCCGGCCTTCGCCCAAACCTCGATCAATCCTTCGGAAGGGGTCTCGGTCGCTTATGCCGGTCTGTCGGCAGCCCTTCCCGGGATCCCCGCCACCAACCCTGCTTCCATACGCGATGTCCGCGTTCCGCCGCTGCCGGCGGCGGAGCTGCCCGGGCCGGCGGTGCCGCTGAGCTATCGCGATTTCGGCACCTACGAGCCCTACGTGCCCAGCCTGGCCCGGCGCGTCCTGCCGGACACGCCCAACGACACGGACCCGTTTCAACTCACCCTGGACGGTACGCCCAGCCGCACCACGATCGGCACCAGGGCCCAGGTGAAAGCGGACAACGTCACCGTCCAGGCCCGCGCCACCAGCACCATCCCCGGCCTGCCGGTGCTTGGCGACAAAGCCAGCAAGTGGCGGCCCACGCCCGATCTCAAGGTCGACATCCGCTACAAGTTCTAGCGACGCTCGAGGATCGCCCAGCCGGCCCGTCCGCCCGGACGGTCGGCCCGGCGCTCGGCCACGCGGACGCCATAGCGCGCCCAGACCGAAGTGCAGTCGCGCCAGCTCAAGGCCCCATCACCGCCCCAGACCAGCGCGTGGCTGCCGGCAGGCACCGCTTTGAGTGCGGCCTCCACCCGACGGCGCCAGAAGGCTTCCGGTGTCTCGCGGCTGCGGCTGAGCGGCAGCCAGCGATTGGCCATCAGGCTGTGGGCCAGCTGGTCGTCGATCACGTACTCGTCGAGGCCGCGGGTCGGCGGATTGGCCACGACGAAGGCGCGCCGCCCGTAGTCGACGCGCCGGCAAAGCGTCAGCATGTCCTCGCCGTGCACAGCGGCGCGGGTGCCGCCAACCCGGGCAATGGCCCGATTGAAATCGTCGGCCACGCGGCGCAGCACGGCGAGCGGCCGGTGCATGCGGCGGATATAGGGCCCCCAGTCATGGGACAGGTCGTCGCGCAGCTGGCGGGGATCGTGGGTCGGCAGGATGTTCCACGAATCCTCGACCGGGCTGAAACCCAGGACCCAGCGCAGCGCCAGATATTGATAGGCCGCCCGTTCGCGGGCCGGCACGGTCGCGTAATACAGCCGGTCAAAGAGCCCGGCAACCGGCTCGGTCAGGTAGTCCGAGGCGAAATGAAAACTCGGCACGTGACGGCGCAGGCGCGGCCGGCGTGTCGTCAGGAGCGCCTCGACGGCCAGCCAGGAGAACCTCACCCCGCCGAACAATGCCCGGGCCGCCAGCTGGCTGCGGGGCGCGAGATCATTCACCACCAGCCGCCGTGCACCGCGTGCGGCGAAGAGCAGCGGCAGCAGACAGGACCCTGCGGTCAGATCAACGACCGTGACGCCTGGCCACTCCTTTGGCGGCACGAGACGTGCGTAGGCGGCCACGATGTCCGGCACGTGCTCGGCGATACTGCCGTCGAGCGGCAGCATGGCCCGCCGCAGCTCGGAGAGAAGCGGCAAGGGCAGGACGGAACGGATCATGGGGGGCTGCTGGTGCCGACGCCCGGATTTGAACCGGGGACCTACTGATTACGAATGTGCCGGAAATCTCGGGCTATCAATAGCTTGGCTCGGGGGCACTGTCCAACTTCTGCCGGTTCGCTGTAAGGTCGCTGCACCTTTACTGCGGGGAGGCTGGCATGACACGGCTTCTGCTCATCGCGGTTCTCGCCCTGGTCACCGGCTGCGCCAGGCCGGCGCCGGTCGACTGGTCCTCGGTGCGCGACCGCGCCGAGGAGACGCGCACCGACTGCGACCGCCGAATCCGGATGGCCGGCGGCTCCCAGGCCTAAAACGGCAGCAGCGCCCGCTGCGCCCAGCCGCGGGTGCTGGAGATCTATGCCCGGGCCGGCTTTCCCTACATGGACCTGATCCAGCTCGGCGAGGCGCAGCGCGTGGTGATCGCCGATCGCCAGGACCGCGGCGACCTCACCGCCGGCGAGGCCGTCGCCGAGATCGAGGCGCTCAGCGCCAGGATCAACTCCGATTTCTTCAGCCGGCAGGGCGTCGACCAGACCAACCAGCACATGCGGGCGATGCAGCAGCAGCAGATGCTCCAGTCCTTCCAGCCACCGCGGCCGCTGACCTGCACTCGGATCGGCGCCTCGACGGTTTGTCAGTAGCCGCCGAAACGGCGGCCGATTTTTTGACCGTGGAAGGGCGCTGGTGTTACGGGCGGCGAAGGGGCCGGGCAATGGCGTAGCTGCGGTCAGGCGCCGCGGCCGCTGGCGGCCGCGGCCTATTTCGAGCAGACGTCCAGAGCCCGGTAATGCCGGTCGAGGGCGGTCACCCAGGCCGCCGCTGACGCATCGCGTCGACCTGCACCCTCCAGCGCATCAACCACCGCCGGCGGCGGATCCGGCAGCGCCGGGCACTCAGTCGTTACGGCGAGATCGGTCGCGCAGCCGGCCAACAGAACCGTCGAAATCAGGGCGCTCGGCAGCAATCTCATTCCATTTCTCCCGCGTCTCGTTGGTTGCCTCGTTGACCGCGGCGCGGACCTCGTTGCGGCCGGACTTGGCGCCGGCCCGGAAAATCGCCGCTACCACCACCAGCGCGGCCACGATGGCCGCGCCGATCGCCAGGGCCCGGGCCTTCAGGCCACCGAGCAGCGCGATCATGCGCGGCCCTCCCGGCGTGCCTGGACAGCCTGCCAGGCGAAGTACACCACCAGGCCCACGACCACGACGACGGCCGACCACACCAGGAGCCGCGGCTCGACGATGTGCGCCAAGTCGTCCCAGATCGCCGAGACCGAAGAGACCGTCGCCTGCGCCGAGGCGGCCGCGGCGGCGATACCGGTGGCGATCACCTTGGGATCCTTGGCCACCGCCGCTGTCGCCGAGCTCGCCGGTGGCGGCACGATGCCCGCCAGCTTCAACCCTTCATCGACGGTGGCCGCGCTGTAGCGATGGCCTCGGTTCTCGTGCGCGATGATCGCCTCGACCAGCGGCCTCATGCGCTGATAGCTGTGAAGCTCCAGACGATCATCGGGATCCGCCTGCAGCGCCCGGGCCACTGCGCCGACATAGGCGGCCGTGTTGTTCTCGGACGGGGGCGCCCAGCGCCGGATGATCTTGCGGACGGTGTCGCAGCCATGCCGGTCGTAATAGGTGATCAGGATCCGCGTCAGCGCGCGGATACCCCACACGGGCGTCTCGAAACATAAGAAGTCCTTGTCGCTCTGGACTGCCGCCAGCCCCTGCCAAGGATCGCTCGAGCGCCGGATGTTGCCGGGGTTGTTGTTGCGCACGCCTCGCGTCGCCGTGACCGTCATGATCCCCTCCTATGCCGCCGCCTCGAGGAACCGCACCTGCTGGCCCTGGCGCTCCGCCTCGGCCGCGGCGATCTCGCGCAGCTGCGCCGAGGCGTCGTCCTGCGCCAGGACGCCGGTCGCCGGATCCGGGGCCACGCCGCGCAGCTCGACGTCGCAGATCTCGCCGAGCTCCTGGATGGCCTTCTCGCGCGACAGTCGGGTTACATCGACGTCGGAGGTGTAGATGCGCAGCACCAGGCGATCGGCACCACCGCGCAGCGCCGGTACGGCCGCGCGGATTTCCGGCAGATCGCGCACCAGCCAGGGATCCACGGCACCGCCCCAGACCGAGAGCGCCACCAGGGACGGTGGCGGCGGGGCGCGGCCGATGCCGGCCGCCTCGAGCGCCGGCAGCATGGTGCGGTCGGGCCCGAGGATCTCCTGGAAGCGGGAGAGCTGCACCATGTACTCGCCGCGCCAGTGGCCGAGTGCCAAAAGGCAGCTGCGCTTGAAGCTGGCGAAGCCCGCCGCCGGCGCGAAGCGCACGACCCGGCTGTAGGGCTGGTGGCGTGTGTGATGCTCGGCCACCACACAGCGCCCCGCGTGCAGGCTTGCGGCGACGCGGCTCGAGGAGACGAGTTCGGCCTCCTCGTTGGGCCGGATCTGCAGCAGCACCTTGCAGCGTTGCATCTCACGGTCGCGCTCCCCGACCGGCACGATGCCCTTGCTGCCGAGGATATGGACCGAGCGGCCGGTCTCCTTGTGCAGCCGCTCGAGCCATTGCCAGCGGCGGCCGCCTTCGGCGATCGAGCCATACATACCGAAATCGAACTCGGGCTCGCGGCGCGCCTGGCGCAGCTGCGCCGGCGCGAAGCCGATCGGCAGGTAGCCGACGTTCGGGCACCAGCGTTTGTACCAGGCATGGGTGTCGGCGCCGGGCACCAGGGCCCAGATGGCGAGGAAGCGCAGGCGACGGCAGGCCTCGACGAAGCGGGCCTGGCGCCCCTTCATGTGGTCGGGGCGGCCGAAGTTGAAGTCGCCGCCCAGGCCGTCCGGGCCATAGCCGGTCGGCTGCTCGGTAGCGATGCAGATGTAACGCGCGCCGGCATGGACATGCGCGCCATAGACGTCGATCGCCTCCTGGGAGAACCCCTCAAACAGGACGTTGACCGTGTCCGGCGTCAGGGCGACCGAGCGGTCGTTGATCTCCCAGGTGTGACCGTAGAGCTCGAGCTGCGCCCCGAGGGTCGAGGTCAGATCGTCGAAGGAGAGCCGCAGCTCGGCTCTGTGGTTCTCGCGGTTGAACAGGAAATGCATTGCCAACCCCGCTATAAGATGTCGATCCCGATTTTCTTGAGCGCAGCCTTGCCGAATGTGGCGAGGGTGGCGCCGGCGCTGCCGCTGGCGATCGACAGCCCGATCAGCACGCCGCGGCCGGTGTTGCGCTCGCGCTCGTGCTTGTCGACCAGGGGCTCGATCCGGTCGACGCTTTCCTTGACCGCCGCCACACCGGCCAACTGGCCCGAGATCTCGTCGAGCTTGTCGAAGATCCGCGATGCCGAGCGCGCATTGCTATCGGCCTTGGCGCGCAACTCGCCGATCGCCGCCGAGATCTCGTCCAGTTTGCCGGTCACCTGCCCCCTCCGTTGACTATTGGCCGATGTCGAGACGCTGCAGCCAGATCGAGAGCTGGCCCGTCGCGTCATCTGCCCGCGCCAGGGCGGCGCAGGTGCCGGCGATGGCGTTGTAGTAGTCCTCGCCCTTGCCGGCCTGGGCGTTGAACGGCGCCGTCTCGAGCGCCGCCCAGTCCGGACCGGCAGCCGAATACGCCGCGAAGGCCGCGGCTTTCCAGCGCTCAAAATATTCCCGGGCCTCGATCAGGCGTCCCGTGTGGATGGCACCATTGGCGCTGAACGGGGCCCCGGTCGTGGACTAAAGGGACATCGTCGCTCTCCTAGTCTCTGGTTAGAAAATCGACGGCTAGAGACATATCGCCGTCTTCGAACGCCTGACGGGCCTGCGCCCGGTTGGAGGTGTCGAGTTGGGGTGGGGCCGGACTGAGGGTCACCACGCGCGTCACCCGGTCATTGGGCCCGTCATATTCCGGCTCGCCATAGGCGGCGATCTCGCCGGAGCCCTCGACCAGGTCGACGATCTGGTAGACCTGCTGCAGCAGCCCATTGCCGTCCTCGCTCTTGAGCTGCAGCCCAGGGACCGCCGCGGTCTCGCAGAACGAGGCGACGCCGTGCCACTGGAAACGACCGCCGCCGAACTGTGAGCCGACCAGCTGGCCGGATTGCATATCGCGGATGATGAACATCGTGACTCTCCCTGCTTACCCGGGGCCGAACGACAGCACGATCATTGCCGTGCGGGTTGGAACTCCGCTTGGCGTCGCCGTGATCGTCAGGCCCGTCTGCGCAGCCGTGTAATTATTGGCCGCACCGCTGTGTGTCGTGTCGGCCTCCAGCGTCTCGTCGTAATCCTCCGTCACCTCGCTGGACCAGTTGAACGTCCGGGCCGAGCCGCCCTCGCAGATCACCGCGCCGATCAGGCAGCCGTTCGCCGGCACGTCTATGTTGTCGACGTCGATTGGATTTTCTGCTGTTGCCGTGCCGGTATCAGCGGGAGTGCTGGCGGCGCCGAACAGCCCGTAGACGCTATAACCGCAGCGATCACGCCCGGCTGACCACGTGACGGAAAGCGTCGCAGAAGCGCCTGAGACACCATCGACCAGCCACGCCTCGATGTCGTGGCCCAAGTCCTGAGCTCGGGCCAGGAACGTCCCCGCAACTCCGCTCAGGGTTAAAGCCGAGACTGTTCTCGCTGTTCCGCCGGCGCCGCAGTCAACGAAAACAAGATGCCTGGTCGCTCCAGAAGCAAGTCCCGCCGTAAACGTGTAGGTCGTGCGGTCGACGGCATCGACGCCCGACGAGCCGAAGACCTGCAAGGCTTGCGCGGCTGGGACAAATGCCGGAAACGGGAAACTCACTGAAGCGCCTGTTTATGGAGATGCGAGCCGCCATTGCCGACCGTGATGTAGAAGCGGAACTTGTGGCCGTTGGTCGTGGTCAGCGTGTCACCCGTCACCTTGGTGAAGCCGCTGGTGGTGACGGCGCCGGCGCTGCCGTTGTTGGTCATGTCGATGACCATCGAGCAGGACGAGGATGGCGGCGCCAGGGTGTGCGCGCCCCCGTTGGTGTAGTGCTGGATGTTGCGCTGGGTCGGGTCCGGAGTGAACGTGCCGCTCGACTTGGTTCCTGCGTCGTAGGACCCCGCGATATAGCCGGCCGTGAGGCTCGCGGTCGCGGCGCTCGAGATGACCGTCGCGGCGAGAGTTACCGTGCGCGTCTCGTTGCCGCCGTCGTTCTGGGTCGACAGGCTGAGCAGGCTGCCGGTCGAGGCCACGAGCAGCTTGGCCTCGATGTCTCCAGGCGTGGCGTCGTTCGCCGAGACCTTGACCGCCCCGACCGAGGCGACGGCCAGGGAGGCTGCGGCCTGTGCCGTCACCGCCGCGGCCGCGGCGACCGAGGCCGCCGCCTGGGCCGAGGTCGCCGACTGCGATGTGGTCGGGATCGTCGTCACGCCGCCGGCGCCGTCGAAGGCCATCAGCGTGTCGGCGCGCAGCTCGGCCGAGGGCAGCGTTACCGAGGCGTTGAGACCATCGGTGAACGGGATGCGGATCGAGAACAGCGAGGCGTCGGAGTTGCTCTGCTGCAGCGCCATGGCCAGGCGGTCGCCGAACTGCTCGACCGCCGGCGCCGGGAACAACTCATTGTTGCGGAACTGGCTCGGCTGCTGCGCCGCCACCTGGCGCCGGCGGATGACCCGGTAGCGCGACGAGACGGCGGTGTTGAGCACCACCGTGGCGCTGGCGTACTCGCCGGTGTTGGTGTCCTGGCTGCCCAGGGTCACCGTGTAATCGTAGGTCCCGCCGCCGTTGAGCACGGGTGCGGGCGAGACCAGAGAGCCGAGGCTGGTGTCGTAGACGTCGACCTTGATGTCGGTCGAGGCGAAGACCGGCCAGGAGGCGGCGAAGCTGGTCGTGACGCCGTCGCCGGCGGTGTAAAGCGGGGAGTAGGAGGCGGTGACGGTCATGGGGGTCTCCTCGGGGCCTCAGTCCAGGACGGGCATGGCGTGCGGGCCGGTGTCGAGCAGCGCGGCGGCGCCCGAGGGCGCTGCGGCGGGGCTGCCACTTGGCAGGCCGCGAACCCGCGTGGTCGTGGTGCGGGCGCTCGCCGGCGCCATGGTCGGGGCGGCGGCCGGGACGGAGGGCGCGGCGCCCGGGCGAGAGGCCTCGCGCATGCCGTCGATCGCATCGTCGATCGCCAGCTTGAGCGCCGGGAATTCCTTGACCAGCTCGCCCCGGGCGACGGCCCGGAAGCTCTGCACCTGGTCGCGGATCATCATCGCCTTGCCGTCGTCGTTAAGCCGGGCGTAGGTCGCACCGGAGGACCCCTCGCCGTCGACCATGGCGTTGAGTGTGTCCTGCAGGTTGAGGCCGGTGCGCGGATCCTTGACCTCCTGGCCCTGCAGCTTGGCGTAGCGGTAGAGCTCGCGCGGCTCGAGCTGCACGCCCTGCGGCAGGCCGGGCCAGGAGACGCCCTCACCCACCGGCTGGATCTTGAGGCGCAGCCGGGACATCTCCGCGTCGACCGGGCTGTCCTTGATCTCCGACAGCTTGAACGGGCTGAGCAGCCGCGCCCAGTCAGCGTTCATCTCGATGCCGGTGCCGGGGATGCCGAGATAGGCGCCGGTGACGCGCAAATCGTTGCCCCAGAGATCGGTCATCGGCGGCAGGTCCTTCGACAGGCCGGGCGTGCGGGCGCGGATGGCATTGCCGATCTCGCGGATCTCGTCGGCCAGGCTGTCGCCCGAATGGCCGGGCTCGCTCGAGCGGCGCACCGGGTCAATGGCCTGCGCCACGTTGCCGGCGATGGCCGGCACGACCGAGCCGGCGAGCTTCTTGGTGAAGCTGTCGCCGTAGCGCTCCGGGTCGCTCATGGCGTTGATCAGGCCGCCCATGCCGGAGAGGTAGCTGCGGCTCATGACGGCGCGGCTCGAGGCCAGCAGGATCGCCTTGCCGAGATCCTCGCGGTCCTCGTCGCGCGCCCAGGTCAAAACGTCAGCGACGTCGGCGATAGCGCCCATGAGCTGCCCCGGCGTGTCCAGCCGGTCGAGACCGATGTAGCGGTCGCCGACCTTGATGCTGTAGGGCTGCCAGCCCTGGCGGGTCAGGTTGCCGCGCAGCGCCGCGTCCTGCGGGCCGCCGCCGGTGAGCGTGCCCTGCTGCACCAGGTCCCAGGCGATGCCGGCGATCGCCGCGCCCGTTGCCTGCTTTGCCATCGCCATCTCCATCCGCGCGCCGCCGGCGGCCATGTCGGCGCGCACGTCGCGCAGCACTAGGCCGAGGCCCGGCGTGCGCTCGATCGTCCAGCGCGCGAGGTTGTAGGGCGTGCTGACGAAGGGCATGACGATCTTGCCGATCGGCAGCTCGACGCCCGGGCGGACCTCCATCGTCCACTCCTTGAGTGCCGACTGGACCTTCGCCATCGCCGGGCCCGGGTCGGCGTTGAAGGTGGCGCGCTTGGCCGCATCGGCCGCCGCGGCGTGCATGCCGGCGGGCGGGTGCGCCAGCGCCTCGTCGATATGGGCGCGCAGCGCTGATCCGGTCAGGCCCTGGGCCTGGCCGTCCTTGAACGCCAGGCGGCCGAGCTCGCCGCGGTAGTTCATCCACTTGAAGACCTGGTCCTCGGCGCCGAGCCAGCGCGCCGGCAGCAGCATCTTGAGCCAGGAGTTGGGATTGGCCGTCGCCTCCGTGCCGACACCGAGCGGCGAGCCCGCGCCGATCTCCTTGGCCGCGCCGAAATCCTGGGCGCCGGTGCGCAGGGTGCGGCCGGCGGCCGTGAGCCCGTCCCAGGTGCCGCGGCGCATGCCGTAGATCTGGGCCAGCGCCTCGCCCGCTTCGACGCCGTCGCCCGGGTCGATGCCGGCGGTGCGCAGCCCGGCGTCGATGCGCCCGGCCAGCCAGCGCTCCCAGACGCTGATCGCCGAGCTCGTGGTGTTGCCGACGACGTTGGCGACATGGCTGGCCGGGTTGCTCACCAGCAGGTTCATGTAGGCGAAGGCGATGTGGTCGCGGGTCGAGCCCTTCGCCGTCTCGCCGACCAGCTCGGCGACCTTGCGCGGGTCGTTGAGCGTAGCAATCTTGGCCGCCATGTCGCGGGCCGCGTCGGGGCCGCCGGCCTCGTCGAGCAGGTTGCGGATGGCCTTGACCGCGTCGGGCTCCGACTGCGCCAGGATGCGGTGCGCCGACAGGGCGCGGCCGATCTCGGCCGACGAGCCCTTGGCCTGCTGCATCAGGCCGTAGGTCAGGGCGTAGGCGCGGTTGAAGGCGGCGAGATCCGCCTCGCTGGCGCCGATGCCGGAGGCCTTGGCGGCGAGCTCCTGCAGCTGCGTCGCGGCCGAGTGCATCATCATGCGCGAGGCGGTGATCTGCCGCGCGTCGAGCGCGCCGCCCTGCAGGCCGGCCAAGACCTCCTCGGGCGAGAGGCCGAGCTCGCGCGCCCCGGCGGCGATCTGCTCGAAGCTCTGCGGCTCCGTCTTGGGCAGCTGGCGGGCGACCTTGTCGATCGCCGCCTGGACGTCCTCGGGCCCGCCGATGCGCGACAGGTTGATCTGGGCCGGCGCCTCGTCGATCTCGCCGGCGAGGAACTTCGCCGCCTTGGCCTCGAGGTTGGCCGGGATCTCGACCAGCGGCAGCTTGGGGTCGCCGATCGGCAGCCAGTCGCGCTCCGGCCCGGCCTTCGCCGCCGCCTTCGCCTCGGCGCCGGAGGCCTTGAGCGCGTCCTCGGCGCTGCCAGCTGGCAGCTGCTCCGCCGCCCGTCCGGCCTTCGCAGCCTTGATCAGCTTGAGCCCCTTCATCACGCCCTCGAGCGTGCCGCCCAGGGCGCCGACCTCGATGGCGTTCTTGAGCCTTCCCTCGGCGGCCGTGTCGTCGGGCTTGGCCTTGAGGAAGTCGGTGAGCGGGTTGGGTGCCAGGTCGTCGAGCGCGTTGGCGGCGCGCGGCGCCTTGGGGTCGAGGGCGGCGGCGCCCGCAGCGGCGTCGACCAGGATGCGCGTCGTCGTGCTCATCGGCAGGCCGATCGCCTTGGCCAGACCGCCGACGACCTTGGTGCCGGTGAGCCATTGCGCCGTGAACTCGACCAGCTTACCGGTCACCGTCTCCGGCTCCGCCGCCATACCCTGCAGGTCCTTGGCCGCGGCCGAGAGGTTGCGCAGCGGGTTATCGGCCAGGGCCGCGTCCTTGTCGCCAACGGTCAGGTCGGCGACGTTCTCGTTGAGCCAGGTCGCCAGCTCGTCGCCGGCGGCGAACATGTTGGAGAGGCCGCCGCTCATGCCGCGATAGATCGCCTTGCCGCCCTCGAGGGTGCCGCCGGCGACGTCGCCGGCGACGGCGCGGCCGGTGCCCATTACGCCATAGGCGAAGTCGAGCCAGCTGCGCTGCGTGAGCTGGGTGCGCGCCCGGTCGACCAGCTGCGAGCGCAGGCCCTTCTCGCCGGGCTGGGGCTTCTGGTCCGGCGCCGTGTCGCCGCCATCGCCGCCACCGTCAGCGGCTGGCGCGGGCGCTTCCTTTCCGCCAGCGGCGGGATCCGGCGCGGGCTTCGCGCCGGCCGGCTCGGCCGCGCTCTCTCCCGAGAGCTGCCGGCGCAGGGCCTGCATCACCGGCCCGGCGTTCTGCGTGGCGACGCGCTCCTGCAGGTATTGATCCTGCACCTGCGTGTCGGGCAGCGGCGCCAGCGACGGCAGACGGCCGACCTCACTCATTGCCGGCCCCTCTCGTGTTCTGCTGGGTGGTGCGGCCGCCGCGGCCACCGTTCTCCTGCGCCTTGCGGCGCGCCGCGGCGAGATCCTCCTGGCGCCGCAAGATGGTCCGGTATTCGCCGAGCAGCTGGTCCTCGGCCAGGGCGTCGGCCTCGCTGATCTTCCCCGAGGCCAGGGCCGCGGCCGTCGCCTCGGCAACCTTGGCGACATCGTCGCCCGTCTTGACCTCGCCGAGACGCGGGCGCGGCAGGCCATAGGCCGAGGGCGGCGCCGACTGGTAGCGCGGCATCATCTCGTCGACCTTCTGCCAGACGCGCGCCGTGTCATCGACGCCGACCTTGTTGGCGCGGATCCACTCGTCGAGCTCGCGCCGGGCCCGGGCCAGCTTGATCTGCTCGTCGCTGCGCACGAACTGGCTGCCCGGGCCGGTGGTGACGATCGCCGCCTTGAGCGTGTCGAGACCGTCGCGGTAGTCGCGCGAGGCGTAGGCGCCGCCCTCCTGCACCGACTTCCACTTGTCCATCATCGTGGACTTTGTCTTCATCGAGATCGACGAGAGCGGCGCGTCGCGGATCTCGGCCAGGCTGGCCTCGCCGGCCAGGATGCGGGCGTGCAGGCTGTTAACGTAGTCGGCGTCGTCGCGGCCGCGCTCGCCGGCGAGGATCGCCCGGCGCGCCGACAGATAGCCGTCCGGGCTGATCTGGCGCGTGCGGCCCAGGGTCTCGATGTCCTCGAGGCTGGGCGGGTTGGTGCTGTCCAACCGGCCGAAGACCTCGATTTCCTTGATCCCCTGGTCGATCTTGAGCTTGCGCTCCGTCTCGCGCTCGTTCTTCTCGGCCTGCGCCACGCGCTGGCGGACCAGGGTGTCGGTGCGGCTGATCGCCTGGCGCTCGAGGACCTCGCGCGTCTTCTCGTCCAGGCTGGGGAAGTTCTTGGCGTCGCCGAGCAGCTTCATCGCCGCCTCGGGACTGTCGTTGATGATCTGCCGCGCCTGCACCTCGTCGGCCTTGCTGCGCGTGGTCAGGCGCAGCTTCGACGCGGCCTCGGGGTCGAGCCAGCCGCCGCGCTCGTAGGCGCCGATCGCCTCGTCGGCCGTGTCGAGGATCTGCTGCCGGTCGAGCGGATTGTCGGCGCGCGCCATAGCGTGTGCGTAGGTGTTGAGGTTGGTCAGCAGCTCGCCCTTGCGCTTCGAGCTCTCGAGGCCGAAGGCGGCCGAGCGCGTCGAGAAGCTGGAGGTGGTCGCCCGCTCGTCGAAATGCGGGTTGAACTTCATCTGGACGTAGGGGTCCTGGATGCGGCCGCCGATCTCGGTCTTGATCTTGGCCGCCTCGGCATCGAAGCCCTGGCGGGCCGCGTCGGCGTCCGGGACCTTGGACCAGCGCAGCTGCGCCTCGCCCAGGCGCTTCATGCTCTCGGCCTGCAGCGTCGCCAAGTCCGCCTCGCGGCGGGCATTGGCGTAGCGCATCTCGAAATGCTCGACCGTGCCCATCAGCTCCTTGGCGCCACGCGCGACGGCAGCGGCACCTCCCGCGGCTGCCACGGGATCCTGACGCACGCCTTGCTGCGGCTCGGGCACCGCCGACGGCGAGAGCTGGAAGGTTTCGATGCGCGGCATGTCAGTAGGGCCTCAGGCCGGATTTGCCGTAGGGGCCCCAGCTCGGGCCGCCCACCGCGTTGCCGCCGGGTGTTGCCGCGGGCAGCTGACTACCGAAATACGCCGCGCCGAGCAGCGTCGTGCCCGCCTGGAAATAGCTCGAGTTGCGCGCGCCGGAGGCCGAGAACTCATAGAGCGCCGCCTCGTTCTCCGCCTGGACCTGGCCGGCCCGGCCGCGGTAGCGGATCATCTCCTCACCGAGCTTGCGCTCGCGCGTCTGGTCCCAGAGCACGTCGAGGGGCGAACCGCTCATCTCGATGCTCGAGGCGCCATAGCTGGCGATCATCTCCGCCATGGCACGCTTGTTGTTGCGCGCCTGGATGTCGCCCTGGGCGTTGGCGGTATCCACGGCCATCTGGCCGCGCTGGCGCGCCATCTCGGCGTTGGCCTCATTGGCCGACGCCATCTGCTCGCCGGCCGCCAGCGTGCCGACGGCCGAGACCGCGGCCAGCGAATAGAGGGCGATCTCGGCGCCGGTCATTCGGCGGCCTCCGCTGCCAGATGGCAGGCTCCGATCGCCGGAGCGATGCGCTTGAACTGGACATGGTCATTGCCGTCCGCGTCCCAGGCCTCGAGCGTCGCCTCGGCGGTGAAGCCGAGTTCGCGCACGAAGCGCATGCCGGGACGGAAGCCGGCCAGCACGTGGCACTCGATGCGGCGGAACTCCGGGGCACGCTGCATGCCGTCGAGCCAGCGCCGGGCGAAGCGCGCCGCCTCGCGGATATGGCGCAGCTCGGCGAAGCGGCCGGGCAGCATCCAGGCGAGCGCCCGGCCGTGCCAGAACCGCACCAGGCCGCCGGCGCCGAGGACGTAGCCGCCGTCGAGGGCGGCGAAGCCCATGCCGGGCACCGTCGCCGCCGCGATATAGTCGCTGGACATCCAGCCGGCGGCGCGCGGATCGCGGAGCGGCAGCAGGCGCAGGAGCTCGGGCGTGAGGCCGACGAACCTCATGCCACCTTCCTCTGGCCGACATCGACGTCGGCGACCACGCCGAGCAGGGTGAGCGGCAGCGGATCCTCGTTCTGGGTGATGCGGATCTGGCCGCGCTTATTGCTGCCGCCCGGCATCGGCACGTGGAAATCCTCGGAGACCAGCGGCGAGGCCTGCCCCATGAGGTCGGCCGAGCTGCGGGTCAGGATCTCGTCCAGCTGCGGATCGCTGTCGTCCTCGTTGGCCGCCGGGCCATACAGGGCACTGCCGGTCTCGAAGAAGCGCAGATAGAGGTCGAGGATCCGCTTGACCCGGCCCTGCGCCGTGCGCGGGCCGGTGCCCGCCGTCTCGTAACGCATGGTCACCAGGTCGGGCCGGTACGGCAGCCCCGCCGTCACCAGCGTCGCCGACGTTGCCACCGTAAAGGCGCCGTCCTCGTCGGTGGTGGCCTGCGGATACTTGGCGCCTTCCCCAAGCACGGACAGCGTCGAGCCGGGCAGGTGCTCAGCCTCGACGGCGGTGAAGGGCGTGGTGCAGGACCATTCGCCGGAGGCCGCCGGCGCCTGCGAGCCCGGGGCGTAGATCTGGGTGACGCTGGCCGCGGTCGTGGTGCCGGCGGCGCTGATCACGAACTTGCCGCCGTTCATGCGTACGACCTTGCCGACATCCGTCGCGTTGCCGGCCAGGACACCGGCGCTCAGCGAGATCCCGGTGACCGCGTCATCCGTCGTGGTGAAGCTGCAGATGGCCGCGGGATAGGTGAGCTGCGAAGTGACCGCGCAATCGGAGAACACCGCCTGCTCGAGCGCCAGGTTGTTGCCGGCCACGCGGAAATAACGGCTCAGCACCTCGATGTAGCGGACCTTGGTGTCGAGGCCGCCGATCTCGAGGTTGCGCTGCACCGACAGCCAGAGCTCGTCGTAGCTGGCGTCGGTCGACGGGATGCAGGCCAGGCTCTCGACCACCGGCGGCGTGCCGCCGAGGACCTCGCCACCCAGGCGGTGCCGCGCAGGCGCGAATACCTGCTGGTCGGGGCGGTAGGTGAAGCTGACCAGCTGGCCGTCGCCGCGCAGGCCCCAGACGACCGAAAACGGGTTCTGCTGGTAGGCCAGCTGCTGGATCCCGGTCTCGGTGATGTGCTCGCTGAACTCGACCAGATCGGGCCCGATATAGCCGTTGACCTTCCAGTCGAACTGCCACTCGTGAAAACGCCGGCCCGGCCGGTTGGGGAAGAGGATCACCTTGCCGATACGCAGCGGGCGGACCAGCGGCTGGGTGTTGATCGACTGGCCGATGGTGAAGCGCGAGCCGTAGCTGGTCTCCGGGTAGACCGAGACGTTGGTTTGCGAGAGCGCGGCGCTCTGCGACGCCGGCTGCAGGATGTTCTCTCCGCCCGTGGTGCCGATGCCGAGCTGCATCGACTGCGCCGAACCGGCCGCCTTGATCCAGCGGCCGGCGTTGACCTGGTCGTCGGAGATCACGAAGGTGAGGCCGTGCGTCGCGGTGACCGTGCCGCTGTTGTCGGTCGGCGAGAAGGTCAGCTCCGTCTTGTTGAAGCCCGAGGTGGTCGTGCTGCGGATGGCGCTGGGCAGGTTGACGTCGCCCAGGCAGAACAGGCGCTGCTGGAAGAAGGTCGCGGTGAACGGGTAGCCGGTGGTCCCCGACCAGGCGCCGAGCTGCCAGGTCTTGGACGCCGCGGTGCCGTCAAGGACACCGTCCGCGCCGTCGGTGACCGAACCCTGCACCGTCCCGGTGCAGAGCGTGGCGTTGCTCACCGCCGTGATCTTGACCCATCCCCACTTGGTGCTGTCCTTGATGCGGACCAGGCGGTTGACGTCGGTCGCGGCCAGGCCGGCGTCGCTGTTGATCCCGGTCGTCGACGAGAAGGCCAGGGTGATGCTGCCCGTCGCGCCCGAAGGCGTCACCGTGGTCGCGGTCGCGTTGACGGGCAGGTAGGGCCCGTCCTTGATCGTCATCTCCGTCCGCACCCAGGTGTCGTGAGCGGTGCGCACGATCGACTGGATCGGGTGCGCGGGGTGCAGCAGGTAGAGCGTGTCGGTCGACTGCACGTAGCCGATCGCCGGCAGCTCGCCGGCGGCGTAGGGCATGGCGATCTCCACCGGGACCAGCGCCGAGCCGCCCGAGGTCCAGGCGTGGACGAAGGCCGAGCCCTGCAGGTCGACATGCGTGCCGTCGATGACGGTGACGATCCAGACGCCGTTGGCCTCGGTCGTGCCGAGCACGCCGCTGACCGTGGCGTGGTTGCCGGTGACCACGCCGGAGGTCGAGTTGACGGTCAGGCGGATCAGCCCCGAGCCGTTGTTGGCGGCGCCCGACACCGTCATCGAGCGGGCGATCTGGCCGCCATCCTTGTAGAAGCGCGCATAACCGCCGTTGGTGGCCAGCGAGCCGCCCGAGACGTAGGCATTGGAGAACGTCGAGCTCTGCAGGTCGACATGCGTGGCGTCGATGACCGTCAGCGTCCAGGTGCCGTTGGCCTCGGTCGTGCCGGTGACGCCGGAGATCACCGCCGTGCAGCCGGTGAACAGGCCGGCCGTCGAGGCCATCTGCAGGCGGATCAGGCCGCCGGCGCTGGCCGCGCCGGTGATCGCCCGCGTGATGCCGAGCACGCCGAGCTCGATCATGTAGGCCTGGACGACCGAGAAGATGAAGTCGACCAGCCGGATCGGGTTCTCGCTGTCGACGCCGGCGGCGGCCAGCGGACCCGGCCAGCTGTCGCGGGCATAGACCACGTAGCGCGTGCCCGGCCGCTTGGTCAGGCCGCCCTGGGGCAGCGGCAGCACGTTGAGCACGGTCTCGAACCCGTTGTAGTACTTCTGGGTGTCGACACGGCCGCGCATCAGCGGACTGAGCTCGCCCGCGGTGCCATTTGTCAGGAGGGCGGTCTCGATCGTCATAGGCGGTTCTGCAGCCAGATGTCGACGTCCCACTCGTCGGAGGAATTCTCCTGCGCCGCGGCGCCCTTGGCGGCGGCCAGGACCTCGGCCAGAGCGGTCAGGGCGCGGTCGCGCTTGGCGATCTCGCCGGTCATGGCCATGGCGATCTCGGCGCCGAGGTCGTAGCCGATGGCGCGGACCAGCATCGGGTCCATACGCGTCACGTCGACCAGGTCACGGATGTAGATCAGCTGCAGCGGCGCACCCTCGTCGGTGAGCAGGCCCTGGCCGATCGGCACGCCGGCGGCGTTGACCAGCCCCTCGACGCGCCAGTTGGCGTTGAGGTTGTTGTTGACCGAAATCACCCGGAGGAAGTCGGCCGGCAGCAGGTACTGGTTGGCGTAGCCGAAGACCGGCGCGGTCGGGTCGGCGCCGACCTGGACGCGGCCGCGGGCGCAATTCCAGGGAAAGCCGCGCAGCACGAAGCGGCGGCAGGCGACATAGCGGGCACGGCAGAGCCGGCCGAGCTTGTTCTGCTGGTCGGGGCTGGTCAGCGGCTCCTGGTCGATCGCCACCGCCGCCACGTTGTAGATGTCGATCTCGCCTGACATGGTGTCAGCGGGGCGGCCCCCTCCTCATCGGAAAGGGACCGCCCCGCCTTCCTTCAATCGACCATGTACTTGACGGCGACCTTGAGCGTGCCGGCGGCCGGCAGCGCCGCCACGCCGACGCCCGCCACGACGTCGTCGTAGAGGGCGCCGCCCTGGCCGGGCGCATAGGCCGTCACCGCGTTGCCCGTGGTCGCGTCGTAGCCCGCGGTGATCGGGCTGCCGAAGCTTGCCGTGTTGCTCTTGTCCGTCGGCGTGTTGGTCGAGGTCAGCGTCGCCGCCGGCGCGTAGAGCGAGGCGTTGTTGACGTTGCCCAGCGACAGGGTCGACGACACCAGGCTGGTGTCGGTGATCACCGTCGCTCCAAGGGGCGTGGCACCGATCGGGATCCGGGTCAGCATGATCAGGCTGCCCGAGGCCTGGGACGCGAGCGTGATGGTGGCGATGTCCACCCGCACCTTGCCGCCCTGGACGTTGACGTTGTTGAGCTGCTGGATCGAACCACCAGCGTTGTTGACGATCTTTGACGCGATGTCGCTGTAGGTAGCTGCGACGGGCATGGTCTCTGTCCCTCCTGGGACTGCCCCCGCTGGGGGCGCTTTGAGTTTGTCCTAGCTGCGCTGAGGTCCGGGCGAGCGCTCAGAGCGCCCGCCCGGAGAGATCAGGCGCAGACGAGCTCGACGAGCTTGGCCTCCTCGAGCCGGGATGCGCCCAGGGTCGCCGCCGCGTAGACGTAGACGCTGAAACGCTTGTCCGGCCGCTCGGCGATCCGGCCCCAGACATCCTTGGCGAAGCCGACGCCCATCGCGGTCTTGCGCCAGGCGGGAACCCGCACCTGGCTCGAGCCGTTGGACTGCAGCCGCTCGCTGTGGATGAAGTTGAAGCCGAGAGCCTTCTCGATCTTGCCCTGCACCAGAGCCTTGACCTCGGCGTAGTCGTCGGAGGTCATTTCCGTGGTGGCGAGCAGGTTGCCGAGCTGCGTCGCCTTGTGAGCGATGTAGCGCTCCTCGTTCTCATCGCCCTCGGCCGCCAGCAGCGCGACGCGCGCCGAGATCAGCTTCGAGACGGTGAGGCCGGTGTTGCCCGAGCCATTGCCGTAGGTCCAGTCGTTGACCGCGACCTGCGTGCCCGCCGGAGCCGTCGGCGTGCTTTCCGAGTTGCCGTTCGGCCAGGTCACCGCCGTGCCGCCGGAGTGGCCGGTATAGGCCACCGAGAAGAAGGCGCCGATGACCTCGTCATCGATCGCGCGCTCCATGGCGTAGGCGGCGATGTTGGCGTAGGTGCTCTCCGGGTCGATCAGCAGCCGCACCTTGTCGGCCTTGTCGACCAGGTCGCCCCAGTCCCAGTCGTTGGGACTGATCCGGCGACGCAGGTGCTGGGTGTTCATCATCGGGCTGTCGGCGTGGCGCACCGTGACCTTGCGGGCCGCGGTCGGAGCGACCTGCTCCATGTAGCCGGTCTCGCCGACGATGACGTCCTCGCTGACGCACCGGCGGAAGCGGGATTTCTCCTGCTGCGCCAGATAGCGGACATTGCCGAGGAACTGCTGGACGAAGGCGTCCGTAACCGTGAATGACATCGGGGTACTCCCGTCAGGGCCGCGCTTTCCAGGCGCGGCGATGGACAAATGCCCCGCACGATTGCGGAGCGGCTTGTGACGGCTGAGCTCCCCGATCCTGTCAGACTGGCTGACTACATCGGACCCGTGCCTGGCGTTTTACGTCCGCCTGCGACGCTGCCTTTGGCCGGACCCCAGTGATCTCGTCATCGAGATCGCGAGAGCTACCCGGCCGCGGGAAACCTTCAGCCCTCGGCCGCCGCCGGATAAGCGCTCTCGTAGAGCTTCTGCATCTTGGCCACCGCCTCGGCGTGGCCTGGCTCGGTCTTGTTCCTGTACTGCTTCATGAAAGCAGCGTCGGCCTCGAGCGCCTTGATCTGCTGCTGCGCCTCGTTGGGCACCAGGCCGCCACCACCGCCGCCGGTGTCCTTGCCGAGCAGCCCGTCCTCCTGCAGCTGCTTGCCGAGGTGCATGAGGATCTTGGTCAGGCCCGGCCGCGAGCCGAGACCGTCACGATCGAGATCCTTGATCACCTCGGCGCCGACGCCGACTTCCTTGGCGTAGTGTGCAAGCGTGTCGCCGGCGAGCTTGAGGCCGCTCTCGTAACCACCGCCGAGTTCGGCCTTGAAGGCCTCGGCCTGCTTGGCCAGGTCGGCCTTGGTCGCCGTGGCACCGTCCGTCTGCAGCTTGTCCAGCATCGCATTCCACTTCGGCACGATGCGGTCGATCGACGACTGCGGGACATCCGCCTCGTGCAGGATCGGCAGGATCGACTTCTGGAAGGCTTGGTCGCTGGCGCTGTAGTCCTTGCCGTCCGCCCGCTTGGGAATGACGTACTTGTCGACGCTCTCCGGCACGCCGATCGCCTTGCGGAACGCGGCCGCACCCTCCTTGTCGTCGGGGCCGGCCGGCAGCGCGACCAGCCGCGCCTTGTCCATGCCGACCATCTTCGCCGCGCCGTGGTAGCTCTTGGCCAGGGCCTCGACGTCGTGGATGTCCTTGAACGTTGCCTCACCGCGCAGGTTCTCGGGCAGGGTGTTGAGGAAGGCCTGGCGGGCCTCCGGGCTACCGGCGGCCGGCGACGGCTTGGGCGTCGCCAGCGTCGACAGCCCCTTGACCAGGCCACCGATGTCCTTGACGCCGTTGAGCGCCTCGTGGCCGCGGATGGCCTCGGGCACCGAGGCGTGCAGCGCGGCGAAGTCGACGGCACCGGCGGCAGCGCCTCCGTCACCCCCGCCACCGCCAGCGCCATCCGGCGCGCGCAACGCGGTGAAGCCCATCAGCCGTTGACGTAGCGTCATGATCCTGTCCCTCCGGGTGAGCCCTCGCGCACGGCCTCGATCTCCTCGGCCGTACGTTCCTGGGCAAGTGCAAGCAGCTCGGCCTCCGACCAGCGGAGGCGCTCGATGATCTTGAGGCCGATCGTGCGCCGGCCATCGGCATGGACCGCGTCGGTCGCACTCATGCCAGCCGCGTAACCGGCCTCGAGCAGGCCGCACTCGCGCAGGATGTCCGTCAGCACGACCCGACCCTCCGGGGCGCCGAAGGCGCGGGCATAGGCCTCGCCGATCGCCACCTGCTTGCGGAACTGCGGCAGCCGGTCGGCGACCATCGCGCGGATCTGGTGCAGGACGCTCCGGCTAGACATGGAACAGCCTCCGGGCGCTCTCGCGCGGCGCGACGGGGCGGCGCGTCACCTGCCCGACATGGTCGCGCGCCGCCGGCACCAGGGACGGCCAGTTGCTGCCGATCCAGGTGATGTAGTCGGGGTCGCGGACCTTGACGAAAATCACCCAGCCGTTCTCGAAGTTGAGCTTGCGGCTGCCCCAGCGGGAGAGGGCCAGCGCCTCGAAGGCGGTCTTGACCTTGTCGCTGAGCATGTCCTCGTAGTTGAAGTCGTGCTTGTGGTCGTCGCAGAAATGCAGCGGCATGTACCGCTTGATCCCGTGCTTGGTCGTGTCGATGGCCAGCCAGCCCGGCTCCGGCACCCAGACCTGCGGCACGACGGTCGGTGCCATCTGGCAGCCGGTGCGGTCGCAGCGGATGAACAGGCCCGGCAGCAGCTCGTGACCCCGGCTCATGCCGCCTCCTCGAGCGCGTCTTCGGGCGCCTCGAGCACGTTCTGCTTGGCGGTCGACAGGGAGCTGACGGCCGCGGCGCCGTCCTTGGCCGACTTCGCCACGTTGGCCAGCGCCATGTGGTTCTGCATCATGCGCTCGGCCTCGGCCGCCGCCTGGCGCTCCTGGGCGACGCGCTCCGGCGTCTTGACCACGCCGACCGGCGCGTAGAGGTCGTCGCTGGTCAGGCGCAGGATGGCCTCGGCGTCGAGATAGCTGGCCGCGTCCTTGACGCCGGCGACCTGCAGCTGCGCCGCCTGGTCGATGACCCGGGCAACCGCGTCGAGCTCGCTCGAGCGCTGGGCCAGGGCGACCGGCGAGACGTACTCGGGATGGATGCGCGCGCCCGAGAGCTCGGGCGGCGGCGGCGGGAATGGGCTGCCGGCGTCGACGTCGAAGCGCAGCGCCTTGCTACGCCGCCAGAGGATGGCGAAGACGCGGTCGATCAGCGGGCCGGTGAACTCGGCCTGCTGGCGCGCCAGCAGCGGCGAGAGTTGCTGCAGGTTGGCGTCGCGGCGCTGCAGCCAGAAGGTGGCGGTGACGTTCTTGCCGACGGTCTCCGGCTTCTGGAGGTTCATCGGCATCATCATCTTGTCGAGGTAGTACGTCGCCCGGATCTGCTGCTGCAGGCCGGCGAGCATCTCGGCGCCGATCGGCAGGTTGCCCTCGGTGTTGATCGCCTGGGCGCGCGCCCGGCCGGTGCCGCGGTAATAGAGCAGCCCGCCCGGCACGGTCTTGACCGGCATGATGTAGTCGTTGAGCGGGATGTCCATCGGCGGGTCGACGATCTTCTGCGCCGCCTTGATCAGGGTCTTCTTCATCTCGTAGAGCATCTTGACGTCCGGCAGCGCCCGCATGCCGGGGCTGCGGCCGTAGATCTCGCCCGAGACCTTCTCCATGCGCGGGCAGAGCGCCGCGAACTCGTTGAAGCCGCCCTCGTCGATCACGTGCAGGTCGTCGAGAGCGACGTAGACGCTCTCCCAGGCCATGTGCCGGCGCTCGGCGCGCTGCGGGTCGCGCTTGAGGCGCGGCCGGATGGCGTGCAGGAAGGTGAAGGGCGTGTCCGGCTTGTCCTTCCAGGCCTTGAGCACCTTTTCGCCGCAGCGCTCGCCCCAGGCGCTGACCGCCTGGCGCGCGGTGAACTGCCACTGGCGGATGACGTTGTCGATCTGGTCTTCCTCGTTCTCCGCCCAGACACACTCGCGCAGCGAGCGCGCCGAGAACAGCACGCCGCTGCGGGCGCTCTCGAGGACGAACATGCAGCCCGAGCCGATGTTGCCGAGGTCGAGATAAACCTCGTGCTTCTGGGTGGCGAAGTTGTGGCGCGGGCTAGAAAAGACCTTGTACATGGCGCGCGCCGCGTCCTCGAGCCAGACCCGCACGGGGGTCAGACCGTTGAGGCGCATGCTGTCGGCGCGCATCCAGAACCATTGCAGCGTGTTGGAGGTCGACAGGCTGTCGATGCCGTTGGCGAACTCCTGGCCGGCGAGCAGCGGCGCCGCGTCGTAGATCCGCTGCATGCGTTTCTGGCCCGGCGACCGGCTGACGATATAGTCGCGGTTGGGCATCTCGTAGTCGGCGCATTGCTGCCAGTGGCTCTCGAAGGTGCCCCGGTTGCCCTTGCGCCGTTCCCAGTCGCTGACGATGTCCCTGGCCAGGTCGTCGTTCACTTGGTTCTCCGCCGGCGAGCCGGCTCAGCCCTTCGCCGTCAGGCGGGCGATCTCGTCGACGCTCTCCCTGACCTTGTCGACAGTGCCGTCCTGGTAGCGGATGACCGTCAGATTGACCGGCTTCTTGTCCGCGCCGGTCGACGACGACACCGTGAACTTCTGCCAGCTGTCGGGATTGGTGTGGATCGTGTCGCCGTTCTGGCCGGTGAGCTGGAGAAACTTGGCCATGGTGTCAGGCTCCCAGGGTTGTCTTGAGGTTCTGTGTCAGCAGCGTCGGGCGGCTGGCGTCACCCATGCCGGAGGTGGCGACGGTCGAGGCCCGGCCGCCGGACAGCGCGGCGGCGACGCGCGCCGCCTCGGCAGCGTCGGTGACCGACTTGTCCTCGGCCTTGGGGATGACCGGCGCGGCCTGGCCGGCCGGCGGCGAGCTGAACAATCCGCCCATGGTCAACCTCCTCCGGGCACGGCGGCCATGGGTGCGTCGATCGCCCAGTCGTCGAACGAGGCCGGGTTGCTGTCGAGGAACCGCTTGAGGCCGCTGGGGTAGGCCGGCAGCGGGCCAGTGATCGCCAGGACCTGCTGCTCGGTGAGCGGCGTGTAGGCGTTCGCCTGGTACTGCGCCGCCAGGGCCGCCTCGATCTCGCCGGTCAGCACGACGCCCGACGCGAACTGGTAGAGCGCCGCGTGCGGATCGTAGAACGGGTCGGGCGCGGCCGGCATCAGCCCAGCCCGACGATGTCGCCGGCCGTCGTCCCGGTGCTCTGCAGGCCCTGGAACTGCACCGGGATGATGGTGCCAACTGGCACCCGCTTGAAGGTCACCGTGCCGGTGTCGTTGACCCCCGTCACGGTGACGTCGCCCGAGGCGCCGGCATAGAACGCCATGTAGGGGCCGTTGGCGGCGATGCTGCCGTCGACGGCCGTGAGAACCGAGGCAAAGGCATAGGCCCGGTCGATCTTCGCCTGCTTGAGGTTGCTCGGGACGGCGGTGACGGTCATGGCGTTCTCCTCAGACCGTGCGGATCTCGCAGGTGACCGGACCCTCGTCCTTCACCGGCAGATCGAGCTGGATGTAGGTGTCGGCGTCGGTGGTCACGACCTGGAACTCGCCGTTGTTCGACGCGGTGTCGACGATGCCGATCCGGTCGCCGACGGCGAAGCCGGCGAAGGTGCCGGCGTCGCCGGTGCTGCGGCCGGTCGAGGCGGCGAAGGTGATCGCCGCGACGACGCGCTTGGTCATGCCGAGATCCCGGCTGAAACCGCGGTCGTGCGTCTGGCTGGGCGGATGGCCGTGCTGGAACGAGCGCTTGGCGCGGGTACCGAGGGCGGACATGTCAGGGCCTCCAGCCTTTCTTCGCTGGCGCCGGCGGCGCCGTGATGATTTCCTCGAGCTGCGTCGCGATCAGGCCGGCCAGCTGCTGGTCACGCAGCAGCGCGAGCCTGGGATGCTCACCACAGATCTCGCTCGGGATCTTGCGCATCGCCTCGGGGAAGCGCTGGCAGGTGCCGACCATCTGCACCACCGTCGCAGCGGGCGCCGGGACCATCGTGATCCCTCCCGGCTTCGCCGGCGGCGCCTCCTTCGGCCTGCGGTAATGCGAGCAGTTGCCGCAATTCGGCTCGGTCGGGGCAGTCGGTTCGGCGGGCTCGGCCATGGGGCCGGAGACTAGCCGGCCGCCTCGTGGTCGGGTCCAGAGCCGGGATGCTGCATCTTGGGACTTTGTTGCTGCATCTTCGCCGCCGCTTTGGCGGCGTAGCGCCCGAGTTGCGTCCGCTCGCGGTCGAACATGCGCTCGATCGACTTCCAGGCGACCTCGGCGCCGCGCAGCTCGAGCACCTGCGCACCGACGCGCAGCTGCTCGGCTTCCGAGAGCTCGCCCTTGCGGCCGGTCATGCAGCGCCGCCCTGCGGGGTGTAGTAGCTCTTGACCTCGGTCGTCGCGGCGCCGCAGGCCGCGTCGATCGCCTGGCGCAGCTCGACGCGCCGCTTGTTGAGCTTCACCGCTGCGGCGTGGTCGGCCTCGAGGCCCGGCGCGTCGGACAGCGCGCCGCGCACGAACCGCTCGTGCATGTCGAAGCCGTCGCGGTGCAGCTGCACCAGCTGGTCATAGAGACCCTGCGGCGCCGCCATCTGCGGCACCAGGTGGCAGTAGCGCCCGAGCTCGCGCTGGATGCCGGCGACGAGGTCCGGGCCGAACCGCTCCTGCTTGACCTGCAGCACCGCCAGGCGGTCGGCCGCGTCGCCCGGCGAGAGCGGCGCCATCACCGAGCGAACCGGCAGCAGGTTGACCGGCCGCAGGCGCCGCGCGTTGACGCCGCCGGCGATCATCTCGACCAGCGCTGCATGATTGCCGCTGGTGATCTTGAACTCCTCGACGTCGTAGTCGTCGCCAGCGAACTTGGTGACGTAGGCGTAGGGGAAGGTGTCGGCCACCGGTAGGCCGGGATAGCGGCCGCCGTCGACCGAGGGCGTGGCGAAGGTCTTGCGGCAGGGGAAGCGGGCGGCGCAGAGGGTGCTCATGACCCCGCATTGCGGGCCGATCACCCACTCGGCCGACGCGCACTCCTCGAGCAGCTGCTCGAGCGTCCAGTCGGCATCGTTGATCAGGACATCCCGCCCCATGTCGTGCAGCCGGTTGTAGAGCTCGATCCAGAACAGCGGCTGGGTGTTCGGCCAGGAGCGCGCCTCGGGGATCAGCAGCACGCCGGTGTGCCGCGCCGCCGCCAGAGGCGCCGGCAGCGCCAGCGGCGCATCAGGCGGCAGATGCAAGATGGCGCGGTACATGTCGGCCTGGCTGACATCGCCCTTGACAGTCAGCTGGTCGATGCGGGCGCCGTGGCGCACGAACGAGGGATGCACGAAAACCCGGGGCACACCGAGGCGCAGGTTGTTCTCGGTGCCCTGCTGCATGACCCGGTTACGCTCGGCCTCGCGCACCAAGTCCTCGTCGATGGCCAGGCGCAGCCCGAACATGCGGGGGATGGCGACGTGCGCCGGCTTGACGACGACCGTCACCTCGCGGTGATGGAAGCGCTCGACGGCCTCGGCCAGGGCACAGACCAGGTAGGTGTCGCCGGTGCCGTGCAGCGCGACCAGGTGCAGCGGCGTGCTCATGGCTTCACCAGGTAGGCGATGCCGACCTCGGTCCCGATCATGGTGACCGGCAGGTCGGCCAGGAATTTCCACACGGTGATCTCCTCCTCGTAGGTTGGTCGCTTGAGCGCGTCGTGGAAGGCGATGACGCCGCCGGAGCGGACCATCGGCGCATAGTCCTCGTAATCGCGGCGCACGCCGGCCTCGCTGTGATCGGCGTCGATGAAAAGCAGGTCGTAGAACTGATCCACCCGGGCGACCTGACCGCGCACCAGGCCGCTGCCCGTCGAGCCAAAGATGGCAGCGTCATGCTCGGGGTCGAGCTTCCACCTGTTCGCCAGATCCACGACGGCACCCGCGTCGCAATCCACCGAGCAGACGAAGTCGAAGGCGACGCGCAGCGCCACATGCGCAGCACCGCCGCGGCCGAGGCCGAGCTGCAGCGCCCGGCCGCCCAAAGCACCCCGCCATTCGCAGACGCGCAGCAGCTGCTCGAACTCCGAGCGCACCTGCTGCAGCGCCGGACGATACTCCGGCGTGCGGTCCTTGCCGCGGTGATCGTCGTGCCAGCCCCAGAGCGCGCGACGGTCATCCTTGGCCACGTAGGCGTCGATGACGGTCATCAGGTTGGGAACGGCGCTTTTCATTGGACGAGCAGCCCGATCGACGCCTGCAGGCGCAGATCTGTCGGATAGCGATCGCCCAGGGCGGCGCGGTCGAGCGGCGTCAGCTGGTCCCAGGTGTAGGCCGCCGGCACATCGGCCGCCCCCCAGCGAAACCAGACGATGCCGCGCTCGCGGCCGCGCGGGCGCAGGCCGCGATGATGCAGGCCGGTGTTCGACAGGAACGCGGTGCCGGCGGGCCCGAAGATCCGCCGCACCCGGCCGTCGACCAGGATCTCCTGCGCCCCGTCCTCCTCGGGCACGTCGGTGAGGAAGACGAACAGCGGCAGGAAGCCGGAGCCCGTGGCGCCGTCGTTGTCCTTGTCGACGTGAAACTCCTGGATGTCGGGGCGGAGCGGGCCGCCGGGCCGGGTCCAGAAGGCGTTGCACGAGTACATCACCGGCACCTCGCGGCCGAGCCAGGCGGCGGCGATGTCGGTCAGCGACAGCGCCAGCTCGAGCAGGTGCGGGGCCGTCAGGACGTCGTGATTGTGGTGGCAGACCACGTGGCGATCGCGGTAGCCGCCGAAGCTGCCCTCGGGCCCGGCGGTGTAGCGCACGTGGCAGTCGGGATAGGTCCGGCTGGCCTGCAGATGCGCCACGGTCTCTGCCACTTGGCAGGGCGACAGCCGCCCGACGACGGCGAAGCCGCCGGCGCGCAGCTGCGAGAGGATCTCGGCGGTGTTCATCGGTTGTCTCCCAGGGGGTCCCAGTCGTGCTCGTGCTTGAGGCTGCCGACGCGCAGGGCCTCGAGTTCATTGCGGCCGCGGATCTCGAGATCGGCGCCGTCGGCCAGGCAGGCGTATTCCGCCGCCTCGCAGAGATCGGCGTGATGCGTCTTCTCGACCTCGTCGCTGTACTTGAGCGCGCCGGGCACGTTGAGCTTGCGGAAGCGATAGCCGGAGGCCAGGCCGGAGATCAGGCCGGTGCAATCGGGATCGACGAGGAAGGCCGGCTCGCCATCGATCAACTCGGACAGCGGCTTGCGCAGCGCCTCGCGCCGGACGTCGACCTTGTTGCTCGGCGCCGGATCGATACGGATGCCGGCGACGGCCGCGACGATCTGCAGCCAGTCGCTCTCGTCGTCTTCCTTGTCGGCGCCATAGGTCGCCGAGGGGTCGACCATGCCGTAGATGTCCTCGGCCCGGATGTCCGGGAAATGGTCGTGCAGCTCCTGCGCCAGCCGCTTGCCGAACCGGCGCGGCCCCATGTTGAGCGGCCCCTGCAGCTCGCGCAGGATCCGGCGCTGGCCCGACGCGAAGCGCTGCATGAAGATCGCCGAGGGGTAGGTGCGCGGGTCGATGCCGATGACCAGCTTGACCCCGCGCACCGGCTCGAGCTTCTGCCCGGCCACATGGCGGCTCATGCTGAACTCGGGATAGACGGGCATGCCGCCCTGCGACTGGCCCGGCTTGTTGTCGATCATGCGCGCGACGTAGATCCGCGATTGACCGACCTTCGGGACGTAGTAGCCCGGCGGCAGGTTCTCCATGTTCTCGGCGCCGGGATCCCGGCCGCCCGGCTGGATGAACAGGTCGACGCCGAAGTAGCGCAACTCCTCGGGCGTCATCTTGTCGACCCCGAGCTGCTTGCGCTGCGCTGCGTCCATCTGGTCGAGGACGTAGGTCTCCCGCTTCTCCGGGATCATGCGGAAAATGCCGGGCTTCTGGCTGCCAGTCTCGTCGCGCTCGGGGTCGTTCCACAGCCAGCTCTCGAACTCGGGCGCGTTGCAGTCGGCGAGCACGCCGCGCCAGGTCGGGCCGCCATCGTCCATCTCGGGGAAGCGGCCGGCGCGATCCTGGGCGTAACCGAGAACATCCTGCGACAGGAGATCGAGCTCGTTGAGGTACCAGAACGTCGGCTCGAAGCCGCGCATGAAGTCCTCGACGTTGTTCTCGCCGATCGCGCCAAACACCGCCTCGAAGTCGACCATGCTGCAGTTGACCGTCCCGGTCGCGAGCTCGAAATTGATCCGGTGTGTCGCCGGCGCGTTCTCCGCGCCGATGAAGGTCCCGACGTCTTTCGGCACGCGCCGGAACCAGGACGGCATGGTGGTTCGCCAGAGCTGCCGGTAGGTGTCGCGGACGACAGCCATGCGCACGCGGCGCACCGGCACCAGCTCGCCCTTGCTGTTGAGCATGCGGTGTTTGATCGAGGGCTTCTGGCGCGCGGCGATCTGGATGCCCTTCATCAGGGCCGCCGTCGTCTTGCCCGAGCCGATCGGCCCGTTGATGATCTGCACCATCGCCGTCGACGCCATGAAGCGCGCGGCAACAGGGCCCGGGGCCTTGTAGGCGAGGTTAAGCGTCTCCATCGCCCTCTCCCTTCGCCTGGCCGGCATCGTCGACCTCGACCAGCTTCGCGTCGTTCACGATGCGCGCGGTCAGGCCGACACCGCCGGCGTCCGCGGGACCGGCGTCGATCGACAGAAACACGATCTTTCGCTCCGTCAGGTCGATGGCGAGCGGCATGCGCTGCGCCACGTAGGGCAGCACGCCGATCGCCGCGAGGCGTTTCTCCTGCAGCGCCTCGAGCGGCTTGCACCCGAGAGCCAGCGCGAGCTCCTCGGTGGAGGCCTCGGCGATCGCCAGGAGCACCGCCCGCGGATCCCGATGCGTGCTGAGCAGCCACTCGACCGACCTCACCGTCCGCTTGTTGCGCGCCCCCTTCGGCCGCCCGGCCCTGCCGGTGCGCAGCTGCTCGAGCGCGACGCGCTCCACCGTGTCGGTCGGCTCGGGCAGGCCGAGCAGGTCCATCTGCTCGGCATCGCCAGGCTCCTCGAAAGCCTCGATGGCGGCCGGCAGCGCCACGCTCAGCCCGCTCTTGACGTCGCCGCTCATTCCTGCGGCTCCACGTAGAGCATGACCGGCGGCTGGCCGCCGACGATGCGCAGCACCACCGACCCGCCGGCATTGAGCACCGCGAGCTCCTCGGGCGTCGGCTCCCAGGCGCTCTCGAAATCGCCGTTGCCGTTCACCCGCACCGCCAGGTCGACGCAGCGGCCGTCGCGCGCCTCGTTCCAGTCGACCGGAGGCCTGAGCAGATGCGTCGCGTTCTTGATCCGGCGGGGGATCATGGCTGGGCTCCGAAGTCCGGCAGCAGCGGGAAAGACCGGCGCACGCGATACGCTCGGGTGCCGAGCGGCGCCAGGTTCATCGCCCGGGCGCGCTCATAGACCCGCGTCGGCGACATGCGCAGCTGCTTGGCGATGGCGCTCGGGTGCTCGCCGCTCTCCCAGGCCGCCCGGATCTCGGCATCGCGCCAGGCCGGGTCCTTGGGCTTGCGGCCGGGCTTCATGGCGCGCGCCTCACACGACGCGGCTTGACCTCGCCGAAACGGCGTGCCAGCGTCGCCAGATCGGCGGCGCGCGTCGAATCAGTGACAGCGCCGCGCCACCCGGACCCCCGACCCGTCGCGTCGGGGGTTTGTTTTTCCGGTCGCTGCCAGTTGGCAGGCAAAGTCCGGCGGATCGGCGAAAGCACGCTGGAAGGGGGGCGATAGGGGCTGCGGATCGAAAGAGGGGGGTACGCCCCCCCGGGGGGCCTCGCGTCCGATCGCCGCGTGCCAGGTGGCAGCGCAGGCTGATCCGTAATCAGCCGATCGAGCGCGCGATAGCGCTGCGGCGCCAACGGCCTGGCACGACTGTCCAACTCGGCACTGTCCAACTCGGCGGATCCTGGTCGCGCCAAGCCGCTGATTTTCCTCGCACCCGCTCCCGGGCGGAGATCGACCAGGTTGTCGCGCGCGACCACCTGGTCGAGCTGCTGCAGCTCGAGGCGCAGATCTCCCAGCTCGCCGCCACACGCACGCTGGTAGGGGCATTTAACCCCAATATTTAATGACCTGACACCAGCGGCCAGGGTGTCAGGTCGGGTGTCATGCCCAGGTCTCGCGCGAAAACCGCCGTCTTTCCTCTCTATCTGATCAGATGAAGAGATAGACCTGACACCATGACACCATGACACCCCGTGCCCCACATGCGCGCGCACGTGCGCACGTGCCTCTATGCGCCTTCCCGGTGTCATGGTGTCATGGGTGTCAGGTCGTTGATATTCAACGACAATCGGCATGACACCAACGCTGACACCGCGCGCACCATCATTGTTTGACCAACCGGGCAGGGGCGAGAAACGGAGAGAGGCCGAGAGCTTCATGGGTCGGAGCGGGGCTCGGGTGGGGGTGAGTTAAGCGGTGCAGCCGCTAGTCGCGGCTGCAGTCGGTGGCGTCTTACGCGCCTGGTGGTGAGACGCAGGCATCAGCGCATCGGCAGCAGGTCGGGCTCTTTGCGCGTGCGGCGCTCGAGCTCGTGGTCGGGATTGACGATCAGCTTGAGCGGCACGAGCGTGCATTTGCCCTCGCCACCGGGGAACCAGAGGTTCTTGGGCTTGCCGTTCGCACCGCGCGGGATGACATGGCCCTCGAGGCGCCGCAGCGCCTGGTTCCAGACCTCGTCCTGGAAGAGCGTGTCGCGGAAGATCTTGGCCAGCTCGACGTTGCTGGTGCTGACCGCGAGGTACTGCGTCTTTTCGTGCTCGTAGATCCGCAGGCCGTAGATCCCCAGCACGCGCGCCGCCTCGTGCTGATTGTCGTCCATATCCTTGGACGCGGCGCGCGCCGCCCACTCGGCCACCGGCCGCTTGCTGAAGCCGCTGGCATCGAGCGGGATGGCCGTGGTCGACAGACGCTGCAGGCAGCGCTCGGGCTCGCTGGCGTTGTCGGAGATCTCCGCCAGGTGCTCGACGTTGAGCGCCTCGGCCTGCTCCGCGATTGTGTCGGCATCGGGCGCATGGTCGTGCAGCAGCAGATCCGCGATGGCCAGCAGCGTGCCGAATACGTCCTGGCCACGGGCGCTGTGGCCCTTGGCCGCCAGCGCCGCGCGATAGGTCTCCAGCAGGTCGGCAAAGCGCGGCCAGCCGTCGACCAGGCGCCGGCGCAGCTTCTGGCCGACATCCTTCAGCCATTTGGCATCCAGCTTGGGCGCCTTCTCCTCGCCCAGGGGCAGCAGCTCGAGGATGGCCATGCGGTTGCGATCGGCCGTGCGCAGCGGCGGGATGAACTCGCTCGAGAACAGCATGCAGCAGCGCACCGTGAACTCGGTGGCTGCGTGCTCGCCGCCGCCGCGCAGGATCTTGGCGCCCGAGGCCGCCCAGCGGGCGAGCTCGACGACCTGGTCGGTCTTGCGTGGGTCCGCGCGGGCCTCGAGCTCGTCGATGGCCACAGGCACGGTGTCGTAGCGCAGCGTCTGCCAGACGCCCGCCGGCGTGGTGTTGGCGACCTGGATGATGCCGTGCTCGCCAAACAGCAGCCGGATCAGCTTGTGCAGCGTCGACTTGCCCGTGCCGGATCCGCCGGTGATCCAGGCCAGCGGCCGCCAGTCGAGCGCACCGCCCAGGATCGAGGCGCCGATCCAGCCGAGCAGCAGGAGCGCGTCGATCTCCTTGCGCTTCCAGTTCCACGATTTGAGCAGCGTGTAGAGCCAGTCGCAGGGATTGTCGGCGTTGGCCTTCACGATGCCCGACGCCGGCCGCATGATCGCCGGGCCGGCGGGATAGACGTGCGCACCCAGCCAGCCGGTCTCCTCCCATTTGGGCCCGACCAGCAGCACGTCGCCGCAATGCAGGACCAGCTGGCCGTTCTCGTCGACCCAGGCGCCGCGGCCACGCACCCGGCGCTGCGGATCCCAGAGGCCCTTGCGCGCCGCGGCCGAGGTCAGCGACATGGCCGCGATCTCCGGCTTCCAGCCCGTCACCACCCATTCGAGATTGCCGTCGCCGTCATCGCGCTGCGTCTTGCGCGGCCAGTAGACCTCGAGCAGATGCACCTTGCTGCCGAACAGGTGGGCGATGCGCAGGCGCGAGTGCTTGTCGGCCGGCACCTCGCGCAGCTGGCCCATGGCGTCGAGGTAGTAGCTGGTGTCGCCGTTGACGCCGCAGGGGATCACCGGGCATTCGGGCGGCAGCTCGAGATAACCGTTGCCGTCGTCGTCACCACCGCCGCGCCGATCGTCGGCCTCGTCATCGCCGGGCGGGGGCGCCGGAGGCACCTCCTCCGCGTTGTCGATCACCAGGCGCACCGGCGCGGATTTGTCGTCGGGCATGGGTCAGTCCGTGAGGGCGAGAGAAGCGGAACGGATCGCCTGACGGCTGAGAGCCGCCCAGGTCACCCGGGTTTCCATGACGGCGAGCAGCTCCGCGTTACGGCGGCTGTAGCCACGGCGCGCCAGGCGCACGAATTCGTCGGCGACGTCGAGCGCCATCAGGAAATCGTGGATCACGCCAGGCTCGTCGACATAGGCCGCGCGGGAGGGCAGCCGATCGTGCTCAGCCATGGCGCAGGTCCGGCGGAAATCCGCCGGCACCGCATCCCAGGCCGCCATCAGGATCTCGGCCCGCGCCTTGTGGATCTCGACCTCGGTGAGGGGCTCGCTCACGCGGACCTCCCCAGCGCCTGCTGCGCCAGCTCGTTGACGTCGTGAGCCTCGCCGGCCAACGGACGCGCGATACGCACGCGCTTGCCCTGAAGCTGGAAGTTCTGCACCACGCGATCGAGCTGCTGGCGCGCCGGGTGCGGGCGATCGGGGAATTCGGGATGCTGCAGCGGGTCGTTCTGGGCGAGGATGATCACGCCCTCGGCCGCCTCAGGCAGCACCAGGCCGCCCATGTTGGCCAGCGACACGGCCACGCAGGCGCGCAGATCGGGACGGGCCATCACGCCGGTCGCCGTATCCTCGAAACCTTCGCCGATCAGGATCCACTCGCCTGGCTGCGTGTCCTTCCAGGCCTTGCCCGTGGATCCGCGCCACAGACGCACGCAGCCGCCGGCGTAGGTGCCCAGCGTCATCTTGGCGTCCTCGACGGTCGAGAGCTTGCCAACGCTGCCATCGCTCCGGCGCTCGAGCCAGGTGCGATGCACACCAAGGAAGCTGCCGTCGGGTGCCGTGATCGCCTGCAGCTTGCAGGGTGCCAGCTCGCCGGTCTCGGGATGCTCGACCTCGTCGTGATGGCGCAGGCAGCCCGGCTGGCGGCCGAGGCGCGCGAAGTCGATCGCCCGCCCAACCAGGTACTCCTCGGTCATGCTGCCGGCGATCTGCTGGCGCGCGGAGAGGACCAGATGCTGCGCCAGGCGGCGGATGCGTTCGGCGTGGTCGCGCTGCTTGCGGCGGCGGCGCTCGAAGTCCCGGGCCTGCTGCTGGCCGGCGATACTGTTGGGGTCGACGCGGTCGATACCCAGCCAGGCGCGCGCCCAGCGCAGGGCCTGTTTCTTGTCGCCCCCGAACCGCACCTGGGCGATCAGGTCCAGAGCGTCGCCGCGGTGATCGGGAGGGCCGCCGAAGTCGCACCAGACGCCGGCCTTGGCCGAGCCGAGATTGACCGCCATCGAGCGGCCGGCCTCGCCCTGGATGGAACCGACGCGCCACTCGTTGGCCTCCTTGACGCCGGCGGGCAGCAGCTGGAGACAGAGCGCCTCGATGTTGTCGCTCAGCCGGCCGACGAGGGTGCCGATGTCCATGATCATGACCCGGCGCACACCGCCAGCGTCGCCGCCAGCGCCACGACGTAGGTGACGGTGAAGTGGATCCAAAAACCCGGGCGACGTTGTCGTCGCGCCCGCTCGATCTCGCCGGCGTGCGGCTCCAGGAAGGGATCGAGCGGGAAGTGCGGCAGGTTCATCGCTCAGGCCGAAACGACAGCGCCAGCCGATGCAGGGCCGCGTGCGCATGGTTGAACGTCTCGAGCGAAGGCTGGCGGCCGTAGGTTGCCACCGCGGCGCAGAGATCGGCCCAGTACGGGCACTGATCCGCCGGGCGGGGCTTGATCCGCGCCGGCGTTGTCAGTCGTAAGGCCCATTGCAGCGGCTCTCGTCTGGCGGCCGCTCCTCTCAACCCGCACCCGCGATCGGTGCCGTGCTCAACAACTCAATCAGCTTGTCCGCCATGATCACGTAGAACTTTCCGCGAGCGGTCG
>SXGU01244961.1_pt1 | contig 35308 bp, 26 predicted proteins | sample 3174531 | NCBI WGS metagenome assembly SXGU01 (sample SAMN11356863, study PRJNA531348) | freshwater metagenome | isolation source: freshwater sample F1-140 | place: China: Fuxian Lake, Yuxi | collected 2017-12-25 | reverse complement strand
CACTGGTGGCAACCTCGATGAATGTCGCGATGCGCTCTGCCGAAACTCCACCGTTCCCATCGGCACCGTGCCGATCTACTCGATGATCATCGGGAAAAAACTAGAAGAGTTGAACGAAGAAATCATCCTCGCCACGCTTGAACACCAAGCGGCGCAAGGGGTCGATTACTTCACGATTCACGCGGGCGTGCTGAAGGAGCATCTGCCCTTCATCAAGAAGCGCGTCATCGGCATCGTGTCGCGCGGTGGTGCGCTGCTCGCGAAGTGGATGTTGGTGCACAACAAGCAAAACCCGATGTACACCGGTTGGGAGAAGATTTGCGAGGTCATGCGTCGGTACGATGTGACCTTCTCCATTGGTGATGGTCTTCGTCCGGGTGGCCTTGCGGATGCGACCGATCGCGCGCAACTTGCAGAACTCACGACGATCGGCGAGTTGACCGAGCGAGCGTGGCGTATGGGTGTGCAGGTCATGGTGGAAGGACCTGGCCATGTCCCGTTTGATCAAATTGAATACAACATGAAGTTGCAGCGCACACTCTGCCACGGCGCGCCGTTCTATGTGCTCGGTCCGCTCGTGACCGACATGTTCCCGGGCTACGACCACATCACGAGTTGCATCGGCGCGACCGCGGCGGGCTATCACGGCGCGAGCATGCTTTGCTATGTCACGCCGAAGGAGCATCTTGGGCTTCCGAAGAAGGACGATGTCAAGCAGGGTTGCATCGCCTACAAGATCGCGGCGCATGCCGCGGATGTTGCGCTCGGCATTCCAGCCTCGCGCGACCGCGATGATGAACTCACCAAGGCGCGCGCGGCGCTGAATTGGGAGAAGCACTTCGAACTGAGTTTCGATCCAGACACCGCCCGCGCGTATCACGACGAAGACCTCGATGTCGATACGGACTTCTGCGCGATGTGTGGGCACGATTGGTGCAGCGTCCGCATCTCGAAGGAGATTCAGGAGTTTGCGAGTGGCAAGGATGAGGAGTATCAGCGCGGCAAGCCAGTCAAGAGCGCTGCGCTGACGGATGAACAACGCGAGATTCTTGCCAAGCGCGGTGTCCTCTCGCCCGAAGAGATTCACAAGCTTGCTTCGAAGACAAAGAAGGCGATCGGTGCCGAGGATGGGCAGAAGGCATCCTGTCACTCTGACTTCGTCGATCCCGACGCCGCTCAGTCGATCCAAGGCGAGAAACTTGGCACGCTCGTGCAGGTCAATCTCGCACCCGTCTTCAACATCTCGAAGGATGACCGCGTCATCTGACGCGGGAAGTGATCTCGAGGTTTGAGGCGCACGCGTACGCGAATCGGTTAGCGCGGCGCCCCACACTCAGGGCAGCGCTTGAGTCCAGCGAGTTGGTGCCCACAAGCGCGGCATGCACCACGGCGCGCGCGACTGCGGGATGAGTTGCGCAGTGCGAACCTGATGCCATATCGCGCGCCTATCCCAAGCCCAACAATCGACCACCAAAGCATGAGAAGGCACGCGCCGTGGATGAGCGAATCGGCGAGCAGTCCGAGCCAAACGACGCGCGTCGGCAGAAAACTCGCGGTTGGAGTTTGAGTCCGGACGCCATCTTCGGTGTGCGTATCAATGAAAGCCGGAACCGATTCTTGCTCGCTTCCCTCCACGGTCAACCACGGAAAGGCCATCCATGAGAGATTGGCGATCGGGTTCTGCTTCAGGCGTTCGTAGCGCGCGCCGTGGAGCACGGATACAGAGGTCCAAGAGGTCGGATCTTTGGGGTCAGTTGGGTACTCGACATCCTCACTCACGAGGCAAGGCAGCGGCCATCCGAATTCGACCTCGTAGAAGGCATTCCATCCAATCGCAGCGCGTGGAAAGTCTTGCTCAGGATTCGATGCAGCACTCCAGTACGGCGGTCGCTTCCGAGTGAGCCCTTCGTTCCCGGGCCACTGGGCGATCCGTCGAATGGGATTTCCAGAAAACCAACCCGTTTCGCGCATCTCCCAGATCCAGCCTTCCCAGAGAAACCATTCGAGGTTCGACGGCGTTGGTATCGCGCGCCAGTGTCCGATCGCCGACGATCCAGCCGATCCGTTGGGAGTGCGCCCGACGAGGGACTGCACTCTGGCGGTAGTCCAACTTGATACCGCACCGAGCGCAAGCACCGAGGCGAGCCAAATGGAGCGTCGTCCGAATCCGTGACGGGACAACCCGCGCACCGTTTACTGCCAGTCCGTTGTCTCAGTTTCCTGAGAAGGTGTCGGGGGACACGCGAGGGCATCGCTCGAGCAAATGCCGGAGTTGGATCCGTTGAACTGCGGATTGCATGGTGCGCCTGTTGGGCATGGGTTGGAGAAGAGTGCTCCTTGGCATCCTGGCGGCATGAAACCACTCCGTTGGCATACGCCGTTGCTCTCGTAGTACTCGGTTCGGGACTCCATCGTGATTGTCGTGGTGCAGTCAATATGAATTCGGCCGACGGATCGGAACTGCGTCCGTTGAATTCGCTTCACATAATTGCAGTGATGAACGCACCCCGCGACCGGTTGGCGATCACAGTCAACGAGCACATACGCCGCCGAACCACAGTTCCATGGTCCCCACGGACCAGCCGTCTCCACAGTCGCGGGGATACACCAAGGGCGACAGCGCATGATGGATTGCGCTATGGAATCCAGTGCCGTCGCGAGACTCTCGTCGCCCGACGTTTCAATCGCGCTTGCCATTGCGTCGAGCACGACAGTCGCCGAGCACTCGACGTCGCTTGGGTCAGCCGTCGCCATCCCAATCTCTTCGAGCGGATCGATCCATGCGGCCTTCCAGCCCGCAGCTTCGAGCATTTCCACCAGCGGCCTTGGATTCTCGAGTTGGGTGATGAGGGGTGCAAGTGGATCGGATTCGAGGATCCCCCGCGTCATTCGCTCTGCGTCGGGGGCTGGAACGGGCGCGATGGCAACCGGCCACGATGCGTCCGTCGTATTGGACAGCGCGAGCGACTCCTTCACCGCACGGACTACTTTCGACTGATCTTGCTCGACGAAGCCCTTTGTCTCCCACGCTTGTGTGCCGTCGGCAATTGCGACTCTGCGATACCACACGGCTGTGAGATTCTCTCCGCAAGCGAGTCCCTGACGCAGTGCGAGAAACGACTCGACGCTTCCTTCCAACATGGTTGGCACGAGTGTCCAGCGGCGACCTTCCTCACCGAGCGAAATGCGAACATCTGAGACACTGCGTTCACCCGTCGCGGCGATCGCGGTTGCGTGCAAGGGCGTGATCCACGCCAGGAACGCGCCGAGCGCGAACATCACCTTCGTCCGTGAAGCAGCCAACGATCGTGGTCGCCGCAATCCCCTCCGACTCCACCCGTTCGTGATCCTACCCATCAGCAACTCTCCTTCTCATTTCTGGTTCCGCTTGCCGCGTGGAACTTGACTGAACTACCGTGACTGCTAGTGTAACGCGCGCGACACCCTATTTAAGAGTCCCCGATCGTGGTCAAGAGGTGCAAGCAGCACTGCAAGCAGGTTCGCTCCCGAGCCCGAAGGCGGCAGGCATCTGGCAATGCATAAAGCAGACTTGCGGAGTGGCACATGTCCACGCGATAGTGCCACTATGTCCCGAAGGATTTCGAGGCTGCAACAACCGCGCCGAGTTGCGCCGTTCGCCATTGCAGGTGTTGCGATGTCGCTGTTCACAGCATGGGGGCTCCCGATGCTGCTCGCGCTGCGCAACATCGACCCTTCAAGCTCGTCGATGGTGACTTGGCAGAGCGTGAGCAGTTACTCAGGTGAGGGATGCGCGCGAATCGAAGTCCGTCAAGGTGTGTGTAGTGATGTGTACACAGCGTTTCGATCGACACGCATCGAACCTGAAGCGTCCCGTTGGCCGACGGGCATGCTTATGCGCGTGGGTCTCGCGTCTGCGCGCTTTCACTACCCGCCCGGCTCCGTGATCACAGCACCCGATGTCGCCGACTACGACGATTTCACGCAGATTCAAACCACGCTTTCCGGCTGGCCCTTCCGTGCGTTTGCGAGCGAGGCGTGGCAGCCGGTGGACGGTGCGAGGGGCGCGGCGCCGACCGGGTTTCGGTGCGCGGTCCAGTTTGGGTTCGTTGATGACCGAGCGTTGCTTGTGCCGCTTCGACCGATTATTGCGCCGTTGATCGCGGATGTCTTGGTGTGGACGAGCGTCGCATGGATCGTCGTCGCGTTTCCGCTTGCGCTACGCCGGCGAAAGCGAGAGAAGTTTGGTCGATGCACCGTCTGCGGATTCGCGCTTGATCCACACGCTGCGCATCGTGCGCAGCATTGCCCTGCATGTAGCGCAGCGTTGCCGCGCGATGTCTTGTCGTTCGCGCGGAGTCCAGAGATGCGTTTTCAGAACGCGTATGTCTGGTTCATCTTCTTCTCAAGCCTTGACATCATGCTCACTTGGAAGATCCTGGAAATCGACGGCGTCGAAGTGAATCCCGTCGCCGCGTTGGTGATCGACGCTTGGGGCATGCAAGGTGCCGTCGCATTCAAGTTCGCGCTCGTGATGTGGGTCATTGTGATGTGTGAGTTGCTCGCCCGACTTCGAATGAGCACCGGAAAGGCGATCGCCATCGCTGCCATCTGCCTGAGCGCGCTTCCGGTTGTGTGGTCCCTGGTTCTGCTCACGCTGCACACATTTTTCCCGCGTGTGTTTGAGGCATGAGTGTGAGCGCTCGCGACTTGCGCCGCGTCGGGTCAAACGCGTGATCGGTGCTGTAAGCGCGTCGCCTCGCTCGCTTTGGTATGCGCCTGCCCGAGTGAATCGGGACAGGCGCAAGTTCGATGTCGCGAGGTTTGAGCGCTCGCGACTTGCGCCGCGTCGGGTCAAACGCGTGATCGGTGCTGTAAGCGCGTCGCCTCGCTCGCTTTGGTGTGCGCCTGCCCGAGTGAATCGGGACAGGCGCAATACCGGCGTCTTTTGTTCGCGCTCATCCGACGGCCTGAGCTCGATCTCCGGCGGTGCCGATTCACTCGGCCCGCCGGAGTCCAAAGCGAGTGCGTAGTTGAGCGGGAGCGCGGAATTCTGCCGCGAAGCGCGGACAAATTCCATCGCTCCCTTTGGCATGCGCCGCCGCGAGTGAATCGCGATCGGCGCAACTCCAATGTCTTCGGACGGACTGAGCTCGATCTCCGGCGGTGCCGATTCACTCGGCCCGCCGGAGTCCAAAGCGAGTGCAGCGTTTGTTTTTGCCGCTGGCCTTGCAGCGGCAAGAAACCTGTCACGAGCGCCCAAACATCGCGCGCTCAATCGCGTCGATTGACTTTGGAATCGCGGCAGTCAGATTCGTTCCGCCAGATTTCTTGGTGACGAGAATGTCGTCTTCAATGCGAACGCCGAAGTTCTCGCTCGGGAGATAGATCCCCGGCTCGATCGTGACTACGGCGTTTTCGGGAATGACGCCATCTGGTGTGATGTCATGCACCTCAAGTCCGAGGTGATGGCCCGTGCCATGGAAGAAGGCATCGGCGTATCCCGCTTTCGTGATGACATCGCGCGCGGCCTTGTCAATACTCGCGAAAGTCACTCCAGCCTTGGTTGCGGCGATGGCCGCGAGTTGCGCGTCGAGCACGATGGAGTAGATCTCGCGTTGGCGCTTCGTGAACTTCCCGTTCACCGGGAAGGTGCGTGTGACATCGCACGCGTACCCGTTGAAGTCGGCGCCGGAGTCGATGAGGATGAGGTCGCCGCTTGCGAGCGGTGCGCGATTCCCGTGGTAATGCAGCACAGTTGCGTTGAACCCGCCGCCCGCAATCGTGTGATACGCAGCGCGTCGAGATCCGTTGGATCGATATCCATGCTCGATGACTTCCTGCACATCGAATTCCGTCATGCCGGGCTTCAGTTGCTTGAGCACCGCGCTATAGCCAGCCGCTGTGACATCTGCCGCGCGCTGCATCAGCGCGATTTCCGCCTTTGACTTCGCTGCTCGCATCACGGCGAGCAGCTGCGACTGATCGACGATACTCGCGCCCGGGATGCGTTCGGCACACTTTCGGAAGACATCGAGATCGGGCGAGACGGGCGCCGTGTGTGGCGCGAGCGAGTGAAGCAAAGCGAATCGCTTCGAGCGCTTGGTCGCTTCGAGAAGGAATCGCGCAAACGCTGTCGTACGCATGACGGTCTTGATGCCGTACTGCGCCTTGAGCGCGGAAGAAATTTCCATCCGAAATCCATCCCACTTCTCCAACTCTGGATTGAGTGGCTTTAGGAAGAGGAGGACTCTTCGATCCTCGATAGGGTTCTGTGGATCAAGCAGGAGGATCGCGCCCGCTTCATTGGTGATGCCCGTGAGATACTCGAAGTTCGCATGCGCGCGGAACTCGCCGTGAATGCTCGCGTCCGCGTCACCAGCAAAGACCAGTCCGACGCAGTCCTTGAGTTGCTTCAACAACTTCGTGCGGCGAGCGGCGTATTCACCAAGCGTGATAGACAGCGATTCACTCATGCGGGGAGGGTATCGCATCCGTTTGAGCGCTCGTGCAGGTTTCTTGCGGCGCAGCGCCGCAAAAACCTGCACTCGCTCTGGACTCCGGCGGGCCGAGTGAATCGGCATCGCCGGAGAACGAGCTCCGTTCGTTCATCTCTGTCGAGATTGCGCCGCAGGCGATTCACTCGCCGCGGTGCTCCCGCTCAAGCACGCGACTCAGGAACGCCGACCCCGAACTTGCGTCGCAGCGAATAGAACATGTAGAAAAAGCTTGGGACGACAAGCTGATCCATGATGGTCGAACCCAGCATGCCGCCGAGCACTGTGATGCCGATCGAATGCCGAGCTTGTGCACCCGCTCCGGTCGCGACAACGAGGGGGAGGATTCCGAGGATGAATGCAAAGCTCGTCATCATGATCGGTCGCAATCGCAATCTCGACGCTTCGCTCGCGGCGTCCATGACGGACTCGCCTGTGTCCGCGCGCTCTTTCGCAAACTCGACGATGAGGATCGCATTCTTCGCTGCGAGTCCCACGAGCATCACCAAGCCGATTTGCGCATAGACATCGAGTGCGCGTCCGCTGATGTGGAGAGCGAGAAGCGCGCCGAGCACGGCGAAACTCACGGCAAGCAAGACATTGAAAGGCAGCAGCCAACTCTCATAGAGTGCCGCGAGTAAGAGGAAGATCGCGACGATGGCCATGCCAAAGATAAGTGGCGCGAGGCTCCCTGCTTCGATCTCTTGGAAAGTCGTTCCTGTCCACTCATAGGAAAAGCCCTCGGGGAGCGAGGCCTTCGCGACCGTGTCGATCGCGCGGATGGAATCTCCGGAACCAAAGCCCGGCGCGGTCTGTCCGTTGACCTGCACCGTGTTGTAGAGGTTGTAGTGCGTCGCGTTGTCGGTGCCTGTCTTGATGGACGGCCGAGCGAAGGATGCGAACGGGACCTCTTCGCCCTTTGAGTTGCGCACGCGCAGGTCCATGATCTCGGCGATCTGCATGCGCGAGGTGGCCTGCGCTTGCACCATCACATTGTAGACCTGACCGAAGTCGTTGTAGTTGTTGATGAAGGTCTGCCCGAAGTTCTGCCCGAGCGCGTTGAACACATCATCGATCTCAAGGCCGAGCGCGTACACGCGCGTGCGATCGATCTCGAGATGAATCATCGGCACGGAGTCAGAGAACGGGCTCGTCAGCCCAGACAACTCCGGTTGTTTCATCGCACTGGCGAGGAACGCTTCGCTCACTTCCGCGAGTTCATCGAAGCTCTGCCCCTCGAGCGCTTCGAGTTGCAACTGCCATCCGCCGACGCTTCCAAGGCCAGGAATCGGAGGCGGCGGAACCGGCATCACGATCGCATCAGCGATCGCGTGCATCTTCGGATAGGCACGCATGATGATCGCGCGGAGATTTTCTGTGCGCACATCACGCTCATCCCAATCCTTCAAGACGCAAATGAGCAGTCCAGAGTTGGTCTGCTGCGCGCTCGTGAGGAAGTTCAAACCACTGATCTGCACGACATCCGTGACGGCTGGATCTTCTCGAGCAATCGCTTGCAGTTGGTTCGACACTTCCTGTGTGCGAAGCAGGTTGGACGCGGGTGGCAATTGGAAAATGACGAAGTAGTAGCCTTGATCCTCATTTGGAATGAAGGCGGTTGGCGTAGCACGCAAGTAGTGCACGACGCCAAAGCACCCGATCATGAAGACGGCCACCATGCCGTACCAGTGCTTGCACAAGAATCGAACGAAGAGCGCGTAGTGGGTTGAGACCCATTCAAAGCCGCGATTGAAAAGCACGAACGGAGGAAACTTCGTGGGGTGCTCTTTGCGGAGGAACACGCCGCAGAGCGCCGGCGAAAGTGTGAGCGAATTCACCGCACTGAACGCGACGGAGAACGCGATCGTGAGCGCAAACTGGTTGTAGAGCTGACCTGTGATGCCAGGCATGAGCGCCGCGGGGATGAACACCGCGAGTAAGACCGCGCTGGTCGCCACAATCGGACCACCGACTTGCTCCATGGCTTTCTGCGCAGCGACCTTGGGGTCCTCGATGCCACTCTCGAGTTGTCGGTACACATTTTCCACGACGATGATCGAGTCGTCGACGACAAGACCGATGGCCAAGACCAGCCCGAGCAGTGTCAGGGTGTTGATGGAGAATCCAAACACCGCCATCATCGCAAAGGTGCCGACGATGGACACCGGGATTGCGATCATGGGGATGATTGTCGCGCGGAACGACTGCAAGAACACAAAGATCGTGAGCAGCACCAGAATGCCTGCTTCGATAAGCGTCTTGACGAGGTCGTCGAGCGATGCTTTCACGAACTTCGTTGTGTCGTAGGCGATCTTGTATTCAAGATCAGGTGGGAACTGCGAGCGAAGTCGCTCCATCGCCTGCTCGGTCTTCTCCACGACATCGAACGCGTTGGCGGTCGGAAGTTGGTAAAGCGCAACGGTCGCGGTCGGGCCGGCGTTGAGGGAGGAGGAACTCGAGTATTGGTAGCTCCCGAGGTCAACGCGACCGATGTCCTTCAGTCGAACGATCGCGCCGTTACTTTCACTTCGAATGATGATGTCTTCAAACTCGTCCGTCTTCGTGAGTCGGCCCTTGGTTTGAATGGAGAGGGTGGTCGCAGGCTTTCCAACCGAAGGCTCAGCGCCAACTGCGCCTAGCGATGCTTGGTTGTTCTGCGCGCGGACAGCCGCGAGCACATCCGTCGGTGTGAGATTGAGTTGTGAGAGCTTGTCGGGGTCGAGCCATACACGCATCGCGTACTGCTCAAGACCGAAGATCGTCGTATTGCCGACGCCGTCGACGCGCGAAATCACGGGCTCGACCGTGATGTTCGCGTAGTTCGAAAGAAACGAGCTGTCGTAGGTTCCCTTTGGCGAGTAGAGACTGATGACCGCCGTCATGTTGCTCGACTGCTTCGCGATGTTGACGCCGACGCGTTGCACGGCATCGGGAAGTTGCGGCATCGCCTGATTGACGCGCGTGAGCACATCGACAGCGGCAATGTCGAGGTCGTAGCCAATCTCGAAGGTCACAGTGATGGTCGAAACACCAGTACTCGTCGAAGTCGACGACATGTACAACATGCCTTCGACGCCATTGATCTGTTGTTCGAGAGGAAGCGTGACCACCTGCGCAACCGTGGCTGCGTCCGCACCGTTGTAAGTCGCGGAGACTTGCACGGTTGGTGGAACAATGTTTGGGTACTGCGCGATCGGCAGAACGACCGCGCAGATGATGCCCGAGAGCGTCATTACAAGCGCGATGACAGTCGCGAAGATTGGTCGGTCGATGAAGAAGCGGAAGAACATCGTGCGGTCAGTCCTTCGTGCTGTGAGGAGGAGTTGCGACGGCGGGCTCGGACGCAGCGTCCTTCACCTTCATTCCCGCGCGGAGTTTGCCAACGCCCTCGGCGACGATCTTCGTTCCAGGCGCGAGGCCACTCGCGAGCACGATCTCGTCTCCGTACACCGAGACGGGTTCAACGGCCACGCTTTCTACGGTCGTGTCTGCATTCACCTTCCACACAAACATTTCGGTTTGTCGAGCAAACACAGCAGTGCGCGGGACGACGACAGCGTCCTTCCGAGTTCCGAGGTTGAGCGTCACCGTGGCGTAAGCGCCAGGACGGAAAATCTGCGCAGCGTTCGGAAACTCAATGCGCATAAGGATCGTGTCTGAAGTTCCGGAAATCTGGTTGTTCACCATGACGAGCTTGCCTTCAACCGTTGGCGGATTGGCGCCGAGGGTGACGGGCTTGTCTGGACCGGGCGCATAGGCCGCGCCCGTGAGCGTGACGGTCGCCGGAAGTTGGGTGGTGCCTTGCTTTGCCAGAATGATCGGGAGGTAGTTTGCGCTTGGGCTGAAACTCGCCCACATCGGATCCATCTGCACCACGGTGTTTAGGAGTTGCTTGCTTGCGTCGCCGACAAGTGAGCCTTCGAAGTACTTCGACGCCCCCATGGTCCCGTCGAGCGGGCTCTTGATCGTGCACCACTCAAGATTAAGTTTTGCTGATTCGATGGACGCGGTCGCGCTCAACGCACCCGCCTGCGCGAGCGCAATGTTGCTGTTCGCCTGTTCCACACTCGCTTTCGACTCAGCAAGATTCGCCGTGATCTGATCCCACTGCTCTTTACTCACTGCGCCGGCTGCGACAAGTGGTTGATTTCGATCGTAGGTCGCCTGCGCGAGCACCTCTTGCGCAACGGCGGCATCGCGCTGACCGTCTGCGGCCTCGAGCTGCGCCTTTGCTTGGGCGAGTTGCGCATTGGCTGCGTCGAGTTGCACTTGGAATTGGGACGGATCAATGCGGTAGAGCAGTTGATCCTTCTTGACCACCGAGCCGTCTGGCGTGTCTTGCTCAAGCAGCCAACCTGTGACCCGCGCGTTGATGTCGACGGATTGTGGCGAAGTGATCGTTGCGGGGAAATCGTGCGTGAGTGGAATGTCACGCGTCCCGACCAGTACGGTGGACACAACCGGATCGAGCTGAGGCAGCCCTGCAGGCTTCGGCTTTTCGCAACTGGAGAGTGTCGCGATGCATGCCATAGACAGAAGCGCCATGGCAAGCGTGCAACGGGGCGTCGCATTGAATTCATTCATGATCGTCATTCCTTCGTCTCCGAAGCGGCTTTCGCGAGTGGGCTTAGGGACGCAGCGTGTGCTGGCGAAGATGCGATCGCGCTCGATGCATCTTCTTTCGTGTTGTCCTTGGTTGGTACGACATCGCTCCAACCTCCTCCGAGCGATTTATAGAGTTCGACAATCGCTTGCGCGACGAGGCCGCGGGCTTGCGCCTGCGAATCCTGCGCGCTCAAGAGATTGTTCTGCACATCGAGGAGGTTCTCGAGTGTCGTCGTCCCCGCTGTGTATTGCATCGTCGCAAGTTGTGTCGTCTCGGTCGCGCTTGTGACGGCCCGCGTGTATCGCGCATCGGCGTCGCGTGCGAACGCGACCGTCGCAATTGATGTGTCAACTTCGCTCACGGCTCGAACGAGTGTGCCGCGCCATGCATTGAACGCGAGTTCAGCTTGTGCTTTTGCTCCCACGATCTCCGCAGAGATTTGCCAACCTGTGAAGATTGGGAGCGAAAGAGACGGACCAAACGAGTAGGCGCGGTTCGAGATATCTCCGAGACCGGAGAATTCCGTCGCCGAGATGCTGAAGCTTCCCGCCAAACTCAGCGCCGGATAGTTCAGCGCCTCCGCCGCGCCGATTTGCGCAACGGCCGCTTCGTAATCCATCTCTGCTGATCGCAAGTCTGGCCGGCGCTGCAGAAGCGACGCCGGGATACCGACACTCACGTGCGCAGGTCCGATGGGAATCGGCGTGGCACTGCCGAGAATCGCGGTGACTTCGGTGACATTCGTTCCGCAGAGAATGGCGAGTTGACCAATCGTCTTTGCAAGCGAATCTCGGAGCGACGGAACTTGGGCGCTCTTGAGATCAAGATTCGTCTGCGCCTGACTCACCGACAACATCGTCGTCGTCCCAGCGGTGTACTTCTGCTGTGTGAGCGCGAGTGACTGCGTGAGATTTGCAATCGCTGCGTTCAGCGCATCGAGCCGCGCTTGAAGCGTCCGAACTTGGATGTAGCTCGTCGCGACTTGCGCTCGGACCGAAACCATCGCCCCACGAAGGTCATCCACACTTGCCTCGAGGTCAGATGTCGAAGCCGCGATCGTCTTCGCGATTCGACCCCAGAGGTCGATCTCCCAAGAGGGAACGCTTAGTCCGTAGCTCCACGAGTCGTACGGTTCGAGATCGACTCCCAATGCGCCGAGTTGCGAGAAGTTCTGTTGCACGCGGGCGTAGCCAGCGCCGCTTGTGAGTGTTGGCCAGAGTTCCGCTTCACTGACCCCGAGGCTCGCTTGCTTCATCCGAATGCGCGACAGCGCTTGAGCGATGTCCGCGTTCAGCAGATCAGCTTTGACGATCAATGCGTCGAGCGCTGGATCTTTGAACTGCGTCCACCAGAGGTCGACTTCAGCCGCGTTGGTAGCGATTGTCGCGTCCCGCGCGGTCGCGTCCGCGGCGATTTCTTCTGTCGTCATTTCTGGCGGCGTAAAGGTCGCGGCAGGCGCGACGCCACCGTCTTGCGATGCGAGGGGAACGACCTGCGGGCCCACCGAGCATCCAGAGATCCCGAGAATGAGCGACGAGGCGCAGAGAAGCGGGAGTCGCTGCATCGGCGCCGACGAAAATGCAATGAATACGCTCCGCATCTGCATGCGGAATATACGCGAATGCGCGGATGTTCGGTGCGACAAGCGCGCTCAGGTACGCGCTGCTAATGCACAGCAGCGGGCGAGCGTTGCGCCTCGTCAATGAGCCGCTTCGCGTAACTGTTCATGGCATCTCGCAGTTGCGCGAAGCTTTCGAGGACATAGAGAATCGGTTGATAGTGATCGATCTCAAAGCTCGTGTTACAGACGGTGTCAAGATCGAATGGTCGGCGGTCGACTTCGGTGCTCGTGAGAGCATGGACCGATTCTCCTGGGCTTGAGATCAGCCCTGATCCATACAGTTTGACTTCTCCGCCTTCACGAATGAGCCCAAACTCAACGGTGAACCAGAATAGGCGGGCGAGTCGTTCAGTGTGATATGGATCGTTCGTGAGAAGCGCGGCTTTGCCGTAGGTTTGAAGGAAGTCTGCGAATACAGGATCAGCATGCAGTGGCACATGCCCGAAGATGTCGTGGAAGATGTCGGGTTCAGGTAGATAGTGGAGTGATTCCTTCGGGCGAATCACGACAGTCGTCGGGAACTCTCGACGAGCGAGGCATGCGAAGAACGCTTTCGCGGGTAGGTACCCAGGCACCGCGCGACTCTGCCAACCCGTGAGCGTTTGCAAGAAGTGATTGACGCTCTTGGGACCTTCAAGGTAGGGGATGTAGTCGCGCACGAGGTTGATCGAGCGGGCGCCACTCAGATACACACTCGATGCGTGTGTTGTGAGGTACGCCATCTGCTTGTCGTAGAGCGTGCGCCAGCTCTCTTGATTCTCCTCGGTGTAGCCCTCGTAGCGCTGTGCGATGTACACCTTCGTGATATCGGTGTAGCCCGGCTCGCCAAAGCGATTTGCGCACTCCTGCGCAGCACGGCCTTCAGGGCCGTCAATCATCGCGCTGTTGAGGCTGCCGGCATACTTTTGATCGCGTTCAGTGGTCGCCATAGGGGATGAGTTTACCTTCCTTCAAGGGAGAATCCGTGGCGCCGAAGTTCCTCGCAAAGATCCTGCTCGTTCTCGAGTAAATCTTCGCTCTCGACACGAACGATGTCGAACGCTCTCCGAACATCGAAACCAAAGGGATCAACGCCAACCAGAATCGGCTCCTCAATCTCAAGCCCCGCGCGTTCAGCGCAGAAACGGCGGAGCGCTGGGCGATTCGCGTTGACGGCGCGCACCACATGATTGGAGCACGCCGCGAGAGGATTCGGTCGCATCATCGCTTCGCCGTCGATGAACAACGAGTCAAATCGCGCGGCATCGATACTCATGCGCGCCCAACGAACATCAGGCGGCTCGCCGTGATAGATCTGCCAGCGATCGCAGCGCAGCGCATCTTCGCCCTTGGGTTGAAACTCTTCGAGTGAGACTTCAAGGTGCAAGCCACACACATTCTCGTCGGGCAGGTACAGCGTGGTGTCAAAGGACTGCAGCATCGCCGCCATGACCGACGCGATAAGGCACCCATCTTGATCAATGACGATCTTGATCGGAACGAAATCGCTCTCGAACCGAAGCGTTCCGCAGAGGTTTGAACGCAAGAACGCGATTGCGTCATCAACACTAGGCTCTTGTTGCACGCGACTAGTTTAGGTCGTCGCCGTGCCGACCGCCACGCAGTTCGCGCGTGCGCTGTTCGTTCAGTCCGCCTGCAACCAAAGCTCAGATTGCAACGCGGCCTGTCTGAGAAACATGGATTGCCCGTCGACGGTCCGTGCGCCACGAGCGCGGGCGAGTTTGAGCAGGGGAGTGTCCTTCGGCGTGTACACCGTGTCGAACACAACAGTCTCCGCATCGAGGTGAACTGCATCGGGGAGAATGAATCCATCTGGATCCGGACCTCCCGCCATGCCAACGGGCGTTGCGTTCACAAAGCAGTCGAAGCGTTCGCACTGCGGGGAGTGGCACGCGAATGCAGATTCATCCATCGCGCTGACGACCGACGCGCCACCATGGGAAAGCTCTTGCGCAAGGTGCACCGCTTTCTCATGCGTGCGATTGACGATCGCAACAAACGCTCCTTGGCTCGCCAACCCGCCAGCAATAGCGCGAGCGACGCCACCCGCGCCGAACACAGCGATGCGCTTCCCTCGCAAGGGAGACGCGAAAGCCTCGGCGAGCACGCTGCAGGCCGCAGGGAGGTCTGTATTTGTCGCAAAAAGCGTGCGATCACCGCGAACCACAAGCGTGTTGGCGGCGCCGACCCGAGCGCTCGCTTCGTCCACGATCCCACCGCACTCCTCAACGAATCGCAGAAGGTGTTCTTTGTGCGGGATGGTGACGCTCGCGCCGCGGAAGGAGAGTCGTGGGTCATCGAGCAACATCGAAAGCGTCGCTTTGAAACTCTCCCACTCGGGGCGTACCGGAAGCGTGAGGTACACCGCGTTCCGATTCGCTTCGGCGAAGCGCGCATTATGAAACGCAGGCGATTGCGAGTGTGCGATTGGAAAGCCGATCACTCCATACACCGCTGTCGACGGGGAAATCTCGCGCCATCGATACTGCCGCATCAGGCTGTCAATCGTTGGTTGTCCGGGTGCGCTTTCGAGTCCATCGCCCTCGGACGCGAAGGTGAGGAACGCGTTGAATTTCTTCGCGAGCACTCGCGTGGCGAGTCCCTCTTCTCCCATGCACAGAAGAATCGAGGGTTTCGCGCGAAGCGCGAGGAGTTCGAACGCGTCGTGGCAATCGCGAACACTGCGAGCTCGGTAGGCAATCTTCGCTACCGCACACCGATCGTCTTGTGCCATCCGCTGATAGATGCGCGCGAGTGATGATGGCGGGCCCTGCATGTCATGCGCACTGAAAAGAAGCGACGCGCCTCCTGCGCGGACTTGCGGGGTGCGACCGAGTTTTTCGACCATCGCAAACTCTACATCGACAAATCGAGGTGGGAACTGCAGGGAGGCGATGTCGCCGAGCACCTCGAAGAGCTCGTCTGCGCGCATCGCACACTGGCCACCCTCCGCAGTCGTGCGCGCAGTCGCGATCGATGGCAGGACGCAGTCACGAATCAACCGCGCAAGTGCATCGAGTGCGGACTCATACGCGTCTTGCGTGTCGAACGATTGCGCGACGAGCGGGTCAATCCTCCACTCAATGATCTCTGCGCCGTGCTCCGCAACTCGCGCTGCGCGCGCAAGGAGCGACGGGATCTCGTCGATGGCATGCACAGGAATCGGGACGCAGAGCAAAGTCATTGGTGTGAGCTGCGAACTTACCGCGTCGCGTCGTGTTCTCGAAGCACCGCGTCAGGAATGAACTTGCTCGTCACGGCGTAGGGGAGCAGTTTGCACATACTCGCGGCGAACTTGTTGAACGCGCCTGGGATTACGAGCGCTCGATTCTCCTCGACGCCGCGGAGGCCTGCTTCCACGACCGTGCGCGATTCCATCCACATGTACGCTGGAAGTTTATTCATCTGGTCGCGGCATCCGAGCGCATCGTGGAACTCAGTATGCGTGAAACCAGGGCAGAGCGCAGTGCAATGCACGCCAGTCTTGAGGAGGTTCAATCGCAGCGCGCGGCTTGCGCTCGTCATCATGTACTTGGCTGGTGAGTACAAGCTTCCTGGTGGTTCAGGAGTCAGAGACGCAAGGCTCGACACATGAAGTAATCGACCATGCCCGCGCGTGCGCATCGCGGGGAGAAAGAGGTGCGTGAGGTGCAGCCATGAGTTGACCATGACTTGCAAGAAGTCCGCGTGTGTCGACCATGGGACATCAAGGAACCTCCCGCGAAGCCCGTAGCCCGCGTTGTTCACCAAGAAGCTGACTTCAAGTCCTGAACCCTCAACAATGGAGTGAATCTCGCGCGGAGCAGTCGGGACCGCGAGGTCCATTGCGATCACCATCGCGCGAGCCGCGAACCGGCTCGCAACTTCTTTTTTGAGGGCAATCAGCCGATCCTCTCGCCTCGCGATGACAACGAGGTCGTATCCGCGTTCGGCTAACGCGATCGCGAAATCGCGACCCAGACCACTCGATGCGCCCGTAACAACGGCCACAGGTCGCGGGGTCGACGGAAGACTTGTTGTGGGCTCTCTTTGACTCACTTCGGATTGCATCGAAGCGATGGTGTACCACGGTTAGAAGGCGCGCGCGACGCTGCGGCGGTGGTTTGCAGAAAGTGAATGATTCGTGGTTGCAACCGCGTTTCTATCCGGCACACTCTGCCTTGCAAGGCGATTGCTTATGAACAAGACTCACGCATCACTCACCACGCGTTGTCGTTTCACCTTTGGGGCAATTCTTGCCGCTGTCGTCGCCATCGAAATCGGCTCGAGCGCGTCCGCGGCGGACGGCCCGAGCGCACCAGAGCGTGAGGCGTGGTGGGTCATGCTTGCGCCGAAGGAACTTCCCAAGCGCGCGCTCCGTCTCTCGGATACGCCGCTCACGCAACGCGCCCTCGATCGCCGGGCTGCGCGCGGGACGATGCGCGAACTCATCACTTCAGCGGATCTTCCGATTGCGCCTGCGCGCGTCGATCGCCTCACCGCGACTGGCGCGTCCCTCCGAGCCGTGAGCCGCTGGTTGAATCTCGCGAGCGTGCACGCATCGCCGAGCGAACTTCGCGCGATCTGCAAGTTGCCGTTCGTGCGCGGGGTGTTCCCAGTGCATCACTCGCGACGACTCGAACTTGTGGACGGAGGCGAAGTCATGCAAGGAGGCGTCGCGGGAAGCGGCGCGTGGAGCGACGCGCAACTCAATCAGATCGGTGTAGATGAGATGCATGCGCGCGGATTTCGCGGCGCAGGTCAAGTCATCGGCGTTCTCGACACGGGATTTCATCGAGCGCATGCCGGCTTCGCTTCGGCGGAGCATCCCCTGAGCGTCATTGCGGAGTGGGACTTCATCAACAACGATGGAAACACTGGCATCGAAGCGGGCGATGCTGGCAACCAGCATTGGCATGGCAGCGCGGTCCTCGGATTCATGGCGGCGTACTTGCCGACGCAGATGATTGGTGCAGCGTATGAAGCGCAGTACATCCTGGCGAAGACAGAGGACATCACGAGCGAGACGCCGGTCGAAGAGGACTACTACGTCGCTGGGCTTGAATTCATCGAAGCCAACGGCGCGGACATCGCGACGAGTTCGCTTGGATACATCGATTGGTACACGCCAGAGCAACTCAACGGCGTGACCGCCGTCACTTCACAGGGAGTCAACATCGCGACAACGCTTGGGTTGATTTGCTGCACAGCTGCTGGAAATCAAGGGAATGACAGCAATCCAGCGACGAATCACCTGCTCGCGCCTGCCGACGCACTCCAGGTCATCTCTTGCGGAGCAGTCGATCTCAACGGAGCGACCGCGTGGTTTACGAGCGACGGTCCGAGCGCAGATGGACGCGTGAAGCCTGAGGTCTGCGCGCGAGGCGTGGGTTGCTACACGATTGATCCGAACAACCCAACCGCGATCACCTCCGGAAGTGGTACGAGTTTCGCGACACCGCTCCTTGCGGGGGCAGTCGCGAACATCTTGCAGGCTCGCAGCGAGTACACGGTGAGCAGCATGCGCACATCGCTCTTCACGACTGCGGATGACGTGCTCGCCAATGGGACCTTTGATCCGCTCTACATCCGTGGATATGGCGTGATGAACGCGTTGCGTGCGGCTTCGATCGGCCGCGCGTCAGAGGACATCGATCTTGATGGCGAGGTCGGTGCTGCAGATCTCGCAATCCTCCTCAACGCCTGGGGACCATGCGCGGGAATCTGCCCAACCGATTTCAACCTCGATGGCGTCGTCGACGCAGCAGACCTTGCGACGCTGCTTGCCGCGTGGGGAACCTAATGTTGCTGCGCAGAAGATCCTAGGCCTGCGTGGCATTTTCGCGCGCCGCGAGGGAGTGCCTCAAGGCTCAGCTCAGAACGAGGTAGAGAAGAAGATGCCGAGGAACGGTTGCGCGTCGACATCGGTCGATGTGAGCCCGTTGCCATTCCGATCGTAGAGATGGAATTCGCTTCCGACGCGCACGCCGCCGAGGAGGTCGAGGCGAATGGACTTGTTGATGTTCCAAGTGCCGCGTACCCAGAGCGGGAGTCCCTCATCTTGCCCAACGCCATCGGGATTCGACGCATCATCGTCAAGTCGGAAGCGATCAATCTCCCAGCGCCCGCCGAATGCGAGTTCGAACGAGTCATTCACGCGCCACGCGAGTTCGAGACCGTTCCCCGTTGGATATGCCGCGGGTCCGGCGACATTCGTCACTCGAAGGTCCTCGTAGATCTCCCAGTCAACGATCAACAGCGGGATCACCAGGATGTTGTCTTCAATCTGACTTGTCGCAAGCACCCCTAGACCGAGCGTGAAATCCTGGTTGAAGGAGTAACTCGCACCGACCGCTCCGCCTGCTGTCGCGCTGTCCCAAACATCCGCGCTGTTCTCGCCGCTGCATCCAACGAACACGCGCGCGAATGCGTTCCAGTGCGCGTCGCACTTGACGCTGAGGGAAGGACTGATGAGGAGTGAGGTCACCGCGCCCCACGGTGCAGCGCCCGGCGCGGGATCGAGAGGGGAGGCGCCTTCAAAGTCGTACCAGGTCCCGGAGTAGTTGAAACTAATGCCGAGCTTCGTCGCGTCGGTCCCAACTTCTTCGATCGCATACTTCGCGTAACTGCGGTTCTCGCTCACGCTTCCACTCGTACCTGAACCAAAGGAGGCGTCGAAAAAGTGTGCGTAGCCAACTGCGAGCGATCGGTCATAGGACATTTTCCTAGGCTCTTCCGTCTTGACTTCGACGGGCTGAGGTTCCGATGTCGCAGGAAGGCTCTCCTGCGCATGAACAGCGAGAGTCGAAGAGGCGATCACAACAAGTGAGGAGAGTGAGAGATATGACATGAAATTTCTCCGAGGCAATCAAGCGCGCGCGTCAAGGACGAGCGTGTCGACGATGTTCTGAATGATTTCTTCGCTCGTACGACCCTCCGCCTCCGCTTCGAAATTGAGAAGGATGCGGTGCCGAAGTGCAGGGAGCGCGTTCGCCTTGATGTCGTCGAAGCTCACTGCGGTTCGGTCTTGAAGAAGCGCTTTGACTTTCGCGGCGAGAATGAGCGTTTGCGCAGCGCGCGGACTCGCGCCAAAGCGCAAGAACTGATTGGTCATCGGCGTGGCGAATTGACCTTGCGGATGCGTTGCGAGCACCATGCGAACTGCATAGTCCTGGACATGTGGCGCCACCGCGACCTGCCGCACGAGTTTCTGATGCGCGATGATCTTCGCCGCGTCGAGCACTCGGTTGAGCACCGGTTCAACGCCCGTGGTGGTTCGATCAAGAATGGCGGAGAGTTCATTGCGCGTGGAATATCCCACGACGAGTTTGAAGAAAAAGCGGTCGAGGTGCGCTTCTGGAAGCGGGTAGGGGCCTTCCTGCTCAATCGGATTGTGCGTCGCCATCACCAAGAATGGTCGATCGAGTTGCTGGGAAACGCCGCCGATCGTCACGCTTCGCTCTTGCATGGCCTCGAGCAGCGATGACTGCGTCTTCGGCGTTGCGCGATTGATTTCGTCCGCGAGCACGATCTGCGCGAAGATCGGTCCCTTTCGGAATTGAAAGTCGCGACCGTGCTCCGTTTCCACCACGATGGTTGTGCCCGTGACATCCGCTGGCATGAGGTCGGGCGTGAACTGCACACGGCTGAACTGCAAGTCGAGCGCTTGCGCGAGCGAGCGAATGAGGAGGGTCTTTCCAAGACCTGGAACACCCTCAAGCAAGCAGTGTCCGCCGGCGAAGAGGCAAGTGAGCACGCCATCGACGGTCTCTTCGTGTCCAACGATTGCCTTTGCGATTTCCGCACGCGTTCGAGCGTAGTCTTCGCGGAAAGTTGTCACGAGCGAGCTGATCTCCGTCATAGGTGGGAATACTACCGACGATCGATCGAGCGGCGTATCCTTCGAGGATGGGTATGAGGCCGCCATCACGACTTCGCGTCTGCGTTCGGCGCGCAGTGAAATGCCTCGCGCTCGTACTGTTTGTGTTGCTCCTCGCGGGAATCTGGCTTTGGAATGACCCGCCTTCGCTCTACCGATGCCTCGTGCGCGCGGGTCAGTGGCGAGCGGGTTTGACTGAGCGCACCGTCATGATCCAGGGTTTCTCTTGGCGAGTGCTTGAGACAGACGATGCTGTAGCAACCGCCGTTTCCTCCCGCACGGTTCTTGTGTTGCACGGGCTTGGGACAAGTGCGGAAGCGATGCTTCCCATCGCGTCCATGGTTCCGGCGGGCGCGCGCGTCGTGATTCCAGACTTGCCAGGATTCGGCGATCACGACTCACACGGCGCGTTGGCGCACGATGCGGCGTTCTATCTTGACGCGGTGCATGCACTGCAAGTTCACGAGCGACTCGGCGTCGTTGACTTGGTCGGCACTTCCATGGGAGGCGCGCTCGCAGCTGCGTATGCCGCACGGTATCCCGACCTCGTGCATTCGCTAGTTCTGCTCTCACCTGCGGGCGTCACTGCGCCGGTGACCAATACCTTCATGAAGCGAGTGATCGCAGGAGAGATCCCGCTCGACATCAAAGACGAAGCGAGTCTGCGCGAAGTACTGCGATTGAACTTTGTACATCAACCGCCGATGCCGCCGCCGATTCGCGAGGCGTTCATTGCGCGAGCGCTAGAGCGGCGGGCCAACTACTTGCGGATCGTAGAAGATCTTCGCCCATTCTTGACAACAGGACTTGAGGCAGACCTCGCGAATATCCAGACGCCGACGCTTGTGCTCTACGGCGCGAGCGATCAACTCACGGATCCGTCCATGCTTGAGGTTTTCTTGCGCGAAATGCCGCACGCGCAGGGGGTCATTATCCCCGACGCAGGTCATGTGCTTTCGTATGACGCGCCGGACGCTGTGCGTGAAGCGATGCGCGTGTTCTATCTCGCGTTGCCTTGACTTCACTTCTCTAGCCGCGCTGCGAGGCAACGCGCAACGCGTTCGACGGACAACGGCGCGCTTCCCTCAGCTTTGTTGTTGACGACGATCCATGCACCCAGACCAGCTTGCAGCGCAGCGGCGGCGAGCGCGGCAAGATCATCTCGATTGCTGTCGTCTGGTTCGGCGAGCTGATCGAATGGCGCGTACAGGTCCTTCGCTTCTGCATACGCGAGGTTGCCGCGGAGCATCCATCGCATAACGAGTGGACGCGATGGATCGAGCGCGAGTGCTTGCGACTGCTCGCGCAGTGGCGGCATCGTTGGATGCACCGTCAAGCACGGTGTGACTCGATGTGCGGCGAGCAACTCACCAAACTCAGCGCACACGAGATTCCGATCGCGTACCTCGACGGCGTAAAACGCACTGCCCTGCGCATCAAGTGTGGGGAGCGCGGCGAAGAACCCGCAAAGCCGCTCCATGTACGCCGCTTTCGCGCGCGCACTTGCGTAGTTTGACGGCGAAAACTGAAAGAGCAAAGGCCCCGCCTTCTCGCCGAGCCCCTCGATCGCGGGCAGAATGCAGTCAATCGTTGCGATGCGCGCATCGAGTACAGCGCTTGGGGCATTTGGATTCGCGCGCGAGTCGTCATCGATGACGCCGCGCCACATCTTCGTAAGAAAGCGAAAGTCCGCAGGGACCTGACTCGCGAGCCGTTCGAACTCTGCACGCGGCGCCGGTCGGTAGTAGGTTTTATCGATGCCGACGGTGCGAAAAAGTGGATGCGCCGCGTAGGCCCGTAAGCCATCGCGCGCAAGAGTTGCTTCGCTCGCCTCTGATTCCCACACGATGCCGCGCCAGCCTGGAAAACTCCAACTTGATGTCCCCATTCGCAGCGCGGGAGGCATCTTGCTCGCAAGCGTGTGCAACTCGCTTGCGGCGCGAGCAAGCACGAGCTTTCCGCGCTTGGGCGATTGATCGCCGTCGTCGCCCTCAGGACCAAAGAGACTTGGCGTTTGGGCGGACATACATGTTTGAGTTACGACGCTTTGGGCGAGAGCTTCTCGAGAATCTTGTCGACAAGCCCGTACTCGAGCATCTGTTGCGAAGAGAGCCAGAGGTTGCGCTCGCAATCCTCCGCGATGCGCTCCTTCTTTTGTCCGGTGACTTCCGCATACAACGCGTAAATCTGGTCTCGCAACCGGAGAATGTGGCGCGCCTCGATTTCAAGATCCGTTGCTTGCCCCTCGAGCCATCCGCTCAAGAGCGGTTGGTGCATCAAGTTTTCGGCGTTGGGCAGCGCGTATCGCTTCCCCTTGGTGCCTGCACATGCGATCACTGATCCCATGCTTGCGGCTTGTCCAATGACATAGGTCGCGACATCACACGGCACGAAACGCATTGTGTCGACGATGCCTAATCCCGCAGTGACGCTGCCACCAGGGCTGTTCACATAGATCGAGATGTCGGCCTTTGGATCTTCATTGGCGAGGAACAGCAATTGCGCCACAACCAGATTCGCCATGCCATCACTCACAGGGCCCGTGACAAAGATGATGCGATCATTGAGGAGGCGGGAGACGATGTCGTAGGCGCGCTCGCCGCGGCCAGTTTTCTCAATGACGATCGGAATGATGCTCATCGCGTAGTCCTTCGGGCTATAGGTTCTGTCGAGGTCAGCAGAAGTCGTGATCTAGGAGGATTGCAATTGTGGTTGCGGTCGGTTGGAGAGCGGGACACGATCGATAATCGCATCGATCAATCCATACTCAAGCATTTCATCAGCGTTCAGCCAGCGGTCGCGGTCGCAATCTTGCGTGACTTGCTCGAGCGACTTCGAAGTCACTTCGGCGTACAGCAGGTTGCATCGCACTTCGAGTGCTTGCATGTGTCGCGCTTCGATTTCGAGGTCGGTGACTTGACCCTCGATGACGCCGCCGATGCGGCCTTGGTGCATCATGTGCCACGCGTTGCGCGTCGCGAAGCGGCGCCCCTTCGTTCCACAGGCCGCGATCATGCTTGACATGCTCGGCGCGCATCCGACGACATAAGTCGCGACGCTGCACGGGATCGCTCGCATCGTGTCGATGATGGCCAAACCATCAGTGACGCTGCCGCCCACGCCGTTGACATAGATCGAGATTTCAGCCTTCGGATCATCCGAAGCGAGATAGAGGAGTTGCGCGCAAATCGAGCTTGCCATCTCCTCCTCGATTTCGCCTGAACACATCACGATGCGATCCGCTAGGAGTCGCGACCAAATGTCATACTCGCGCTCCGTTCGTCCGGAGCTGTCGATGACATGGGGGACGAGGAGCGGTGGATCTTCTTCACTCACGGCGAGCAACTCACGCTTGCTTTGCGGGGGAACGCGACAGGGAATCGGTTAGCGCTTCGCCTTCTCAGGGAACACACAAAGTTCATCGACGAGCCCGTATGCCTTCGCTTCCGCGGCCGAGAAATACTTGTCGCGCTCGCCATCGCGGGCGACCGCATCCACATCGCGACCGCAATGTCGTGCGAGAATCTCATTGAGCGTCCGCTTGGCCTTGATGATTTGTTCCGCTTGAATCTGAATGTCGGTGGTCTGTCCGGTCACGCCGCCATGTGGCTGATGGATCATGACCTTCGCGTGCGGCAGAATGTGGCGCTTGCCCGGTTGACCGGCCGCAAGCAGCACCGCACCGCCTGAATAGGCGCGACCGATGCAGAAAGTGGCGACTTCGCTCGTGATGAACTGCATCGTGTCATAGATAGCGAGCGTGTCATCCACCGCGCCGCCTGGACTATTGATGTAGAAGTTGATGTCTTGGCCCTTTTTCTGGTTCTCCAGATAGAGCATTTGCATCAAGACACGCGCCGCAGAGGCGTGATTGATCTCACCGATCAGAAAGATCACGCGGTTCTCGAGCAGCAGCTCGTCGATCGTCATCTCGCGTGTGCGCTGATAGCTGGTCGATGCCAAGATGTCGCGCTGCATGTGCGGAGGAAGTGCGGTGAGCACGCCGGCGGACGATTGGTTGTTGAAATGGAGCATCGGAGGTAAGGGACCGTTCGGTCAGTTGAATCTTGAGAAGGGGGAACTACAGCCTTGGGGCGCATCATAGGCTCGACCCTTCTTCGGCAAATGGGAGCGCTGCCCCCGCAGCAATTTCAATTTCGGCGCGAGAAAGTTCGAGACTTCCGCTTCCCGAACGATTCGCCAACTTGGCTTACGGCCCGAAGGTCCACGGCACATCTCGACTTGAGGCAGAACGCGGGGCACGCGTTGCGTCAAGGTCATCGAGCGAACTCGCGTCTTCATTCCCAAGCCGTGATGCCTGAATGATGAGCGCGATCTCCGTCCCGTGCTCGTCGCTTCGAACCAGTCGCGCGCTGCCGCCATGTCGATGGGCAATCTTGCGCGCGACCGCGAGACCGAGTCCAGTGCCTCGTTGCCCTTTGGTTGACAAGAACGGTTCAAAGAGCCGACTTCGTAGGGAGAGTGGAATCCCCGCACCATTGTCGATGACCGTGATGCACGCGGCATCATCTTGCGCGTTGTAGCGGGTGCGAATCGTGACCACGCCGGTTTTCTCCGGCGCCGCTTCAATGGCGTTCATCGCAAGGTTGGTGATCGCTTGATAGATCGCGCTGAGGTCTGCGTACACAGGTGGCAGCGTCGATTCGAGTTCGATTCCAAGGCGGAGGCGTTTTCGAGTCGCGGCAGCCTGAAGCAGTTCTTTCACCTCGGTGACGAGCGCGTTGAGATCGATCATCTCTGGTTCGAGTGGCCGTTCCTTCGCCCATGCAAGCATGTTGAGGACCAGCGACTGAATGCGATCAAGATTGCGCTGCAAAATTGGCCAGCCTTCGCGTGCTTGGGCAAGATCGCCTCGCGCGATCGTCATCTCCACGGCATCGGCGCCACTGCGAAGCCCTTGCAAGATGTTCTTGATGGCGTGCGAAAGCGTCGCCATCGACTCCCCGATCGCCGCGAGTCGACCATCGTTCTCGCTGTTCGCAGCGCGAGCCGCAAGACCAAGGCCGACGAGTTGCGCGGAAAGTTGCAGCGCTGCAAGCGTCGAGGTGCTTGTCAGTTCCGCACCACCGCGCGCGATGAGCACGGTTGCCACGGCGCCATGCATGTGCGCTGCGATTGGAATCGCGACCGCGTGATGATTGCCGCGTTGTTCATCTCGCGCGAGCATCGGCTCGCCACTCGCGAGAGCTTGCTCGGCAAGTGCGAGAGGCGCGTGCTGCACCGTTGTTGGGACGAGAAAACCATTGGCTCCCCCGCGCAGCATCACGCAACTCTCAAGACCTGCACTCGATTGAATGAGTCTTGACGCTTGCTCTAAGAAGTCATCCGTGCGCGTGGGCTCGGCACTCAACCGAGCGAGGCGGTACGCAAGAATCGCATCACGCGACTCCGGGAGAGGAAGCGCGGTTTGTGTCGCAGAGGAAAGCTGCGTTGTGAGATCAGGTGCAGCAGTGTGTATCGCGCCTTCATCGACGACGAGGAACTCACTATCGCCAAGTCGCAGTCGATCTCCGCGTTGGAGTGCGACATGTCCTGCGGTTCGCAGGCCATTCAAGAAAGTCCCATGACTCGAACCAAGATCGCGCACAGTCCAGTGATCGCCATCGGGCGTGAGTTCGGCGTGCAATCGCGAGACCGTGCGATCCGTCAATCCAAGGGCTTCGGAGGAACGACCCACCAATTGCGGCTCATCCGGCGGGAGCGGAAACGCTCGCCCGCGATCGGGGCCATGCACGACGAGGAGGGTGGGCACGATGTGAAGTGTACGCAGACGCGCTGTTGCCTTCGTACACTCCAAGCATGGCCAAGGCGGATCCTCTCAATCACACCATGCGCGTGGTGGTGCTTCATGGGAAGGACAACTTTCAGCTTGTCGAGCGGTTGAAGCGCCTCCAACTCGCGCTTGATGCCCATGCGGGCGAACCGGTGGCGCGGTTTGACTTTGACGGCGCGTCCGCGTCGCTCTCGGACATTCTCGATGAACTTCGCACGTTCGGCTTGCTTGCCTCACACAAGTTGATCGTGGTGGATCGCGCGGATCAATTGCTTGCGGTGGAAGAGCGTCGACGCGCGCTTGAGCGCTACGCCGAAGAACCAGCGGAAGGGTCGACGCTCGTCCTCCGCGCGGAGACTTGGCGACCAGGCAACTTCGACAAGATCGTGGTTGCGAAGGGCGGCGCGGTTGTGAAGTGCGAAGAGCCAAACGCCGCAGATGCAGCGGCGTGGTGCATCAAACGAGCAGCGCATGTGCATCAAGCGGAATTGCTCCCCCAAGCGGCCGACGCACTCGTCGACCGTCTCGGGACAAACCTCTCTCGACTCGACTCAGAGATTGCGAAGTTGGCCTCGTTTGTTGCAGGAACGGGCGCCGCGGGCTCGACACCCAAGATCGACGCAAAGGTCGTCTCGCAACTTGTAGGTCGGACCCGCGAGGAGCAAGCGTGGGAGATTCAGTCGGCAGTGCTTCGAGGTTCCCCCGGCGGCGTGGTTTCGAAGGTGCGCGAACTCGTGGAAACTTCGCAAGCACCCGAACAGCTTCTCATCTGGTCGCTGGTTGACCTTTCAAGAAAACTGCACGATTGCGCGCGACTCATGGCGCAAGGGGAGCCCGAGAACTCCGTCTCAAGGACGGTTCGACTGTGGGGCGATGCGACGGCGCCGACGCTGAGAATGGCGCGCAAACTTGGTCCCGCACGCGCCGCGCGGCTCTTCGCGGAGTGCGTCGACCTCGACCGCCGGTCGAAGCAGGGGGCAGCGGGAGATCTCCCAAGAACGATTGAAGGCTTTGCGGCACTCTTTGCCGATAGCGTTCATTGATTCTGTGTGAAAGTTCGGTTGCCGCCGCGCCTTCTCATCAGTCCGCACTGCACTCCGCCTTTGGGTTTTCCAGAGGCGAGGGCAGTGTTTCTTGCGCCGCGTGATTCGTTGATGCCCGGAGGGCGTCAGACGCAGCGCAAGTCACCAGTCCGCCCGGCATGTCCGCCGAACTGAATGAAGACGCATGGAGGCGTCGCCATGGCTCAGTACTCAACCAAAGTGTGTTCCCGTCGACTCATGGCTCGCGCGTTTGCGGAAAGGCAAATGACAGCGGTGTGCATGATTTCGACCTTCCTCGGAACTGGTATCGCATTCATGTTTTTCGGCGGATGCGCGAGTGCGAAGGAGTCATCGCGACTTGCGTACAACGATGAAGGCCTTGCCCCAGTCGAAGTGGAGATGAGTCCACTTCCAGAATCCGCAGCCGCGCCAAGCGCCGAGTTCACAGGGCCCGCGGACACGACGAGTTCCGCCACGGTCTCTCCAACTTCCGCGCCAACCAAGGCGACGGTGTCGGACTTAGCGGCGACCTATGAAGCGGATCTCGCGGCGCTTGCTTCGATGCAGGCGTCTGCTGCGGCACCTTCCGCGACAGTCACGGCATCAGGTGAGTCGTCGATGGGTTCCCAAACTGTTTCGCAGACATTCGCGCGATCCGTGACACCGACGACTGCAGACACTGCAACGCCACCCACGATCGAATGGAGTGATGGAACAACCGGGGCTGCTCCCGATCGACTCACTTCCATGCGCTCGAGTGCTCAGCGTGATCTGCTTGATCGCGCAGCTGCGGCGGCGAATGCATCCATCGCGCGCTCGACCGAGGCACCCATGGTGGCGGGCGATGCTGCTGCGCCTGCGCTGCCCGAGCAAACCACTGCAAATGAGCCACTTTCTGCTGCGCTTCCGACTCCTGCGACGACCACGCTGCCCATCGATGCGCAAGGCATCGCGACGAAACTTGCCTCGACGCTCTCGAGCGATGCGACGACGAGTGCCACGCCGATGCGGCAATTGCTCGCGCTCTCTGCCTTAGCAGTGACGGATCCAACGATTGAGTTGCCGAAGGATCTCTCGACGCATCTCACGGATGAAGAGCGCGCAACAGCGGAGAAGTTCCACGCAGCATTTGTACGCATCGGTCGCGACTTGCAAGAAGGCAAGGACGACGCGGCGCTCGTGAGCACGATCGAGCAACTTCTCACGGCACTCAAACCAGCGCCGATGCTTGCGTTGCCGCGAGTGGAGTTCTGCACAAGGGTGCAGGCGTTTGGGCAGATTGATCCGATTGACAATCGAAGATTCCTCGCAGCAACAAGTCCGCGCGTCATCGTGTATAGCGAACTTGAAAACTTCGTCAGCGCGATGGCCGATGCGAAGTGGACGACACGATTGGCGACGAAGATTTCGATCTTGACGGAGCGCGATGGCGTGGAAGTCTGGCGACGAAGCCCAGAGTGGACGGCGGTCGTTGATGCGAGCGATGTGAAGCGCGATGACTTCTTTGTGGGAGAGATCGTGACGCTCAGCCCGCATCTCTCGGTGGGAAGCTATGTCCTCAAGATGACGATCCGCGACGAAGCAACCGCAACCGTTGCCGAAAAGAGCGTCGCGTTCCAAGTTGTCGCGGACCCCACCATGGTCACCAACGCGGGGTAGGGGGAGTCGGTTGAATCCGGAAAGCTTCGAAGTCTCGCGCTGAACGGCAGTCAGGCGCTTGACCGGGCAAAAAAAACCCCAACTCGGAGTTGGGGTCGGGGTTGCGCACCGAACGCAAGCGGTCGGGAGCAGAGCCTCGCGCAGGTTTCCCTACTTATCATGACAAGAAGGAGCACCCGCTCAGTTACACTGCCCATAGTGTAGAGGATGATGGCTCGGTGTCAAGCGAAGCCATGCTGAGATGAGAAGATTTCCAGGCAGACCTTTTGTGGAGAAAAACAATGAGCACTTCGCGCACGACTCAGACGGTTCTTGGCCTCGACATCGGTGTTGCTTCAGTTGGTTGGTGCCTTCTGGAGTATCGGAACGAAGTCCCGAGTCGGATTCTTGGTACCGGAAGTCGGATCTTCTCTCCAGGAGTCGATGGCGATTTCAAGAATGGTCGTGATGAACCAAAGAATCAGAAGCGGCGCCAAGCGAGGCAGATGCGTCGACAACTCTGGCGCCGTCGCCGACGACTGCTGAAGTTACTTCGGGCGCTCGTGCGACTCGGGTTACTTCCAGATCCAGGAGCATTCGATCCTGCGTCGATCGATCGCATGCTCAAGGAACTCGATGCCCGCCTTGGCGCTCAGGATCCTCTGATGGGTGATCGTCGCGGTGCACAGGTGTTTCACTACCGGCTTCGAGCACGCGCCGCGCAAACTGTGGTCCCTGCGCATGAACTCGGACGCGCGCTCTACCACTTGGCGCAGCATCGTGGGTTTCTCAGCAATCGCCTTGCCAAAAAGAAGGACGGCGAGGAGGACGGCGTGGTCGCGGAAGGCATTCACGAGTTGCAGGCGAAGATGAATGCGTCGGGCCTCCTGACGCTTGGCGCATACTTCGCGTCGATTGACCCTGAGGTTGAGCGCATTCGCGCGCGCTGGCTCGGTCGCAACGAGTTTATCATTCCTGAGTTCAAGGCAATTCAGAGAGCGCAGAGCCGCCATCAGTCATCTTTGAGCGAAGCCGATTGGCAGCTGATTGAAGACGCAATCTTCAGGCAGCGACCATTGCGCGATCAGAGTCATTTGATCGGTCGGTGTTCGATCGAGCCTGCAGAGATCCGCTGTCCAGTCGCGTACCCAGCTGCGCAGCGTTTTCGAGTGCTTCAGAATGTGAATCACCTTCGCGTGATGGAGATGGATGGTGAGATCGAGCGCGTGAATCGCGCACTCACTTCCACGGAGCGCGACGCGCTGATCAAGGCACTTGAGCTCGAGAGCCATCTCACTTGGACGCAAGCGAAGAAGTTGCTCGGTTTCAAGCCGAAAGGCGTCAAGTTCTCGATAGAACTTGGAGGAGAGAAGGATCTGATCGGCAATCGCACGGCTGCCACAATGCGCGTGGCGATCGGAGCCTGTTGGGACGACATGAGTGAAGAGGATCAAGCACGGCTGATTGATGATGTTCTTGAGTATGAATCACAGGAAGCACTAGAGACGCGGTGTGTTCGCCGATGGGGGCTGTCGAAGGATGACGCCAAAAATGTTGCGGCCATCAAACTTGAGGCCGCTCGGCTGAATCTCTCAGCGCGTGCGATTCGTAATCTGCTCCCTCATCTTGAGGCCGGCCTCTTTGTAGCGGAGGCGAAGGTCCTCGCGTATCCATCACAGAGCGGGGTCGACGCGCCTTGGGAATTCCTCCCTCCGATCAAACCCGATCGCGTTTGGCAGGAGCACAGTTCAGGAGGTCGTCCATATCGAGGGATAGAAATCCGAAATCCAGCAGTGGAGAGGTCGTTGTCGGAACTGCGCAAGATCATAAACGCTGTCATTCGCCGTTGGGGTAAGCCGGATCAAGTGCGCATCGAGTTGGCGCGCGATTTGAAAAAGCCGCGGAAGGAACGGGTGGACGAAACGAAACGGATGCGTGAACAGGAGGGGCGACGGGACAGTGCCCTCGACCGAATGGTTAAGGAAGGGTTTTCGCACATCGCCGACTCGAACAAGAGGTCGGATGTCGAAAAGGTTCTGCTCTGGGAAGAGTGTGGAGGCGTGTGTCCATACACGGGCAAATCCATCAACTTCGAAGACCTGTTCGGGCAAAGCCCCCGCTTCGAGGTCGAGCACATCATTCCGTATGCCCTGTGCCTTGAGGATGGATTTGGGAACAAAACGCTTTGTGAGGTCAATGAGAATCGCAACCGCAAGCGCCGCAACTCACCTTACGGGGCGTACCACGGCACCCCGCAATGGGATTCCATCATTTCACGCGCCAAGCTGTTTCGAAGCCCGTCTGCGCGAAAAAAGTTGCGCCTTTTCGAGAGCGTCGCCAACGGTAGCGAAATCTTCGGCGACTTTCTCAAGCGACAACTGAATGACACGCGCTATGCGTCGCGGCTCGCCATGGATTATGTGGGATTGCTCTTTGGCGGCGGTATCGACCTCACGAAGCGCCAGCGTGTTTTCGTGAGCGCCGGCGGTGCAACGGCAATTGTTCGGCGCAAACTCGGCATTGAGGGCGTGTTGGGTGGTGGTGGGAAGAACCGCAGCGATCACCGTCATCACGCCATCGACGCCATAGCAATCGCTCTCACCGGGCCAGCAGAGGTCAAGGCGATCGCTGATGCATCAGAAGCAGCAGTCGTGCGCGGTGAAGCGTCACATCGGCTGAAACTCGATGTGCCTTGGCCCAACTTCATTGACGATGTAAAGCGCTCTATCGCGGGCATCGTCGTATCGCATCGCGCCGATTGTCGGCTGAGCGGACCGCTGCACCAAGAGAAGAACTACAGTCGCCCGATTCGCGATGCTCGGGGTGATGTGAGGAGGGGGGTTGGGAAAACGAGCGCCCTGCGTCACCGTCGCTATCTCCTCGTTGAGCTCGGCGAGGGCGATGTCAAATACATTGTCGACCCCCGCGTGCGGGAGGCTGTGCAGCAGAAACTCGCGGAACTCAAGCAGCCGAATCCGAAGGTCGCGTTCAAGGACAAGGTGAATCTCCCCTCGATGCGACATGGGGATGGGCGTGATGTTCTGATTCAGAAGGCGCGCATTCAGGTAAATGTCACGCTCGATGAAGTGGGTCGAGGCGGCGCGGCGCGACATGTCGTGCCTGGCTCGAACCACCACATGGAAGTCATTGAGACGCTGGATGCAGAGGGCAAGGTGATCGGCTGTGAACTCGAGGTGGTCACGCTTCTCGAAGCATTTCGGCGCAAGCAGCGCGGTGCGCCCATCGTGCAGACGGATTGGGGTACGGGACGGCGGTTGGCGTTCACACTTCGCAGCGGGGATTCCGTATCACTGAAGGATCGTGAAGGCGTGAGATGTATCGCTCTTGTGACTGCGGTGTCCGACGGCGATCTGCATCTCAAGCGCGTGAGCGATGCGCGCCCGCGAGGCGAAGCGAGAGCGGAATCCAAGGCTGGGCGGGATACTGGACTATTGCGAGTTAGCTCGGCGAAGGCGTTCTTTGCCGCTGGAGTCGAAAAACTAGTCGTGCATGCCCTTGGCGATGTTCGCCGTAGCAATGACTGATCGCATCATTGAACTTACAGAAACCCCAGTTCGATTGCGAGTTGATCTCGGTCGCCTCGCCATCGAAGTCAACGGTCAAGCGCCCGTCTTTGTCCCGATGCGTGAGATCGCGGCGATCGTTGTGTCCAACCCCGCCGTGTCGCTCTCCCAATCGGTGCTCGCGGAACTTGCAAAGGAGGGAGGAATCTTCGTCGCCATGTCGGAGCAGTTTCTTCCCATCGCGATGTTGCTGCCACTAGATTCGCATTCGACCCAAACAGCACGGATGGCGAAGCAGGCTGAGGCGCCCGAGCCGACAAAAAAGCGCGCGTGGCAGTCCATCGTGCGAGCGAAAGTTCGTGCGCAGTGGGAGCTACTCGAATACACAGGTCGACCGCAAGTAGGTCTAGAGGAACTGCTCAAGAGCGTGCAGTCGGGTGACCCTAGCAATGTTGAAGCGCAAGCCGCGGCGCGCTACTGGAAAGCGCTCTTCGGCGACGCATTCCGTCGCAATAGGGACGCACCCGACCAAAACCGGCTGCTCAATTACGGCTACGCGGTGTTGCGCAGTGTTACGGCGCGCGCGATCTGTGGAGTTGGGCTTCATCCAAGTCTCGGGGTGCAGCACCACAATCAGTACAACCCATTCTGCCTCGCGGACGACCTCATGGAACCCTATCGTCCATTGGTGGATCGCGCGGTTCTCAATGTCGTAGCGCGCGAGGGCGGTGATGGAGAAATGTCTCGAGAAGTTCGAGCAGAGATTGTGTCTGCGCTTCTTGGCCGCCACGCTGCGCGCGGTGAGGAGCGAACGCTGTTTGACCTGCTTTCGCGCAGCGCGGTTAGTTGTGCGCGTGTGTTGACCGGCGAAGAGCGCGACCTTGAACTTTGGGTTCCTTCATGCCGCGAGCAGACCTGAGACGCTGTCCAAATTCTGGATACAAAGCCATGTGGTTGATGGCGATGTTTGATCTCCCAGTGAAGTCGAAGGCGCAGAAGCGGAGTTACACGCGATTTCGAAAGCACCTGCTCAATCAAGGTTTTTGCAAATTGCAATATTCGGTGTACGCTCGGCATTGCCCATCCGAGGATTCAGCGTCGCACTATCGCGACTCTGTCGCGCGCGAACTCCCGAGTGAGGGGCAGGTGCGACTCATGAGCATCACGGATAGACAGTTTGGCAAGATGCAGGTGTTCGTTGGAGAAATGAGCGTTGCGACCGAATCAGCACCCGTTCAACTCATGCTTTTCTGAAGCAGAAAACAAAGCAACTCGCGTGGAGCACGCGAGTTGCAAAGAGAAGAGTGTAACTGAGCGGGGGCTCTCTTCTGGCCACAGCAGAAACATACATCGCCCATGTAGGGCTTGGAGTGTAACTGAGCGGGGGCTCTCTTCTGGCCACAGCCGCACCGACGAGCGCGATGATCGCGTGCTGAGTGTAACTGAGCGGGGGCTCTCTTCTGGCCACAGCATCCGATGCACGATGCATCGGTAGGATCATAGTGTAACTGAGCGGGGGCTCTCTTCTGGCCACAGCTGTCGCCAACGACGGAGATCGCGGTATGAGAGTGTAACTGAGCGGGGGCTCTCTTCTGGCCACAGCACGGAAAACCTTCTCATCTTGCTCGAAGGCAGTGTAACTGAGCGGGGGCTCTCTTCTGGCCACAGCCGAGAACAATCGCAAGAGCGGGTGGTCGTCAGTGTAACTGAGCGGGGGCTCTCTTCTGGCCACAGCATACGCGATCAATCAGTACATGCCGACGGCAGTGTAACTGAGCGGGGGCTCTCTTCTGGCCACAGCAGATCGTTCGCGATGAGCGTGCACGCTCGCAGTGTAACTGAGCGGGGGCTCTCTTCTGGCCACAGCCTTTGTCTTCGGCGGCAATCTTCTTCGCGAAGTGTAACTGAGCGGGGGCTCTCTTCTGGCCACAGCGTGACGGGTGCAGGATGTCGGTGATCGGGGAGTGTAACTGAGCGGGGGCTCTCTTCTGGCCACAGCCAACGCGCATCGACTCGGGCATCATGTAGGAGTGTAACTGAGCGGGGGCTCTCTTCTGGCCACAGCGGGAACTGAATACCCCGTTGACGGTCGAGGAAGTGTAACTGAGCGGGGGCTCTCTTCTGGCCACAGCTCGCATTCGGGAGTCGCGGAGGATCGACGCAGTGTAACTGAGCGGGGGCTCTCTTCTGGCCACAGCATAATCCGTATTCGCGAGTTGCACGCCGCTAGTGTAACTGAGCGGGGGCTCTCTTCTGGCCACAGCATCCAACGCGACAGCGTTCCACGATGCGCCAGTGTAACTGAGCGGGGGCTCTCTTCTGGCCACAGCGTGTCAGAGTGTGAAATCCTCCACCGCTCCAGTGTAACTGAGCGGGGGCTCTCTTCTGGCCACAGCCATCGATGCGCTCTACCCCTCCACCACATGAGTGTAACTGAGCGGGGGCTCTCTTCTGGCCACAGCTTCATTCGCGCATACAAGTACGGCGTGCCGAGTGTAACTGAGCGGGGGCTCTCTTCTGGCCACAGCGGGTAATCTCAATCCCGCGGCATTTGCGGCAGTGTAACTGAGCGGGGGCTCTCTTCTGGCCACAGCAGATGAGCATCGTTGGATTTCCAGCGTTCGAGTGTAACTGAGCGGGGGCTCTCTTCTGGCCACAGCGACGCGGTGTAAATATAGCGATCGAGTTTCAGTGTAACTGAGCGGGGGCTCTCTTCTGGCCCCAGCCTCCACGCTCAAGGGATCGAGT